>Ga0114951_10000102_pt1 | contig 114096 bp, 99 predicted proteins | sample AM7aDNAmetaG_FD_88677 | JGI IMG/M metagenome (GOLD analysis project Ga0114951, IMG submission 88677) | Freshwater microbial communities from Finland to study Microbial Dark Matter (Phase II) - AM7a DNA metaG | ecosystem: Environmental > Aquatic > Freshwater > Lake | place: Finland: Lake Alinen... | reverse complement strand
TTTACAACTCCTATCTTTGGTCACCGGGAGGAGCCACAACCTCCTCCATCAGCGCCACATCGGCAGGCAGCTACACGGTGTCGGTAACCAATGCCAATGGTTGTCCAGCCACCAGCCAGGCGACTGTAGTGACAGTAAATCAAAGTCCTACAGCAAGTGCGGGGAGCGCATTAACCCCCGTTTGTTATACCGGCACGACGGCAGCCCTGGGAGGTTCCTATGGGGGCAGTGCCACTTCTGCTGTCTGGTCTGACGGGGGCGCAGGCGGTTCCTTTACGAACAACGGCGGTTCGACGCCTGCAACGTCAACCTACACTGCCGGACCGGGTGCTCCATCAAGCGTCACCCTGACCCTGACCACCAGCGGAGGGAGTTGCGGCACGGCAACCGCGAGTAAATCACTGACCGTGTACAACAACTTCACCACAGGTACGATCGCCTCAACGGGACAAACCATCTGTTATGGCGGCACTCCCGGAATCATCGGCATAAATACCAATGCAACGGGTGGTGACGGGAACATCATCTACTCGTGGAGATCCTCTGCCGATGGATATTCCGGCGCCATTAATGGCGCCACCAGCACCACCTACCAGCCGCCATCAGGATTGATTGCTACAACCAGTTACCGGAGGTATGCTAATGATGGAACCTGCAACACAACACCCACATTATCTACCGGTACATGGATGGTGACCGTCCGCGGTAATTTCACGGCCGGAGCTATCCAGGCTACCGGCGAGACCATCTGCTATAACGGTAATCCGGGATTAATTGGCAATGCAACAGTCGCAAGCGGTGGAGATGGAAACATCGCCTACAAGTGGCAGATCAGCACCACGGGTGCCGGATCGGGCTTCTCTGATATCGCGGGAGCAACCCTTTCATCGTACGATCCTCCAGCCAACCTGACCACTACCTCATGGTACCAGAGGTTGGCTAAAGATGGCACCTGCAACACTACCTTTACCAACGCCACCGGCACCTGGCAGGTGACCGTCAGAAGTAACTTCACTTCCGGAGCGATCCAGAATACGGGAGAGACCATCTGTTACAACGGTGATCCATCGGTCATCGTCAATACAACAGCCGCTTCAGGGGGTGACGGAACCATCGCCTACAAGTGGCAGATCAGCACCACCGGCGCGGGGTCGGGCTACACTGACATTACGGGAGCCACCCTTTCATCCTACGATCCGCCAGCCAACCTGACCACTACCTCATGGTACCAGAGGTTGGCAAAAGATGGTACCTGCAACACTACCTTTACCAACTCCACCGGCACCTGGCAGGTGACCGTAAGAAGCAACTTCACTTCCGGGGCGATCCAGACCGCCGGGGAGACCATCTGCTACAATGGTGATCCTGCGGGCATCGGCAATACAACAGCCGCTTCAGGGGGTGATGGAAGCATTTCCTATCAATGGCAGATCAGCACCACCGGCGCCGGATCGGGCTTCGGGGATATTCCTGGCGCCACTCTATCCTCCTACGATCCACCTGCCAATCTCGCGGCCACCTCTTGGTACCAACGGCGGGCCAAGGATGGGACTTGCAACAGCTTTACCGCTTCATCCGGTGTATGGCAGGTAACCGTCAGAAATAACTTCACTTCCGGCGCTATCCAACCCACCGGCGAGACCATCTGTTATAGTGGCAATCCGGGGGTCATTGGAAATGCCACCGCTGCTTCAGGGGGTGACGGAAACATCGCCTACAAGTGGCAGATCAGCACCACCGGTGCAGGGTCGGGCTTTGCTGATATTACAGGAGCCACCCTTTCATCCTACATTCCGCCTGCTAACCTGACCACCACCTCATGGTACCAGCGGCTTGCCAAAGATGGAACCTGCAACACCATCTGGACTACCTCCACCGGTGTATGGCAGGTGACCGTCAGGAATAACTTCACTGCAGGTGCGATCCAGACTGCCGGAGAGACTATCTGCTACAACGGTGATCCGGTAAGTATCAGCAATTCCACTGCCGCTTCGGGAGGCGACGGAAATATTTCCTATCAGTGGCAGATCAGCACTGTCAGCGTCGGATCAGGCTTCGGGAATATTCCCGGCGCCACCCTTTCATCTTACGATCCGCCAGCCAACCTGACCACTACCTCATGGTACCAGAGGTTGGCCGGTGATGGTACCTGCAACATCACCTTTACCAATTCTACCGGCACCTGGAAGGTGACCGTCAGAAGTAACTTCACTTCGGGTGCGATCCAAACCACCGGGGAGACTATCTGTTATGATGGCAATCCGGTGGTCATTGGAAATGCCACTGGCGCCTCAGGGGGTGACGGAAACATCGCCTACCAGTGGCAAATCAGCACAACCGGCCCAGGGTCGGGCTTCGCGGATATAACGGGCGCTACCCTTTCATCGTACGATCCGCCTGCAAACCTGACCGCCACATCATGGTACCAGAGGTTGGCCAAGGATGGAACCTGCAATAGTTTTAACGCTTCAACTGGTGTCTGGCAGGTGACCGTCAGAAACAACTTCACTTCCGGCGCGATCCCGACTACCGGCGAGACCATCTGCTATAACGGTGATCCGGGAACAATAGGCAGTTCAACAGTTGCAAGCGGTGGAGATGGTTCAATAACCTATCAATGGCAGGCAAATGGGACGGATATCCCTGGCAGCAATGCTGCAACATACGATCCGCCTTCTGGCTTGACAACCACAACCACTTACACCCGCTTTGCAAAGGACAATACCTGCAATACCAGCTTTACACCATCAACAGGCAGCTGGGTGGTGACCGTTCGCAGTAACTTTACTCCAGGAGCTATATCAACAACCGGCGAAACGATCTGTTTCAATGGTGATCCGGGATTAATAGGCAGTTCAACAGTTGCAAGCGGCGGCGACGGCAACATGACCTACCAGTGGCAGAGCAGTACCAACGCGGGATTTTCGTCGCCGGTTACCATCAGCAGCAATACCGTCACCTATGATCCGCCCACGGGGCTAACGGCAACCACATGGTACCGCCGCCAGGCAAAGGATGGCACATGCAATACCGGCTGGAATACCTCGGCCGGGGTTTGGCAGGTCACGGTCATTGCCGAGCTTGTTGCCGGTTCAGTTACCAGCAGCCAGACCATATGTTATAACACTGCACCAGTCCTGTTAACAGGAACAACCGCTACCGGCGGTACATCCCCATACGCTAACCAGTGGCAGAGTTCAGCCGATAACCTGAACTTCCAGGATGTCGGCAGCGCCACCAGCCTCAGTTACCAGCCGGGGACCCTGACACAAACCACTTATTTCAGGCTGAAACAAACTTCATCAGGCGGGTGCGGAACACGTTACACCAATGGATTAACCGTCACGGTATATCCCAACAGCATTGCTGCAGGCGTGACGGTGAACCCGGTATGCGCGGGCTCGCCCACCACCATCTATGCCTCGGGCGGGTACAATTATGCCTGGGATCATGGATTGGGCGCGGGCTCAAGCAAGGTTGTAAGCCCGCTTTCGGCCACAACCTACACGGTTACAGCCACCGATGCACATGGCTGCTCTGGTGAAGCAGCGTCGGTTTACGTGGGTGTGCTGGCACTGCCCGTTGTGCAGATCACCGGATCGGCGCCGGGTTCAACGAGCTCATCGAGCACCATCGCGATCGGCGGGTCTGAAAACCTCACCGCCGGCACTGCCGGCAGCTATGCCTGGAACACGGGCTCCACATCAGCCATGATAACGGTATCGCCTGCATCAACCACAATCTATACAGTAACCGGGACCTCAGGCAGCTGCAGCGCTACCGCCACGCATACGGTCAACGTGTCGACGCTGAGCGCCGGGGCAAACCAGTATATATGCAATGGGAACGCTGCCACGCTGACAGCCACGGCCTCCGGAATCCCTTCGCCAACCTACGTATGGACACCCGGGAACCTGAATGGGTCAACCGTCAGTGTTTCCCCATCAACCACCACGGTGTATACCGTGACGGTGAACGGGATCCTGTCGGCGACGGTCACGGTGACCGTTCGCCCGCGGCCGGTGGCCGAAGCGGGCCCGGATGTAATGATCGCGCCATCCGGCACCGGAAATCTCAGCGGCAGTATTGCCACCGCCACCGTGGCGCCTTATGCCTATAACTGGACCACCACCGGCGGATCGATCGTCAGCGGAGGGAACACGGCCACCCCGACGGTAGCCGCTGCCGGTACTTACAATGTATTGGTAACCGACGGCAACGGATGTACCAGCTTACCCGATTATGCCGTGGTAACCGTGTCTGCCTCTGGCACAACAGTTTCCGGGAATATCGCCTATGCATTCAACACCGTGAACAACCAGATGCACGATGTTACGGTGACGTTGAAACAGAACGATGTGACTAAATACACTGCAGTCACCCCGTCGACCGGGAACGGTAATTACCAGTTCCTGAACGTGGTCCCTGGCGATTATAAGGTGTGCCTTTCTTCTGCGAAGCCATGGGGTGGCGTTACATCGGCAGATATCGTGCTGATCCAGAACCACTACAAACCGGTTGGTGCTGTGCCCCTGATCGGGATCAAGCGCCTGGCGGCGGATGTATACGCGAACAGCTCGGTGGCATACGTGGATGCCAACGACCGCGACCTGGTGAACAACCGGCGGTTAAATCCCACCGGGTATTCATTCGCCACCGGCGACTGGGTATTTACCAAGGCGGAGGACATCTCGGCGGCCAATGGTTATCCATCGGGAGGGGCGATCAAATACGCCAACTCGGCCGGTTATTCCGATATCGTCATGACGGTATCTGGTGGAACGGTAACCCAGGATTTCAGGGCGCTTTGCTACGGTGACGTGGATGCCTCCAATACCGGGGTCAAGGATAACGAGAATTCCACCTCCGGTGTCATCACCTCCATCGGGCTCGACCTGACAAACTTCCCCAACCCCTTCAGCGAACGAACCACGATACAATACACCGTTCCCATCAAGGGATCGGTTACCGTGGAGGTTCACACCCTGCTGGGAACCCTGGTGGGAAGCCTGAAAGATCCTGATGACTATGAAGGGTTACATACCCTGTACTTCGACAGGAACGGCCTCGCGCCCGGGCTTTACCTCTACACCGTTAAATTGACGACCGGGGATGACGTCATGGTGCAAACCGGGAAAATGATGATAAACCGATAATTGTTAAGTCCCCCGGAAAGGGGCATCCTTTGTATTGTTTCCAAACTCCCTTCCCAACCCTGAAAAGGCGGGAAGGGAGTTTTTTATAAGGATTTAGCTGACTTTAATATTTTAAGTACCTCATCTTCGCCCATCCGTGACATCTGCGCTAAAAATCCAATGGTGCCTCCTGCTTTGTAACCATTTATAATCATAAGGCCGATTCCTTCATTCTTTCCTTCTATCTTCCCTTCAATCTTTCCGATTTGCTTACCCTCAACAAAAGAGTCGGTAACCAGTGTACGTTCAACACTTATGCTGTCCCAGTATTTGTCGTAAGCCATCAATTCCGATTTGCTATAGGCACTTTCCTGCAAAAGTTCAATGGCTTCGCTTATTTCCTGTACCTCAAAAAGTTCAGGTGCGATGGTTTCAGTTGCATTTTTAATCTCCGACAAATACCTTAGCCACAATACCTGTAACCTCTTTTCATTAAAATTAGCAGCCTTGAATTTGGGTATCTCCACAAACACAAATTCCAACCCTTCCAGAACCTTGTCATTATTCGCAAGGTGAACAATTTTATAGTGATGGTAAAACTCTTCCATATCATGTTCAAACACCTGGTTCACCAAACTCAACGCGTAAACAGGCTGTAGCTGCTTGTATTCAAACCCTTTTTCTAACTGGCGCACATACGCCTTACTAGCATTGAACAACACCCTCGTTTTGAAACTGTCGGTCCACAGCATCTGCATTTCGACAATAAACTGCCGGCCTTGTTCATCGATGCACCGAACATCGACAATCGAATATTTAAGCAACGGCACTTCCGGAACCAGTTCTGCAGGCAGATATTCCAAATCCTTAATGGGAACAGTCAGTGGCAACATCGCGTTCAGAAAACTTTTTAGCAACCGCGGGTGTTGTCCGAATACTTTCCTGAAGGTCAGATCATTTTTGGGATCAAGATAGCGCATGGAGGTGATTTTATACAAAAATACAAAACATTTCATCATCCATTAAAACAAGGCAAATTCAGACTTCTAAAATTTACCTTATTTTGTATTGTTCAAAACTGACATTAAAATGAAAACCATGATACGGTATGACTGGGCGGTAAAACGACTGATGTGTAACATTAAAGCTACTGTTCTTGCTATTTATGGCGTTAAGATGACCATCGTTCGTTACGAATGTCCTAAATAAAAAAAACTGCCGCTAATCAGACGGCAGTTTTTTTGCGCACAGTACTAACAAAACTGTATGTATAAAGAACGAGAGTGATTCAGGTTAAAGTTTCTTCGGTGCTTCCTTGCCGGGTTCTGTTGCAGGTGGCGGGGGTGGCGGAGGCGGCGGGGTTACCTCCTCCTCTTGATCTCCTTCGGAGGAATGGCCCTTGATCGATTTCATGTAGATCTTCATCTGCTTGTTCTGATGGCCGTTGCCGTGGCCTTTTCTTTCAGAGTCGCGGATAACAACGACACGGGGATGCTGCTCAAACAGGGGGGCGTCTTTAAGGTCAATGGTGATCCGTTTGCCGTTTTTAGTGTCTTTGATCTTATAGCTTACCACACGGTCCATGGGGATCTCGCCAAGGAGGTCATTCAGCGTTTGCCCGTTGCCGCCCGGATGCATCATCCTCATGCATTCCATGGGGTCCATACCTGCCATATCAAAATCTTCCATCGGCTGCCCGGGAACCATATTCCCGATTTCCATATCTTCCATTTCCTTCATATCCATCTTGCAATCGGGCGTACATTTTATAGTGAACGTACTCTCCTTTCCGCCCGGCGACTTCCGCATATAGATCCTGTTATGCCTGCTGCCCTTGCCAACGACAATGACTTTGTTGATCTCATTCTGAATGGAATCAATCATTGTTGAATCGGGGTATTCCATGGTTGTGTCAATCACGGTTGTTTTACCATTGTCATCGCTGACAACCTTGACAACAATTTTCTTATAGGATTCCTTTTTGGCCTTTTCCTGGGAAAATACAGGCCGCGTGATAAAGATAGCCAGCAATACTGCGGCTATCAGTAGCAGCGTAGATTTTGAGTTGATCGCATTCGTTTTCATAGGTCCTGCTGTGTTAAGTTTAGTGATGCAAATCTAAGACGGCTAAGTGGCTGAATATGTTAACAAAACGTTAATGTTGGTTAATGAAAAGTTAATCTTGCTTGTTGACCCCGCACTTTGGTTAATTTTGCACCATGACAAAGAAATTATTATATGTCCTGATCGGATGCATCTGCATTTCCCTTGTCGGAATCATCATTGTACAGTTTTTCTGGATTCGCAATGCATTCCAGGTCAAGGAGTCGCAGTTTTCGCGCAGCGTGAACGACGCCCTTGGCAGTGTTGTTGAAAAAATCGAGACCAGGGAAAACATGTATTTTATCAGCCGTAATTTTGAAGGCGACAGCATCATGCGGATCGTGAAGGCGTTTTCAAAAGATACGACCCAGGCTATCAAGGAACGGTTCGATTCGTTGATGGCATTGAACGATATGCCCGTAACGGCCCGCAAGCCGCCTCCCCCGCCTCCCCCACCCCCGCCGGGCTTTCGTCATTCGGGCCCTTCGGGAGGGGTTATTCATTACTCATACCAGGTAGTGCCGATCCAGGCCGGGGGTGATTCGGTGACGGTTAGCATGGAACAATTTTACCAGGAAATGCCTGGTGCCGAAGTGGATGAATTCAGTTTTGAATGGAATGACCAGCTTCGCCGCATCGATTCGCTAATGGAGATGAATACGCCGGAAATGATGGTGCCAAACGAAGGACAACGACGCAGACCGGAATATTACAGGCAGGCAGAAATTGTTATCGATACGCCCGGAGCCGACGGGTCTCGTGCAGTCAGGTATGTTGTACCCCAGTTCAGCCATAACGGTCAGCAACGGCAGCATCAGCAAATCTATAAAAACAGGAAACTTCTCAGGGACAACAACATCCAGAAACTCGACAATAAAGCAAAAAAGATCGAGGATTTTATCAAGCAAATGGCCATCGCCATCGAAACAAAACCAGCCCCGATTCTGCAACGGATCAACAAGAAAAGTTTACAGGCTGCGCTCAGCAAGTCCTTTACCGATAAAGGGATTGACCTGCCCTTTGAATTTGCCGTTTTTTCCCCCTCCAACGACACCAACCATATTCCGATCAGGTCGGCGGGATTTAACAGCGATTATAACGATACAGAGCATAAAATATCCCTTTTCCCTAATGATCTTTTCAAGAAGCCTGACCTGCTGCTGGTTTATTTCCCGGATCAGAAGACCCATGTGCTGAAATCGCTGTTATTGCTGCTGGCCGGCTCCATCCTTTTTACCCTTATTATCATCCTTTCGTCGGGAGCAAGCATCGTAGTCATGATCCGACAGAAAAAAATATCGGACATCAAGACCGATTTCATCAACAACATGACGCATGAATTCAAAACCCCAATCGCAACCATCTCCATCGCTGCAGATTCCATTACCAACCCCCGGGTGATCTCCGAGCCCGAAACCATCCGGAACTTCACGCGCATCATCAAGGAAGAGAATACCCGCATGAATACCCGTGTAGAACAGGTACTCCAGATGGCACTGCTCGACAGCCGCGATTTTCACCTGCGGAAAGCCGTGGTGGATATGAATTACCTGATTGAAAAAGCAGTCGCACACTATCGCCTGCAGATTGAGAAACGAGAAGGATCCATAACGACCAACCTTGAAGCCACGAATCCATTGGCCGAGGTAGACGAGGACCATCTCCGCAACGTACTCATGAACCTGCTCGACAATGCCAACAAATATTCAATTGTCAAGCCCGATATTGAAATATTTTCATTCAACCGGGCGGGAAAATTTTTCTTTGGCGTGCAGGATAAAGGCCTGGGTATGTCGTATGAAACACAACGCAGGGTTTTTGACAAGTTTTTCAGAGTCACATCCGGGAATATTCACAATATCAAGGGATTCGGACTTGGCCTGAGTTATGTAAAGGCCATCGTACTTGCGCATCATGGCGAGATTCAGATACAGAGCGAGATAGGAAAAGGAAGCAGGTTTGAGATTAGTTTGCCGGGGGTGGTGGCCAGGCAGCAGCATGAATAGATGAATATCGAATGCTGAATATTGAACAACGAATTTTGAATTTTTAATTCTTAATTCTTAATTTTTAATTTTGAATTAAAAGGGAGGGTGCTATGGAACAGAGAATTAAGATTTTACTGGTGGAGGATGATCCCAATTTCGGGTCGATTATGAAGTCATACCTTGAATTGAATGATTTTGACGTTATCCTCAGGGCCGACGGGAAACAGGGACTGGCGGCCTTTAAGTCGGAGCCGTTTGATATCTGCATACTGGATGTGATGATGCCCGAAATGGATGGTTTCACGCTTGCCAAGGAGATCAAAAAAACCAACAGCGACACTCCTTTTATTTTCCTTACCGCCAAGTCGTTGAAGGAAGACATGCTGGAAGGATTCAAAACCGGTGCCGATGATTATATCACCAAACCCTTCGACTCGGAGGTGCTCCTGTTCAAGTTGCATGCCATCCTGAAGCGGAACCACCAGCGCACGGAGAATGATACGGATGCAAACGAGTTTCATGTTGGAAAGCTGATATTCAACTTCACGCTGCGCACCTTGACACACGATCAGGTAACACAGCAGCTTTCTCCCAAGGAGGCAAGCCTGCTGAAAATGCTCTGCGTTGCCAAAGACGGGATCCTGCTGCGCAAAGATGCGCTGGAAAAGATCTGGGGCAGCGATAATTATTTCAACGGCCGCAGTATGGATGTGTTCATCGCCCGGCTGCGAAAATGTCTCAAAGCCGATCCATCCATCGAAATCGCCAACATCCATGGCAACGGATTCAGGATTATTTTCGCGTAACCTGCTTCTGTAATCCCTCCATTCATCCTCCATCAAGTGCCGGTTTGCCAGGCTCTCACTGATGAAACTTCACGTCTTTGCCGCGAAATATCAATTTATAATTCACAATAACACACTCATATACTTATCCTTGTATAGAAATCAATTCAAATTTCTGTGAATTTATTAACATTGTGAATTATATAACATATAAGTCTTGCATATCGCTCGTGGATGTTGTAATTTTGCACCCCGTTAAACCATGGTGTTCTACCATGATCCTATGCAACGAAGTTTATGAAGATAAAAGATGTAATCAGCCTGGTGGAAGGTTCCCTGATCACCGGGTTGGAGAATCTGGAAAACCCCGTAGAAATGGCCTTCTCATCCGACCTGATGAGCGATGTCCTCACGGTAAAAACAGACAACATGCTGCTACTCACCGGCCTGGTCAACGTACAGTCGATAAGGACCGCCGAAATGTCGGACATCAGTTGTGTTGTTTTCGTCAGGAACAAAAAGGTAACCGACGAAATGATCACGATTGCCTGTGAAAGCAGGATTACCATCATCCAGAGCCCCTACTCCATGTTCAAGGCAAGCGGCATTCTTTATCAAGCAGGCATCCTGCCGGTATATTGATATGACAGCCGAAACAATCCATATCGAATTCCAGGTGGAAGGCGGGAATTTCTCCAGGGCCGGCTATCCCTCCAGTGAAGTAAAAAAGCGGCTGAAACAACTCAACGTGGATGGCAGTGTGATCAAACGAACGGTAGTCGCCCTCTACGAAGCTGAAGTCAACATCGTGGCCCATGCCTACAGGGGACTGATATCCGTGGATATCGACGAGCACAAAATCCTCATCCGCCTCACCGACGAAGGTCCCGGGATCCCGGATATCAAAAAAGCAATGGAAATTGGTTATTCAACCGCTACGCCTGAAGTCAGGGAGATGGGATTCGGCGCGGGGATGGGCCTTTCTAACATGAACAGCAACGCCGACAGGCTCGAAATCACCAGTAAGGTTGGCCAGGGTACAACGGTGGAAATCGTTAATTTTTTTCACAAATAGCACATGGAAAGCGATAACACCATCTTTTTCCACCATGCCCTCAAGTTCAGGGACGACATCTGCATCGGTTGCTCGCACTGCATGAACATCTGCCCTACCGAAGCCATCCGCGTGGCCCACGGGAAGGCGCAACTGCATGCGAACCGGTGTGTCGATTGCGGCGAATGTTACAGGGTTTGCCCGGTTGGAGCCATCATCGTTGAACAGGATGATTTTGAGAATATCTACAAATTCAAAACAAGGGTCGCCCTCATTCCGGCCGTGTTTACCGGGCAATTTCCCGACAGCGTCAGCCCGGGCGAAATCCTCCAGGCAGTGCTCGAACTTGGTTTTACCCATGTCTTCGAGGTGGAGGAAGGCGTTGAATTCCTGAACGACCGTTTTAATGAATACTTCCGAAGCCACAACCCGGTCAGGCCGCTGATCTCCCCTTTCTGCCCGGCCATTGTTCGACTGATCCAGGTGAAATTTCCGACCCTCACGGGAAATATCATCCTGCTGAAAGCCCCTGTCGACATCACGGCCCTGCATGCCCGCCAGGCCCTGGCAGACCAGGGCGCTGATCCGTCCGAAACGGGCATTTTCTATGTAACACCCTGCGCCGCCAAAATTGTAGCCGTAAAGAGCCCTGTAGGCGAAGACAAATCTGTGATCGACGGGGTTATCAATATGAATTACCTGTACAACAAGGTATTCAAGATCCTGCGGCTAAAAAAGAAAAAGGAGGAAAACAGCGATTCCACTTCCCTTACGGGCAAATCGGTTTGCTGGAGCCTCACCCATGGCGAAGCTGATCACATGGACCAGGGGCGCAGCCTGGCGATCGATGAGATCAACAACGTGATCGAATTCCTCGAAAAGGTTGAAAACGACGAGATCGACGGCATCGATTTCCTTGAACTGCGGGCCTGCGATGAAAGCTGCGCCGGGGGGATACTCTGCCCGGGAAATCGTTTCATGACCGTTGATAAACTCAGGAAACGCGCATTTCGGCATGATAAAATCCGGCATGGGCAATCCGGGGAACCAGGATCGGGGGAAACGCATGCAATCGGCCTCCTGCCGGAACAGATCAGGTTGGAAAAAGTTCAGCCCCGTTCGATCATGAAACTCGACGACAATGTTGCCGAGGCCATGATCAAACTGAAAAGGATCTACGAATTGAACCGCGTGCTTCCGCAGGTTGACTGCGGCATCTGCGGCTCGCCTACCTGCAAGTCATTATCCGAGGATGTGGTGCAGAACCAGGCAGATATCAGGCAATGCATTTTTGTGCAGAAAATTCTGGAACAGAATGAAAAACTGGATATCCAGGAATCGGTCCGGATCATGCAGACGATCTGGAGCGAAAACAAACTGGATAAAAACAGCCTGAAGGATGAGATCAACGACATTAACTGAAGAATAATTTAACAGCAACTAACAATGAATGTATCGCAACTTGCCGGCCTGCTTGGCCTCCGGGTATTCGGAGGGGAAACCGGACTCGGGAATGAAATTAACGGCGGTTACACCTCCGACCTGCTCAGCGATGTAATGGGACATGCAAATGCCGGCTGCGTATGGGTAACGCTCCAGACCCACAAAAATGTACTGGCCATCGCTTCCCTCAAGGAGTTGGCCGCTGTGGTCATCGTCAAAGGGTACCAGCCTGAACCTGACATGCTGGAGCAAAGCAGCATCGAAGGAATTCCAGTGCTTGGCACCAGCGAAGAAGCGTTTGAAATAACCGGGAAAATCTACCAACTCCTTAACGGCTGATGAAGAAGTTCAGGGCAGATCTGCATGTTCATTCGGTGTTGTCTCCCTGCGGTGACCTGGAGATGAGCCCTGATGTGATCATTGGAAAGGCGAAAGAGATGCATCTGGATATCATCGGGATCACCGACCACAACAGCACCCGGCAATGCGCGGTTATCAGACAGATGGGCGAACAAAACGCGATCACGGTCCTTACGGGTGCCGAAGTGACCACCCGGGAAGAGGTTCATTGTCTGACGTTCTTTGAAACTGATGAACAGCTGAATGAATTTCAAAAATACCTCGACATGCATCTCCCCGACATTAAAAATGATGTCGGCCGGTTTGGATACCAGGTGGTGGTGGATGCCGCAAACAACATTGTCTTCACGGAAGAGCGTCTCCTGGTTTCGGCCCTGGACCAAAGTATCGGCCAGGTTGAAGCAAAAGTCCACAGCCTGCGTGGCCTCTTTATCCCGGCCCACATCGATAAACTGCGCTTCAGCCTTTATGGGCAGCTGGGATTTCTTCCAACCGGACTGAAAGTTGACGCATTGGAGATATCCCCGGGTAAAAGTTCAGTGGATTTCCTTGAGAAGCATCCCGAATTATTGCATTACAGCATTATCAGCGGTTCCGATGCACATTATCCACACCAGGTTGGCAGCAGGGTGACCGTTTTTGACATGGAGAACCCCGGGTTTGGCGAAATTAAAAACACCCTGGAGGGAATTGGAACCCGGACCCTGAATTTTTTTTAACTAAATTGTTAATTTAATAACAAAGTTAATATTATAACAATAAGAAATTGTAATTTTGCAGTGAAAGATTTGTCGATGCATATCATGGATATATTTCAAAACGCGATCAGTGCACAAGCTGATATTATATCGCTTGATATCGTGGAAGATACGCGAAGCAACTTTTTACGTCTTGAATTCACCGACAACGGCAGGGGGATGAGTGCCGACATAGTGAAAAAAGTAACAGATCCGTTTTTCACGACCCGGAAAACCCGCAAGGTAGGACTGGGATTGTCGCTGCTGAAGCAAAATGCCGAACGAACTGGGGGAACCTTCAGCCTGGAAAGCCAGGTGGGTTTGGGTACCCGGGTCACAGCCCGGTTTGTGCTCGATCATCTTGACAGGCCGGTTTTAGGCGATGTTCCCGGCGCAGTGTTGCTCACCGTCACTGCCAATCCCGACATCAGTTTTACCTATTCGCACACGAAAGACACAAAAAAATACAAATTTTCAACTTCTGAAGTAAAAGAAGCCCTGGGTGACGTTCCGGTCAATGATCCCATCGTGTATCATTACCTGCGGGAACTTATCACCGAAAACCTTAACGAGATCGGCGTAGCGCTGGTTTCATAAAATTTATACAATTATACAGATTATGGAAAAAATCAGATCACTGGCCGATTTAAAAAAGATGCAGGAAAGCCTTCGCGCCCAGATTGACCTTCGGGAACAAAGCAATGATCCGGATAAACGGATCCAGGTGAAGGTTGCCATGGCCACCTGCGGCATTGCCTCCGGCGCAAAAGAGGTGATGGAAGTTTTTATTGATGAATTCACCAAACGCAACATCGATGCGGTAGTCACCCAAACCGGCTGCATGGGTTACTGTTATGCGGAACCCACGGTTGAAATAACCAAACCCGGGAATGAGCCCATCACCTTCGGATACGTGGACGTGAAAAAAGCAATTAAAATCATCGACAAGTATGTGCTTAACAACGAACTGGTTGATGGCATCATCCCTGTAAATTATGAAACAATCGATAACAAATAAACCGGGAACATTGAGATGGCAAAAATAAAATATCATATGCTGGTTTGTGGCGGGACAGGTTGTCACGCCTCAAAAAGCGAGGAAATCCTGAGAAATTTTCAGGATTTGATAAAAATGAAAGGACTTGAAACCGAAGTTCAGGTTATCAAGACAGGTTGTTTCGGGTTTTGCGAAAAAGGGCCTATCGTTAAAATGATGCCCGACAATACTTTTTACACCCAGGTAAAGCCTGAAGATTGCGCTGAAATCCTTGAAGAGCATATCATTAAAGGTAGAAGGGTAAACAGGCTGCTTTACCAGGATCCCGTGACCAAAGAATACAAAAGCGATTCAAAGCACATGGGGTTCTACAAGAAGCAGATCAGGATCGCCCTGCGTAATTGTGGTTTTATCAATCCCGAAAATATTGACGAGTATATCGCACGCGACGGGTACCAGGCTCTTGGTAAAGTCCTCACCGGATTAACACCGGAAGCCACCATCGAAATCCTGAAGAAATCGGGACTTCGCGGGCGTGGCGGCGGAGGATTCCCCACCGGTTTGAAATGGGAGATCACCAGAGCGGTCAAGGCCGGTCAGAAATACGTGGTTTGCAATGCCGACGAAGGAGACCCGGGTGCTTTTATGGACCGTTCGGTTCTGGAAGGCGACCCGCACACCGTGCTGGAAGCAATGGCCATCAACGGCTACTGCACCGGTGCCGACAAAGGGGTGATCTACATCCGGGCCGAATACCCGCTGGCCGTGGAACGGCTTAAAATCGCCATGAAACAGGCCCGCGAATATGGCCTGCTGGGAAATGACATCCTGGGTACCGGCTTTAATTTTGACATCGAGATCCGCTACGGCGCCGGTGCCTTTGTTTGCGGCGAAGAAACTGCACTGATCCATTCGATGGAAGGACTAAGGGGCGAACCAACCGTGAAGCCTCCTTTCCCTTCCGAATCGGGATTCCTGGGCAAACCGACCAACGTGAACAATGTTGAGACCTATGCGAACATTCCCGCCATCATCCTGAAGGGTGCCGACTGGTTTGCAAGCATCGGAACAGCCAAATCAAAAGGAACAAAAGTCTTTGCCCTGGCAGGAAAGATCAACAATGTCGGCCTCATCGAAGTTCCCATGGGAATTACCCTGCGCGAAGTGATCTTTGAGATCGGTGGCGGAATAAAAAACGACCGCAAGTTCAAAGCCGTACAAACCGGCGGACCGTCAGGCGGCATGCTCACGGAAAAGGATCTTGATACGCCGATCGACTATGACAACCTCATCGCGGCTGGTTCCATGATGGGATCGGGCGGCATGATTGTAATGGACGAGGACGATTGCATGGTGGGTATGGCAAAATTCTACCTTGAATTCACGGTGGAAGAGTCGTGCGGAAAATGTTCCCCATGCAGGATCGGGAACAAGCGATTGTTTGAACTGCTTGAAAAAGTCACCCAGGGCCATGCGGTCATGGAAGACCTCGACAAACTGCGCAACCTGAGCCACGTCATAAAAGACACGTCGCTTTGCGGATTAGGCCAGACCTCTCCCAACCCTGTTCTCTCATCCATGGATAATTTCTACCATGAATACCTCGAACATGTAAACGACAAAAAATGTCGTGCAGGGAATTGCAAGTCGCTGATGCAGTATGTCATCAATGCCGAAAACTGCATCGGGTGCACGCTTTGCGCTAGAAATTGCCCGGTTGATGCCATCGTGGGCGAACGCAAGCAGGCACATGTAATTGACCAGGACAAGTGTATCAAATGCGGCGCCTGTATGGAGAAATGTAAGTTCAACGCAATTTTTATTAAATAACCAGGAGGAATACATGGAAATGGTAAAACTGACCATCGACGGCAAACCTGTTGAGGTCGAAAAAGATACAACGATATTAAAAGCAGCCAAAACGATTGGCATAGATATACCTACCCTTTGCTACTTTCAACTCAAAGACATGAACATTGAAAACCGTCCGGGCGGATGCCGCATTTGCGTGGTTGAAGTCGTCGGCCGACGGAACCTCGCCCCTGCCTGTTCCACCAATGTTGCAAAGGATATGGTTGTTAACACCCATTCGATAAGGGTATTGAACGCACGCCGTACTGTTCTGGAGTTAATTCTCTCCGATCATCCTGCTGAATGTCTTACCTGTGCCAAATCGGGGAGTTGTGAGCTCCAGACGATGGCACAGCAACTTGGCGTACGCGAATTACCTTACCAGGGTGAACAGTCGACTTACCGCAAGGACACGTCGCCTGCCATCATCCGGGATGTTGACAAATGCATCATGTGCAGGCGGTGCGAAATGATGTGTAATGATGTACAGACGGTAGGTGCGCTTTCTGCCGTCAACAGAGGGTTTATGGCAGTGGTAGCTCCGGCATTCGAAATGAATCTCGAGAAATCTCCCTGTACTTACTGCGGACAATGTGTATCTGTTTGTCCTACCGGTGCCCTGACCGAAGTTGACCACTCGCGCAACGTGATCAATTCACTCGCTGATCCTACTAAAACAGTTGTTGTTCAAACAGCACCTGCCGTCCGCGCCGCCCTTGGCGAAGAATTTGGCCTTGCGCCAGGCACTCTTGTAACTGGTAAGATGGTCGCAGCACTCAGACGACTAGGCTTTAACTACGTGTTCGACACCGATTTTGCTGCCGACCTCACTATTATGGAAGAAGGAAGCGAATTACTCGACCGCCTTACCCGTTACCTCAAGGGTGACAAGAATGTGAAATTGCCGATCCTTACCTCCTGTTGCCCGGGCTGGGTGAACTTCTTCGAGCACAATTTCCCTGACCTCATGGATGTGCCGTCAACAGCCAAGTCACCGCAACAGATGTTCGGTCCGATCGCCAAGGAGTATTTTGGTAAAAAACTCGGCATCGACAGGAAAAACATGATCGTTGTTTCGATTATGCCCTGCCTGGCAAAGAAATATGAGTGCCAGCGCGATGAATTCAAGGTAAACGGCGACCCGGATGTCAATTTCTCCCTGTCGACCCGCGAACTTGCCCATCTCATCAAATCGGCCAACATCGATTTCAACAGCCTGCCCGATGAGGATTTTGACAACCCGCTGGGGGCCTCTACCGGCGCTGCTGTCATTTTCGCGAATACCGGCGGCGTTATTGAAGCTGCCTGCCGCACTGCCTACGAACTTTACACCGGCAAAAAACTGGAAAAGGTCGAATTCAACGAATTACGCGGGTTGGAAAGCATCCGCCATGCCACCATTGACTTTGACGGCTTACCTATCAATATTGGCATTGCCCATGGCCTTGGTAATGCGCGCAAACTTCTTGAAGATGTTCAGGCCGGCCGCAGTCAGTTCCATGCCATCGAAATCATGGCCTGCCCGGGAGGGTGTATCGGCGGGGGCGGACAGCCATTTCATCATGGCGATTCCGAAATCATTAAACAACGCGCTGCTGCCATCTACCGTGAAGATGAAGGGAAACCCATCCGTAAGTCGCATGAAAATCCGTTCATCATTGAACTTTATAAAGAATTTTTAGGCAAGCCATTAAGCGAAAAGTCGCACCACCTGCTGCACACGCATTATTTTGATAAGAGTGCGGGCACCTATGTGGAGGAATAAAGAAATAGCGAGGTAGCGAGGTAGCGAAATGGTGAAATCGTGAAATGGTGAAATATTGAAATAAAAAAATATTATTATGGCAAAGATTAAATTATCGGAAAGGAAATTGCAGGAACTGAAAGAAGTATGCAAGTCCTTTAACAATGAGAAGGGGGAGCTTATCAATGTCCTGCACAAGGCCCAGGGTATTTTCGGATACCTGCCTGCCGAGCTGCAGGAGGTGATTGCAAAGGAATTGAATGTTTCGGTTGCCCATGTTTACGGCGTTGTTACCTTCTATTCATTTTTCACCATGCTGCCCAAAGGGGAACACCCGATTTCGATATGCCTGGGAACCGCCTGTTATGTGAGGGGCGCGGAGAAGGTACTGGAAGAATTCAAACGGGTATTGAACATCCAGGTTGGCGAAACAACTGCCGACGGCAAATTTTCATTAAGCTGCCTGAGATGCGTTGGCGCCTGTGGACTGGCACCAGTGGTGCAGGTTGGCGAAAAGGTATATGGCCGCGTCTCTCCGGATGGGGTAAAGGATATTGTTGCAGAGTATAAAAGTTAGATGTTTTTTGGTTAATACGTGATGTGGCCTGCCGGAGTGGTTTCCGGCGGGCTTTTTTTTAAATGGCAAAATGGTAAAATGGTAAAATGGTAAAATCCTAGTGGCAGGAGGTTAAAAGAACTTCATGGTCACCTCTTTCAGAAATTTTTCTTCGAGGGTGCGGGCAATGCGGTGAACGACGGTTCGCCTGAGTTCAAGTTCAACGGGCAGGGTGGGATCCTGGTGGGCGACATTGATGTTGGTGCCGACCAGGAAATGGATTTCATCGCTGTCGAGGATATAGCGGACGATCTCGTCTGCCGGTCCGCGGCCAAGCTGGTAATTGTTGTTGTATTTCTTAAGCAGTTCGCTCACTTTGCTCAGCGTGAGGATGCCTTCGGTGATAAGATCCACGCCGTTCATGTGGGAAACCGGCGGCAGTTCCGGATCGAGCATGACCTTGCTGTCGATGATCTCCTCGTCCCATTCGCGGGCAACCATGTCGCCCGTGGTGGCACCACATACAATTTTCTTTCCTTCAAACTGTTTCAGAAGGCCCGTAAACATGGTGTCCTGCCCGGGATCCTGCGGTGGCCCGGAGAAGATCATCAGTTTTCTCGGATCGCGGAAATAGATAACCCCGCAACTGATGTCATCGATCGGGTGAAAACTGTCGTTCTGATTTGCCTTGTTTATTACCTTGGTGCCCAGTTTAACCGCCGAAATATCCTGTTCCTCCCGGATGGATTCTTCCACAAACTTCTTCAGGTTGTCGAGCCCCCAGCCTATCGGGAAACGGTCGCTACCCAAACCCGACTGTGTTACACCGTCGGAACAAAATACGATCCTGTCTTCCTTTTGCGGCCTGAATGTGGTTGTCAGCACCTCCTTGCCTATGTACTTCTCGCCATCCAAAACCACACAGTTCCATTCGGGTTCGTGGAGATGCGCGCCACGCAGGATGAGCGTCTTCGGGTTTTCATACTCCAGGATAGAAACAGAACCTTCCACGTCGATTTCCACGATGGTGAAGGTGGAGTAATTCATTTGCTTGACACTGTCGACCGGCAAAGTCTTCATGATGATCTCGGTGATCTTCTGCACGCTTTTGTGTTCCTGCGTGAAATTCACCGCCAGGGTGGCTGTCAGGATTCCCAGCATGTTGGCCTTGATGCCGTGCCCCATCCCGTCGGATAACACCACGATGATCCTCCCCTCCTCCTTTATGCGCCTCGAGATAAACACATCCCCGCACACGCGGGCTTCCCCGTGACACTTTTGCTGGCAGTTGACCTCGATGAAGAATTTTTCGTCCAAGGAAAAGGAGTTACGATTTACGATTTACGATTTACGATTTACGATTGACGATTGACGATTTACGATTTATAGATAGTTAAGGTGAGTGAGGATAAAGTATCTGGTTACAAAATCCAAAATCTAAAATCGTAAATCGTAAATTATTTCTTAGCTGGGTTTTTATACGTGTTGATAATAGAATTAAGCATTTGTTCTGTCTTTGAGGCGCCCTCTCCAAGCAAATAGGCAATTTTCTGAACCATGTCAAAATTTTCGTCTACGACCTCGGTCAGCCTGGTGATTATTTGTTCTTTTCTCACTTCCGGTGTGTACATGTCGCGCAGGATTCCTCCGACATATTTATGGCTCCGGATGGGAAATACTGACACGCCAAGTTTGTTGTCTTCATACTGAACATCCTTGTTTTCAATGGGTTCGTCGGAGGAGAGCACGTAGGAAAACATCTTATAAAAATGAACCGGAAGCAATGTTTTAAGGTCGGCGCCAACGAGCCCCGGAATCACTTCATCAATGAGGGCTGCCTCCTCCCCGACAATACGGATAAACGCCTTGTTCGACTGGTATATCTTCAGGTCCTCATCAACGATCACCACCCCCGACAACAAATTCTGGAGCATGATGGAAATGATCTCCGACGACTCCTTCTGAGCTTCCTGCTCATGTTTGGCCTTTTCTTCTGATTCCTTTAGCGCAACTTTGGTTTTTGCCAGGGTTTCGTTAGCAGTCCTCAGGGTGTGAATATATTCCTGCCGGTTCTGTCCGCTGAAAATATGGCACATCTCGGTGGTTGCCAGGCCCTGGGAGATGGCAATGGCCAGGTCGCGGCAATTCGAATAACCACACGCCTCACAGCCAATGTCGTTATGCATCTGGCCTTCGCGGTGGATCATTTTCAGGACATCTTCAATCTTGTCGTCTTCAGGCACCGGGAGGCGCTGGTCATCAGCCGCAAAATCCCTGGCCAGGTCAAGATCAGCGCTTGTAGCCACCTCCTGTTGCCAGGTTTCCTTATCGAAGGTAAGGAGTCGCTTGTTTGCATAATCGGTTACCAGGGTCATTCTCAGGAATTTTTCCCCGCCCTGGGAGGTGCCGGGTCCCATGAGGCACCCTTCATCATAGAAGATATTGAAATTACGTTTGATCAATTCAACCCGTGTATCGAATTCCTTCACCGCGTCGAGCATGTTATTCCTTCCTTCGGTGGTAATCACGCACCCGGTAAGCAGGTCTTCACTGACCCCTGCGGCCTGAAGGATGCCATTGCTGATGGGGTAGAGCGAACCTTTGTAGCCTAGCGGCGGATCGAATTCCGAAAATTCAACCTGGCTTTCCCGGATGTTGAATTCGATGAATAACTGCCGGAGTTCCACGAATGTCAGCACTGAATCAACCTTCGCGTCGCCGTCGTAACGCAGGGCTTCATCTTTGGCAGCGATGCAGGGGCCGATGAAGATAATTTTCACGTCGGCGCCGTATTTCTGCCTGATCACTTTGGCAGTGGCCACCATCGGGGAGACAATCGGGGCAAGGTTACCGATCAGTTCAGGGTGGTATTTTTCGATAAAGGAAACTACCGCCGGACAGTTTGCGGTGATATGAAATTTTCCCCTGAAATTATTGAACAATTCGTTGTACCGGGCGGCAACCAGGTCAACTCCGAAAGACACTTCACTGACATAGGCGAATCCCAGCTTTTTAATCATTTCCACGAATTTCCGGTAATCGGTGATGTCGTGAAACTCGCCGGAAATAGTCGGGTCGCAGATCGCAGCCACTTTTTCTCCGGAAGAAAGGATCAGTTTTGTCTCTTCCACCGAACTCCGGTATGAAATTGCATTCGGGGAACAGGCTTTGTAGCAGCTGCCACAGCCGATGCACCGCTCAGGGATGATGTCAGGCAGCCCTGAACCCACATCCACCCTGATTGCCTTCACCGGGCATATTCTCACACAGGAATAACACTTTACACACGCAGGATGGGAAATCTGCAACAGAGATTCGAGAGGCATATTTCTATTATTATTGTCAAAATTAGGAATATCTGCGGTTGTTTGGAAGAAAAATCAAAAAATATTATCAAAACAACCCCAGCTGATGTTTGTTTAATTATTCACATTGCTAAACTATTCACAATTAAAATTGTCATTATTAAGATTAAAACATTATTTTTGTAAGGCAGTAATTGAAGATTCATTCGTTTATGAAAGAAATTCTGGAAAAAATTCTGGCCCGGCATCCGATGAACAAGAAGGATTCGCTGCTTCCGATCCTTCAGGAAGTACAGAAGGCAAACGGTTATTTAACCGAGGATTTGCTGTCAGAGGTTGGACGATACCTGGGCATGCCTGTAAACAAGGTCTATGGCGTTGCAGCTTTCTACGACCAATTCAGGTTCACCCCGCAGGGTCTCTGCCATATCAGGATATGCCAGGGCACTGCATGTCACCTGTTTGGATCATCCTCCTTCCTGGGCGAGTTGGAAAAACAACTGAAAGTGAAGGCTGGAGGCATCAGCAGGGATAAAAAATTCAGCCTTGAAATTGTGAATTGCATGGGAGCCTGCGAGTCGGCGCCGGTGCTTCGTGTAAATGACACTTTTTACCCGCACCTTACCCCGGAGGAATTATCCCGAATCATCCATAACCTCAAAGAAAAAACGGAATAAAATGGCTATTCTGAGCTCCCGTGAAAATAAGGAATTCCTGGTCGAAAAGATCCTGAAAAGTTATTCCAATATCTTTGATAAAGCGAATACCGACAGGCTTTCTCAGATTAAACGCGACAAGGTATCACACCCGGTGATATTTATCGGCATGGGCACCTGCGGTATGATTGCAGGCGCCGGCAAGACTTACCAGGCTGTTGAACAATACCTGGAAGAAAACAACATCGATGCCGAATTGGTCCGCGTCGGCTGTCTTGGATTGTGCTCAGTTGAACCGCTTATGGATGTTCAGTTGCCGGGAAAAGCAAGGATATCATTTCATCATGCAACAGCAGAGAAAGCTGCAGGGTTGCTTGATTCGGCGTTTCACCACCAGGTGGTGAATGAAACTGTGCTGGGACAATACAGTCATGCTGGCCACGAAGACTGGGCCACCATTCCGTACATCGACCAACTGCCCTATTTTTCAATGCAGCACCGGAACATCCTCCGTAATTCGGGCATCATATCCCCCTACCTGATTGATGATTACATCGCCTTTGGCGGATACAGGTCGCTCTACAAAACGGTTTTGAACTATACTTCCGACAAAGTATGTGAAATCGTCGACCAGAGCGAGTTGCGCGGCCGTGGCGGCGGCGGGTATCCGACCGGGAAAAAATGGGCATTGGCACTTGGTACGGGAAGTGATCATAAGTACCTGGTTTGCAATGCAGATGAGAGTGATCCCGGCGCCTTTATGAACCGGGCGATCATTGAAGGAGATCCTCACCGGGTGCTTGAAGGTATTGCCATTGCAGCCTATGCCATCGGGGCCAGCAACGCTTATATCTACGTAAGATCTGATTACGAACAGTCCCTCCTTCTCCTGGAAACAGCTGTAAACCAGGCAAAAGAATACGGTTTTATTGGTGAAAATATTTTTGGCAGCGGTTTTAACCTGAACATGCACATCCGGCAGGGAGCCGGCGCTTTTGTTTGCGGCGAAGAAACCGCCCTGATCGCCAGTATCGAAGGAAACAGGGGCATCCCGCAATCGAAACCGCCCTATCCCGCCGAGAAAGGTTTATTTGGCCATCCCACGATCGTGAACAACATTGAAACGCTGGCCAATATCCCGTCAATCCTGGAGAACGGGCCTAACTGGTTCAAATCGGTAGGAACTAAGCTCAGCCATGGCACAAAGGTATTCAGCATTGCAGGGAAATCAGTGCATACGGGCTTTATCGAGATTCCCATGGGGATTACCATTTCTACCATCGTGAACGAACTTGCAGGGGGTATAAAAAATGGCAAAAAGTTAAAGGCTGTCCAGTTCGGAGGGCCTTCAGGGGTTTGTATCCCTTTGCAGGATATTGATACAACCATCGGTTATGAATCCTTAATGAAAATCGGATCCTCCCTCGGACTGGGCGGAATCATCATTCTCGATGAAGATACCTGCATGGTGGACCTGTCAAAGTATTTTATCGGCTTCCTGCAAAAGGAGAGTTGCGGAAAGTGCATCCCCTGCAGGGAAGGAACCCGGAGGATGCTCCAGATTCTTGAGGAGATCACCCGGCGCCCCAGGGAAGCCAGCTCACATGAAACGCTCGAGCGATTCAAAGGCGTAGTAGAACTTGAAAACCTGGCCGAAGTCATCCGCGACACATCCCTCTGCGGGTTAGGACGGAATGCACCTAACCCGGTACTCTCTTCCCTGAAATGGTTCCGGGAAGAATATGAGGAACACATTTTCGACCGGACATGCAAAGCAGGCGTATGCCATGACCTGCGGACCTTTTACATCGACGTGGAGGTCTGCAACGGTTGCAACGTGTGCCAGAAAAAATGCCCCGGCACAGCCATCATCGGAACCCCCAGATCGCCCCATTTCATCGTGGAATCAAAGTGTACAGGATGCGGCATTTGCTTCGATGTTTGTAAATTCAACGCTATTTACTTCAAATAACCGGTGTAATGCAATTCAATATTGAGATAAACGACCAACAGGTATCGGCAAAGCGGGGTGAAACCATCAAAAATGTTCTCGACCGGATTGGCATCCATGTCCCGACCTTGTGTTACATGCAGGGCTTCTCCCCCACGGGTGGATGCAGAATGTGTGTCGTGGAGGTTGAAGGGATATCGGAACTTGTTCCCTCATGCGCGCATTTAGTTACCGAATGGATGAAGATCAAAACCCATTCGCCCAGGGTGATCAAAGCCCGTAAAGTGCTTGTAGAACTTTTACTTGCAAGCCATCCTGATGATTGTCTTTATTGCGAACGTACCGGAACCTGCGGCTTGCAGGACCTGGCTTTCGAAATGAATATCACTGAACGCAAACACCACATTAAACGTCAGCAGATCCAGGTTGACAAATCCTGCTCCTCCATCATCCGCGACCCGGCCAAATGTGTTCTCTGCGGCCGCTGCATCAGGGTTTGTGATGAAGTGATCGGGGTCTCCGCCATCGACGTGGTCGGCCGCGGCAGTGATAGCAGGATCGGAACTTCCTACAACCGGGGTCTGAACGTGCAAACATGCGTAAAATGCGGTCAGTGCATCATGGTTTGTCCAACGGCAGCCCTGTCGGAAAAACCCGGGTTCCAGCACGTGCTTGATGCCCTGAATAATCCTGATTTATATCCCGTTGTGCTTTTTTCCCCTACCATCCCCGCGTCCATTGCCGAAGCTTTCAACATCAAGGCAAGCAGGGACATCCTGAACTTACTGCGCGCTGCCCTGAAGAAAATGGGTTTTAACCAGGTTTTCGATGCTTCCATGGCAGGCGATCTTGCCATTATGGAAGAGGCAGCCGAGTTTATCGACCGGTTTAACAAGCGTGAAAACCTCCCGATGTTTACCTCCTGCTGTCCGTCGTGGGTAAGGTATGTTGAGGAATGCAGGCCCCGCCTGCTCCCAAATCTTTCCACTACCGGATCGCCCCAGCAGCTTATGGGAAGGCTGACCAAAAATTATATCACCAGCTCGGCAAGCCAGAAACCCGAGAATGTGTTTGTTGTATCGGTTATGCCGTGCACCGCAAAAAAACATGAAGCTGCAGGCGACCGCATGAAGGATGGCAAATCGTTCAACGTAGATGCAGTGATTACCACACGGGAACTGGTCAAGATGATAAAGTTCCTTGGAATCGACATCAGCAGCCTCGAACCCGAACCAAGCGATTCAGCTTTCAGCATGCGGAGCTCATCAGGCAACCTGTTCGGTATCTCAGGCGGGCACCTTGAAGGGCTGATGCGCACCATTCACTTCATGATGACCGGGGTGGAGATGAGTTCCATCAAGATCAGCGAACTGCGCGGTTTGAAAAATAAAAAAGAGGCACGGGTCAAGGCAGGGAAAAATTTATTCAATATTGCGGCTGTCAGCGGGCTTGCAAACGCAAAGATTCTGCTTGATGAAATTGAGGCAGGCCGTGCAGATTTCCAGATCGTCGAAGTCATGGCCTGCCCTAATGGCTGTATCAATGGCGGGGGCCAGACCCTGGGCGCCGATGAGAAGGAACTCAAGATTCGCATGAAAGCGCTTTACGATGTTGACGATGAAGAGATTATCAAGGTAGCACATAAAAATCCGATAATCGTGGACCTATATGATAAGTTCCTTGCAAAGCCCGGCAGCGGACACAACATGGAACTTCTGCATGTTTCACGAACTTCAACTGACGGAAAATGAGTCATTCATACAACAGGCAGCTTGTTTTCACGCTAAAAGACCGTTGCAGGGTTTGTTTTACCTGTGTCAGGGAATGCCCGGTCAAGGCAATCAAGATCATAAACGGGCAGGCGGAGGTTATCAACGACCGCTGCATCGGTTGCGGAAACTGTGTAAAGGTTTGCAGCCAGGGCGCCAAGATCCCGTTGCGGTCGGTTGATTCGGTTTTTGAATTGCTGAAATCTGAAAATACGATCGCCGCCTGCATCGCCCCTAGCTTTCCGGCCGAATTCGAAGAGATCCCCGATCACCGCAAACTCGTGGGGATGCTTCGCAAACTGGGTTTTGATTACGTGACCGAAGTTTCATTCGGCGCCGACATCGTTGCGCGTGAATATGAAAAAAAGATAAAAAGCGAAGATTTTGAGGGAGATATCTCCTCCGACTGCCCCGCCATCGTTTATTTCATCCGCCACTACCACCCCGATATGGTGCCTTATCTTGTACCCATTGCTTCACCCATGGTGGCGATGACCAGGGTGATGAAGAAAAAACACGGCGACAACCTCAAAGTTGTGTTCATAGGTCCCTGCTTTGCCAAAAAAGCCGAGACCGATGAGGTGGATGAAGTTCTTACATTCCGCGAACTGCGCGAAATGTTTGACAAGCAGAATATCCGTGCAGAAAGTACGGAGGCATCGGATTTTGACCCTCCCCACAGTGGAAAAGGCGCCATCTTCCCGATAAGCCGCGGGCTTTATTATACTGCAAACAACCAGGAAACCATTCCGGAAGAACATGTGATCATTGCCGAAGGACAGGTCAATTACAAGGAGGCCATCAGGGAATTTGAAGAGGGCTATATCCGGAAAAAACACCTGATGCTCCTCTGCTGCGAAGGCTGCATCATGGGGCCGGGAACCTCGCCCGGAGGGAAGCGTTTTGCCAGGAGCAACGCCGTGGGCGACTATGTGCGCGGGAAACTTCAGAACATCGACAGGGAAACCTGGGACCAGGAGATGGAGACGTACGGACAACTGGATTTTTCGCAAAGTTTCACGCCCGAAGACCGCAGGCTTGAGCCGCCAACCAACGAGGAAGTGTTGACGGCGCTTCACTCGATGGGGAAATTTTCCCCGCACGATCACCTGAACTGCGGCGCCTGCGGGTATGATACCTGCGTTGACCATGCAAGCGCCATTGTAAAAGGATTGGCCGAAACAGAGATGTGCCTTCCCTACACCATTGAAAAGCTGCATGATTCCATCGGCAACCTCAATGTATCCAACGAAAAACTGGCTAAAGCCAAAGCCGCATTGAAACAATCGGAGAAGCTGGCGCATATGGGGCAGCTTTCGGCAGGTATAGCGCATGAACTGAACAACCCGTTGGGAGTCATCACCATGTACAGCAACATTTTAATGGATGAAGCGCCCGAAGGCGACGCTGTGCGCGACGACCTCAGGCTCATTGTTGAACAGGCCGAACGCTGTAAGAAAATTGTAAGCGGGTTGTTGAATTTTGCCCGCAAGAACCAGGTCAACCGGTCGGAAACCGATGTCATTAAATTCATGCAGCACAGCCTGAATTCAGTGGTGAAACCCGACAACATCGTTTGTTCCTTCTCCTCTGAAATCGCCGATCCCATCGCATGGGTCGATATTGACCAGATGATGCAGGTGCTTACCAATCTTGAAAAAAATGCCATTGAAGCCATGCCTGATGGCGGTACTCTCAAGGTGGGCGTTGAAGGGACTCCTGACGAGGTCACTTTTACCGTAACCGATTCAGGGTCTGGCATTCAGAAGGAAAATATGGATAAACTCTTCACCCCTTTCTTTACGACCAAGGAGATGGGCAAAGGTACCGGCCTCGGGCTGGCCCTGATTTACGGGATCGTTAAGATGCACAAGGGAAAAATACATGTCGATTCCAATGCCGAGCCCGCTGAAGGACCGACGGGGACCACTTTCAGGATAACGGTGCCGAGGGGGAGGTGATTGATGTGCGGATGTGCTGATGTGCTGATGTGCTGATGTGATGATGTGATGATGGGATGATGGGGTTTAGTCAGAGGTTATTCACTATTTTATTGAATATTAATAACATATAAACTTCAAACTGATATGAAGCCGGGAAATATTACCATATTGATTGTGGACGACGACCAGGACTATCTGTTTCAGCTCCAGACAAAAATTCAGCATTTCGGGTATAAGACGATTGTTGCCGAAAGCCAGAAAGAGGCAGAAGAGATTCTTGAAAAGACAAAACCTGATCTAGCCGTTCTGGACCTGATGATGGAAAATGAAGACAGCGGATTTATACTTTGTTACAAGATGAAGAAAAAATACCCCGATGTACCTATCATTATTGCAACAGGTGTGGCGGCTGAAACCGGTATTGCCTTCGACATCAGCGACGAGAATAACCGCAAGTGGATCAAGGCTGACCGCTTCCTCGACAAGGGTATCCGTACGGAAAGGCTGAAGGAGGAGATCGAAAATTTACTGTTAAAAAATAACAAATGATTTTTTATTAACAGATTTCCGCTTATTTTTGTCATTCTATGTCAACACTAAAAATTCTCGTCGTCGACGATGAGCCCGGTATCCGAAGTGGAATAACCAGGATACTCCGTAATTTCAGGGTAGATTATCCATTTATGGATGAGGCTTTTGACTTCGACGTTATCGAGGCCGCCACCGGTGAGGCCGGCATCGAGATCATAGAATCAAATGAGCCGGACATCATCCTCCTGGACAACAAACTCCCTGGCATACAGGGCGTTGAAGTGCTTGAATATATCAAGAAAAAACAAAAAAATATTATTGTTGTTATGATAACTTCGTATGCATCGCTTGAGCTCGCTGTGAAAGCAACCAGCGACGGTGCCTATGATTTCATCCCCAAACCCTTTACACCGCAGGAGTTAAAGTCATCCATCGAGAATATCACAAAGCGTGTATTTCTCAAAAAGATGACCAATAAACTGCAGGATACCGGGAAACAGATCAGGTTTACTTTCCTGTCGGTACTTTCACATGAACTCAAAGCCCCGCTGAATGCCATAGAAGGTTACCTCAGAATGATAAGGGAACGGCAAAACGGTATGAAACTCGAGGATTATGATGTAATGATCGACCGGTCGCTCGACCGCATCAGGGGGATGCGGAGCCTGATCCTCGACCTGCTTGATCTTACACGCGTCGAATCAGGCAAAGCCAAACGGAACATCACCGATGTTGACCTGGTCACGATCGCCGGCACCGCCATGGACACCATGCGCCCTTACGCCATTCAGCGGGATGTCACGATGAACCTTCACCATGAAGGCCCGGTTACGATCAAAGCTGACGCCGAAGAGATGGAAATCATTTTCAACAACCTGATTTCAAATGCCATAAAATACAACAAAGACGGGGGAACTGTTGATTCGACCCTGCAATTGGCTGACGGTTGCCTGGAAATCAAGGTAGTAGATTCTGGGATCGGGATGTCAACAACAGAAATTGATAAGATCTTTGATGATTTTGTAAGAATTAAAAATGATAAAACCAAAAATATAACCGGAAGCGGCTTAGGACTTTCCATCGTGAAGAAACTGATCGATAATTATGCAGGAAAGATCGATGTCACCAGCATACCGGACCAGGGTAGTACATTTATTGTCAGACTTCCAATTGATAAACCATGTTTATAAAAAACTTACCCCATAAAACGGTAGAACGGCTGAGCCAATATCGCCGTGCCTTGTTGATGATCCTTTCGAAGGAGAAGACCCATGTGTTCTCCCATGAGATCGCCCAGATGCTTCACATCACGCCCGTGCAGGTACGGCGTGACCTGATGCTTATCGGTTATTCAGGCAACCTTCGGAAAGGTTATGATATCAAGGAGTTGATAGAACTTATCGGCAAGATCATCGATTCTGACCGTGGGCAGCGGGTAGCAGTGCTTGGGCTGGGGAATCTTGGGAAAGCCATTATCAGCTATTTCAAAGGCAAACGCTCAAAGCTGGCTATCATAGCCGCTTTCGATATTAACCCCGAAAAGATAAACCGCGTATACGACGGCGTTGCCTGTTACCATACCAGCCAGATGGCAGAGATCATCAAACAGAACAACATATCCATCGGCATTATAGCCGTTCCTGCCGAGCAGGCGCCCGAGAGCGCCGAAACGCTCGTGCTTGCCGGTATCAAGGGCATCCTGAACTTCACCCCCAAGCCCCTGAATGTTCCGCCTTTTGTATACCTGGAAGAATACGACATGATAACCTCCCTGGAAAAAGTCGCTTTCTTCGCTAAAAAGAATGATGAACGGTTTAAGTAGAGAGGAATAAGGTGAAAATTTTTTACGATTTTGACCATGTCGGAACCATCCGTAATGCGGTTGTTACCACAGGGTCGTTTGATGGTGTTCACATCGGCCATAAGGTCATATTGCAGCGCCTGAAAAAACTTGCGGCCGAAATCGGGGGAGAAACCGTACTGATCACATTTCATCCTCATCCGCGCAAGGTACTCTATCCTGAAACTGCCGGAAAAGGCCTGTACCTGATCAATTCTCAACGGGAGAAAATTAACCTGCTGCAGAAAGCCGGGCTCGACAACCTGATCATTGTGACCTTCACCCTGGCATTTTCGCAGATCACGTCGATCGATTTTGTCAGGAACATCCTGCTTAACAAACTTCATGCACGAAAGATCGTTATCGGGTTCAACCACCATTTTGGCCATAACCGGGAAGGAGATTACCAGGCGCTTCGTGACCTGGGAATTGCCAACGATTTTGAAGTGGAAGAAATCCCGGAACAGGATATCCACAACGAGTCGGTAAGTTCGACCAAGATCAGGAAAGCCATCCTGGACGGGAATATCCAGAAAGCCAACGCCTACCTCGACCACCAGTACATTGTCATGGGAGCCGCGAATAAAAGCAGCCCCATCCTTGAAGAAATCGGATTTCCCTGTTATTCGGTGCGTGTTGAAGAGGATTGCAAACTCGTTCCGCCCAATGGCGTTTATGCCGTGACCGTGATCGGGGAAGACAGTTTTTCACGGGCGATGTGCTTTATCCGTAAGAATGAGATATCCCCGCTTGAAACCCTCGTGGAGGTCCACCTGCTTGAAAGCTATGGCACCATCGAAGGAGAAATAGTGACGCTGCTCTTCCACAAGCGCATACGTGAAGAGCGTATTCTGACAACAACCGAAGACCTGAAAAAGCAACTTACCATCGACCGCAACCAGGTTGATGAACTAATATTCTGATGTCAAAAAACGCTGACGACCGGCTAAAAGTCACATTTCTCGGAACAGGCACCTCCATTGGCGTGCCGGTAATCACCTGCGATTGCCCGGTGTGCATTTCCAACGATCAGCGGGATAAGCGCATGCGGACCTCGGTTATGATCGAAGTTAACGGGCATACCTTCGTGATCGACTGCGGACCTGACTTCCGCCACCAGATGCTGCGGCAGCGCGTGATGAACCTCGATGCCGTGATATTCACCCACGAGCACCGCGACCATATTGCAGGACTCGATGATGTACGGGCATTCAACTACGTGTTGAATAAAAAAATCGATATTTACGGCACACCACAGGTGATGGAAGCCATCCGTGTTGAATTTCCCTATATTTTTTCAGAGAGCCGGTATTTCGGAGCGCCCCAGCTCACCATGCACCCGATCGACGATCAGCCGTTCACCATCCTGGGGGTTGAATTCATTCCCATCCTGGTGCTGCACGAAAAGCTGCCGGTGACGGGGTTCAGGGTCGGCGACTTCACCTATATCACCGACGCAAGCTACATCAGCGAGAGCGAGCTGGAAAAAATAAAAGGCTCGAAGGTCATCGTGCTGAATGCCCTGCGCAATTCGAAACACGTCTCCCATTTTTCGGTCAATGAGGCTGTTGACATTCTGAAAAAGTTGCAACCCAAAGCTGCGTATCTCACCCATTTAAGCCACTTTGTGGGACTGCATGAAGATGTCAACAAAAAACTTCCCGATTTTGTGAGGCTGGCATATGACGGGCTGGAATTGACTTTATAGAGACCATAATCATGACGATCGATATTCTGACCTTGTTTCCGGAGATGTTCGAGGGCCCTTTCAGCCTTTCCATCCTGAAACGCGCCCAGGCGAAGGGACACGTGACGATCAACCTGCATAACATCCGCGACTGGGCCACCACGAAACACAAAAATGTGGATGATTATCCCTTCGGCGGCGGCGCGGGCATGGTTATGATGGTGGAACCCGTGGTGCGATGCATTGAAGAACTGAAGTCAAAAACCAGTTACGATGACATCATTTATCTCAGCCCCGACGGAGAGTTGCTCACCCAGCCCCTGGCCAACCGTTTGTCGGGAAACCAGAACCTGCTCATCCTGTGCGGCCATTACAAGGGCATCGACGAACGCATCCGGACCCACTTTATCACACGCGAGATCTCCATCGGGGATTATGTACTCTCGGGCGGCGAACTGGCCGCCATGGTGCTTACCGACGCCATTGTGCGCCTTATACCGGGGGTACTGAACGATGAAACCTCCGCCTTATCTGATTCATACCAGGACAATCTGCTTTCACCACCGGTTTACACCAGGCCATACGATTTTCGCGGATTGCTGGTTCCTGATGTCTTGCTGTCGGGAAACGACAAGGAAATCGCAAAGTGGAAATATGAACAATCGCTTGAACGGACCCGGCAGCGAAGGCCCGGTCTCTGCAATGAAACATAGCACATTACGGGCGTTTTTCATTATCTTCAATACTTTTTTCCGGCGCCCTCTTTTTATTTCAAAAAAAATCATATATTTGCAAACTTTTTAGTGCGTAACTGATCAACTTACACCATAGCCATGAATAAAGCGGAAATTATAAGATTTGTCGAGGACACAGTGATCCAGAAGATTCAATTGCCTTCTTTTAAAGCTGGAGATACCATCACGGTTCATTACAAGATTAAAGAAGGAAACAAGGAACGTATCCAGACTTACCAGGGCGTTGTGCTGCAACGTTCGGGCAAAGGGGTAAACGAAACCTTCACTGTCAGAAAAATCTCAGGAAATATTGGTGTGGAACGTATTTTCCCATGCACCTCCCCCTTCATCGATAAGGTTGAAGTGAACAAACATGGCGTTGTGCGCAGGGCCCGTATCTTTTACCTCCGCGGATTGCAGGGTAAGAAGGCCCGTATCAAGGAAGAACGGATTTAATATCCCAACATGTCAAATAAAAAAAACCCGCCATGCAGCGGGTTTTTTTATTTAGTTCATCACCATGTGGATGTATCCGGTTTCAGTTGTATTGAGTACTGTAAGCGCTTTCGAGTAATTGAGCAGGTTGCGGATCACCGATTCACTGGGAGAAACTACCTTCCGACTCCTTCGTCTGTCGACTGAAGGGTCGCTGACCTTTGATTGATAAGGGGTCAAAGAATAAATTGTAGCAGTACGCTTCATAGGCCGAATTTTGATTATTAATTGAATTCATACCTAAGAAACGGGATATATTTATCAATATTTTATTGGTTGAAAAAAACTTTTCTGAATTTCACCATTTCACCATTTCGCTACCTCGCTACCTCGCTACCTCACTACCTACACAGATAGTATAACATCCTTCTCCTTTACCAGTTTCCTGAGGTTGATCAGCGCGTAGCGCATCCGTCCGAGGGCTGTGTTGATACTCACGTTGGTAACTTCGGCAATGTCTTTGAAACTCATGTCGCCATAGTGGCGCATGACCAACACCTCTTTCTGTTCAGAAGGGAGGTAATCGATCAGTTTTTTCACGTCGCGATGGATCTGCTCGGTAATCAATTGTTCTTCAACTGATTCAACAGGAATCCTCACCTTGTCGAAAATGTCATAATCATCGTTATTTTCGACAATGGGTATGCGCTTTGCCTTGCGGAAATAGTCGATGATGAGATTGTGCGCAATCCGCATAACCCACTGGATGAACTTGCCCTCCTCCTTATATTGTCCGGAACGGAAGGTATTGATAACTTTTATAAAAGTATCCTGGAACAAATCCTCAGCGAGCTCCTTATCCTTAACAACCATAAGGATATAAGCATACACACGGTTTTTATGACGACGAATGAGTTTTTCAAGGGCTGGTTCGTAACCGGCAAGATATTTGCCGATTAACTCCTGATCACTAATGACTTGGGCTTGCATGGGGGCCTCCTTTTTAAGTAAAAAGAGTAGAAGTCAGTCGATAGTGTCCCTCCTATGGTTAAGCGCAGGTGGTTTTTATGCTGCGCTGGTTATTACCTGATACGGGTTTTTCCCGGTTTGGTTGCAGCAAAAATAAATAAAAAAATCCAAAAAGCAAGTTTTCTTTCTAATTTTGCCAAATTAATGGTAGGAACGACTGACTTAATGAACCTGGACACTCTCGACCCAAAGGACTTTATCATCATCAAAGGCGCACGGGTCAACAATCTTAAAAATATCGGCGTTGCAATTCCACGGAACCAGTTCGTGGTAATTACCGGGTTATCCGGATCTGGAAAATCCTCGCTGGCTTTTGACACCCTGTATGCCGAAGGACAGCGGCGGTACGTTGAAAGCCTCAGCTCCTATGCCCGGCAATTCCTTGGGCGAATGAGCAAGCCTGATGTGGACTATATCCGCGGAATTTCTCCGGCCGTGGCCATCGAACAAAAGGTGAACACCTCGAATCCCCGCTCTACGGTCGGAACCTCCACTGAAATCTATGAATACCTGAAACTGCTCTTCGCCCGCATCGGGAAAACCTTTTCACCAGTTACAGACATGCTCGTGCGCAGGGATACCGTCACATCGGTCGTCGATCAACTCCTCGGGCTTCCTGAAGGCGCCAGGGTGAATATTTTTGCCCCGCTTGACCTTGTCTCCAAAAACGGCGACCTGGCAGCTAAATGCACCGTACTCATGCAACAGGGCTTTACCAGGGTCATGCTCGATGGCGAGATCCTGCGCCTTGATGAAATTGTGGCAGACAAGAAGAAAAAATACAAGGAGCTTTTCGTCCTCATCGACCGTTTCGCGGTTACCCACGATGACAATGAACTACCGGGACGCATGGCAGATTCGGTGCAAACGGCCTTTTTCGAAAGCCATGGCTACTGCATGGTTGAAACAGCCGGGGAAGAAACAAAAAGAATAACCTATTCAAACCGTTTTGAAGCCGATGGGATGATTTTTGAAGAACCTACCGAAAACCTTTTCAGCTTCAACAATCCATTTGGCGCCTGCAAGGCCTGCGAAGGGTTTGGCAGCGTGATCGGGATTGACGAGGACCTGGTGATCCCCAACAAGCGGTTGTCGGTGTACGAGGAAGCAATCGCATGCTGGCGCGGAGAAAAGATGAGCGAGTGGAAAAATGAACTGCTTGTCAACGCCTATAAATTCGACTTCCCCGTTCACAAACCAATTTATGAACTCTCCCCTGCCCAACGTGAACTTTTATGGACCGGGAATAAATATTTCAAAGGGATAAACGACTTCTTTGAATATGTCGAGAGCCAGAATTACAAGGTCCAGTACCGGGTCATGATGTCGCGTTACCGCGGTAAAACCGTTTGCCCCGAGTGCAAAGGTACCAGGTTGCGCAAAGATGCTTCCTATGTAAAGGTCAGCGGCAAATCGATCAGCGAAATGGTTTTGATGCCGCTCACGGAGCTCACGGAGTTTTGCAGGAACATGCAATTTACCGAATATGAAGCCACTGTATCGCGCCGGCTGATTACCGAGATCAACAACAGGCTTGAAGTGCTCAATGACGTGGGACTGGGTTACCTGACCCTGAACCGGTTGTCGGCATCCCTTTCGGGAGGGGAATCGCAGCGGATAAACCTTGCAACCGCGCTGGGAAGCAATCTGGTCGGCTCCATGTATATCCTTGATGAACCCAGCATAGGTCTCCATACCCGCGATACCCACCGGCTGATCAAAGTCCTTGTACGGCTGCGCGACCTTGGGAATACCGTTATCGTTGTGGAGCACGACGAGGAGATCATCCGGGCAGCCGACCAGGTGATCGACATCGGCCCGCTGGCAGGGCATCACGGGGGAGAAATTGTGTTCCAGGGTGATTTTCGAAAACTCAGCAAAGATACCAAAAGCCTTACAGGCCAATACCTCAACCATATCCTGCAGATCGAAGTACCGGTTACTCGACGAAAATGGCAGGAGTTCATCGGGATCAAAGGCGCCCGTGAAAACAACCTGAAAGATGTGGATGTGAAAATCCCACTTCACATTTTTACCGTGATCACGGGGGTGAGCGGCTCAGGCAAAACATCACTCATTAAAAGGATCCTCTACCCTGCCCTGAAAAAGATACTGGGCGGCTATGGAGAAAAGACGGGTAAATTTGACCGGCTTGACGGAGACTACAGCCGCATAGGATCCGTTGAGATGGTCGATCAGAACCCGATCGGGCGGTCGTCCCGTTCCAATCCCGCCACCTATATCAAGGCATTTGATGAGATCCGCGACCTATACGCCGATCAGCAGCTTTCACGCGTTCGTGGCTATAAGCCCGGCTACTTCTCCTTCAACATCGAAGGCGGCCGGTGCGACGAATGTGAAGGCGAAGGGGTGGTGAAAATTGAGATGCAGTTCATGGCCGACCTCTTCCTGCCCTGCGAAAGCTGCAAGGGCAACCGGTTCAAGGAGGAGGTGCTGGATGTAAAATACCATGAAAAATCGATCGTCGATATCCTGAATCTCACGGTGGATGAGGCGATGGAATTTTTTCAGAAAGCCTCAAAACCCACGGCACACGAAAAGCATATCCTTGCCAAACTGAAACCGTTGCAGGATGTCGGCCTGGGTTACCTGCGGCTGGGACAATCGTCGAGCACCCTGTCGGGAGGCGAGGCCCAGCGAATCAAACTGGCCTTTTTCCTGTCGAAGGGAACCAGTGAAAAGCCGACCCTGTTTATTTTCGACGAACCCACAACTGGTCTTCACGTGCACGACATCCACAAGCTCCTCATCGCATTTGAATCGCTGATCGGCAACGGGCACACCATCGTGGTGGTCGAACATAACCTGGAGGTGATCAAATGCGCCGACTGGGTGATCGACCTGGGGAAAGAGGGCGGCGACGAAGGTGGAAACATCATTTTTGAAGGAACGCCGGAGGGACTTGCTAAGGATGAGAGTTCGTATACAGGATTTTATCTGAAGAAGAGTTTGCTGATGTGCTGATGTGCTGATGTGCTAATGTGCTGATGTGCTGATGTGCTAATGTGCTAATGTGCTGATGTGATGATATGATGATGTGATGATGTGATGATGTTATGATGTGCTGATGAATTTTTAATTTTTAATTTTTAATTAAAATGTTGGTTAGCTTCAATCCCGCAACCGGAGAGCTTCTCCGTGAATACAGGGTGCATTCGCCCCTTGAGGTTTCGGTAATCGTTGATGAGGTTCATGCGGCATGGAGAGCCTGGAAGGAGACTTCGTTCGAGTCTCGTGGTTTGCTAATGAAGCAGGCAGCAATGGTACTTCGGACGAAAAAGGAAGAATATGCCCGGCTGATGACGATGGAGATGGGCAAGCTTTTCAGGGAATCGATGGCGGAAATAGAAAAATGCGCCTGGGTATGCGATTTCTATGCCGATCGTGGGGCGGAGATGCTGAAAGATGAAGAAATAGCCACAGACGCAAGCCGCAGCTTCGTTTCCTTCGAGCCCCTGGGTGTGATTCTTGCGGTGATGCCCTGGAATTTCCCGTTCTGGCAGGTCATCCGGTTCGCGGCTCCGGTATTGATGGCAGGCAATGCAGCTGTGCTTAAACATGCATCCAATGTTCCGGGTTGTGCCCTGGCTATCGAAGAAATATTCCGTGAAGCGGGTTTTCCGCTCAACCTGTTCAGAACACTGATGATCCCTTCATCGATGGTTGATGCTGTTATTGCAAATCCTGCCGTGGTCGCGGCAACCCTCACCGGGAGCGAAGCCGCGGGAAGCCAGGTTGCCTCCCTTGCCGGGAAGCACCTGAAGAAAACGGTGCTCGAACTTGGCGGGGCCGACCCCTTTATTGTGCTCGATGATGCCGATCTTGACCTGGCAATAAAAACAGCGGTAACGGCCCGGATGATCAACCAGGGACAAAGTTGCATTGCTGCAAAACGGTTCATTGTTATGGATGCTGTTGCCTTCCGGTTTGAAACCGGGATTAAAGAGGCACTGGAAGCCCTGCAAATGGGCGATCCAATGCTCCCGGAAACCCAGCTGGGTCCGCTGGCCAGACCTGACCTCGTAGACGAAATTGAACGGCAGGTGGAACGATCGGTCGCTGCCGGCGCCCGGCTGGTAACTGGCGGATCGCGGTCCGACCGGCAGGGTTGCTATTTTCAGCCCACGATCCTGGCAGATGTCAGGCCCGGAATGCCGGTATATTCAGAGGAGACCTTCGGACCGGTTGTTACCATCATCCCGGTCGGCAGTGAAGCAGAGGCCATTCGTGTTGCCAACGATTCACCTTTTGGCCTCGGCGGTTGTGTATGGACCCGCGACCTTAAACGGGGCGAAGCCGTTGCCCGCAAGGTAGAAACCGGCGCCATGTTTGTGAATGGCATGACCAAATCCGATCCTAGGCTGCCCTTTGGCGGCATTAAAAAATCAGGTTATGGCCGTGAGTTAGGCTCGTACGGCATCAGGGAGTTTGTGAACATCAAGACGATATGGATCGGGTAAGCTGCAGCCTGAATTCGCTGATCTTTCTTTTCAGTTCAGTGCGGTTTTCAAGGAATAGTCTTCTTTTCGCTTCATCGCTGCTGAACGGGTCGGCCATGACATTGTTAACATAATAGGAACCACCGCTTTCCCAATAGGATTCTACGGTTTTTAAATGAACATTTCCAAGGTTGTCAATCGATCCCTTGTATTTCTGCGGTACGCGGCTTCCCAGGAACTTATATCCTTTTTTCTCAACAAGCACGCTTGATTCGCCCAGGTAATTAATTAACCCTGAATAACTCAGCGGGTAGAACCCCGATTGAATCGATGAAATAACAAAGTTTGTGCGCCTGGTGGTAAAATAGAGGAACCCGTTGTCATGGATATCCCCGGATAACTCCTTTGCATAGGAGGAAAAGGGATCCCCGCTTTCCCGGGTCACCACGAAGTCGATATCCTCATTGAAAAGCAAATCAAAGTTGTCATTCAATGCCTTCCGGTAAACCGCGTCATTGGCTTCCAGGTATTCCATCACCGCAGTCTCCTGGTCATATTCCAGCTGTTTCAGCTCCCTGGTTCTCTTTTTCCTGTCGCGGTCAGTCGTGCAGCCTTCCAGCAAACCGGCAAGTTCAGGCAACTTATTTTCCGTTATAATCAACTCATTCAGTGTGGCCATATAAATGGGATTTCATTTTAACAGGATAAACCGGATAACTTCAATCCAGCGGACATCATCCGGTTTTGATCCCTGATGGTGTCGTTGGAAACCGCCGTCTAAAATATTACATTTGCTGCCATGCTGAACCAAAAATAGTCTTTTCCGAAATTATCATCCGGAGATGTAATCCTTTCAACATTTTTTTTAACTTTGCACCCTCAAATTCTGGCGGGGTAGCTCAGATGGTTAGAGCGTCGGATTCATAACCCGGAGGTCTCGAGTTCAACTCTCGATCCCGCTACAAAAACACCCACAATTTATTGTCCATCAATATATTGTGGGTGTTTTTTATGTTAAATTGCGACAAAATGTGTTTCTAAATTCCTGATTTCTGCTAATATTGCATACTTTGACTTGCGAAGATTTTATTTATTATAAAGTCACAATCTGTAAAATTATAAGGATATATGTTGAATTATCCTTCCATTTCAACCCTTATAATTCCTACAACGAAATTAATTTTTGATGAATGGAATGGTATAATTCCGATTCTGAAGACTGACATATAACAAATACATGCCTGGAATTAGGTCCTCAACTGTAATTTCTCCAACTGTATTTGATATACCATTTTTCTGTACGTTTCCTTTCGTATCATAGATGGAATAAGGTATCAAGCAATTATCCCACCCTTGGATAGTCATTCTTAACTTTGTATCAGTGGGATTCGGACTGATTCTGATTTCGGATTGGTTTTTACTCAAAAACCGAATTCCAACAGGCCAGGCAGATCGTTTGCAGATTCCGAACCCCGCGTAGGTTGAAGATCCAATGGCGTACAAAGTGTCTTCCGCTATAGTGATATCAAAAACGTGATCGCCCGGCAAACCTTCATTATACGGTGTCCACGAATTTCCCCTGTCACCGGAACGGATGACACCGTCACGGGTTGAGATATAAAGGTGCCCTGCGTCAGCGGTCATCGCGTTGAAATACCAGAGGGAGGTATCCGATGCCAGTTCCCAGACCGCACCATTATTTTTGGATCGGTAAATCCCGTGCGATGATGTGATGTAAAATGCAGAACTGTCATGGGTCATGGCCAATCCTTCATCGTACCAGAAATAAAGCGATGTCGATAGAAAATGTTCTCCCAAATCGGTAGATACCATTACTGTATCGTGGACCCCACCGATATTCGCCACGGTGACCACTGTATTGCCAATGGCCGACAGGCCAAGTGCACCGGGCAGAACCTTTCCCTGGTTGCATACTTTCCATGAATCGCCATGGTCCTCCGACTTTAATATGACCCACCACGTTGCAACATATAACAAGTTGCCGGATTTTGCCAGGTGATGAAAGCATGAATCCGGCATAAGCCTCTCCCACGCCGGATCGGAGATTTTCTTCCGGTAGAGTCCTCTGCACGATGATACAAACAGCCAGTCGTCCTGGATCATCACTCCGTTGACCCAACCCGAATAAATCTCACCTTCAATACCTTGGAATTTCCATGTCAATCCCCGATCCGTTGATACGAAGATCGCCTGATGATTTTGTTCCACCACTGCAACATTGTTCCCGCTGGCGGCGACAAAGTCATAAAGCCGTTCCTGTATACCGGAATTCGCAATTTCCCAAGTACTTCCCTTGTCAGATGATCGCAGAATTCCATCGCTTGATGTGGCAGCAAACAGCGATGAGTCAGCCCCATTCAGGCAATAAATATGACCATTACTGCGGTTGACATCAGCGACTGGATCCCATGTGGTTCCGTCATCCCCTGACATGAACAATCCTGTCCCCGTCCCCATGAGCAATTTCTGCCGGCCGCCGTTTACGGAATCGAGCACCAACATGCAGGTCGGATTGAACAAATTGTTCATTGTACTGTCCCAGCTAACGCCGTCATAAGACCGGAGGCAGTATCCCGTTTTGGCGACGATCAGGCGATTGTTGGCCCGTACTATCACACAAGAGATGTTAATTGAACTGGAAAAAACCTCCCAGTGAAGGCCCTCATCGATGGATTGGTAGATTCCGTCGTAACCACATGCGTAAATTGTCTGCCCGATGGGGAATATCCCCCTGTAATTCTGTTCGGGCGGTTTCTTTGCAGGCAGGGTCCATGTCTCCCCGTTGTCCTCCGAACGATAAAATCCCGAAGATGGATGGTACGGGTTCGTACAGGCGATCAAAGTACTGTTCATCCGGGCCAGGAAGATGATGCCTCCATTGCTTGCAGGGAAGTTAAGTAGAATCCAGTTCAGGCCCTGGTCGTCAGAGCGGTACAGTTGTTCTCCGGTTACCGCAAAAATCGAATTATTTTTCACCAGCAGAACGCTGATGGAATGGCCCGGGAAGGCACTGTCGATCTCCCAGTTATGACCATAATCATTAGATACGTAAAGGTTACCTCCCCCGGCGAACAGTTGGTTGCCTGAAATCACAACAGATTTTATGCTACCACCGTAAGGTTCAGATATTTGCTTCCATTGAGCATAGCCGGAACCGGAGATAATTAATATTATCGTTATAAGTGTTAAAAGCCTAAATGAGGTCCAATTGACTTTCATTATAATAATCTAATCAATATCAATATTTTTGCTCAGGGTTTTATCCTCCTGGCAGTCCTCAATCTTGAAATGCTCATTCGTGAACTAATGGCTTTCAGAACTTCAATACGCGTAGGAGTAATTCGGTAGATGACAAGATATGAACCAAAAATGCTATTTCTGTACATCCGGCTTTTCGTAACGAGAAACCGGCACCCGGGATGAATTTCATAAAGGTTCCTAAGTGCACGAATCATAAACATCAATTCGGCCTTGAAAGTTTCCGCTGCGTTTTTGCCAAATGTTTCGACGCCATACAAATAGATGTTTTGTATGTCAGTTTCAGCAAGGATTGAAATGATTACAGGCCTCTCTTGAGTTTCCATTCTTCAAACCGTTGCTCAAATTCATCCGGATTAATAAACGGGCCTTGCTCGGCTTTTTTAATTTCAGTCTTGAAGTCATCGATAGGAACTGTTTGGTCAGGTAAAGCCCAGTTTGTGTTCTTTTTCGTGGTTATATCTTTTGGAAGATGAGTGGTCTTCATTGTCCGACTTTTTACAAAGATAATCATTTTTTAAAAAATGTTCAGGAAACAGCAATCGACGTTAAAAGACAAGAATCGACAACCCCGAAATAAATTTGCATAGAAGTTACAATCCCACTACAAGGCAAATGCAAAATGGTAAAATGGCGAAATGGTAAAACCGTTTTGCCATTTTGCGTTTTACCATTTTACCATTTTACCATTTTACCATTTTACCATTTGAATAATCCAGGGGATCAAGTGCAAAACCTGGGATCAAATGGACAACTTTAAATTTCACAATTCAATCCTGCGTATTATTAAAAGAAAAAACCCGCCGGTTGTTATGATCCGGCAGGGCTCTTTCAAAAAGATGGAATTCAGCTATTGAACGCAAACCAGTATCCCGGCATCCGTGAGACGTACCTTTTTCCGGTCGGAGTCAAGACGGATATACACAGAATACTGAACGGAATTGTCCGCCAAAGTTAGTGTCTCTGATTTGTTACTCACCTGATATGCGGTATAATTTGCAGTGATATAATCTTTGACCGCCTGTGGTGTAGTTGAATAGAGTGCACGGCTTGCATGCAGCAGGAAGGTATTGTTGGCATCGAACACCAGCTTCATCGGGTCTGATCCACTGATGCTGATCATGACCTCCTTCACGGCCCCTTCCGGGCACAAGGTGTCGTATTCGGCATGTATGACGGAATAACCGGCATAGTTAGCGGCAATATAATCTGTGATCATGACCGGCAGGGAATCAACAGGGATTTGATTGCCGTGATGCCCGCCGTGATGTCCACCACCATGATGTCCGCCTCCATGGATCGTATCACCATGGATGGTATCTCCATCATGGTGTCCGCCATGATATTGCTTCCCATCGCCCATATAATCGCCCGTAGATGTAAAAGCCAGTTCCTCCGTAGTATTCAATACGGCTATGTATCTCGCCACAGCATTTGTTTGCAGCAACACATAATTAATGGTTGCATCAGGATAGTTGTCTGCGGCATAAGAAACCGCCTTCGCGGGCAGGGAGACTGCATCTGTAACCTGGCTTGAAGGAACAGCCTGATCGTTTTTGTTGCAGGAACTTAATACGGCAACCATTGTGACAAGCATTACAATCATTACTTTTTTCATGTTTTTTGGTTTTAAAATGACACCTCTCGTTTTCGCATCAAGGCATGGCGTCCGGTTCTATCAGAAACTGACAGAAAGGAGGTACTATTGCTTCATGAACTTGCCCGTTAGGATGATTTTTTCACCAGTTGCCTGCACAAGATAAATCCCGGTGTCATAACTGCTGCCGTTGAAAGTTTGATTTCCGGATACACTATTTTTCGTTAATATGATCCTTCCGGTAATGTCCATAATATGAAGATCAAAGACTTTATCCTGTGGAAGTTGAACAGTAAATTGTTGTTCGCACGGATTGGGGAATATGGTAAGATACTGATGAATGTAACGCTCATCGATCTTGCCTGCAGTCCCGCAATGTCCATCGAGGTAGGTATTGAAAAATGCCAGGTATTTCGCATCCTGGGCGGTATTGTGCCAGAATGCACCCCCATGTCCCTGCCCTGCCATCAGTTCAAAACCTGCACTCGGGCTGCCGATTACCGGCACCATTGCCGCGCAAAGATTCTGACCTTGTGTATAAGGAATATTTTGATCAACACTACCCGCTGAAATAAAAAATGCAGCATCATCTGCAGAAATATAGGTTGTGGGATTGGCCTTTGTCACCAAGTCAGGTATGGTTTGAACAGGGGCTCCCATCAACTGGGATTCGGGCGAACTGGCCGAATTGGTATTGATCACAAAACCAAGCGCCAGGGCTTCGGCATCCATGGTTAAAAAGTTAACCGGACCGAACAGATCAACCACCGCCTGAACACGGCTGGATGCATGGATACTGCCCAGGTGCAGTCCTTCGAGTTCAGCCACTCCGCCGGTTGTTCCCAGCATGGCAACTAAATTTCCACCGGCTGATTCGCCGATGACGCCAATTTTACAGGTATCGATATGATACTGCGCTGCGTGTACTTTCAGAAACCGAACAGCAGCTTTGCAATCTTGAATCTGTGCGGGCCACAGGGTATCGCCGCTCAAACGGTAATTAATGTCGGCACAGATGTAGCCGTTGTTAAAAAATGTAACAAACGATGGTTGTTCCCCCGTTCCTTTGCTTCCCATCATAAACGCGCCGCCATGGATGTGAATGATCAGAGCAGTTGGTGCCGTGATTCCGCTGGGAATATAAAGGTCGAGCATCTGTTTTGTGTTGCCGTTGCCTACGTAATCAACGTTGGAATAAGTAGGGGTCAGGTTTTGTGAGCATGCGGACAATACTGTCAGCACCAGGATGATCAGTGACATTGTCTTTTTCATAATCGTAAATTTTTTAGTGTTTCTAACTGATGCAAAATTGCATCAAGCCAGGCTATTCAGTTGGATGAAACTGGGTGAAACGGAAATAAATGCAGATGAAACCGCCTGAAAGGATTCTGAAACAGCAGGACTGAAAATCCCTGAATAATTATTGGAAGGTTTCAAACCACCGTTTGAACGCAGAAACACGTTCTTTGCTGATATAAATGGCTTCGGGGGTTTTGACTTTAAGGTTGAGGAGGAGTCGTCCGTTGAAGTGTACCGCCATATCCTGGATCGACTTACGCGATACGATAAATTGCCGGTTTGCCCTGAAAAATTGTTGCGGATCGAGTTGCTGTTGCAGATCATCCAGGTTCATATCAACAGGATAATGTTTCCCGTTATGAAGCAAGAGGTAAACAACGCCATTATCGATATAGCTTGCCATCACTTCGTCTGTTGACACAGGGAGTAACCTGTCCTGGTATCTTACCAGAAAACTGAGGCGATAGTTTGGCTTATCCAGCCTTACAGCATGCATGAGTTCAGTGATCCTTGTCCCGGTCAGCAACTGCTGCTCCCTGAATTTCTTCAGGCTGAAACTAATCGACTCCTCATCGATGGGTTTGAGCAGGTAATCTATACTGTTCAACTTGAATGCTTTAATCGCATATTCATCGTAAGCCGTTGTAAAGATGATGGGTGACCTGGGCCTGACGCTATCAAAAATTGAAAAAGAGAGTCCGTCGGCAATCTGTATATCGGAGAAGATAAGATCCGGCTCCGGATGACCATTGAACCAAAGAATACCATCTTTAATGCTTTCCACAAAAGCCAGGATTTCCATATCAGGCTGTACTTTCTTGAGCAAAGCAGCCAGGTGGCTTGATGCGGCAAATTCATCTTCAATGATCAGGCATTTTGGCATCAGGCCGATATTAAGGGTATTGTAACGGTAAACTGGCCATCCTTGTTGAATATTTCCGGGCTTCGTCCGGCAAGCATCCTAAAACGTTCATCGAGATTTTTCAGTCCGATCCCGGCTCCGCGGGCATCAACTTTTAGCTGAAGGTTGTTGCTGATGGTAAGTGACTTGTTTTCTTTGTCAAGTGTGATCTCTATTCGCAAAGGCTGACCGGTGGAAATGACATTGTGTTTGATGGCATTCTCGATCAGCATCTGGAGGGTCATTGGCGGTACACTGTATTGTCCCGCATCCTCGGCATGAATGACAAGCATCACGTTGCCGCCAAAGCGGATCGAAAGAAGGTGAAAATATGCCTCTGCCAGTTTTATCTCCTCTGTGAGCAGGATAAGATCGCTTTGCTGCAGTTCGATCGACGTTCTCAACACATAGGAGAGTTTATTCAGGTATAACTGGCTCTTTGCCTGGTCCTGACTGATCAGGTAACTGAGTGTATTCAGCGTGTTGAAAAAGAAATGGGGATTTAACTGGTTTCGCAGGACCTCGATCTGATTCTGCAGGTTCGATTTTTTGAGTGCCTCATTTTCACGAAAGATATTTTCCCGATGCGACTGAATTTTCATATAATTGGTGAGAAAGATTGCTGAAATGAGCACCAGTAATCCGCGTGTTGCCACCGAACTGATAATCCATGAAACCTCATGAATGGTGAAAAGAATCAATCCTGACATCAGGATAAAATATATGGTAAACTGGCCGGAAACCTTCAGCAGGATGGTCCATTGAAAATCCTTGTTTATCCCTGAATTCCATTGGTGATTCCGAAGATAGCGTATCAGAAAATAGCCAAATAGAAATGTAATAAGCAATTGTGCCAAAAGGCCTGCAAAGGCAAATTCAGGCAGGTGATGAATCTGCAAATGGGGGGTTGGTTCCACCTCCTTTACCCGATGTAAAACCATGTCGATGACCGGGAGATTGGCCATGAAGCTTATCAGCAGGGCTGCCCAGGCTGAATAGGTCCAACCGGTCGAATCTTTAAGCTTTGGTGATTCTACCATTTTAAAAATACCTCGGTTTAATTGGTCGGTGCCATCCCGTGAATGACAGTATGACTGAGCGAAATTAATCATTTCATACAATCACATTGAGCAAGATCGATTTTATTTACCTGATCGATCCCACAAAACTATGCCGTTATTTATTCCTATCCGGGGCATTTGAAGTGAAGCAGAGAAATCAGGGGTTGAAGCAGCGAAAATGCAAAGTGAATCATGCAATAATGCAATTCATGTCATCCAAGTTCAACGATATGATTGAGCAACTCAACGTTAGAACTAACCCGGTCATTCAGCGCCTTAAAAACTTTAATTATCGTATCAAACCGGGCGTCAGTCAGACTGTTTTCCAATTTGGAGATTTGTGCTTTTTTAACACCAGCTAACTGCCCAGGTTCTTCCTGAGACATAAGGCGCTCTTTTCTTGCTTATTGCAAAGATAGATGTTTCTTTATAAACTTGATATCATTGGAGGTACCAATACCTGATCTCTTTCAACGCAAATGTCCTCTTTTCTTTTTTATCCGCGTCAATCGCTTCCATAAGCCACTGTTTTTCGGGATGCCATTCACTTGAACCGAAAAAAAACGTTTCAGGGACGAGGCGCCTGATCGAAGTTTCACCTTTTTGGTTGGTGTAAACTATTTTTATTTCATTTTCCATGGTATTTCCTAATAATCCCTTTTACCCATCGGGCTTCTGATCTGCACCGGACACTATCTTATAAGAATAAGTTTTTCGAAATGGTTGACATCTCCTGTCTTCAAACAGATCAAATAAACTCCTGAAGCCAGGCTGGAAAGTTGTTGTTCAGAAATTTTAAATGAGAAAGGACCGACCGGAATCTTAGTTATCGGCACAATCTCAGAAATCCAATTCCCGGTGATATCTTTAATGGATAATTCTATTTCGGATCCTTCATCCATATAGCCCGAAACCGTAAATTGACTTAATGCGGGGTTCGGGTAAACCTTAAAAGTACTTAATATCTTCTTTTCACCCTGACCGGTGATAAGTATCTGCCCTCCTTCAAAAAGGGTATAGGCATGATTGATGAGTAACCCTTTGAAAGTTTCATAAGCAGGCGGATTTACCGGCCATTTTACAACCACTGAATCAATGGTTGGTAAAATGCCGAGCCCAAAATGCAACGTATAAGGATCACCCATTCTTGCACCGCGCCCCGTATAAACTTCCCGCGTATACTTCTGACCTCCTGCATACACCGTTGCTCGTCCGCCAAGCGCGTAACTATTCCCGCTGGTCGATCTCAGCAACAACTTCAGGTAGTTGTTATTCCCTGGAAAATCGTTTTTAAATAGGGTGAAATACTTGTTGAACTGGCCAGTGACAAGGTCCAGTTTGCCATCATTGTTAAAATCGAACATCAAGGCATCCTCCCCTGTATTAAAATATTGGGAAGGCAGGTAATATTGGGTTTTCAGTTCGAACCGGTGATCAGGCTTTTGAATGTAAAAATCAGAATACCGGCAATTGTAAAAATTGGTGATATAGAAGTCCTGCAAACCATCGTTGTTTACATCTCCAAAAACCGCACCGGCATGGGTTTCCTCAAATTCAATGTCATCGTCGGGCGAAGGTGTGCCAATCAGGTCGGTAAAGTTATAGTTTGGCTTACCATCACTCTGATAGATGGTCGTGCCTCTGTGGTCGTATTGAACTACATAGGCCGGATGGGCGAACTGAGGCAGCAGCAAATCCATATCCCCGTCGTTATCATAATCGGCCCAGGCCACCCCTGTGCCATGGTTTGACCCGGTGGCATTGGAATCAATCCCTTTGGCTGCGATAATATTCGTAAAGTTCAGGTTGCCGTTGTTCTGCCAGAATTCATCCCGCTCGAGGTAATAGTTCGTCACATATAGGTCAACAAGCCCGTCATCATTATAGTCAACAAATTGTGAAGCGCGTGTTCGCCGGAGGTTCTGAGCCGGGTTGGGATATAATGTTGTTGTGATATCCGTTAAAGTGAAATCCTTGTTGTTCAGGTAGAGGTAATTCGGAAGTGGCGTGGGGTAAGTTTTCCACAACCGGCCGATAAAAAGATCAGGGTACTTGTCATTGTTGATATCAGCTACACTGAATGTTTGTGTACCGTCGTAACCCAAATTGGCGCCAGAGGTGGCAGCAGTGAACCGGGTAAATGTCTCATCCCCGTTGTTTCGGTAAATGATAACTGAATCAATGAGTACATAAACAATATCAAGAAGTCCGTCATTGTTCATATCGGCAAATGCACTCGCATAGGGGTTTCCTGAAATCCCCGCCGAAGCGGTAATATCAATAAAATTCCCATGATCATTTTTGTATAGAAGATTACGACGGATGAGATCATCCCACCCATCATTGTTAAAATCCCCTACAGAGGCACCCCTGTTTGAGTAGGCATCCGAAATAATTCCGCTGGCCACTGTATAATCTTCGAAATATGATGGCGATGGAAGAGATTCGTAATCAATGATTACATCGATTTTAAAAGCATTCGTTTTAAAAGTCAATGCCCCTGAAGATGTTTCGAGATATTCGTAATAGAAATCACCACCTGACGATCCGGCAAGACAAAAAGCGGGATAAGTCACATTATCAGAAGCCAGTTTGGCCCCATTCTGAAAATCTTCGATCCAGACAAAAAATTGATTGTTGTCAAGGTGAATCGAAGCAGGCAAAATCACCACAATCATCTCATCTCCTGCAACAGTCTTATGTAATGTAATGGCAGGCGTCAAATCGAGTTTGAGGTCCGGAACTATATTACCGCCTTCGTGCCCAAACAGGTGCAGAACCGCAGAGCCAGCCGGGTTATCTCCTGCCAGCATTACGCGCAGGCTTTGAATATTACCCGGCTGCGGTAGCATGAATCGGGCAATCTGAACTGGATACGTTTGAAAATAAACACTCGGGGTTCCCACGGTGTAATGCCTGAGGGTGTCGACCGAAGCCTTAACAGAAACTCCCAGAAAAAAAAGAAAGAGAAACAAAATAGATTTTTTCATGATTTTGCCGGATTAACAGGATCGTAGTTTTCAATTATCCAATCCTCGCAAAATTATGGATACCGGTATTCCTGAAATTGTAAAAATTTAACCCATGTCGGGAAATACCCAGCATATTTTTCCATCATAACTGGAAATCAGTTTTTTAAAAAACTCTGTTGGCGTATATCCGGTAAGAATTTTAAAATCTTTGATCATGTGCGACTGATCGAAATAGCGGGAAATATAAGTTATATCTGTCAAATTGTCCTCCTTGTTATCCCGGGCTTTTTGTTTCAGGGCATTCCTGAAACGAACTATTTTTCTAAAATCAGAGGGTGTCTTGCCAATGTGCTGTTCAAAATGTTTTATCAGCGTTTTTTGTGAAATTCCATTTTTACGCGCTATTTCGGCAATAGTCATTTCTTTGTCGTTGGGAAGTAACATATCATTGATTGCCTGATATAAAAAAGGATGACTTACCCCTTTGAGCTTACTGATCCAATAGGTTTCCATTTCAGCAATTCTATTCTCATTTTCCCGGATCATCATAATGTCGTTCATCTTCGAAATGTAATCAACAAACGGAGTAAATTCAGTCGCCAGGGGCTCATTATTCGCGTAATAACTTATGGGATGGTCTAAAAACGCATTTAATCCCAAAGGTTTAAAACAAATAGTGATCTCATTGGCCGCTCCGGCATATTCTATCAACAATGGTTTTTTATATCTTACTGCAAGTCCTGACACTAATAAATTATCTGAACTGAAATTAACGGTCACTTTATTCCCTTCCGATTTGATTATTGCATTCCGGGAAATTGAAACCATCGAATAAATATTGGGGAAGGTCAGATAAGTAGTGGGTTCTTCATCTGCTTGCCTGGTGAGGACATAGAAGTATTCAATAAAGTTTTGGAGTATGATGTTTTTGGGTCGGAATAGCTGGATGTTCATTGTGGAAACGGGGCGTTATATCATGTGGCGGCTGTCTGTCCATTATCTAAACGATGCCTGTCGCAAAATAGTTTTTCCCAAAGGAATCAGTTCCATCTTTTCTGTTTTTTGCGTGGTTTTATTTTTCAGCGTAACCCTGATTTTCCCATCCTGAAAACCAGCCTGGTGGTTTGCGATAAACTCATACCTGCTTGTATCCTTCGGAGAATAGGTCAAGTCTGTGAAGCCGGGCGCATAAACTTTGCCTGGATGTTCGATGGCTTCAATGGGCCGGGCATAAATTAATGCTCCATAGCTGAAGTATTTTTCGTGATTCAAATCCTCTTTGACCTGAACTTCAGTCATGAATTCCAGTTCGATCTGATCATTTTTTAAGAATTCCCTGTCAAAAATAAGAAATCCATCCTCAAGCCGGTAATTTTCTCTGGTTTGTATGGATGTTGCCCATGCCGGTTTTCTGATCTTAAGCCGAAACGAAACTGCTTTCCCGGTTTTTATTCTGAAAATAAAGTGGTTCTGATAAGGGTATTCCGTAATTTCTTCAATGCAAACCGGAACATTTTGGATGGTTGTTTCCAGGATATTCGGGCCTAAAACCCCGGTCAGTAATGAGTTTTCACTTTCCTTAAACCAACAGCATTGTTGAAAGTAGGGCGAAATACGGCCTGCATTCGGAACACAACAAACAGCCACGTCCTGGTGAACGGGCGAATATTTATAGCGTGTTTGTTTTCGATCGGGTTCCGCTTCACCGTTCCGGGAACCAGTCATTTCAAATGAATTGTCTGTTTTCAGGTAGGCAATACATGAATGATCAGGATTCCTGCTTCCCTGCGCGGCATTGTAAAAAATGGTTTCTATTTCCTCAGCAGCTCTGATATCGCCGCTTTTCTGAAATAATACGGCGTAACTATCCATGAGTTCATGCAACGAACAATATTCGTATCCGGTGTGCGTAGCATCTGCCTTTCGTCCGGCAATCCATTCATCGCCTATTGCACCACCGGTGACGGTGGTGCAGCTTTTAATCCGGTCGAGGTATATTTGCAGAGCCTTCTTCAATTCCGGCCGGCCCGTTGCATAAGCAGCTGCAATAAGCGGTCGCAGGTGTTCATACGTGTGCGCTCCGTGCGATTGAAGTTTAAAGTTTGAATCGGAAATATTACGGAGTTGGACATCTTTTTCTGAAGAATAGTTTTCTGAGAAATTCAGATATAAAAAAGCGGCATAATCCGAATATTTTTGGTCGCCGGTAAGTTGATGCATCCGGTCCAATACATCGGTAAATGTTAATCCATGAGCCACACCGCCTGAAAAATCTTTTCCTGCAAAAAATGGCTGCGACTTATTAACCGGGTAATGCTGCATCACATTGTCGACCGCCCTGACCAAGGCGTGCCATACGTTTTCGTCGTGTGTGTATTCGTAATAAGCCAGCAATCCGCGGTACAAGGTTGTTTTTGACCACAATTCGCCATTTTCGCCGGTGAAGTTGTAGCGTAATTCTTTGTCGTAAATTCCAATATAACCATCTTCGTCCTGTGTTGCCAGGATCCGGTTGATATAGCTTTTTACTTTTTCAATCGCCCGTTGATCATCCAGCAGAAAAGCATTACGGATATATCCATCCCACCAGTTCGACTGGGTTTCGGAGTTCCACCATTTGTATTGATCGTCGCCTCCCGCATCTCCCGATTTTAGGTTCCCCAAATCTTTTACCTTGCTTTTTTTGTGCAACCGCTCGGTCCCATAAATAGGGTCGTTCATCAAATCAGGAACCAACCGGTCGAGGTTGCCCACAAACCCGGCCATGTCGTTTTGCATTTGCACCTTCAGCCATCCCAACGGTTTAATGCTTCCGCAAGGCAGACTCTGGTATCTTTCTGATACCATATAATCTTGCGCAGTCATCATAAATTTCAGGCTTCCTCCATTCATAATCTCCCTGTAGGTAATGAATGGGTTTTTAACTTGAATCCCGTTTAAAATCCGGGTATCGTTATAAAATGATGTTTCTGAAAAATTTCTGCTTTCAATTACAAATCTCTTCCCTTTTGCCAAATGAAGCGTAGCTTTTATCAATTGCGGAGACCCGAAAACAAATTCACTTGCCGCCGGATTAACCGGATAAAATCCCAGGCATGACAGAATATACCAGGCTGACATTTGTCCGCAGTCATCGTTGCCAATCATTCCGTTGGGCGTGTTGTTATGAAACTCGTTGATGATACGGTGAATATATTTCTGCCCGGTTTTAGGCGTGTTGGAATAAGCGTATAAATAAACTATATGATGGCTGGGTTCATTGCCATGTGCATATTGCCCGATCATGGCTTCCTGGCCAAGAAATTTGTCGGCATTCCCGGTTTCGATGGTGAAAAAATCGTTCAATTGCCCGGTGAATGCTTCATCCCCGCCCAACAACTTATTAATGCCATCGATGTCGAACTGGGCAGGGGTCCAGAAATATTGCCAGGCATTGGCCTCGGTATAATCACCGGGGTGGTTCATTGGAGAAGTGGCTGCCAGGGGATCAAAAGGTGTCCGCCAGTTACCCCTGGTATCTTTACCACGAAACATTTTTGTTTCCGGGTCGAAGAGGTTTTTGTAATAAGCAGCCCTTTTGCGAAAGGTTTCAGCCGTTGCCTTATCACCGAGTTTTGATGCCATTTCGGCTACACACCAATCGTCGTACCCGCTTTCGAGCGTGCGTGAAACAGCTTCATTATCCAGCTTGTCAAAGGGATAATAGCCGTAATGGTTGTATAATTCCCAATCGGAATTGATATGGTTTTTCGTAGAAGTTTCCACCATTGCCCGGAGGGCTTCAGTTGGATCAAAACCCGTAAACCCATTGTTAAATGCCGAAAGTATCATCGGGATGGCATGATTGCCGATCATGCAATAGTTATCCTGTCCCCAGGCCGTCCAGATGGGAAGAAACCCGGCCGCTTTATAATGAAGGAGCAAGGTATTGACAATGCCATTAATTTTTTCAGGAGCAATGATCTGCAATAGCGGGAAAGCACCACGGTAAATATCCCAGATGGAAAGTGTGGAATAATATTCTTTATTCGGCGCCTGCGCAATTTTATCATCAGCGCCACGGTATTTACCGTCGACATCGGCTATATTCGAAGGTTGTAAAAACAGGTGATACAGGGAAGTATAGAAGATTTCTTTTTGCCTGGTTCCTGCCTCAATTTCTATCCTGCCCAGGTATTGGTTCCAGGTATTTTCAGCGTTTTGCCGTATCTTTTCGAAATCCCATTGCGGTATTTCGGTTTGCATGTTGCGTTTTGCCCCGGCCACATCTACAGAGGATAGAGCAATTTTTACCAGCAGTGTTTTATTTTTTCCCAGGTTAAAGGACAGGATATATTTCGGGGCATTTTCTTTCGGACCTTTTGCGAGTTGTTCTGATTTTATGAATGGTTTGTCAAATTCAATCACGAAGAAGTACTTCCGCTCCACCCAGTTTTTAGTATGGCAATAGCCTGAAATGGTTTGATGATCTTCAATTTTCACCACCGATTCCAATGCCAGGCTGTCTGTCATAAAGCGGAGCCCATGTTGGAAATTGGCCAGCACACAGCCTTCCCCGGCAGGGAATGTATAACGATGAATCGCCACACGTTCAGAACAGGTCAGTTCAACTTTCACCCCGTCTTTTTTCACCAGGGAATAATAGCCGACACTGGCTTTTTCGGAATCTTTATAATAACGGTTTTTCAGAATTCCATCCGGATTACCTGCAAATGGGAGCAACAGCACATCGCCCATTTCGTTTATACCGGTTCCGCTTAAACGGGTTTGCGAGAAACCCAGAATAATACTGTCGTGATACTGGTAACCGCAGGTATGGTTCCAACCCCGATCCCTGTTATCCGGTCCCGGCTGAACCATCCCGAAAGGCATTGATGGACCGGGAAATGTATGCCCAGTTCCATCAGTCCCGATAAAAACTTTGACGTATTGCGCATTGTTTTGCGCACTTACGAGTGTTGTAAAAGCGACAAAAAAAACCAAAAGAGTGAACTTCATCTGCATAAATCAATTATTACATGACAAATTTTCTAAACTTTCAGAAATTTTCATTTGCCGGAATTAACAAGAATTTGTGTAATATTACCATCCTGATTGAGGTATCGCATATGTATATGATAATAAAGACTAAATGAAAGCAGTTTTCGAGCAACTTACCACAAGGATTGAAAACTCCATATCGATCACCGATTTAAATATGACCTCATTTGACGGGCCTTATCATTATCATCCGGAATTAGAACTCACATGGATTCGAAATAGCTCAGGGAAGCGGTATGTGGGTGGCAACGTTTCTGATTACAAACCCGACGATGTGGTTTTAGTGGGAGCTAATGTTCCGCATTGCTGGCACAGTATGAACGAAGCCGTCCACGACAATGCCCAGGCCATCGTTATTCAGTTTCAACCAAATTTTGCGGGAGTGGGCTTTTTAGAACTTCCTGAATTAATCAAAATTAAAAGTCTGTTTGAAAAAGCTATTGCCGGGGTTTTAATAAATGGAATCACCAAGGCAACAATAATCTCCCAAATGAGGCAATTTCCTGCCGCTGATGGATTTAACAGGCTTTTGCAATTCCTGGGAATGCTTGACCTTATTGCCAATTCTGAAGAAACAGAACTCATCGATCATCATTTTGCAGGGCTTACAGCATCTCCGGCCGAAACTGAACGTTTTCAAAAGGTTTTCAGTTACCTGATCGGGCATTATCAGCAGGAAGTCAGCCTTAAAGCGGCAGCCAAAATTGCGAATCTGACTCCTACCGCTTTTTGTCGATATTTTAAGCATGTGACCCGGAAAACACTGGTAGAAGTTGTTACAGAATTTCGAATCAATCAGGCCTGTCAATTACTTAGAAACTCTGAAAAACCGGTGAATGAAATTTGTTTTGAATGTGGCTTTGGAAATAACTCCTATTTTAACAAAACATTCAAAGCAATCACTGAATATACGCCATTACAATACAGGAACCTGTTTTTACGCTAGACGGACATAACAGAGGATGATCTGGTTTTACCACCCTTACGCCGGCACTGTCGCAAACTTAAGGCAGTTCAGTGATAAAAAACCATGAACGGGTGGCAGAACCATACCATCCGGTGATTTCATTTTATAAAAGATTTCCTTTATGGTACATTTGCCTTTAAAATAGGTAAAACTTCAGCCATGAAAAAACCACCAAACAAATCCATCATTGTCAATATTATTACAACCATTTGCATTGTAACAATGACAAACTTTATTGGATTTAGTCAAACCAATACTTATTCAGTTGTTGGAACAGGTCAGACAATATCTTATGACACAACGGCTGTAATAACAATGCCTGCTTCAGGACAGGCATTTTACGGACAGAATTCAAATCATCCCGGAAACATGCGGTCTTATACCAACAATGGTGATGGCACGGTAACCGACAATTTAACCGGGCTGATGTGGCAGCAAACCGAGGACAGAAACGGTGATGGAGCAATTAATTTCTATGATAAACTGAAGTATTATGAAGCTTTGGATAGCGCTGCAACATGCAACACGGGCGGTTATCATGATTGGCGTTTACCTACTATTAAAGAACTGTATTCCATTGCCATGTTTTTTGGCGCAGAACCAGGCCCACCACCGTCCACTTGTATTAAATATATTGATACTACATATTTCTCTGTCGGTTTCGGTGACGTAAACTCACTGGCACACGGCGATCTTGGAACAGAGCGGATCATTGATGGTCAAATTGCATCCTCCACGAAATATGTAAGCACAACCATGAATGGGCAGGAAACTTTGTTCGGGTTCAATTTTATTGATGGACGTATTAAAGGATATCCAACCACTTCCCCCGTTCCGGAAGACGGACAATCAAAGCATTTCTACGTATTGTATGTGCGCGGCAACACATCTTATGGAACAAATCAATTCGTCAGCAACGGAAACGGAACAATTACCGATAGCGCTACCGGACTGATGTGGATGCAAAATGATAACGGAACAGGTGTTTTATGGAAGGACGCATTAAGTTATGCTGAAAATTTCACCTTTGCAGGATATTCGGATTGGCGATTACCCGATACCAAAGAATTGCAAAGTATCGTTGACTACACCCGTTCTCCGGCAACAACAAGTTCTGCAGCAATAAACCCGATGTTCAACTGCACCCAGATTACCAATGAAGGAGGTGTTGCAGATTATCCCTGGTATTGGAGCAACACCACTTTTTCTTCGCAAGCGCAGACACACGGAGCAAGCGCCACCTATGTCTGCTTCGGAAGAGCTATGGGCTATATGCCCCCTTTTGGTGGGTGGATTGATATACATGGCGCCGGTTGTCAGCGAAGCGATCCTAAACCCAGAAGTTTTTCCGGATACACACATAATGGAAATGGATATTACAATGCGAATGCTCCACAGGGCGATGCCGTCAGGATATACAATTATGTGCGTTTGGTAAGAAATGGATCTTCAACCGGAATAAATGAAAACAAAGACAATAATTTGTTTAATGCTTATCCTAATCCTGTTTCCGGCGAACTTACGATTGAAATGAGACAAAACATGGAAAAGGTTAGCTTTGAGCTTTTAAATTCTATCGGTCAAATCGTGCAAACCGGCAATATTATTGAAAAAACCATAATACAAACGAACAACCTTGCAACCGGGGTTTATCTCATTAAACTTAAATGCGGGAATACTGTTGAAGTTAAAAAGTTAATAAAAGAGTGATTAAGCAAACAAATAAGAATGATTTCCCGGTTTCACTGGCATGATTACGATCATTCATTATAAAAGAACAGCACATCAAATTACTGCCGGATGAAAAACGAAATAAAAATAATTGTTGTTGTACTCGCATTGATTACTGTTATCAATTACGGGAATGCACAAACCAATGCCGCCATAGCCGGCATGAATGGGGTAACAGGCAGCCGGGAAAAAGTGGAAATGCTATTTCCCGGAGGCAAAACAAAGGCACTGATTTTAAGCTTCGACGATGGGATGATCGCCGACAGAAGGCTTGTAAGATTGATGAACGAATACGGCCTCATCGGAACTTTTCATCTCAATTCAAATAAACTTGGCACAAAAGATTATCTCACAAAGGAAGAAATTAAAACTGTTTATAAAGGTCACGAAATATCTGTGCACACGGTTAATCACCCCAATCTTACGAATATTTCCAGGGCAGAAGTCCTGTATGAGGTGGGTGCAGACCGGAGAGAACTGGAACAGTTATCGGGCAATCTTGTCCGGGGGATGGCATATCCTTTTGGTAATTACAATGATTCAGTGATCGAAATAATCAAAAGCCTTGGCATTGAGTATGCAAGGAGCGTTGAAGACTCCTATGCTTTTGGAATACCCAATGATTTTCTTAAATGGAGCCCTACCATTCATCAATTTGGCAAGGCTTATTTCACTCCCGATAACCCGGATATTGATAAAAAAGAAATGGCTGGTTTCTACCATCTGGTAAATCAATTTCTTAAAACGGATAGCCTGGCGTTGATGGATGTATGGGGTCATAGCTGGGAGAACGACGGTGCCGGAGACAGATGGACTGAAATGGAGAAATTCTTTAAAATGGTTTCGCGGAATCCCGATATATTTTACACCACACAAATTGGCCTGGTCGACTATATCAATGCTTTTAAAAACCTGAAATTCACGATTGATCAAAGCATTGTTACAAATCTGAGTTCGATCAATGTGTTCATCAAAATAAAAGGCAAAGCGTTTGATCTTGATGCAGGGAGCACCAGGTTTTTGCAATGACAATCATTCAGCGCCCTGAATTCTTCCGAGTTGCCTGGTATTTCCGAAAGGCATCAACTTCCCAAAACCATTGAGTGACACAAATAAATAATTGGGTGGCACAACCATCCTATCTGGTGATTCCATTTTTTAGAAGGTTTCCTCCTCGGTACTTTTGCGTTCACACATAAAAAACTGTAGATGAAAAAATACATTTTGCTTCTTTCCCTGCTCCTTGCACTTTCAACTTTTGCCCAGAACAACAAACAGAAAATAAGGGGCGTCATTATTGATAAGCTCTCTCAAACAACCCTTCCGGGTGCCTCCGTTCAAATAATGAATGAAGCAGGGAAAAGAGGTGCGGTAACCAATGTAAAGGGAGCCTATGTAATTCCCGATGTGTTACCAGGCCGGTATGAACTGAAAATCTCCTTTGTCGGTTACAAGGATGTATTTGTTTCCAATGTGGTGGTGGCTTCAGGAAAAGAATCCATCCAGGATATTACGATGGAGGAGGATGTTAAATCCCTGAATGAGGTCGTGATAACAGCCAACAGCAAAGATAAAACCATCAACAGCCTTTCCACTGTCAGCGCACGCACTTTTTCGATGGAAGAGGTGAACCGGTTTGCCGGCGGGCGCAGCGACCCGGCGCGGCTGGCCGCAAATTTTGCCGGCGTCAGCGCACCGGATGACTCCAGGAACGATATCGTGATCAGGGGCAATTCACCGGTGGGCGTTTTATGGCGCATCGACGGGATGGATGTTACGAACCCCAACCACTTTGCCGCGATCGGAACTACCGGCGGCGCTGTAAGTGCATTAAACCCCAACATGCTGAAGAGTTCCGATTTTTTCACCTCGGCATGGCCTGCAGAGTATGGCAACGCAGTTTCCGGGGTTTTTGACCTGGGCTTCAGAAACGGGAATGCTGAGAAACGGGAAACCTCTGTCCAGCTTGGCCTGATCACCGGGCTGGAAGCCATGACCGAAGGCCCCATCAGCAAAGCCAATGGTTCATCCTATCTGGTAGGCTACCGCTATTCGCTGGCCGGCATTGCGCAGGCGGCGGGAATAAACATCGGCACCACGGCCACCCCCTCCTACCAGGACCTGTCATTCAACCTGAACAGCGGCACCACCAAACTTGGCCGGTTTACCTTGTTCGGTATCCTGGCAGGAAGCACAATCGCTATCGAAGGCGGCAAACCGGCTTCAGGAAGCCTTTATGGAAACGGCAATAAAGTTGATTTTAGCAGCAAGATCGGGATCGGTGGGTTAAAACATTTTCTTCAGATCAACAGCAAATCATTTTTAAGCACAACGATCGGCATCAATTATTCAAAAACCACCCAGCTCAACTACGCCTATGATTCGACAGGGAATTCCTACAGCAAGGAGGACAATAAAACCAGTAAAACAGGTTACGAATTTATAACGAATTACAATTTGAAAGTTAACGCCAGGTTGTTTTTCAAAACGGGTATCCAGGCGGAATATATGAACCTGTATCTTTATGATAGAACCCGCCGGGACATGCGGGAAGACTGGAAGCAGGTGTGGGATTACAACGGCTACACTACCCTGGCGCAGGCTTTTGCCCATATAAAGTACAACATCAGCGGGAAACTCACGCTGAACGCAGGCCTCCATGCCCAGCGGTTCTTCCTGAACAACTCCTTTTCGTTGGAACCGCGGCTGGGATTAAAATTCGAAATCAGCGCCAAAAGCAGTTTAAGTTTCGGGTATGGACTTCATTCGCAATTGCAGCCGATGAATGTTTATTTCCTGCAAACGCAAACAAAGGATGGCGCCATCGTGTATGACAACAAGCAGCTTGGATTTACAAAAAGCCATCAATTCGTGCTGGGATACGACATGCAACCAATCAACGACTGGCGGTTTAAAGTTGAAGCATATTACCAGCATCTCTTTAATGTGCCGGTTAATACCTATTCAAGCAGTTACTCCATGTTGAATACCGGGGCCAGCTTTAAAACCGACCTTGAAGACAGCCTGTCAAACACTGGCACCGGGCGGAATTACGGGATTGAATTAACCGTTGAGAAATTCTTCAGCAGGGGGTATTACGGCCTGTTTACCTCCTCTGTTTACCAGTCAAAATATACCGCCAGTGATGGAAAGGAAAGAAACTCGGCATTCAACGGAAGGTATGTACTGAATTTACTGGGCGGTAAGGAATGGAAACTGGGAAAGGAAAAAAGAAATGCCGTCGCAGCCGACCTGAAAGTTACTTACGCCGGCGGGCGATATTATACGGCAATTGATCTTGCGGCATCTCAGCGTTTGAATCATGAAAAGCTACAGGGCGATGACTATGCATATGCAAGTAATTATCCCGACTATTTCAGAATGGATGTCAAAGTGGGATTTACCCTGAACAGCCGCGCGAAAAAACTTTCGCAAACCATTTCCCTTGATTTGCAGAACGTAACGAACAACAAAAACGTTTTCTCACAGAGTTACGACGACCGGAACAGATCGATCAGTACGACATACCAGTTGGGATTTTTCCCGAATTTCATTTACAAAATTCAGTTTTAGATAAGTTATATAACTTTGTGAGATGAAAGCACTTTCGCTGAACAGCACGAAAATTGAAAGTTTACTGTATGTCCTGATCTGGGCGCTCCTTTTTTCTGTGCCCTATTTCAGCGAACGCGTTTCAGGACACCCCGACTGGAACAACATGGCTGGTCATTGGATTCACATTGCCGGGTACCTTGTAATTTTCCTGGGGAATGTCTGTATCCTGGTGCCACGCCTGCTTCTGCAGAAGAAATTCCATTTTTACTTTCTCTTTATTTCTGGATTGATATTGCTTGTGATAGCGGTTAATGTCCTGTTGCTTCCATCTCTTGGTTCTCTGACTCCAGGGATAAATTTCCCCCCGGGAGCCGGCACACCGTACGATATGAACTCTCCCATACAAAAACCCCTGTTCATGGTTTTTGCCGACAATCTTATCATCTGCATCCTCACCGTTGGTGCCGGCACAACCATCAGGTTGATGTCGAAATGGCTCAGTGAAGAGAAGCTGCGTAAGGATGCCGAAAAAGAACAGCTAAAAACCAACCTGGCATTATTAAGGCACCAGGTAAGTCCCCATTTTTTCATGAACACCCTGAATAACATACATTCGCTGATTGAAATAGATTCGGAAAAAGCCCAGGATGCAGTCGTGCGACTTTCAACGCTCATGCGCTATTTGCTGTACGATTCGGCTCAAAGTACAATCGAACTGAAAAAGGAGATCGAATTCATCCACAGTTTTATTTCGCTGATGCAGCTCAGGCATTCCGATGAGGTGGAAGTTAATGTTGTGATTCCTGAGCAGGTTCCTGATACTAAAATACCTCCGATGCTTTTTATTTCTTTGCTTGAAAATGCCTTTAAACATGGGGTGAGCTATCCGTTGAAGTCGTATATTTATTTTGAACTCCAGATAAGTAGTGCGTTCCTGACATGTATCATTAAAAACAGCAAACATAAAACTGCAGCAGATTCCCTGGGCGAATATTCAGGGATTGGCCTGGATAACATCAGGGAGAGCCTGAAGTTATTGTATGTGGATAATTGCCGGCTGAATATCCTGGATAAAAAAGATGAATTCGAGGTCAACCTGAGAATCCCGTTATGAAGATAGCCTGCATTGCCATTGATGATGAACCGCTTGCTGTGAAAAAGATTTCAGCCTATATTCAGAAAACACCTTTTCTTGAATTAGTGGCAGAATGCCGTAGTGCATTCGAAGCAATGGAGATCATTAACAGCCGCACGATCCAGCTTCTGTTTATCGATATCAATATGCCAGACCTGAACGGGATGGAATTTGTAAAATCTCTGGCTGAAAAACCCTGTGTCGTATTCACTACCGCCTACAGCGAATATGCTGTGGAAGGGTTCCAGATAGATGCAACCGATTATTTATTAAAACCCATTACTTACAGCAGTTTTCTGAAAGCGGCAAACAAGGTGAAAAATCTTATTGACCTAACTGCGAACAGCCAGAAGGAAAGTATGAGGACCACCGCCAGCCATTTGTTTGTAAAATCAGATTACAAACTCATCCGCATCGAACTGGACGACATTAAATACATTGAAAGCCAGCATGAATATATCAAAATACATTTGATTAACAGCATCCCCGTTTTGACCCAGCTAAGCATGAAAGCCATCGAAGAACAACTCCCCGCCGGTCGTTTTATGAGAGTTCACCGTTCTTACATCGTTAACCTTAAAAGAATCTCGGTGATTGACAGAAACCGGATAGTCTTCGACGGGAAAGTATATATCCCTGTTAGCGAACAATTTAAGAGAAAATTCCAGGATTATATTGACGGGAATTTCATATAGGAGCGTCAGATTTTCTAACCAAAGCTGGTTCACGATCAACCCAGACCCTGAGTCTAATTGAATCAACAACCCACTATTGTCCCTACCAACAGTGTTTAATCAGTCCTGCCGATGGCAAATAAAATTCCATACGGCCATATGGCTATGCCTAAGCTTGTTTCCTGTTCCGGTTGTTGAAAAAAAATGAAAAACAGATCAGAAACGTGTATTACTTTTTAAGGTTCAAACCGATTAAGCTGAATAGTATACGTTGAATGTTCGATTTAGTAAGACCGGCAGCACGAAAGATCTGAGCAAGCGTCTGCAGCAGCATCAACGAGGCGAAGGGGCAAACCATACTAAAAAAAGGCTTCCTGTGGAACTGCTGTATTATGAAGAATTTCAACGGGTAGATCAAGCTTTTTAACGGGAAAAGCAAGTGCAGGGGTGGAACAGAAAAAAAAGGAAGCGCTCATTAAAGGTGATATTAAATTGTTGTCTGAACTGGCTATTGCCTACCGCGATCGATCGGTGGTTTCGGGAGCCTCAACCACCGAGCCCGGTGCCTGAGGCTCCCGAAGGCACCGGAAGAAAACAGTGACCAAACAGTTAACATTTTTTGGCACCGCTTTGTTCCATATTTAAAAAATTCACATAAATTGCAGTGGAAAATCCCTATGGCGCAGCCATACAGACATTTCAGCTAAACCAACACACGTACACCCATGAGCACCGAACATGAATTTCAAAAAAGGCTGACCCTGTTTGACTCAACCGCCATCGTGGTGGGGTCGATGATCGGGTCGGGGATCTTTATCGTTAGCGCCGATATTGCCAGGATGGTTGGCTCGCCGGGCTGGCTCATGACCGTGTGGCTGATAACCGGGTTCATGACGATCTTCGCCGCGCTGAGTTACGGCGAACTTGCCGGGATGTTCCCGAAGGCAGGCGGCCAGTATGTCTACCTGAAGGAAGCTTACAACCCGCTGACGGGATTTTTGTATGGGTGGACCCTTTTCCTGGTGATCCAGACCGGCACCATCGCTGCGGTGGGCATGGCGTTTGCGAAGTTCACCGGGGTGCTGATTCCCTGGGTTTCAGAATCGGTGGTGTGGTTCAGCCTGAAGTCGGTAAGTGCAGGCCCGGTCGATTTCGGTCTCTTTACTTTAAACCATTTCGACCTGGGGTTTGTGAAATTCGGCCCGGTTCAACTGGTGGCGATCGGTTCAATAGCATTTTTAACCTGGGTCAATACCCGTGGGATCCAGGAAGGTAAAAAAATTCAGAATGCATTTACCTCCGGGAAATTCATCCTGCTGGTGCTGTTCATCATCATCGGGCTGGCCTTTGCAGCAAATTCATCCGCCTTCCACCTTAATTCAGAGATATTCTGGAGCCCCGTAAAAGCCACCCCCGACGGGCAGCACATACCCCTTGCCGGTATGGCCCTGATAGCCGCCGTCGGGATGGCCATGGTGGGCAGCCTCTTTTCATCGGATGCGTGGAACAACATCACCTTTACAGCCGGCGAAGTGATCAATCCCCGCAAGAACATACCCCTCAGCCTGTTCCTGGGAACCCTCTTCGTAACCATCCTCTACCTCCTGGCAAACATCGTTTACATTACGGCGCTGCCTGTCAGGGGCGATCCGCACGGCGCCGATATTGCCGCCAGGGGGATGCAGTTCGCCCTGAACGACCGGCTTGGCACAGCCGCCATATCAGGAGTGTTTGGCACGTACACCGTGCTGATCATGGCTGTGTTCATTGTCATTTCAACCTTCGGATGCAACAACGGCCTCATCCTGGCGGGCGCACGCGTTTACTACGCGATGGCTGCCGACCGGATTTTCTTTAAAAAGGTCGGAACCCTGAACGAAAAAGGGGTTCCCTCAACCGGGCTGGTCATCCAGGGAATATGGGCCTGCCTGCTCTGCCTGTCGGGAACCTATGGCCAGCTGCTCGATTATGTTGTGTTTGCCGTCCTGATATTTTACGTCCTCACCATTTTCGGGTTGTTCCGGCTGAGAAAGAACCAACCTGACCTTGAACGCCCCTACCGTGCTTTTGGCTACCCCGTTATTCCCATGGTTTACATAATTTTAGCCGTGATCGTCATGGTGATTCTCTTTATTTATAAACCGGAATATACCTGGCCGGGACTTATTATCGTTCTTCTGGGGATACCCGTGTATTTTTTGTGGAGGAAGAGGTAGTGGATTTACGATTTACGATTTACGATTTACGAATGACGATTGACGATTGACGATTGACGATTGACGATTTTGGGGTTTGTGAGACGGGATAAGTTTTAGAGGTTTTTTTTGCACCTTACCAGTATTTATTTTTTAAGATTATTCAGCATTGAGAATACTTGTTACAACGTTCATTGTATTGTTTTTCTTTCAGTTTTCGCCGGTTATTGCCCAGCAGGGCTCTGCAAATTGCCCGGTTGTCAACACGGTTTTTGGTGACGGCGAGCAGATCAGCTACACGGTTTCCTATAATTGGGGACCAGTGTGGGTTGATGCCGGACTGGTAACCTTTTCCTGCACCAAAGAGGTGTACCGGGGCAAACCTTCGTGGCACCTGAAAAGCACCGGCAAGAGTTTCCCTTCTTACGACGTTCTGTTTAAAGTGCGCGATTATTATGATTCATGGATCGACCCGGAAACCTTTCGCACATACGATTTCAAACGGTATATATTCGAAGGCGGCTACACACTTTTAAATACGCTCTATTTTGAGCCTTCAGGCCAGCGGGTAATTACCAACACCCGAAGCAATAAAAACCCGCAGCGCACCGACACCCTGCATGTGCGCAACTGCACCTATGACATGCTGGCAGCCGTCTATTACACGCGCACCCTCGATTTTTCCGATCTGAGCCCTGAATCAAAAAGGCATGTTACCGTGCTGATCGATGATTCCTACTACGATATTTACATCAGGTCGGTGGGAAAGGAAACGGTGCAATCGCCCGACGGCAAGCACTACAAATGCGTTAAATTTGTCGCAAAAATGGTGCAGGGAACAATTTTCAAGGGAGATGAGGATGTGCAGGTTTGGGTCACCGACGATGCCAACAGGATCCCGGTGTACGTCGAAGCAAAGATCATTGTAGGAACGATCAAAGCGTACCTGAAAGACACCAAAGGTTTGAAGAATCCAATGAGTTCCCTGGTTAAATAACAGCCAATTCTAAATCTGAACGATGAGTCTTACTCAAAAAACGAGCGGTACAACCATCAAAAGATTTATCCCTTACCTGGGTGGCATCCTGGTTCTTGTCTTTCTTACCAGGATTGCATTTACCAACGGCGATTTCAAGGCCCTTCTGGAAGCGGCCAAACTGGTTGCTGCCGGCAAAAACCCTTACCATGTATGGATCTTTGTGAGTGAAGGGAACTACGACCTCTATTTCTACAGCCCGTTGTGGGCTGTTTTATTAATCCCTTTCACGCATCTTCCGAACTTTATCCCAAACATAATCTGGCTGGTGGCCAATGGCTGGTTTTTATGCCGGATCTGCATACTGCTTGCAAAATACCTTGAACCTCACACCATTGCCGGAAACAAACTCAGATGGATCCTGTTTCTGAGCATTCTCCTTTCATTAAGGTATATCCTCTATAATTTTGAGATGATCCAGATGACCATTTTCCTGTTGTGGGGATCACTTGAAAGCATCCATCTTTTCAAAAAAAAGTATTTTCTCATTGGAGGTGCCATCCTCGCCCTGATCATCAACATCAAGATTTTACCAGTCGTACTGATCCCCTGGCTGATCTATCGCCGCGAATGGAGGGGGGCTGTTTCCACACTGGGTTTCAGCATCGTGTTCCTCATGCTGCCTGCCGTGATCCTGGGCTGGTCGCCAAACCTTTTCCTGCTGTCTGAATGGTGGAGCGTGATAAACCCCGGAAATGCTGAACATCTTGCAGAAACCGACCTCGGGCTGCACAGCCTTACGGCATTGATTCCCACGCTGTTTACCAAAACCGAAGGTGCCCTCCCCTACGCACGCAACCTGTTCAACCTCGATGCCTCAACGACTACTGCCATACTGAACGCTTCCAGGGCCGGGCTCATCCTTTTTACCCTCTTTTTCTTAAGGTGGCCGCCCTTTAAACAGGCAAAATCAACATTGCATGAATTACGTGAATTAAGCTACATCCTGCTGCTCATCCCGCTCATCTTCCCGCACCAGCAGAAATACGCGTTTTTCCTGGCATTCCCGGCCATGTTTTACATCTCAGGCTTTATCATAGATAATTTCAGGCCGGCAGAAAGGAAGACAAGCAACCTGAAATATTATGCCGTGCTCGCCTTGTTCTTTCTTTCATTTGCATTGATGACCTTATCATCTGACGGGATTATCGGCCGGCAGCTCAACCTGGTTACGCAGCATTTTAAAACGATTACCTATGGCGCGGTTATTTTAATCGTAATTCTTTTTATATTGCCTGCCGGACTCCTGCAGACGCCAGCACAAAAATCGAAACAAATTAACACCTAACTGAAAGAGAATGGGCGAAGCAACATGTGATATCTGCAAAAAGACCTTCCCGGAAGAACAGCTGATCATGGGTCACGGGATCCGGCATGAAATTGAAGGGCTGATCATCAGCGAGCATCCCGAATGGAATGACAACAGCAGGATGTGCAAGGCTGACCTGTATATTTACAGGAATAAATATATCAGCCAGCTGATCATGGAGGAAAAGGGCAGTATCGAAGTTCTGGAAGATGCAGTAATCAACAGCATCAGGGAGAACGATATAATCACCTATTCATCCAGAATCCCGCCGGATGCTGAATCACTGGGCGAACGGATATCCGACAAGGTTGCCTCCTTTGGCGGCAGCTGGAAATTCATCATCTCCTTCTTTACCATCCTGATGGTATGGATCCTGATGAACAGTCTCTACCTGATGTCAAAGCCCTTCGATCCTTACCCGTTTATTTTATTGAACCTGGTTTTGTCGTGCATTGCCGCGATACAGGCGCCGATCATCATGATGAGTCAGAACCGGCAGGAAATGAAGGACCGCATGAGGTCGGAAAATGATTACAAAATCAACCTGAAATCCGAAATTGAGATCAGGACGCTGCACGAAAAGGTGGATCATCTGCTGCTCGATCAATGGTCGAAAATGATGAGTATCCAGGAGATCCAACTGGAGATCCTGGAGGAAATAAGGGAAAAGATGGAAAAATAACTTTCCTTAAAGATCATTAGTTAAAAAAGTTATACCAGATTTTATGAAACTGATAGCCGACAGTGGATCAACAAAAACAACCTGGGTATTGCTGGATGGTGCGAAGGTGAAAGCCACGATCACAACCAGTGGACTGAACCCTTATTTCCATAATTCGGAAAGTGTTGAAGCCGTGATCAGGGCCGACCTTGCCCCTTTCCTGGTGGAGGACCATATCCATGAGGTGCATTTTTACGGAGCGGGATGCTCAACAGAATACAACAACACCATGATCGCCGATGCCATCCGATTTTTTTTCAGGAAGGCGGCAGTTTCCGTTTATCATGACATACTGGGGGCGGCCCGCGCCCTGTTCGGCAAAGGAAGAGGGATTGCCTGCATCCTGGGAACCGGCTGCAATTCCTGCTACTTTGATGGCACCAATACGACCTCGGAAGTCGATTCGCTGGGTTACCTTTTCGGGGATGAAGGCGCTGGTTCCTACCTGGGGAAATTATTTCTCGGAGCCTACCTGAAGAAGGAACTGCCGGCCGATCTGCGTTCGGCATTCGACAAGGAATACGGGTTTACCCTGGAGGATATCCTCAACTCCCTTTACAACAGGCCATCGCCAAACAGGTTCCTGGCTTCGTTCAGCGTGTTCCTGAGTCCGAACCGCGAACACCCGTTCGTGCATGGACTGCTTGAGCGCTCCTTCCAGGATTTTTTCGATGCCCACATTAAAAAATATGAGGATTATCATAAAACCCCTGTTGGGTTTATAGGTTCAATTGCCTCCGTTTACAAGGATATCCTTTCTGCGGTCGCTGCCCGGGAGGATGTGGAAATCTTCAGGATACTCTCCTCGCCTGCCGAAGGACTTATCGAATACCACCAGCTGTAAACCTCTGGGTTAACAGACATTCGCTTCATCCAGCCAATTCGGGGAGTTCAATGACCTGGTCTAAATCGCCCGGCTGAAACCATTGGTATTCCGGATCTTTTTTAAACCATGTCAACTGGCGTTTGGCATACCGGCGGCTGTTGGTTTTAATCTTCTCCACGGCAAATTCCAATGAGGTAAGCCCTTCAAAGTGGTCAAAAAGTTCGCGGTAACCAACGGTGTTAAGTGCATTCAGTTGCCTTGAAGGGTAGAGTGACAGCGCCTCCTGATACAAGCCCGAATCCATCATCGCATCAACCCTGTTGTTGATCCGCCCATAAAGTACGTCGCGCTGGAGTTCGAGCCCGATTTTCAGGATCCGGAAGGGCCTGATTTTCGGTTTACTTGAACGCAGGGATGAATAGGGTACGCCTGTCTGCCGGCAGACCTCCAGTGCCCGGATCAGCCGCGCCGGGTTCGACAGGTCGACCTGCGCCGCATAAACCGGGTCGGCGTGAAGCAACTCATCCTGTAAAGCAATGATGCCGGATGATGCAAGCAGTTCCTTCAAATCGGCGCGGATCCCGGGATCAGGGTCTGGCAGAACATCTATGCCATGGCAAACAGCATTGATATAGAGTCCTGAGCCGCCGACCATGATCACGACCCGGTGTTCCGCAAACAGCGAGCCGAGCAGAGCCAGTGCCTCCGTTTCAAACCGTGAAACGTTGTACGGCTCCCTGATTGATAACTGGTGAACGAAGTGGTGTTTTACAGTTGATAACTCTTCAGCCGTGGGTGCGGCTGTGCCTATTTGCATCTCCCTGTAAAACTGCCTGGAATCGGCTGAAATGATCTCGGTTGAAAACCGGCCGGCGAGCCGGATCCCGAATGATGTTTTGCCAACAGCTGTAGGACCTGCAACAACTATAAGCAAACGATCATCAATAGTCATCGGCATCACGGTCGTAGCCCGACAAACGCTTGTCGAGGCTTTCAATATCCTCGTAATCCTCGAGGTGATCCAGTTTTTCGTCGGGATCCTCATCCTCACCTTCCATGCCACCATAGGTAAAATCATCATCGCCAGGAGTTTCCTTTTCGTGGACATCGAACACCGCTGAATCATCATCTGCAATCAGCCCGCCTAATTCGCTTTCAATCGCGGCGAGTTCGTGTTCGTCTTCAACAATGTCGTCAAATTTGACAAGTTGTTCAATTTTCGGGAGCGGTACTTTCGGGATGACCACCTTGTGGACAGGGGCAGCCGGGGTAATCGAAGCGGGGATCTCCGCTTTCTTGGGCAATTCGGCGATGCGCTTGATGCACCTAGGAAAAGATGCATTGCCATCGGACGGGAAAATTTTAAAAAGTTCAATATGAAACGAAAAATGATCCCGTCCCTCGAATTCGTAGATCATTTTCTGATGCGGATCTTCAATGTACTCCTTTAGCTTTGATGCCTTCATCAGGGGCAACGTTAATAATTCAGTAACCACCTGGTCAAGGTCATCATCATATTTCCTGACCTGGCGCTTCTCCGGTTTCAGTGAAATCTCCTTATCCTTTTTATACTTTTTGTCGGTCATGAAAAAGGAGGACCGTTCGCAATGAAGCAGTTCCGAAGAATCAATAATGATATGATGAAAGTCAAGGAAAGTCTGATTCGGCTGAATCTCAATCTCCCTGAGAAATCCATCAAGTTCTTCGCACGTAATTCTGAATCGATATATCAACATGGGTTATCCTCTGCTTAGTCCGGGTCAAAAATATAAAATTCCCTGAAATATCCTGCATCTTAAAAAAAATGCATGGATTTTTTTATTCCTTAACCAGTCCAAGCCGGGCACCTTCCCTGAGCATCAGCTGGAAGGCAGCCTCGTATTCATTGGGGATCTCGCCCTCCAGGATGGCTTCGGTGATGGCTTCCTTGATGATCCCCACCATTTTTGAAGGAGGGATGCAGAAAGTCTGCATGATCAGCTCTCCCGTGATGGGGGGCTGCCAGTTGCGAAGCTTGTCTTTCTCCTCGATCTCCTTCAGTTTGTTCCTGACGATCCCGAAATTTTCGATATACCGTTTGACTTTATTCGGGTTTTTCGAGGTAATATCGGCGTTACATAGCTGCATCAGGTCGTCGATATCATCCCCGGCCTCAAACAATAGCCTTCGAACGGCTGAGTCGGTGACGGTATCTTCGGCAAGCACGATCGGCCTGAGATGCAGCAGCACAAGCTTCTCCACATAACGCATCTTTTCGTTTTGCGGGAGCTTCAGGTTACGAAAGATCTGGACCACCATCTTTGCTCCCCTGAATTCATGGGCGTGAAACGTCCACCCGGTACCCTGGACAAATTTTTTGGTGAGTGGCTTGGCAATGTCGTGCAGGATGGCAGCCCACCTGAGCCACAGGTTGTCTGATACCGACGCAACATTGTCGAGCACCGCGAGCGTATGATAAAAGTTATCCTTATGTCCTTTGCCGTCGATGATCTCAGCCCCCTTAAGTTCACAGAATTCAGGAAAGAAAAGGCGAAGCAACCCGGTTTCATCCAGGAGTTTGAAGCCAGTTGAAGGGAGTTTGGCTGAAATGATCAGGTTGAACTCATCCGTAACCCGTTCCGTGGAGACGATCGAAAGCCTTTCGCAATTCCGTTTTATCGCATCAAGACACGATGGTTCTATCGTAAACTCAAGCTGGGTGGCAAACCTGATGGCCCGCATCATGCGCAACGGGTCGTCTGAAAAGGTAATGTCGGGGTCAAGCGGCGTCCTGATGATCTTATCCTCCAGATCCTGAATACCGTTAAACGGATCAACCAGCCTGCCAACCGTGGGTTCCGTAAGATCGATGGCCATGGCGTTGATGGTAAAGTCACGGCGGTTCTGATCATCTTCCAGCGTGCCGTCCTCCACGATTGGCTTGCGCGAATCACGCCGGTACGATTCCTTGCGGGCTCCTACGAATTCAACCTTATAGCCCTGGTAATTAAGCATGGCTGTTCCGAAGTTTTTAAAGTATTTCACCGGCACATCCCCGTCAAGTCTGGCTGCAACCGCATGGGCAAAGTCGATCCCGCTTCCGAGCACCACGATGTCAATATCCTGTTTGTTGTCACGCTTCAGCAGCAGGTCCCTAACAAACCCCCCGATCACAAAAGCCTCAACCTTCATTTCCCCAGCAACCAGGGAAATGACACCGAAGACAGGGTTTAGCAGATGTTTTTTCAACTTTAAGAAACTTTATAATTAATGCAAACAATGTATGCAATGCAGGTAATGCAGGCAATGCAGGCAATGGGGGAATTAGTGAGAGTGCCCGAAATTTTATGGAATTGAGAAATGTATGAATTCGCCCTAAATGGTTTTATATTAAATTTCAATTTGTTCATTATCCAACTCGTTCATATCACCAGCAATGTTTGCAATGACCGCATTGTCTGCATTGTCTGCATTGTTTGCATTGTCTGCATTGCCTGCATTGCCTGCATTGTTTGCAAAAGTACGTAATAAGGTTAAAGTTTAAGGGAAAATTAACAAATTGTGTTTTGCTGATTTGGAGGGTAGTTGTATCTTTGACGCCCAATTGTTAAATAAATAACTATCACAAAACAACTGATTTTATGGCAAAAAGAACAATCGTGGCGATGCCCGGCGACGGCATCGGCAAAGTAGTCCTTGATGAGGCCATCCGCGTGCTGGATGCTGCCGGGTTTGATGCAGAATATGTTCATGGCGATATCGGATGGGAATTCTGGTGCAAGGAGGGTGATCCATTTCCCGAACGCACACAGAAACTCCTGGAAAAACACAAAATCGGTCTTTTCGGTGCCATTACTTCAAAGCCAAAGGATAAAACGGAAGCGGAACTCGCTCCTGAACTGAAAGGCAAAGGGTTTGCCTATTACAGCCCCATTGTCACCATGCGCCAGAAGTATGATCTCGACATTTGCATGCGGCCCTGTAAAACCTTCAAAGGCAACCCGCTGAACTTCATCCGCCGCGGTTTTGGCGGCGTTATTGAAGAACCCATCATCGACACGATGATCTTCAGGCAGAACACCGAATGTTTGTACGGCGGCGTTGAATGGTCCAACCCGTCCGACCAGGTATATGATGCCCTGATGACCCATAAAAAATTCAGGGATAATTTTGCCTGGTGCCCCCGTCCTGAACTTGCAGTGTCAACGCGCATTTTTACAAAAAAATATACCGCACGGATCCTGAAGGCAGCCTTTGAGTATGCCAAAGCCCGCGGATTCGACACCGTTACCGTTTGTGAAAAACCCAACGTGATCCGCGAAACCTCCGGCATGATGCTGAAACTCGCCCAGGAGATGGCAAAGAACGAATATCCCGGCATCAAGGTACAGGATACCAACATCGACGCCCAGATGATGTGGCTCACCAAGAACCCTGAAACCTATCACGTAATGGTAGCCGGCAACATGTTTGGCGATATCGTTTCCGACGGTTTTGCCGGACTCATCGGAGGCCTTGGTTTTGCATGCAGCGCCAACATCGGACCCGAAATCGCCGTGTTCGAACCTACCCATGGATCAGCGCCCAAATATGCTGAATTCAACCCGTCGATCGTCAATCCCACCGCCATGATCCTTTCGGCTGTGATGATGCTCGAACACCTTGGCGAAATGGAAATGGCTGCCAGGATCACCAAAGCCGTTGCCGACGTGGTGGAAGAAGGAAAAGTGATGACCTACGACATGCTCAAACTTGCCGGCCGTCCGGATGCCTTCAGCAAAGGAGCTGCCACCACGCAGCAGATGGCGGATGCAATCATAGCTAAATTATAGAATGTAAGCAATGCAGGCAATGCAGGCAATGCAAACAATGCAAACAATGTGGGCAATTTTTTAATTTTCAATTTTTAATTAATTTTCCCTCCCAGCCTTTCAAGTTTTTCATTGCCTGCATTGTTTGCATTGTTTGCATTGTATTCATTGTTTGAATTAAACAACACAACCTCTAAAGTTATGACAAACCAAATAACGGAGCTTTGGCCCGAGCTTTTGTGGATCGGGGATGCCGATTTGCGCGAAAAAACGGCAAAAACATGGGAAGCTGCACTTGAAAAGAGTGTGCTGACCGCCGAAGACCTGAATAAGATTCCCTTTACCCTGCTTGCCGGGCCCGATCTCAGGGTATCCTTCATGGCCCACAAGCGGTGTGTGGTGCACGTCGCCCGTGATGCAGGGAACAAGATGAACGAGTTTTTCAAAGACGATCTGCCGGTCAACATGGATGTGCTCATAGCCGGCGCTATCCTTGCTGATGTGGGTAAACTGCTCGAATATGAGCTGGATGCCAACGGAAAATCCTTCCAGGGAAAGTACGGCAAATATCTCCGCCATCCCTTCTCCGGCGTATCCCTTGCCGAACAGTGCGGCGTTCCTGCAGAGGTATGCCACATCATCGCCACCCACGCCGGCGAAGGCGACATGGTGAAACGCACCGTCGAAGCCTACATCGTTCATCATGCCGACTTCATGACATTTGAACCGTTCAGGGAAAGACTTAAATAGAGGAATGGAAACAATGAATGCAATGCAAACAATGAATGCAATGCATACAATGATTGCAGGGTGAAGATTGTAAGGTTCACAGGATTTTAATTAATTATTTTCATTAATTTTCCGCATATTTTCAATGTTTGCATTGTTTGCATTGTTTGCATTGTTTGCATTGTTTGCATTGTTTGCATTGTATGCATTATTTACATTGTTAAATTAAACCAAAATGACCATAATAGAGCAGATCATAGCAAAACATTCCGGCCAGCAGGTGGTAAAGCCGGGTGATATCGTGGATGTAACCATCGACACACGTGCCGCGAGGGATTTTGGCGGCGCCAATGTCGTAAAAAACCTTGTCGACAACGGGCTCACCATTGCCGATCCCAAAAAGACCATTTTCACTTTCGACTGCAACCCGGGCGGTTCCGATCAGAAATATGCTGCAAACCAGCATTACTGTCGGCAGTATGCCCGTGAAAACGGCATCAGGGTATACGATGTCAACGCTGGCATCGGCACCCACCTGGCCATCGATAACGGGCTGGTATGGCCCGGCAGTACGTTTGTATCAACCGATTCCCACGCCAACATCATGGGTGCGATCGCCTCCTTCGGCCAGGGCATGGGCGACCAGGACATCGCAGCTGCATGGGCTAAAGGAGCCGTATGGTTCAAAGTTCCTGCTTCGGTGAAGATTAACCTGATGGGAAAAAGGCCGGCGAACCTTTCGGCAAAAGATATTGTTCTGAACCTGCTTTCAGTTTTCGGGGCGAACAAGCTGCTCGGCTATTCTGTTGAGATTTGCGGTGAAGCAACTGAAACTTTCAGCCTTGCCGAACGCATCACCATTTCATCGATGGGCACCGAAATGGGCGCAATAATCCTGCTGTTTCCTACTTCTGCGGCGTTGCTGAATGAATTAAAACTGGTTACCGGCAAAGACTACAGCCCGGTAAAAGCCGACCCGGATGCCGTTTACGAAAATATTTTCGACCTCGACCTGAGCCAATTTGTCACCATGGTGGCAAAACCAGGGCATCCCCATGATGACGCCTCCATCGAGACTGTTCGAAACCAGAAGATCGACTCCGGTTTTATCGGCAGTTGCACCAACGGCCGCATCGAGGACCTTCGCGCTGCAGCCAATGTGCTGAGAGGCCGGAAGGTGGCTCCGGGTGTTGTTTTAAAGATCGTACCTGCAACGGATCATATCTGGACCCAAGCCATGGAAGAAGGGCTCATCCAGGTCTTCAAAGAAGCAGGCGTGATGGTATCAAATGCCGGTTGTGCCGGTTGTGCAGCCGGCCAGGTTGGACAAAATGGCCCGGGCGAAGTCACCATCAGCACCGGAAACCGCAATTTTGAAGGAAAACAGGGTAAAGGTTTTGTTTACCTTGCCTCACCAGCCGTGGTTGCTGCTTCATCCGTTGCCGGATTTATCACCACCCCCGACATGATTCCGGATCAGCCTGCCCTGTTCCATGCTACAGGAAAGGGCGGCGCATCAAATGTTAAAGTGAATGAAAAGGTAAAAGCCCCCAAGCCCACATTCGTAGAGGGGACGGTGTGGATTATCCCCAAAGACGACATCGATACGGATATGATTTTCCATAACCGCTATCTTACGATCACCGATATCAGGGAGATGGGACAATATACCTTCGATAACCTGAAGGGCTATGAAGATTTTGCAAAGAAGGCACAACCCGGCGACATTGTGATCACGCAGAAGAATTTTGGCGCAGGAAGTTCGCGTCAACAGGCTGTCGACTGTTTCCAGTCGCTGGGGATCAGCTGCATACTGGCCGAATCATATGGAGCCATTTATGAGCGCAATGCCATCAACGCGGCTATGCCCATTCTCACCTGCAACCCCGAGGTCCTTGCTGCAGCTGAACTTCAGCCCGGCGACCGGATCAGCATAGATTTTATTTCTGGAATCCTTACCAATATGAAAACAGGAAAAGCCGTGCAGCTCAATAAATTTTATGACGCTCAGCTGGCTATTTACAGGAATGGGGGATTGTTGTAGGTAGCGAGGTAGCGAAATTATTTTTTTAATTTCCAGCGGCGGTGCGACCAGAGGTAGTATTCAGGTTTTTCGTTGATTACATCCTCCAGCATTTTCATATAGCGTGTGGTGATCTCGCCGGTTTTTGTTTTAGCCGGTTCTGGCTCCAGCATCATGAAATCACATGAATAATTGCCTCGTTTCACCTTTTTCACACAGGCAAAAACAACAGGGAAGTTGGTGATCCTGGCGTACTTTTCCGGGCCATGGAGGATGGCCGTTTCCTGGTTCAGGAAATTCACCCACATGGCAAGCCTCGCACTTGACGGACTTTGATCGGCAACCATATAAAATGCAGCCGGTTCCCCCCAATCAGTTTTGAAGGTTTCAGCCGTTTTCACAATGGAGGCCAGTTTCGAACGTCCCTGTACCCTCGTACGCTGAACATACCGGTCAATATGTTTATTGGAAAGCGGCTTGTAGAAACCAACAGGTTTGTGCATCATCTGGGTTCCTGCTGCAATCCCGGCCCATTCCCAGTTGCCGTAATGGCCTGCCACAACAATGATCTGCTGTCCCTTGCGGCACATTTCGTCAAGGAATGCCGTATGGTTGAATTTATACCGTTTCACCACCTCCTTTTCAGTCATGGTAAAGGCTTTCAGGCTTTCAATCAGCATATCGGCCAGGTGATGATAAAATTTTTTGGCAATCTCTTCAATCTCCGCTTCAGGTTTGCCCGGGAATGAATTTCTGAGGTTTTCAAAAACTACATTTTTCCGGTACCCGGTCAGGTAATAAACAATATAAAAGAGAAAATCGGAAAACCCGTAAAGCAACCGGAACGGGATGATGCTGAAAAGTGCAATGAAAACCCGGAAGAAAAAATATATCAGTCTATCCATGAAACATTAATAAGAATCTTTCTTCCGGCAAAGGTAAGGTTTTAGTGAGAACCAACATCCATACAGAGGCGTGCAACATGGTACGCCGGATCATATCTTTTTCAGAATGATTTGTTCAGCGTGCTTGGCCACAATACGGGCGAAAAACTCGCGAAGTCCTTTATATTCATCGGACCCGAAGAAAACCTGGTTGACTGACAGCGAACTGCTGACCGTGATTTTATTTCCATCGACCGCTGTCATGAATTTAAACATGCCACCCTGCTTTTCAAGTGAAAGGACGTATGGGGCCGGTAGACTCTCAACCTTGTAGCCTTCCGGGATCTCTATAACGAACAGGTAATTGTCCTTGACAGGACATCCGAAGTCAACAGGATATTTCCGTTCGGGATTGTTAAACGGGTTATTGGCCTGTCCTTTGTTCAACAATACATTCAAATACATGATGTCACCAGGCTGTGTCTCTTCCCGCGTGCTCATGGTGTAGGTCGTTTTGACTGGCTGTGCGGGGTTAACCATGTTTTCAACCTCGATCTTTTCCACATCCCAGTTTTTCTGCTTTGCCTTCAGGTCATGTTTGAACTTTTCATCTCCCGCATCTGCATATTCCTTACGAACCGACATACCGGGATACCCTGATGAAGAAAAGGACATGGTCCCGGCGATCGTTCCATCCTTGCCGATCACCATTTTTGCATCACAAAAATTCCCGGAACGTTCATCCCTGAGCAACTTCACCCACTCCAACCGCCCTTCGGCCACCAGCAACCCGGAACCATTCAGGTATTCAAACGGCAACTGATCATATGACCTGAATTTCTGCGTAGCATCCAGCATGTAAATTTTATCATCGGCCTTAACCCTGGCAATGACAGCATTAAATTTTGTAAGGACCGAAGGATATAATTTAACAATTCCATTCTCCCGCGTGCTCAGAACGACCGGGTCAACCTCCAACCCAAGCTCTTTCAACAGCAGGATCAGCAACAGGTTGATATCGGCCGAATTGCCACTTTTCTGGTTATAGGCATCCCGGAGGCTGGTGACCGGGTATTTCGAATATCTCCCGTTCCAGGCCATCATTGTTTTAATTTTATCGAAGGCCAGCACCATTTTTTCAAACAGCGAAGTTGCCTTTGCGGATATCTCCTTTACCATATCCCTGACGATGCCCGATTTCTTCAGTTGTCCGCCAAAATCATCGTCTTTCAGCAAGGTCTCGGCCACATCCGTCCAGGTCGTTGTAAACGTATGTACGACGTCCTGCGGCAGCTGGTATGACTGGAATTCGTATTCTACCTTCTGCCTGTAGTTGTCGACTGTAGTCACCCACGACTCCGGTTTCATCGCAGGAACATCCTTCACGGCCAGTTTTGTGTCATTTACCACATAGGTAACAGTTTCGTAGCTGTATTTCTGGGTACCCACTACATATTGGTTTACCTGCTCGCGGCTGGCATTCAAAAAGGCGACGGATGCATTTTCACTGGTGTGCTCATTCGCGCTGAATGAAAGAAAACCGCTTGTTTGCATGTTATAGTGGAAATATTCCGGAATTCTGACTTCATATTCGCTGTAAACCACCGGAATACTGCCCTGGAACATCCAGTCACGGATATCGGTGATAAACGGCGAGCGGATCACATACTTTATTTCGAAAACCGATCCTTCGCGGATGGCCGGCATTGCAAACTTTTTCCGGCTCCAGTTTTTGGTAACCGCCTCTTCAAAAACCGATTTATCCTCCAGCTTGGTTTCGGTAATCTTGCCATTCTCCAGGTTGTAAGTACGTCCTTTCAACGAGGTTATCTCTTCCTTCAGGTTGTCAGTGTGATAAAATGAAAACTCATGATCGGCATGGCTATAACCCGATTTCTTATATATCTTGATCCTTAGGTGGCGCTCGTAGACAATATAGAATCCTTTGCCCTCCACATAGTCGTAGTAGCTGGTTCCCTTGTCAAAAAGAACGAGCGCCTCGGCTGATGTATCCTTTTCATATCTCGTCGATTGCAGATCCTTTATATCAATTTTTCCGAATTTTACATTTTCGCCCTGGGCAAATAGCAATTGAGATAAAATTACCATAAAAGCACATAAAATCACTACGTTGGCAAAGGCTGGTCGTTTTTTCATTATCGAAGGTTTAATAACTCTTTCAAAATTAAAATTTCTTTGACTAAAACCTGTAATTTTGTTAAAAAATCAACACCATGCTCATCATCAAAAGGCACAATACCGACCCCTATTTTAACCTTGCAACGGAAGAGTATGTCCTGAAGAATTTCGACGATGATTCCTTTATGCTATGGCGGAATGCTCCATCCATCATTGTCGGGAAGCATCAGAACACCCTTGCCGAGATCAACGTCGATTACGTCAAGCATCACAACATCCCCGTTGTACGGAGGCTGAGCGGTGGCGGTGCGGTTTTCCACGACCTGGGCAATCTGAATTTCACCTTTATCCAGAAGGGAACCGAAGAGAGTCTGATCGACTTCAGGAAATACACCCTGCCAATCCTTGAAGTTTTGCAGAAAATGGGTATTTCGGCCCGTTTTGAAGGACGGAACGATCTCACAATCGACGGCATGAAATTTTCAGGCAACGCCGAACATATTTGGAAAAACAGGGTGCTGCATCACGGCACCCTCCTCTTCTCGTCGCATATGCCCGACCTGGCAGCTGCACTCAACGCCGATCCCCTGAAGTTTACCGACAAAGCTGTGAAATCGGTGCGCAGCCGTGTTACCAACATCAGCGAGCATCTGAATCACCCCATCGATGTGATGCAGTTTGCCGCTCTCATCCAGGAACACATTACTGAAATGTACCCCGATGCAAAACTGGTCGATCTTACAGATGAAGATCATGAAAAGATCTACGAACTTGTAAGGAACAAATACAACACCTGGGAATGGAACTTCGGCTACTCTCCCAATTATAATTTCAAAAAGGTTGTTCGGACCGAAAAGAGCGGCACCATCGAGTTCGACCTTGATGTGCACAACGGCATCATCCAGCATATTAAGATATTCGGCGACTATTTCAGCAAGTTCGACACCGATGAGATCGAGACAGCACTCACCGGCACCGGCCACAACGAGGATGCCATTGTTGAAGCGCTGAAACCTTTTAACATCGATTATTATTTCGCCGGGATGAAGATGGAAGAGTTGCTTGGGGGGATGTTTTAAACCGCTCAGCCACGCTGTTTCAACCCGGCTTTCAGCCAGAAAAACCCGATGGCTCCGGCAATAAGGGAGGCCACCAGTACCGCCAGTTTTGAATTGTTAATGAGCGTGGCCTTGTCAAAGGCAAGCATGGTGATGAAGATCGACATGGTAAATCCGATTCCTGCCAGGAAACCGGCCCCCAGGATATTTTTCCATTTCAAGTCGGATGGAAGGGCACAAAAGCCCAACCCCACGCCAATAAAGGAAAAGAGAAATATCCCCAGCGGCTTACCGATGATCAGCCCGGCAAATATCCCCAGGCTGCTCGCATCGCCCAGGCTGCTTTGCCAGCCGCTGCCCAGCACAATGCCGGTATTCGCCAGTGCAAACAACGGAAGGATTATAAAGGCAACCGGTTTATGCAGGAAATGGAGAAGCCTGGTTGAAGGTGATGTTTCGCTTCCCCCGGCAAAAGGGATCGTAAAAGCGAGAAGCACGCCGGTAATGGTGGCATGGATCCCCGAATGAAGCATAAAATACCACATCACCACTCCCCCGATCAGGTAAGGGATCAGGTTGTGAATTTTGAACCGGTTTAACACAATCAGCCCGCCAAAAATGGCGAATGCAATTCCCAGGTTGACCAGGTTGAGTGAACCGGTGTAAAAGATTGCAATGATCAGGATTGCGCCAAGGTCATCAATGACGGCCAACGCTGTAAGAAAAACTTTCAGAGAGGCGGGAACCCGGCTGCCCAGGATGGATAAAATCCCGACCGCGAAGGCAATATCGGTGGCCATGGGGATGCCTGCCCCCGATTGTGTGGTCGTGCCAAAATTAAACAGGAGGTAAATTGCCGCAGGCACCAGCATGCCCCCGACCGCCGCTACGATAGGCAGGGAGGCGTTTTTGATATCTGACAACTCCCCGATATAGACTTCCCTTTCAAGTTCCAGCCCGATCAGGAGGAAGAAGATGGCCATGAGGGCGTCGTTGATCCAGTATTCAATGCTGTTGCCGGCAAGGTCGGTGTGCCAGAGATGCAGGTACGGCGCCTGGAAAATGGAATTAGCGAGGATCAGCGAAAGCACCGTGCAGAAAATTAGCGTCAGCCCTCCGGTTTTCTCGCTGGTAAAAAAATCCTCAAAGAGTCGTGTTAGTTTCATCCTATTTTGATCGCCCTCCAATTGATCACTGCGATTCCGGTCAATGAACCGGCTTGGGTGTATTGGAACCCGCATCCAGCACATATTTCCAGGAACCGTCAGACTGTTTTTTCCAGATGCTGATATAATTGCCATACATCGTGGTATCTTTTCCCTTCAGATAAAGTTCCCACACGCCAAACGTATAACCCAGGTCATTTGACCGGCCAACCTCCGCCTTGAGCGGATGCCATTTCAGCGTCATCCCCGAATCCGGCCGGGCCCTGTATGCCTTCACCATCTCATTTTTTCCCATGATCGGAAAATTACCATCACGCACTTTAACAACGCTGTCGTCTGCATAGAATATAAACGCTGCGCTCAGGCCTTTTTCTACGCTCATGGTGCTAAAAGCCTTATCCGTTGCAACTAGTTCCGACGGATCACCCTTTTGTTCGCGGCAGCTGCTGAATATCAGCATGGCTGCAAATAAAACCCAATAAGTCCTCATACTGCTCCCTAACTATTTATGATTTAATGACCTGCAAATGGTCTTGGGTTAAAAGGTTACTACTTTTGCCTCGCTTTGCATGTACTCGGTAAAAGGGCCACCCATGTACCTGACCGTGATCCCCATGCCGGCAAGTTTATCAGAAACACTATAGGCATCCGTGCATGCCAGGCAGGCTTCAACGGTGATATCACTGTCGAATACATCCTGCAACTGCCGTAGAATATCTTCATCATTAGCAGCCAGGATAGCCGAGGGCCCCCAAATGATCAGGTTGATTTCATCCCACCATCCATTTGCCTTGGCATTGATCAGGTAGGGAAAAATTACCTTCATCGCCACCTCCTTTTCCCCGGTGGTCCATAATACATGCAGTTTGTTCATACCCCGCTCCCTATTTTAAGCCACGACGTTTCAGCAAAGGATCAATAGAGGGATCCTGCCCCCTGAATTTCCTGTATTGCACCATGCCTTCATCATTCCCTGATTCAGCAAGGCAGTATTTCCTGAATTTCGCGGCCAGCTGCTTGTTGAATATATCTCCTGATGATTTGAATGCATCGAACGCATCGGCATCCAGCACGGCTGCCCATATATATACATAATAACCGGCTGCATATTCCCCGTCGAAGATATGTGCAAAATAGGTTGACCGGTAACGGGGAAGAATTTCAGGGATCAGCCCGATTTTGGACATGGCATCGCTTTCAAATTTTGCAACATCGGGTTCCCTGACTTCGGTGAGTCCATGATAATCCATATCAAGAATGGATGCTGCAAGATATTCGACGGTTTCAAAGCCCTGGTTGAAAAGCCGGCTGTTCTGGATCTTTTCGATTAGTTGGTCGGGCATTACTTCGCCGGTTTTATAGTGCTTTGCATAAGCCTTCAGCACCTGGGGCTCAGCGGCCCAGTTTTCGTTGACCTGCGACGGCATCTCCACATAATCCTGGGGAACGCTGCCTGCTGTCCGTGTATATTTTCCAACGGTGAACAACCCGTGCAGGGCGTGGCCGAATTCATGGAACAGGGTCGTGGTTTCATCCCAGCTCAACAAGGCAGGGACATCCTTTGTGGGTTTTGAAGCATTGCAGGTGACCGACATCACCGGCGTGATCTTTTTCCCGTTTTCCCATCCGGCTGAACGGAAATCGGTGCACCAGGCTCCTCCGCGCTTACCGGCACGGGGATAATAATCGAGGTATAAAACGCCCAGGTGGCTGCCATCAGCCTCTTTAACTTCCCAGGTCTCAACATCCTTTTGAAAAACAGGCAGGTCAGTGCGTTTGGTGAAGGTGATGCCATATAGTTTACCGGCCACAAGGAACATGCCCTCGCACACGTTGGAGAGTGTTAAATAAGGCTTCAGCTCATTTTCATCCAGGTTGTATTTTTCCTTGTGGATGATCTCTGCATAAAACCACCAATCCCATGGCTGAAGCTTGAATTTTCCTCCTTCGCGGTCGATGATCTTCTGCATTTCATCTGCCTCTTTTTTTGCTACAGGAAGAGCGGCAGTCCATAATTTAGCCAGGAACTCGTTCACGTTGGCCGGGGTTTTGGCCATATTTTCAGCCACAATATATGCGGCATAACTGTCAAAGCCCAGTATTTTCGCTTTTTCAACCCTCAGTTTCACCAGCTTAGCAACCGTAGCATTGTTGTCGTTTTTGTTGCCGTTGTTACCTCGCATGAAGTAACCCCTGTAAATCTTCTCCCGGAGTTCACGGTTTTTGGCATATTGCAGGAAGGGAATCATGCTCGGTTTCGAGAGGGTGAAAACCCACTTCCCTGCAAGACCTTTCTCTTTGGCTGTTTCTGCAGCGCCGTCAATCACCCCCTGAGGCAGCCCGTCAAGATCCTTTTTGTCGTCAATGACCAGCTTGAAATTTTCATTCGTTTCGGCCAGGAGATTTTCACCAAAAGTGATGGCAAGCATCGACAATTCCGCGTTCAGCTTGCGCAACTGCTCCTTCTTGTCGGCCGGAAGATTGGCCCCCTGTCGTTCAAAATCGCGGAAATACTTCCCGACAACCCTGAGCTGCTGGCTGTCAAGTTTTAACTCGAACCGCTTTTCATATACCGCCTTGATCCTGGCAAACAGCTTCTCATTCAGGGCAATGTCATCATTGTGTTTTGAAGTTATCGGGCTGAGCTGCCTGGCAATGGCCTGCATCTGCTTGTTGGTCTCCGCCTCGTTCAGGTTATAAAAAACCTTGCTGACCCTGGTCAGCAGTTTTCCGGATTTGTCAAAAGCCAGGATCGTATTCTCAAAATCAGGAGGAGCAGGATTATTTACAATTGAATCGATCTCCGCGTTGTGCTGCCTGATCCCTTCCAGAAAGGCTGGCATATAATGGGTCGTGTCGATTTTATCAAACGGCGGCACCTGGAACTGGGTTTGATATTCAGCGAAAAATGGATTTCCGTCTTTCTTAACTTGTTTGCAACCGGAGAAAAAAAGCAGGGTCATGGCCAGCAGGGTAAGTAAAAGGGTTTTCATGGGGATGGGATTGAGATGGAGGATTTACGATTTACAATTTACGATTTACGATTTACGATTTACGATTTACGATTTCAGATTTCAGATTTCAGATTTGGATTTACAGTCTAAGCCGACAGGATTCAAGGGTAAAGAGAGATTGCAAAGTTATTCGAAAGATTTAAAATTCATGCTTTATACGTAACCTTTTTACGTTTCCTGCGTCTTTGATACCAATATATCCGGTTTAACGGCGGGTTCAGCCATGACTAGGGGCGGAATGTCGATTATTTTTCGTTCTACGGGTAAAAACCATCACCTTTGTTTTGAAATTTCCAGTATGATCAGGATCAAAAAAATTCATAAATCTTATGTGACCGGGCAGAACAGCCTGCACGTATTGAAGGGGATTGACCTCGAAATTGCCGAAGGTGAGATGATTTCCATCATGGGAGCTTCCGGGTCAGGTAAGTCGACGTTGCTGAACATCCTTGGCATCCTGGATGATTATGACTCTGGCGAATACTTGCTGAATGGTATATTTATCAACAAGTTAAGCGAACGTAAGGCCGCGCAGATGAGAAACCGCATGCTTGGATTTGTATTCCAGTCGTTCAACCTTGTTTCGTTTAAAAACGCCATGGAAAATGTTGCCTTGCCATTATATTACCAGAACGTAAACCGAAAAAAACGCAACCTGATCGCAATGGAATACCTCGACCGCATGGGATTGGCCGAATGGGCGCATCACCTGCCCAGCGAGATGTCGGGAGGTCAGAAACAACGGGTCGCCATCGCCCGGGCACTGATCGGAAAACCGAAGGTTATACTTGCCGATGAGCCCACTGGGGCGCTGGATTCCAAAACATCGCTTGAGGTCATGGATATCCTGCAGGAGATCAATGCAACAGGGATCACGGTGATCATCGTCACCCATGAACATGATATTGCACTGCGGACACAAAAGACAATCAGGATTACGGATGGAAATATTACAGAGGTGGTGGTGAATTAGAGGTGCCGAGGTAGCGAGATAGCGAGGTAGCGAGGTAGCGAGGTAGCGAAATTATGAAATTGTGAAATTGTTTACAGGTTCTCTTCAGGATGTTTGAAATCGATAAATGGCAGGAGATATACAGCACAGTGCGGAAGAACAAGCTTCGCACCTTTCTCACAGGATTCAGCGTGGCATGGGGGATTTTTATGCTTATCATTTTACTGGGTTCAGGCAAGGGGCTGGAAAACGGGGTTAAGGAACAATTTAAGGGCGGTGCGACCAACGGCGTATGGATCAGCAGCGGTAAAACCAGTGTGCAATATAAGGGATTGAAGATCGGGAGGCCAATCCGGTTTACAAACGAAGATTACAAATCCATAAAAACAACGGTGAGCGGGCCCGATCATATTTCTGCCAGGCTTTTCCTTGGGAATAACCTGATCTCCTACAAAAACGAATACGGATCGTTCTTTTTATCTCCCTGCCATCCCGATTACGGGTTTATCAAGGAGCTGGAGATGACACAGGGTCGTTTCATTAACAACATCGATATCAATGAGTTCAGAAAAGTTGCGGTGATCGGGGAAAAGGTAAAATCGGGCTTATTTAAGGGCGCCGATACCAATGCCATGGGAAAATACATCAAGATAAACGGGGTGCTTTTCCAGGTGGTTGGCATATTCAGAGACTTCAGCCGCAATGATGATGAGCAAAAAAGGGTCTATATCCCGATATCGACCGCACAGCGGGTTTTCCAGGGGGAAAATGTGATCAACCAGATCTCTTTTACTACCGGGGATGCCTCGGCCGGGGAAGCTGACCTGATGATTAAAAAGTCGCGGGCATTACTCTCCAAACTTCATACCTTCGACATGGACGACAACCGCGCGGTCAACATCTGGAATAAGAATGAAGAGGTCCGCAAGTTCAGGTCGTTGTTTGCAGGCATCAAACTCTTCATCTGGATCATCGGCATAGGGACCATTGTAGCCGGAATTGTCGGGGTCAGCAACATCATGATGATCGTAGTGAAGGAGCGGACTAAGGAGATCGGCATACGGAAATCGCTCGGTGCTACGCCTTGGTCGGTTGTTGCCCTGATCATGCAGGAGGCGATCATCATTACCTCCTTTGCCGGGTATATCGGGTTGGTTCTCGGGGTTGGACTACTTGAGCTGATCGCGACGAAGATCCCCGCCTCCCAGTTCTTCAAAAACCCGGAAGCCGATTTTTCTGTTGCCGTCATGGCTACCGGGCTGTTGATTTTTGCCGGAGCTGTTGCTGGTTTTTTCCCGGCCATGAGGGCGGCGAAGGTGAAGCCGGTGGAAGCACTCAGGGATGAATGAAAGAATGCAGGAATGCAGGAATGCAAACAATGCAGAGAATGCAAACAATGCAAACAATGCAGACAATGCAGACAATGCAGACAATGCAGACAATGCAGACAATGCAGACAATGCAGACAATGCAGACAATGCAGACAATGTTTACAATTCAGGCAATGGGGGAATGAGGGGGACGATGGTTTATTTGAAATAGGATTTTTTTTGGGGGACAGGTTCTTTTAACAAGTTATTCAACAGAAAAATATGTTCGATCTGGACAGGTGGCAGGAAATTTATCATGTTTTGAGCAAAAACAAGCTCAGGACGTTTCTTACTGCGTTTGGCGTTTTCTGGGGTATTTTTATGCTTGTGATCATGCTGGGCTCGGGAAACGGGCTCCAGCGGGGCGTTTCCCAGAATTTCGGGGATATGGCCACAAACAGCGTATTTATCTGGACACAACAGACCAGCGTACCATATAAGGGCTTCCCACGGGGAAGGCGTTATAATTTTGAAAATGAAGACGCGGTGGCCCTGGCACACGCCATTCCTGAAATCAAATATCTTGCCCCCCGCATCCAGGCCGGGGGATACCAGCAAACCAACAACGTCATACGCGGACTGAAATCCGGGATTTTTAACATCATGGGAGACTACCCTGCTTTCAACAAAATTGATCCGTTGAATTTCATCCAGGGCAGGTTTATCGACGACCTTGATATCAGTGAAAAACGCAAGGTTGCCGTTATCGGAACGCGCGTGGTCGACATCCTGTTTGGCAAAAATGAGCAGCCGGTCGATCAGTATATCCAAATCCAGGGCGTTTATTTTAAAGTGATCGGGATTTTCAGGTCAAAGAGAACCGGGGAACAGGCGGAGCAGGAAAACCAGAACATCTACCTACCCTTCACCACCCTGCAGCGCACTTACAACTACGGCAATGCGATAGGGTTTTTCTCAGTCACCTCGCAGGATAACATCCCTGTTGCCGTTGTGGAACAGAAAGCGATCAGGCTGCTGAAAAAAAGGCACTCCATTTCACCGGCCGATGATTCTGCCGTCGGGCATTTCAACCTTCAAAAGGAGTTTGAACAGATGCAGGGATTGTTTTTCGGTATCAGGCTGTTGGTATGGATCGTGGGAACGGGTACCCTGATTGCCGGCGTGATTGGCGTGAGTAACATTATGCTGGTCGTTGTTAAAGAACGGACCAAGGAGATCGGGATCCAGCGCGCACTGGGGGCCACACCCTGGGTAATTATCAGCCAGATTATCACCGAATCAGTTGCCCTTACCACTTTTGCCGGGTATTTTGGACTTGTGATCGGCGTGGGGCTGCTCGAACTCATCAATTATCTGCTTGGATCATCCGGGGCAAATACAGAGATGTTCGTGCACCCGGGGATCGATTTCTCAGTTGCTGTTACGGCATTGTCAATTCTGATAATTGCCGGTGCCGTGGCAGGATTGATCCCTGCATACCGGGCTGTATCCATTAAGCCGATCGATGCTTTGAGATATGAATGAGGATTTGAGGATTTGTAGCATACTTATTAAATAATATTTTTCAATGAAAAAATTCATCCGGATCACGCTTCTTTTAGTCGTTCTTGCATTATTTGTGATAACCATTGTTTACCTCTACCAGAAATCACAGGTAAAACCGGTTGTATATAAAACAGAACAACCCTTCATAACCAATATCACCAGGAAGACTGTTGCCACAGGATCGGTGATCCCTCGGAAGGAAATTGAGATCAAACCCCAGGTTTCGGGGATTGTCGAGGAGATCTTCGTACAGGCAGGCAAGAATGTAAAACAGGGTGATATCATCGCACGGGTGAGGATCATCCCCGACCTGATCAACCTGAACAATGCTGAAGCGCGCCTTGAACGGGCAAAGATCGCCTATGACGATGCCAAACTCAATGCCGACAGGCAGGGACAATTGTTCAGCCAGGGAGTCATCTCAGCTGTGGAGAATCAGCAGGTGCAGGTCACTTTTAAAAATGCACGCCAGGAAAGTGAAGCAGCTGAAGCTAACCTTGAACTGATCCGCGAAGGCGTCAATAAAAAATCGGGCAAGACCACCAACACGCTCATCAAATCGACGATCGACGGGATGATCCTGGATATTCCTATAAAAGTCGGGAATTCAGTCATTGAAACCAATACCTTCAATGCCGGCACAACCATCGCCACCATTGCCGATGTAGGCGATATGATCTTCCAGGGAAAAGTCGATGAGACGGAAGTGGGCAAAATAAAGCCCGGCATGGATCTCCTGCTCACCATAGGGGCAATTGACAACGACACCTTCCATGCAGAGCTGAAATACATTGCACCCAAAGGTGTTCTTGAGAACGGCGCTGTTCAGTTTGAGATCAAGGCAGATGTAATCCTGAAAGAAAACCAGTTCATTCGTGCAGGTTACAGTGCAAATGCCGACATTGTGCTTGACCACCGCAACAAGGTGCTTGCCGTAAAAGAGGCGATGCTTCTGTTCCAGGGCGATTCAACCTACGTGGAGGTTGAAACCACCCCGCAGAAGTTCGAAAAAAGGTACATCAAAACAGGCCTGTCTGATGGAATCAACATCCAGGTCGTTTCCGGGATAACGGAAAAAGACAAGATTAAAGTCCAGCAAATGAATACCGGGAGCGCTGCTAAATAACTCCCGTCTGTTGACCGGAAAATCACCCTGTTTACCGGTAATTCCACCCGTTTTAAATGGATGAACTGTGTTCATCCCGTGCTGTGACCCTTTCAGAAGTTAATCGCTGAGGGTCACAGATAATATTTGTTTTCAATGTGTTATCGTTGTTATTTTTGTCTTTGAATATTGTTGTTAAACATATGTTAAAGATACGGATAACCTGTAACGAAATGGTAGATCAACCGTCAAACAAATAGTTTTTAAACAAGCAGTTCACATTTAAAACCAACCACCATGAAAACTTCAAAATTAATCCCGGCCATGCTTATGGCGACTTTGTTCTTCCTGTTCACCGGATTTTCATCCTATGCAATTAAACCTGCCCTGGCACCTGCCGAACATATCCAGAACGTGATCAAGGAAACTGTAAAGTATCCCCAGCAGGCACTTAAAAGCGGCACTATGGGTTCAGTGGATGTTCTTTTCACCATCACTGATGAAGGACAACTCATAATCAAGAAACTGTCGGGTGACAACAAATCGATCTCGGAAGATGTGAAACAACAATTATCAAAGGTGTATTGCAAGGATGTTAAATTTCCATACAACCAGTATTTCAAGATCAATATCAGGTTTAAACTGGTAGGGTGATCCGAAACCCGACAGGTCAAAAACCCGACAGGTCTTACAGACCTGTCGGGTTTGTTTTATTTTTAAGGCGCCAGCCGCTCCACCACCCATTGCTTTCCGGCCAGCCTGTAGCGCAGCCGGTCGTGAAGGCGCCCTGCCCTCCCCTGCCAAAATTCGACGAGGTTAGGCTTGAGGCGATAGCCTCCCCAGTTTTTGGGACATACCGGTGTGGAATCGCCGAGGTCGAGGAGATAGCCTTCGCGCATCGCCTCAAGGAACTCGCGGTCGGGAATAATAGCAGACTGGGGTGACACACAGGCACTCACGCGGCTGTCGCTTGGGCGGGAGTTGAAATAGGCAATGCTCTCCTTCCTGGTTACTTTGCGGACTTTTCCCTCCACCCTGATCTGGCGCTCAATGTCATGCCAGTAAAAAGTCAGGGCAGCCCTTGGGTTCGAAGCAAGTTGCAACCCCTTCCTGCTCTGGTAATTTGAAAAAAACACAAATCCGCCCTGGTCAGTTCCCTTCAGCAAAACGACCCTCGCGGAAATATTCCCGGTAATATCGGAGGTTGAAAGCACCATCGCATTGGGTTCAGCAACCCCAACCCGGATCGCTTCCTCAAACCAGGTTGAAAACTGAACAAACGGATCGGCATCGATGGACTTTTCATCGAGGGAGGCAAACATGTATTCCTTGCGAAGATCAGATAATTGCTTCGTCATTTTCCGGTTCTAATCAGTAAACTACGTTCGGCGGGTAATATCAGGGTCATTGTGATTTTTTAAACAATACGCTGGCTTTGATTAAATTTAAATATTTATCTTTACGAAAATTTTAACCTTTCTCTTATGTCCAGCAAAGTTACGAAAGCCGAACTCTCAGAGTTCAAAAAAAACAAAGATACTATTAAAGAATTCTCCAATGGGGAAGTGACAGTGTATTGGAAGGCTGAATTGTGCATTCACTCGGCTAACTGTCTGATTGGCTTACCCGAAGTGTTCAATGCGAAGAAAAAGCCTTGGATCAATGTCCATGCTTCGAACAGCAAGGAAATTATGAAGATCGTTGATACTTGTCCTTCCAGGGCGCTTACTTATCTTAAAAGCAACAAATTCGTCACTTCAAAACCACGGGCCGTTGCGAAAATGAAATCAAAATTTGCCCGGGTTCAGATCCTTAAAAACGGTCCAGCGCTGATCACGGGAAACTTCATCGTCAGGGATGCCAAGAAAAAGAAGATCAAGATCGAAGGCGAGGTTGCAGCTATCTGCCGTTGCGGCGGAAGCAAGAAAAAGCCCTTCTGCGATGGCAGCCACCTGAGGGTTGGGTTTACGGACTGATACGTGGGACGTGGGACATGGGACGAAGGACGCGGGACGAGTGAAGAAGGACGTGGGACGTGAGGGGGGGATTTTCTTAAAATAAATTTTTAAATACAGGATTTATGGTTATTGGTATATTAAAAGAAGGAGGTCCTGAAAACCGGGTTGCCCTCCTCCCTGAGTCGGTTGCCACGCTCACGAAGATGATGGTGACAGTTGTCGTGGAAAAGGATGCCGGTTTGAAAGCTTTTGCTTCAGATCAGGACTATGAAAATGCCGGGGCAAAAATTGCATCAAAGGATGAAGTTATCAGGCAATCTGAATTGCTCATCAAGGTTAACCCTCCAACAGATGCAGAATTGGCTTCGATGAATGAGAAAACCGTCTTCCTTGCAGTCCTGAATCCCTTTTTCAACAAGGAACTTATCCGGCAACTTGCCGCACAGAATATCACCGGTTTTAGTCTTGATATTATCCCGCGCACCAGCCGCGCACAGTCAATGGACATCCTCTCTTCAATGGCTACCGTGTCGGGATATAAGGCTGTACTTACTGCCGCGAATTCCCTGCCGAAGTTTTTCCCCATGTTCATGACCGCTGCCGGCACAATCACACCGGCCAAGGTGCTGATCCTCGGTGCAGGAGTCGCCGGGTTGCAGGCCATAGCCACCTCCCGTAAACTGGGCGCCGTGGTTGAGGTCTTCGATGTGCGCGCTGCGGTGAAGGAGGAGGTTACCGGGTTGGGCGGAAAATTCATTGAAGTGGAAGGGGCCGTTGATGATAAATCAGCTGGTGGATATGCCGTTGAGCAATCGGATGAATTCAAGAAAAAACAGGCTGCCATGGTGCATGATCATGCCGTCAAATCGGATGTCGTAATCTGTACGGCACAAATTCCCGGCAAAAAGGCACCCCTGTTGCTTAAAAAGGAGACAGTGGAAGCAATGAAACCCGGTTCGGTCATCATCGACCTGGCTGCTTCAACCGGCGGGAATTGTGAGGTGACACGCGACAACGAAACCATCGTGGTTCATGGCGTGAAGGTGTTCGGCAACTCCTCCTTCCCTGTCGATATGCCAACGGATGCCAGCAAGATGTTCGGAAAAAACGTGATCAACTTCCTCAAACTGATGATCAGTGCAAAAGGCGAGTTCAATCTCAATTTTGCCGATGATATTGTGAAAGGAACCTGCGTCACGCACAACAAGGAAATTGTGAACGAACGCATAAAAGCAATGATAACTATATAAAAACAAGGATTATGAATGAACTTTTAGAATTTTTACTGGAATACAGGGAAGCAATTTTCATCATCCTTTTATCCATTTTTTTAGGGATTGAAGTAATCTCACATGTTCCTTCGGTTTTACATACACCCCTGATGTCGGGAGCCAATGCCATTCACGGCGTTGTGATCATCGGCGCCATCATTGTGATGGGGCATGCAACCAACGTGTTATCCATGATCCTCGGTTTTCTCGCTGTTGTGCTTGGTACGCTGAACGTGGTTGGCGGATTCGTGGTCACCGACCGCATGCTTGAGATGTTTAAGAAAAAGAAAAAACAGCAATAACGAAGCGCTATGGAAAATATTCAAACAATCACAAGAACATTCGATTTTTCGGGATACCTTTCTATCCTCGAAATATCCTATATCCTGGCTTCGGTACTGTTTATCCTGGGTCTGAAGAAACTGAGCCATCCTGATACGGCCCGCAGCGGAAATCTGTGGGCGGCAGGAGGAATGGGGCTTGCCATCATATTTACTATTCTTTTCCACAAGATGAAACTGGACGATGGCACTTTCCAGGGAATCCACAATATCCCCTGGATCATCGCAGCCCTGATCATCGGATCGGTGGTTGGCTGGATGGCTGCAAAAAAGGTGAAGATGACGGCCATGCCGCAGATGGTGTCGCTCTTCAACGGGATGGGCGGCGCCTGTGCAGCCCTGATCTCCATGATGGAATTTCCCAGGATGCAAACCGAACTTGCCGGGCACCAGGCTGCCACCATGCTGAACGGTGAAGCCCTGGCCATCTTGCTGGGACTGATGATCGGGGGTGTTTCATTCGCAGGAAGCATGATCGCCTTCGGCAAGCTCGACGAAAGGATTGGCGATGTAAAAAGCCCTGTGCTGCGCTATATCAATCTTTCGTTCCTGTTTATCCTGTTTGCATTCGTCATCTTCGTCATGTTTAAAACTCCGGTTGCGGGCGAGAACTGGATGATCTACACACTTGCCGGCCTTGCACTGGTATATGGCGTGACCTTCGTCATGCCGATCGGCGGAGCAGATATGCCTGTGGTTATTTCGCTGCTGAACTCCTTCACCGGTGTCGCCGCAGCCATGGGCGGTTTTCTCTATCACAACCAGGCGATGCTAACCGGCGGAATCCTGGTGGGCTCCTCTGGTACTATCCTTACCATCCTGATGTGCAAAGCCATGAACCGGTCGTTGCTGAATGTCATCATCGGGGCTTTCGGAGGCAGTTCAGCCGCCGGACCTGCTTCGGGGGATAAAACCGTGAAGGAGATCTCACTGAGCGATGCCGCCGTTCTGCTGAGTTACTCGCAGAAGGTCCTGGTGGTACCCGGTTACGGTTTAGCCGTAGCCCAGGCGCAGCATCTTTGCCATGAACTTGAAAACCTGCTTGCCTCAAAAGGAGTTGAACTGAAATATGGCATCCATCCCGTGGCCGGCCGTATGCCCGGACACATGAATGTACTGCTTGCAGAGGCCGACGTCGCCTATGAAAAACTCCAGGAGATGGAAGATGCAAATAACGAAATGAACAACACGGATGTCGTTATTGTTGTCGGCGCCAACGATGTGGTCAACCCTGCTGCAGAAGAAGATCCGTCAAGCCCGATTTATGGCATGCCCGTGATCAAAGTGTGGGAAGCTAAGAATACCATTATTATGAAACGCAGTATGGCTAAGGGATACGCTGCCATTGAGAACAACCTGTTCTTTATGCCAAAATCAAGAATGCTCTTCGGCGATGCCAAGGCAACCCTGCAGAAACTGGTAGCCGAAATCAAGAATCTATAGGATCAGTAGAAAAGGAATGACAAAAAAAAAGCCCCGTATTCCGGGGCTTTTTTTTTGACTTCGTCAAAGATTATTTTTTAGCTTTTTTGGCAGGTTTTTCAGCTTTGGCAGCTTTGGCAGGTTTGAATAATTTCGGGAATTTTTTCACGGAATCTGCATGAGCAATAGAGTCAGCAATCATTTTCTCCTGTTGAACTTTTGCAATTGAATCGGCGATTCTCTGCTGCTCGGCCTGAACCATGGCTAATGAATCAGCTACTCGGATTGAGTCGGCAATTCTCTTTTCGTCCATTTCTTTTTGGCTTGGGCCGCAGGAGTACATAAAAGCTACAACTCCGATAACTAATAATGTTGCAAGTTTTTTCATTGTCTGTTGATTTTTTATTATTGAACTGCAAAGATAATTCAATGCAGCCATACCAACCAAATATTCCGCCAATTATTTTTAACATTTTTTAACATTTGACACAAGACATTGATTATCAACATGAATTATGTTGCCATTTTTTCCGGAAACCACCTCGCCTGCTTTTTCAGGGAGATAATATAGAAAAGCGGCAAAGAAATTGACACGGGCTATCTATTCCTGCTGAAAAAGATGAAAAGGGGATTGAGATTAAACCATATCTTTGTTACATGTTAATTCCATTGGCAGAGCAATTGCGTCCGGAATCGCTGGATGATTACCTGGGACAGGAGCACCTGATCGGCCAGGGAGCGATCCTGCAGCGGGCTATCGAATCGGGGAATGTGCCCTCCATGATCCTTTGGGGATCGCCCGGGATCGGAAAAACCACCCTGGCATATATTATCTCAAAGCAGCTGAACCGGACTTTTTACACCCTGAGCGCAGTCAGTTCGGGGGTAAAAGAGGTGCGCGAAGTCATTGCCAGGGCACAGGAAGCAAGCGACAGCCCATTTCTGTTCATCGATGAAATCCACCGGTTCAGCAAATCGCAGCAGGATGCACTGCTGGGAGCGGTCGAGAAAGGGGTGGTGACCTTCATCGGCGCCACCACTGAAAACCCCTCCTTCGAAGTGATCTCCCCGCTCCTTTCCAGATGCCAGATCTATATTTTAAAACCGCTGGAAGAGCATCATCTCCTTAAACTCCTGGAACAGGGCCGCCTCCATCTCGAAGACACCCTGAAGATCAACATTGAAATACCCGAACCGGAGGCGTTGCTGCGCATCTCGGGCGGAGATGCCCGTAAACTGCTGAACGCACTCGAGCTGATCGTTACATCGGAAGTTAAACAAGGTACGCCTGTCAGGATCACGAATGAGAAAACCATCCGCATCATCCAGCAGAACCTGGCCATGTATGATAAAACCGGGGAGATGCATTACGATATCATTTCCGCGTTTATCAAGTCGATGCGCGGCAGTGATCCGAATGCGGCTGTCTACTGGCTTGCCCGCATGATCGAAGCCGGGGAAGACCCGAAATTCATTGCCCGCCGCATGCTGATCCTGGCGTCGGAAGATATCGGGAACGCAAACCCGAACGCATTACTGCTGGCTACCTCCTGTTTCCAGGCCGTGGATGTGATTGGTTACCCCGAATGCGACCTGATCCTGTCGCAAACCGCGATTTACCTGGCATGTTCGGTAAAAAGCAATGCTTCATACCTTGCCATCCGCAGCGCACAAAAAACTTTCAAAGAAGCCGGCCACCTCCCGGTCCCGCTTCATATCCGCAATGCTCCCACAAACCTGATGAAAAAAATCGGGTATGGTAAGGATTACAAGTACGCGCACGATTACGACAACAATTTCATTGAACTCGAGTTTCTTCCTGAAAAGATCAAAGGATCCAAATTTTATGATCCGCAGAACAACCAGCGGGAAAATGAGATCAGGGCGAGGATGAGGGCGCTGTGGAAGGAGAAGTATAAATATTAGTAGCAAGGTAGCGAGGTAGCGAGGTAGTGAAATGGTGAAATGGTGAAATAGTGAAATTATGAATGAGAATTTATACAATGATCTGAAGAGTGGCAAATCCGGCAATTTTTTTCTGATTGCCGGGCCATGCGTGGTGGAGAACGAGGCAATGCCGATGGAGATTGCCGTTCACATTAAGAAGATCACCGACCGGCTGGGCATTCCGTTTATTTTCAAGGCATCCTACCTGAAGGCCAATCGTTCAAGGTCTGATTCATTTACCGGGATCGGTATGCAGAAAGCGCTCAAGCTGATCGGACAGGTTGGAACCGGGCTAGGCATACCCGTGTTGACCGATGTTCATACGGAAGACCAGGCTGAAATGGCAGCCCGGTTTGCCAATGTGTTGCAGATCCCTGCGTTTCTGTGCCGCCAGACCGAGTTACTCGTCGCTGCCGGAAAAACAGGCAGGATCGTGAATATTAAAAAAGGTCAATTCGCTTCGGCCGAATCGATGCAGTTCGCGATACAAAAGGTGATCCAGGCCGGCAACCCGCAGGTCATGGTAACCGAGCGGGGAACCACCTTTGGATATCACGACCTGGTCGTCGATTTCAGGAATATCCCGGATATGCAGGTGCTTGGGGTACCCGTGGTAGTTGATATAACCCACTCCCTTCAGCAGCCAAACCAGTCGTCGGGGGTAACCGGGGGCAGGCCCGACCTGATTGAAACGATTGCAAAGGCTGCTATTGCCGTCGGAGCCGACGGGATCTTCATCGAGACCCATCCTGATCCGGCCAACGCCAAATCGGATGGTGCAAATATGCTTCCCCTTGCTCAGCTTGATAGCCTGCTTGAAAAACTGGTGCGGATCAGGAAAGCAGTTTATTGAATCTTTAAACCTTTAATACCGCCGGTTTCCTTGTGGAACTGTACTTCCCATTTATTGGCCGGCAGCCAGGTAACCACGCCAAGCTGGCCCACCAGGCACTGTGTCTCCTCCTGGATATTTTCATCGAGTTTTACAGTAACCCTGGCCAGTTCAGGAATACGGTAAGAAAATCCGTGAACTTTGGTCTCCTTTTCCGCTTTCCTCAGGTAACTGGCTACGGTGTTCGTGTTGCCAACCCGCTGGATTTTGATGGTTACGACTTTACCTCCCGGTTCGTCAAGGTCGATCACCCCTTTTGACCTGAGGAATTTAAAGATAGGGATCTCGGTGTTGATCTGATTGGGGATTGGTATGTACTTATAACTGAATGACATGCTTTTATGGACGCTGACGCCGGTAAACAACTTCAGGTATTCCTTTTCCATGGTTTTCAGCTGAACATCCATATATTCAAGGGTCTCCCTGTTGTAATTGACCTCCTGCTGGCCGCTGATCAGGGTATAACGGTTATCTTTGATCTTCGAGATAAAGTCGGCAGCCTCCCTGGCTTTTTGTTCCGGGGATTTCTCGATGATGGTCTTCTTCAGGTACTGCCGTTCAACCGTCATGGTGTCGATGTTGATCTTGCGGATGATGGTGTCGACCTTTTCAAAAACACTGACATCTGCTGAATATTTAAAAAGTTCGCCAAAGGCATCTTTTTCATTGTCCTGACTCGTCTGGCCCGATTTCCTCACCTGCACCATGCCAGTCAGCGTATCCGAATTACCTGCGATCGTGCCGAGGATCAGCCCGGCATCGCTCAGCGTGAGCAAGCCATCCTTTTCGCCTTTTGAAATTTTATCACCCAGCTCGATGAAATAATACTGGTCGGGATCCGGCTCAGGATAGGTTGAAATAGTTATCTCGCTGATCTTGTAATCAATCGAATTTGCAGAAATCACATTTTTCAGCCCGAGGAAACGCAATGCAAAATCAGAATAGGGCCCTTTAAAGTTCTCTATACGGTCAATTTTAACATCCACTTTAACCACCGTACGGGGAAGCGAATAAAAGATCCCTTCCTTGGTAAGCGGCACGGCGTTGTTATCGATGTGCAGCACGTTGATCTGGCCGAAAAGGGTGCAACCCGCAAGGAGTTGCACCATGATCGCCGTAACAAATAATTTCTTCATGAATCGGGATTTAACGGGTAAATAACAGTTCGCGGTATTTGGGCAAAGGCCAAAGCTCGTCATCAACAAGCAGTTCAAGCTTGTCAACATGGTAGCGGATCTTCTCGAAAAATGGCAGTACCTGCCCGCAATATGCGAATGCCTTTTCTTCCGTCTCATTGATGGCATTGGCTTCTTTTCTGGCCTCGATCATCAGGTTCACGTATGTTTTGATCTTATCGACATGCTCTGAAATATCGGTAATTGTTTCCATCTGGTTCTGAGACAGTTTCCCGTAGGTTTTCAGGTCAAGCACCTGCTTCAGTCCCTTGACATTCTCTATCAGGGTGTTCTGGTACCTGATGGCAACCGGGATAATGTGGTTTCCGGCCAGGTCGCCCAGCACGCGTGACTCAATCTGGATCTTCTTGGTGTAATTTTCCAGGTTGATATCGTGCCTGGCTTCCAGTTCGCGTTTTGTAAGGACGTTGTTTCTTTCAAACAGGTCCACCGACTTCTTAACCACATAGGCCTTCAGGGCTTCCGGGGTCGTTTTGAAATTTGAAAGACCGCGTTTGGCAGCCTCTTTCACCCAGTCTTCCGAATAGTTGTTCCCCTCGAACCGGATCTTTTTAGACTCCTTGACATAGCGTTTAATAACCTGGAACAGGGCCTGGTCTTTTGCCGTCCCTTTTGCTATGAGGCCATCCACTTCCACTTTGAATTTCCTCAACTGGTCGGCAACAATCAGGTTGAGGACGATCATCGGAGGCGCGCAAGTTTGTGCCGAACCCACTGCTCTGAACTCGAACTTGTTCCCTGTAAAAGCAAATGGCGAAGTGCGGTTGCGGTCGGTGTTGTCGAGCAGGATTTCAGGAATCTTGGGCATATCCTTCAAAAGCCCACTGTCGGCATCCGTGTTAATAAAAACATGGGAATCGGCTTTTTCAATGGCATCGAGCATCTGGGTAAGCGAGGCGCCGATAAACACCGAAATGATGGCGGGAGGAGCCTCGTTGGCACCAAGGCGATGGTCGTTGCCAGGTGAGGCAATGATGGCCCTGAGCATGTCGGCATGTTCATGAACAGCCTTTAAAATGTTCACAAGGATGGCCAGGAAGCGAAGGTTTGATTTTGTAGTTTTTCCCGGCGACAGCAGGTTTTCTCTGGTGTTGGTCGCCAGCGACCAGTTGTTGTGCTTGCCCGATCCATTGACCCCGCCAAATGGTTTTTCATGGATGAGTACGGTAAAATCATGCCGTTTTGCAATTTTATCCAGGAGATGCATCATCAGCTGGTTATGGTCGATGGAGAGGTTGACCTCTTCAAACACGGGCGCACATTCAAACTGGTTGGGAGCGACTTCGTTGTGCCGAGTCTTTACAGGTATTCCCAGCCGGTGCGCTTCATACTCGAACTCCTGCATGAAGGTGAGAACGCGCTGTGGGATGGTGCCGAAATAATGATCTTCCAATTGCTGGTCCTTGGCGGAGGAGTGTCCGAACAAGGTTCTGCCTGTAAGCACAAGATCCGGACGGGCCAGGTAAAGTGCGCTGTCAACCAGGAAATACTCCTGCTCCCAACCCAGTGTAGAAAAGACCTTGGTGATGTCCTTATCAAAATACTGGCAAACGTCGGTGGCTGCTTTATCGATGGAGTATATCGCTTTCAGCAGCGGTGTTTTAAAATCGAGCGACTCGCCGGTATAGGAAACAAAAACTGTGGGGATGCAGAGGGTGCGATCCATAATAAAGGCAGGTGATGTCGGATCCCATGCTGTGTAGCCCCTGGCCTCAAAAGTACTGCGGATTCCGCCGCTGGGGAAGCTGGACGCATCAGGCTCCTGCTGGGTAAGTTCGCTGCCCCTGAATTTCTCAATGCCTTTGCCGCCTTCAACCGGGTCGATGAATGCGTCGTGTTTCTCAGCCGTGGCGCCGGTGAGCGGAAGGAACCAGTGCGTATAGTGCGTTGCTCCTTTGCTGATAGCCCAGGCTTTGATCCCTGCAGCAACCTGGTCGGCAATTTTGCGGTCGATCTTTTCTCCTTTCTCAATCGAATTCATCACCTGCTGGAATGCCTCTTCGGTGAGGTATTCACGCATGGCTGCCTTGTTAAAGGTAAGTTCCCCGAAATATTCTGAAGCCTTCTGGTCCGGGTAATCAACTATATGCTGTTTTCTGGTCATGGCCAGTTCTAGAGCCCTGAAACGTAAATTATCCATGTCTGATTAAGTTAAGTTAACAACATTAATACCAATAATAACAGATAGGTTATTGCTCCCGCAATTCACGTGTATGACGTCTCCTGAAAAGCAATAACCCGGCAAATGTAATGAATCCATTTAAAATCAGGAGCTCAAAACCGAAGTGGTACCCATGGAAGATATTAACAGAATAGAAGCTCAGAAAATAACAGATCAACGGAGATACCAGTGAAATGAAGGGAACCCACCGATCCCTGACGGCAAATTTTGTGAATAACCCGAAACTGTACAAACCGAGTAATGGACCATACGTATACCCTGCGATCGTAAAAAGTTTTTTAATTACAGCATGATCGTTGATCGCCCGGAACAAAACAATGACCAGAAGTAATATGACGGCAAAAGCAATATGAACCATTTGCCTGACCTGTTTTTTGTTTCGTTCATTAAGGTCGGTGCGTTTGTTGATGCCTAGAAAATCAATGCTGAACGAGGTTGTCAGCGAGGTGAGAGCGCCATCTGCACTCGGATAGGCTGCCGAGATGAGCCCGATCAGGAAAACCAGTCCTGCCATGGGGCCAAGGTGACTTATTGCGATCACCGGGAAAAGATCGTCGCTTCTTTCCGGGAGTTGTATCCCCTTGTTTGCGGCAAACAGGTACAGGCTGGCGCCAAGGAAAAGGATGACAAAGTTAACGACCACCATAATCCCGGTAAAGGTGAACATGTTTTTCTGGGCATCTCTGAGCGACCTGCAACTGAGATTTTTCTGCATCATTTCCTGGTCGAGGCCTGTCATAACGATAGCGATAAACGCCCCGCTGAAGAGTTCCTTCAGGTAGAACCGCTGATCATGCCAGTCGGTGAAGATCATTTTTGACCATGTGCTCCTGTATACCTGTCCTATCATCTGACCGGGATCAAGCCCCATGCTGTCAATGATCAGCCAGATGGACATGCCCAGCGACAAAAGCATGAAGGTGGTCTGGATCATGTCGGTCCAGATGATGGTCTTGATGCCTCCTTTGAAGGTGTAAAGCAAGATCAGGACGATGAAGATCATTACCGTGACGAAAAACGGGATATGCCAGGCATCGAAGATAAAAATCTGGAGCACGTTCACCACGAGGAACATGCGGAAGGATGCGCCAATGACACGGGAAAGAATAAAATAAAACGCCCCGGTTTTGTACGACCAGAACCCAAACCTGGTTTCAAGGTAGGAATAGATCGATGTCAGGTTGAGCCGGTAATAGAGTGGCAGCAGCACCCTGGCAATGACCGTATATCCAAAAATATATCCGATGACTACCATCATGTAGGCAAACCCGTCGGTACCCACCGCCCCGGGGACAGACATGAACGTTACGCCCGACATGGAAGCGCCGATCATGCCATACGCCACGACGAACCATGGGGATGTCTTATTTCCAAGGAAAAAGCTGCGATTGGTCGATTTCCGGGCCGTAATCCAGGTAATCACGAACAGGATCGCCGTGTAGGAGATAAAACAGAGGAGGATGAGGGTGGGGCTCAAGGGAGTGGGTTAAATGGTGACAAATTGGTCGTTATAACGCATTGGCAAAGGAGATCAGGTCGGGGTAGAGGAAGTCGATTTGCCGGGGATGTTTTTTGGCGAGTGCCGGGTCGGATGAAATGAACACCGTTTTCATCCCGGCGCGTTTTCCGAAGACCATATCCGAAAACGAATCGCCGGCCATCACAGAGCGGTTGAACCGTGTGCCGGGAAATTGTTTCCGGGCTTTCAGTGCCATGCCGATATTCGGTTTTCGCATAACCGACCGGTCGGAATGGAGATGGGGCGAAAAGAAAACTTCATCAACCCTTCCTCCTGCTGCTGCGATCTCCTCCGCCATCTTCCGGTGCACCAACCTGACTTCCGCTTCACTCATTAATCCCTTGCCAACCCCCTGCTGGTTGCTGACGATGATGATCCTGCCGAACAGGTCCGACAGATGTTTTATCGCCTGCGTCACACCGGGAAGGAACTCGAACTGCTCCCACGATTTGACATAATCATCAACGATCCTTCGGTTGATCACCCCATCCCGGTCGAGAAAAAGGGTCCAGCCCTGGTCAATCTTTAAATCCTGCAAATTCATGTTGCGCTTTGTTATAATCTTCGGGGATCCCTATATCCAGGAAATATCCTTCCGAAGGGAATCCGAACATTTCCGCGTAGGCGAAGTGCCTTTCAAAACACTCTTTTTCGATAGAAAACCGTCCCCTGAATTCAGGTTCCATCAGGAATAATTTCTCAATGATATAAACTCCCCCGTTGATGTACCCCGGGCCTGCCTGTTCGCTCTTTTCCGCAAAGCCGGTGATGCGCCTGCCACGGTTAAGGGTAACCCTCCCGTACCTTCCCGTATCATCCAGTTTACGAAGGGCGATCGTTGCATCGGCCTTCTTTTTCAGGTGAAAGTCCATCATCTTGCGGTAATCCACCCTGAACAGGCTGTCGCCGTTGAGCACCAAGGCACGGGGCTCCCTGATCTTCCACAAGGCAAGCCTGATACCCCCTCCGGTTCCAAGCGGCTCTGCTTCCACGGCATAGTCAATTTCAAGCGTTTTGTACCCCTGTTTAAAATGATCCGCTATAATCTCATGCTTGTAACCCACGGAGAGTACAACTTTTGAGACTTCCTGGGCAATGAGGTAATCAAACAGGTATTCCAGAAAAGGCCGGTTGTTAATGAGTGCCATTGATTTGGGCACATCGCTCACCAACGGCTGAAGCCTGGTTCCAAATCCTCCTGCCAGTACAACCGCCTCCAAGATCAGCCCTCCTTTGGGAACAGGGTGGATTCGACAAGTTCACAGATAATGTGACCGATCATGATATGCGATTCCTGGATGCGCGGCGTGTCCTGAGAAGGAACGTTGATCAGGAAATCGGACAAGTCCTTGAGTTTCCCGCCTGTCTCCCCGGTCAGGGCAACAGTGATGATATCAAGCTCCTGTGCCATTTCAAAGGCGCGGATGATGTTTTTTGAATTCCCCGACGTGGATATCCCGATCAGCACATCTCCTTTCTTACCAATCCCCTTGAGAAGCCTCGCGTAAACTTCATCATAGGCATAATCGTTGGCCACGGCTGTCAGGTATGAAGTGTTGACATGCAGCGCCTCCGACGGCAACGGCGGCCGGTCGTAATAAAATCTTCCCGAGAACTCGGCGGCCAGGTGTTGTGCATCGGCCGCACTTCCGCCATTTCCGCAGAAAAGGACCTTGTTGCCCCTCGAAAACGCGTTCGTGCAAGCCACCGAGACCTTGCGAATCTCACTGATGAGATATGAATTCGTCAGCAATTTCTGCTTAACGTCAATCGACTCCTTTATAGACTCTATAATACGCATCGTTCAATTACAAATTAAAAATTAAAAATTAAAAATTTCATGCTCCTATACCTTATACGTCCCACATCCCACGTCCCACGTCCCTCGTCTAAAACTTCTCCCAATGCACCAGCTCACTCATCCCCTTCCTCACCAAATGCCTGGCACGGTCATCGGGTTCCTTACCCGGGTAACCCAGCGGCAAATATACGATGGGTTCGATGTTGGCTGGCAGTTGAAGTATTTCTGAACATTGGCGGGCATCGAAATTGCAAATCCAGCAGGTTCCCAGACCCTGTTCCACCGCAGCCAGGGTCATATGGTCGGTGATGATGGCAGCGTCAATATCGGTATGATCTTTCTGATCGCTCCGTTTCCAGCCGGCATTGTGATCCCCGCATATTACCAGCACCACCGGAGCCTGGATAAAGAACGGCCGGGGGTAAGTAGTTGCCAGTTTCCTGCGCATCTCCAGGTCCCTGATCACGATAATGTGCCATGGCTGGAAATTGGCTGCCGATGGCGCGATCCTGCCACATTCCAGTATGTATTGCAGCTTATCCTCCTCCACTGGCCTGTCAAGATAATTCCTTACGGAATACCTCGCGCTGGCTAATTCCAAAAAATTATTCATATATATACGTCTAAATGCGTGGAACTCCCACGGAGTTCTGGAAAGTAGAATGATGTTAACGGTTGTTTTTGTTTAATATAACCAATTTTTGATTTTACGATTTTGCCATTTTACCATTTCACCATTTCACCATTTCACTATTTCGCTACCTCGCTACCTCGCTACCTCAAATGGTCCAGGTAGCCAGCCCCTTGGAGGTGAATTCATATCTTTTTGTCTGACCTCCGAATTTGCCCAAGGCTTCAATCACCTTTGAACGGTTATTTCCGGGGCAGTAAAAGAACATGAAGCCTCCACCGCCAGCTCCCGAAATCTTCCCCCCGGTTGCGCCGCTCCGAATGGCAGTTTCATAAATTTCATCAATGTGCGGGTTGCTGACGCCTTCAGCAAGGTTCTTCTTGAATTTCCATCCAAAATCGAGGATATCTCCGATTTTATCGAGATTGCCCATCAGGATGGCTTCCTTCATCATCACAGCCTGTTCCTTGAGCTTATGCATGGCCTCCAGGGATTTTTCATTTTTTGCCAGCACATTCCGGGTTTGCTGCTCGATGATCCTGTGCGACAGCCTGCTGGTTTCGGTATGATAAAGTACGAGGTTATGCGCAAGTTCATCCATGTATTTCTCACGGATGCGCAAAGGGTTTACAATCACCTTGTCTTCCTTCGAAAATTCCATAAAATTCACCCCGCCAAAGGTAGCAGCGTATTGATCCTGTTTTCCCCCGGCCATGGCGAGATCCGACCGTTCAATTTCAAATGCCAGGTGAGCAAGATCATAATCGCCCATTGGCAGGTTGAGCCATTCAGCAAAGGCGCCGACAATGGCGACCACCAGCGTTGAAGAGGTGCCGAGTCCCGATCCCGGCGGCGCATCCACATACGTGGTTAACTCAAACGAGAGGGGTTTGTGGGTAAAATCGCGCACAATGCGGTTATAGATCCCCTTGTGCAGGTCGAGGTTCCCGTCGATTTCAAGCTGGCCGGCCGATTCCAGGGTATAGTACTCCTTTTTGTCCTCCGAATTAAAAACTATAGTGCCGTTGTTGGTGGGCTTGATGGTGGCGTAGGCATACATGCTGATCGTGGCGTTCAGGATTGCTCCGCCATAGAGTTCTGAAAAAGGGGCCACATCGGTTCCGCCACCTGCCAGTCCAAGTCGTAACGGGGCTTTACTTCGAATGATCATAAATAACAATCAGGTAATTAACAGTAAACGAAATTACGGCAAATTTATTGGAAATTTGACTTCAACCGCCCGAAGTCCGATCATTTTTCAATCTGAAGAAGAAGTTGATCAACCGCGTTAACCATTTTGCTCCAGGAATATTTCTGTTTTTCGATGGCGGCATTGGTTGAAAATTCAGCCTCCTTCTCTTCGGTATAAAACCTGACAATAGCGTTCGCGATGCTTTCCGGGTCGGGATTTACAACATATCCGACCTTTTCATCAGGAACGAATTCGGCCAGTCCTCCCACATCAGTGATAATCATGGGCTTGTTAAAATGGTATGCGATCTGGGTCACGCCGCTCTGGGTGGCGCTTTTGTATGGCTGAACCACCAGGTCGGCGGCGCAGAAATAGTTCAGCACCTGGCTGTCGGGGATAAAATCATTGCTCATGATCACCTGGTCTTCGAGGTGGTGGTGTGCAATGAGCTCCTGGTAAGGCTTGGGATCGCAATAAAATTCGCCGGCAACCAGCAGCCTTATTTTCATCCGTCTCAGCCGTTCATCCGAGACTGCCTCCAGCAACAGATCGAGCCCCTTGTAATCGCGGATAAATCCAAAGAACAAAACGTAATGAAATCCGGGATCGAGGTTCAGTCTCGTAAGTGCCTCCCCTTTCGGAACGGGCGCCCCGAAATTGTCGTAAAGGGGGTGAGGACAATATATTTTCGGCTTTTTTGAATCGAAGGATACCAGCTCTTCCATGACTGATCGCGACATGGCAACGCACCCGTCCACTGCGCCGATCCAGTAGCCCGAAAGCAGCCTGTCGCCGGGCCGGTGTTCATGCGGAACCAGGTTGTCGATGATGGTGATGATCCGGGTATGCTGATTTCCCCTGATAATCCGGCAGATTGTGCCAAAACAGGGTGCCATGAAGGGCATCCAGAATTTGACGATGACCACATCGGGTTTCTGTTTCCTCAGTTCCAAACCAACTTTAATCCAGTTAAACGGGTTGATACTGTTCACCTTAACAAAAATCGGTGGATCGGCCGGGGCCGGCTCCGTTGAAAACTGGGTTTTCCCGGGAAACAGCAGTGATGGATATTGGAGGCTGAAGGTATAAATAAAGGCATCTTCGCCGTTACGCCTGTATTCCCTGATCAGCCGTTCGTTGAACGTTGCCAGTCCCCCGCGCAGCGGATGAGCCGGGCCGATCAGCACAATTTTCCGGGGTCTTGTCATCCGATGCCCAATTTCGCCTCGATCAGGTAACTGTTACGATCGGCTGAACTTCTGGAGATCATTTCCCCAAGGAAGCCGGCCACAAAAAGCTGCGTACCGATGACCATGGCCAGCAAACCGAAATAAAACAACGGCCGTTCCGTCATCTTAAAGGCCATGTTGAAAAACTTCTCGTATGTCAGGTAACAGGCAATGACAAGGCCTGCCAGGAAGATCAGGCTTCCCCACAAACCAAAAAAATGCATGGGGCGCTTGCCAAACCTGGAGGTGAAGGTGATCGTAAGAAGGTCAAGATATCCTTTGTAAAACCGGTCAAGCCCGTATTTGGTCTTTCCGAATTTGCGTTTCTGGTGATGCACCACCTTCTCCCCTATTTGGGAGAACCCGGCCCATTTGGCCAGAAATGGGATGTAGCGGTGCATTTCGCCGTACACTTCAATGCTCTTGACGACGGTATTCCTGTAGGCCTTCAGCCCGCAGTTAAAGTCATGCAGCATGATCCCCGACATTCTCCTGGCCGACCAGTTGTAGAATTTTGTCGGGATGGTCTTTGAAATGGGGTCGTGCCGTTTTTTCTTCCATCCAGAAACCAGGTCGTAACCCTGTTCCATGATCATGCGGTACATTTCGGGGAGTTCATCGGGACTATCCTGCAAATCGGCGTCCATGGTAAAGACCACATCGCCGACGGCCTCCGTGAAGCCAACGTTGAGCGCGGCAGCTTTGCCGTAATTCCTGCGGAATTTGATCCCTTTTATGTTTGGATTGCCCTGTTGCAGTTCCCGGATGACCTGCCAGGAGCGGTCCTTGCTGCCATCATCCACGAAAATGATCTCATAGGAAAAGTTGTTCGCCTGCATCACCCGGTCGATCCAGGCTGACAGCTCCGGCAGAGATTCATCTTCGTTCAGGAGTGGAATTACGATCGATATATTCATCCACAGAGGATTAATTGGTTATTTTCAGTGCAGGGTCTTCCTTCTTAAGGAAGATGGCAAGGATCAAGGCAATTACGGCTGAGGCAAATGAATACATCAGCACAGAGAAGAAGGCCATTATGCCCGGCGACATGAATTTTGCCGTCATGGCTATGGCCTGGTCCATCTGCTCCTCCGTCATGCTGGCCTGGTTTGCAGCCATGTTGGTCCTTACCTGTTCAAGCATTTCCTGTTGCAGGCCCGGGTGTATGAATTTTGCAAACACGAACATGTAAATGGAAGTAAGTATACCGGCAAAAAGGCCAATCCAGAAGCAGGAGGAGAAGGACTTCCCGTAGGAAATATACCCATTGGGCTGCTTTTTTCTGAATTCAAGGGTACCGTATATCATTCCCCCGGTGAGCAAAAGGTAACTGATCCAGCTCACGTATTTATTTAAATAAAGATCTGTCAAAAACAGGATGAGGCCGAAAAAGATCAGGATCACCCCGGTGATAAGACCATACATCAGTCCATTCGATATAGCTGTAGGTTGTTTTTCTTCCATGGGACGCAGTTTTTAGGTTGTTTCATGGCAAACTTACAAAAAAATAAAGCGCTGTGTGGAAACAGGCCGGAAAATTTGTATTTTTGCAGCGGGTAAGTCTTATACGACCAGCTCCCAACTAACTCCCCCAGGTTCGGAAGAAAGCAAGGGTACGCTGGTTGAGCGGTGCGATATAAGGGGCTTACCCATTTTTTATTTACGATTTACGATTTTGGATTTACGATTTACGATTTTGGATTTACGATTTCAGATTTCAGATTTCAGATTTGATTAAGCCGATCTCTTTACAAAAATTAGCTTAACTTTACTTTCTTTTTTACAAAAACATTATCAATTTTCCTGAAAACATTCTATTCCCAAAAATCGTAAATCGTAAATCGTAAATCGTAAATCCAAAATCCGAAATCTGAAATCTGAAATGCTGTTAAAGATCCACCCCGACAACCCCAGCGAACGGCAACTGAAGATTGTTGTTGACTGCCTGCGACGCGGGGGGGTAATTATCTACCCTTCCGATACGGTATATGGTTTGGGGTGCGACATTACGCAGATCAAGGCGGTTGACCGGGTGGCGCAGATCAAGGGGATCAAGCGCGAGAAAGCCAATTTTTCGTTCGTATGCAGCGATCTCAGCCAGCTTTCGGGGTATTCCAAACCCATCCCGAACCACACCTATAAAGTGATGCGGCGAGCCTTGCCCGGCCCATTCACCTTCATCCTGAATGCTACAAGCGAAGTGCCTCATTTTTTCCAGAGCAAAAAGAAGACAGTCGGTATACGTATCCCCGACCACAAAGTCCCTATCCAGATCGTGGAAATGCTGGGTAACCCCATTATGACCACTTCGATCCATTCGGAAGATGAGATTATGGATTACCTGACTGACCCGGAGCTGATCCACGAAAAATTCTTCAAACTGGTCGATATCGTCATTGACTCAGGCCATTGCGGGAACGTCCCCTCCACTGTTGTTGACTGCACCGGTGATGAAATGATCTTGACCAGGCCGGGAAAAGGCGACATCACGCAATATTAGCATCTGGGTCACAGCCATTTATAAAATTTTTAATTTTTAATTTTTAATTTTTAATTATTGTTGTACTTTTGCACCCTCAAATTCAGAGGCTGATTAGCTAGCTCAGTCGGTAGAGCATCGCCCTTTTAAGGCGGGGGTCCTGGGTTCGAATCCCAGGCTGATCACCAAGGAGGCTTAACGGCCTCCTTTTTTTATGCCTGATATTCAGCGTAGTTACAGTATTTACAAGGGTTTCAAGGTTTCTTTTGTTAGTATCTCTTTCATTAAATAAAGGTAAATAATGCGTACTATTGCACTATTCCTGATACAATATTGATACAAAAAGTGATACAAAATTGATACATAATTGATGCTCTTATGAGAAACTATTCTACTTATAAAATTGTTTGGGATCGTAGAGGAAGCAAAGGGAATGCACCAGTCGAGATTGAAATACATCTTCCCGATGGGACCCGTAAATATGTTGCAACGGGACTGAAAATACCTGCAAATGAATGGGATGCCAAATCCCGGCAAATTACCAACAGTCCATTTGCAACTAAACTGAATAATCAAATCTCAGATAAAGTTGGAAAGATCAGAGCTCATGAACTTATCCTGATAGACAGCAACAGACTACTAACCGGAAATGAAGTCAATATTGCCCTGGAAAAGAAAGCTGCGGGATCATTCGTTGCCTTTATGCGTGATCAGATAGCAGCAAGGAATGACATTGCCAGCGGCACCAGGTACTTGCACACCAGGGTTGCAAACAGACTGGAACAGCATGGCATCAAACAGTTCACAGATCTTACTTATATTAATATTGTTTCCTTTGACCAGTTCATTTCAAAGGAATTAAAAGCACAACCCTCTATTGCCAAACATCATCAGGTAGTAAAGACCTACGTCAATATGGCCACTAAGGCAAACCTTCTTCTTTATGGAGCGAACCCTTACCTGAAATTCACCTTCAGCAAGGGAAAAAATAAAATCAGGACAAGGCTTGATGACAATGAGATTGCGGCATTGATAAAACAACCGGCATCTCCGACAAGAGATTGTGCCGTTTTCCAACTTTTCACAGGAATAACCCATAAAGATCTCGAACAGCTGACTAAAAAAAATCTCCGAAGAGACGGATCAGATGTTTGGCTCGAAGGATTGCGAAAAAAGTCCGGAGAAATGTATACCATATATCTTCTGCCCGAAGCTGTGGAGATCATTGACCGGTACACCGGTCATGACCATTTGATACCATGCAGGGATTTATGGGGATATAACCGGGACCTTAAGGTGCTGGCTGCAGCTTGTGGGTTATCGAAGGTATTAACATCTTACGTGCTGCGGCACACAGCTGCGAGCTGGATGCTGAGAAAGGGAGTGCCGATTACAACAATATCGAACATACTTGGTCATACAAGTATTGAGACAACTCTGATTTATGCCAAGTTGGAAAAGCAAATAATGAAAGAACAGATGATTAGTGCTTTTGCGAAGCCTCCCGAAAACAAGCCTCGTAATTCTGAACCAGTTCAGCCAGAACAATCTTAGGTAGTTTCATTAGCTTTTTAACTTGTTTTCGGGATCGGGAATTCTTATTACCAGAAAGTATTTTGGGGTTCTTGGGCATTATCTATTTATTCACAAAGGTACATGTATGAATGTGATTGAGAAAATGCTGTTCCTTCCTTTACTGTTATTGGCCTAATTTGTCCTTTTTAGTCCTTAATTTGGGGAATTCGATCTTTTCTGCATGTGGTTTACTGGCTTCATGCGCCCAGTAGGCTGCAAGGTGCATAGGTGTAAGACCAAGATATTCTGCCAGATGGAATACAGTAATGTGCTCAATCGCGTAATGATCTCTGATTTTTTTGGCGCGTCTTTGTGCAGTCTTTTGACTGCATTGCATTAATCTTTCGAGGTGCTTTGTAGTAAGTATCATACGGGTTTTTTAACCATTAAAAAACCCGTTGTACCGACTTACCATTGTTCAGACAAGAACTATGATTGTGTTTCTTAAACACTTACAACGGGCCAATGCCCGTTCTTGTCTGTAAAAAAAAAATGGTAAGTCGATACAAATATACGGATAAATAAGAAAACGATGCTGAATAACGATCACCTGGTTACACAAGTGATCGTTATCGTTAACAATCCAAGTATTTCAGCATCAATCGGAGCTGGTGGTTCAGTTTCACCAGGGGGCACTACTGGCTCCTCTTCTTTAGGTGTAACCACCGGATCGCCCTCTGCAGAATCAATGATTGTAGTATCCTTTTGAATAATACCAAGATAAAGCCAGTAGTCTGCCGGGAGATATGAATTTGCAAAAGCAGTTGTTTCAGTTCCCGCGTAAACTGCCTGAATTGGCATGTCTGTCAATGAAAAACCCGCATCATTCACTGACTGTCTGCACTCAACAATAAAATCAACAGTGTCGGAAGTACTGAAGTGAGAATCGATTCTTACCACATCCTGATTCTCAAACAATCGAACGAAAACCCCCGATAATTTTATCGACGGGTTAAGAATATTCAACAAATACTGTTTGACCGTCGGGGACGGGCCTGCCGAATATTCTCCCCAAGGCATCCACCAACTCCCATTATACAAATATGCTGTATGCTTTCCATCATTGTAATACAACTGCCCTTCAACCGGATTTTGTGGTAAATCCGGTTGATTTTGCAGGACAGCATTGAGCAGTTGATTTTGTTGTAAATCCAGGTTTGTCTTAAATGAAGGCATATGGAATTTTTAAGTTTGCCAGGTTAACCGATGATCACGATTTGTCCGGTGATTGCGGTTGCGGAAGTCCAAGTAACATCACCGGCAGCGTTAACAACAACATCCACTTCGACCGCGTATCGGATCGTTGCAATTGTTTCGTAAACAGCAACGATAACATCAGTGCCACATCCATGAGCCGCTGCGGTTATGATCTGGGTAGCCAAGGCAGTAATTGCACCCACGTATTTTTTGGTACGGGTGGTGATCTTGCCATCAACATACGTTTTGGTTGCCTTCTGGGTAGCCAGCTTTGCATCACTGTTGGCGGTCAGGGTACCATCGGTATCAATGACACCGGCCTTGAAATTGTCGGTTTCAAGGTTGCTGATCGTGTTGGAATCAGCATCAATGGTTTTGGAAGTGAGCGTCTGTGCACCGGCCAAACGGACCAGGTCAGAAGATTCCGTGTTGTCAACGCCGTCGAAGTCAGCAGCGACAATGGCTGAAGCTTTGGTAACGTTTGCGATGACCATGTCACCTACACTCACACCCGGACCTGATGGCGTGTTCACACCTGAAACGGTACCAGCCACTGTAACTTTCCAGAACCATCCTTTTTGGATGTTGGTGATCCCCTGTGCAACAATAGTCTGGCTACCGTCAAAGGTGCCTTTGTAAACCATGCCTGCCGTGATCTGCCCCTGAATAGCAGCAACCTGACCGTCAACGTAGGTCTTGGTGGCTTTCTGACTGGCCACTTTGACATCGGAATTAGCAGTCAAAGCTGCATCGGTATCCAAATACGCCAACGGCATCTGTTTGATGTCATCCACGTTTGAAAGACCAACCTGTGACTTGGTCGTGGCATGGGGATTTGACGTCGATGCAATGTGGGTATCAATTGCCCCATGGGTATTGGTTCCCCTGTTGAGCAGAGAATTGTGGTCAATTGCGGTGGGATCGGCAGACTTCACCCAGATCGTACCGTTCCAGTACTTTTCATAATTGTCCGTGGTATCGAAATATTTCTGGCCTTTTATAGGGCTTGCCGGGGCCGATGCCAGGTTTTGAATTACAGCATTCTGCAATTCGTTTTTGTTCAGGTCGAGCGCGACCAACACTTTTTTTGCCATGATTTGATGTTTAAGGGTTTATAGAAATGGTTAACTGTAAATT
>Ga0114951_10000101_pt1 | contig 114428 bp, 88 predicted proteins | sample AM7aDNAmetaG_FD_88677 | JGI IMG/M metagenome (GOLD analysis project Ga0114951, IMG submission 88677) | Freshwater microbial communities from Finland to study Microbial Dark Matter (Phase II) - AM7a DNA metaG | ecosystem: Environmental > Aquatic > Freshwater > Lake | place: Finland: Lake Alinen... | reverse complement strand
CCTGACGGAGATCGGGGGCAAGAAGGTGTTGTGCTACAAGTCGGAGCTGCACATGAGCCAGGACGGCCCGAAGCTGCCGGTGCGGTTGTTGTGGAAACAGTTGATCGCCGAGACGCAGCCGAAGATGGTGATCACCACGGGCACGGCGGGCGGCATCGGCGGCGGGGTGGTGCTGGGGGACGTGATCATCGGCAAGGCGGTGCGGTTCGATTGCATCCGGTCGTTCAAGAACGCGGCGTTTCACAACGGGTATTATCATTGTTCGCCGGTGAGCCGGAAGTATTTGAAAAGCGCGGCCAAGACCCTGATGGGCACCGTGAAGAGCCAACTGCCGGCCAGCCCGCGCGCGCCGAAGATCTTCTACGGCGACTGGGAGCAGGTGCGGCCGATCAATGTGGTGACGACGGACTTTTTCGCGTTCGACGACACGACGAATTATTACGGGCTGCAAGGGCGCGGCAGCGCGGTGGAGATGGGCGACGCGGTGTTGGGGCTGGCGATCAACGATCTCGGCCGGGGCGCGCCGCGTTGGACGGCAATCCGCAACGCCTCCGACCCGCAAATGGACGGCGCTCAACCGCTAGCCGACCAGACGAAAACCGCCGCGCAGATCTACGAGAAATACGGCTACTGGACAACGGTGTGCAGCGCGATAGCCACCTGGGCGGTGATCGCGGGGGAGTGACGGGGAAACGCGAAACGGGGGAAAGGGAAACGTGGAAGGGGATTTTCTTATGGCGCGGGGCTGGCTTCTGCTGGCACGCTGCCGGTTGCTATGAAAAAGCCCCATGTTTTCATCCTCGCGCTTTGTTCCCTCTTGTGCAGCACGCTTCACGCGGCAGATGCGGCGAAGCCCAACGTCCTCCTCATCGTCACCGACGACCAGGGCGCGGCGGACGCGGGCTGCTACGGCGCGAAGGATTTGGTGACGCCCGCCATGGATTCGCTCGCGGCGCGCGGGGTGCGGTTCACGCAATTCTACTCGGGCGCGCCGGTCTGCTCGCCGTCGCGCGCGTGTTTGCTCACGGGGCGCTATCCGCTGCGCGCGGGACTGGTCGGCAACGCCGCGTCCCTGCCCGGCGGTGAGGGCATGCCGACGGAACAAGTCACCATCGCCGAGATGCTCAAGGCGGCCGGCTACGCCACCGCGCACATCGGCAAATGGCACCTCGGGTTCAAGCCCGACCAGATGCCGAACGGCCAGGGGTTCGATTACTCGTTCGGTCACATGGGCGGCTGCATTGACAACTTCTCGCACTTCTTTTACTGGCAGGGGCCGAACCGTCACGATCTCTATCGCAACGGCAAAGAGGTGTTTTATCCGGGCCGGTTCTTCGGCGACCTGATGGTCGAAGAGGCGTCGCGCTTCCTCGAACAAAACCGCGCGGGGCCGTTCTTCGTCTATTTCGCGTTGAACGAGCCGCATTATCCGTATCAGGGCGACGTGAAGTGGCTGGAGCGTTTCAAGGACCTGCCGTATCCGCGCAACCTCTACGCCGCCTTTCTGTCCACGTGCGACGAGCGCATCGGCGCGCTGCTGAAGAAAGTGGACGACCTCGGCCTGCGCGAGCGGACGCTCATCGCCTTCCAGTCCGACAACGGGCACTCGACGGAGGAGCGCGCGCACTTCGGCGGCGGCAGCGCCGGCGTGTATCGCGGCGCGAAGTTCAGCCTGTTCGAGGGCGGCATCCGGCTGCCGGGCATGATCTCGTGGCCCGGCCACCTGCCCGAAGGCGCGGTGCGCGGGCAGATGGTCCACGCGAGCGACTGGATGCCGACGATCGCGGAACTCTGCGGCGCGCGGCTGCTCAACGAGGACATTGACGGCAAGAGCCTCGTGCCGGTGATTCGTTCCGCCGACGCGCCGTCGCCGCACGAGGTGTTGTATTGGCACGTCGGCCGCGGGCGCAACGCGGAGTGGGCGGTGCGGCAGGGCGACTGGAAATTGATCTGCAACAATCAGGAGACTTACGGCGATAAGCTGGGCGCTGAAGACAAGAAGCTGTTTCTCTCGAATCTCGCGACGGACATTTCCGAAAAGCAAAACCTGGCGGCGGAGCATCCCGACGTGGTGCAGCGGTTGTTGAAGCTGCGCCAGGATTGGATCAGCGCGCACCCGGAACCCGCCGTCGTCCTGCCCTCGCGCGACAAGGCCGGCAACGAAAAATAGCCACCCGAAATCACCGATGAGAATTCATTTCGCACTCGCCGCGGCCCTCGTCCTCTCATGCCACATCGCGCCCGGAGCCGAGCCGGTCATGGACGTCTATGTCAGCACGGGCGACAATCATTTCCTCGGTTCATCACTGCCGATTGATTCGCAGGCCAGTATTGAAGCGACGTTCGACCTCTTCAAGAACGTCAACCACGCGCGCCGCATCTATTGGCGCGGTCTGGAGGAGGCGTGCTGGATTTCCACCATGCATGCGCGGCCCGAAAACCCGCGCTACTACTCACTCTGGACATGGATGCAATGGCTCTACGCGAACGTCAAACCGGACGAGCTTGCCGTGAAGGCCGCGCGCGCGCGCGGCATGGAGATCTGGGGCATGGGAACCTTGTGGGACTGGGGATCGCCGGCGGACACACCCACCTTCAACGACTACCCCTTCCCGTTTGAATCCAAGCTCAAGCTCGAACACCCCGAGTGGGCGCCGGCGGACAAACACGGCGCGCGCCGGCAGGGCGGCCCGATCGAGCTGGCCTATCCCGCAGCGCGCAAAGCCCTTGTGAACCTCACGGTGAGCGAGACGCTCAAGGCCGGTTACGACGGCATCTGCTTCCTCACGTATGTAGAGAACTACTCACTGCGGTTCCAGGATGAGTTCGGTTACAGCGATCCCATCGTCGAGGATTTCAAAAAGCAGTTCAAGCTGGACCTCCGCGCGGAGCCGTTCCGCCGCGGCGCTTCGCGCGAAGACTGGCTGCGGCTGCGTGGCAGCTACATCACCGCCTTCCTGCGCGAATTGAAGGCCGAACTCGACAAGCACAAGATCAAGCTTGGCATGGTGGTGAACTCGAACGATCCGCGCCGGCCGCAATCGTGGAACGTGCCGGAGCTCGTGTTGACCGCGGGCAGCCACCACATGGGCGTGGACACTTGGGTGCGCGAAGGCCTTGTGGACGAGTTGATCATCTACGGGAACAACAGTGGCGCGTCGCAATTGAAGACGCTGGAGGACATGCGTTTTCTGGCTCGCGGCACCAAGGCGGAGGTCAGTGTGATGACGTCCGGCCCGTTCCGGGAGATGTGGCAGCCTTTTCAAGCCAAGGGCATGCCCACGCTGCTGGCCGTGAGCGACGACGCGCAGCATCTGGAGCGCGGCTTTGTGCCGGAGCAGACGGCCGAAGCGTTGAAGAGCCAGGACGTGAGTCAAAGGATGCGCGCTTTGCAACAGTGCATTGCCGGCACGCTCAAGCTGGATGAAACAGCCATCGCCGCCGCCACCCGCTCGTCGAACCTGATTGAGCGCCGTCTCGCGCTTCAGGCCCTCGGCAAGTCGAAGACGGCGGACCTCAAGCCCTTGCTGGCCGGTTTGAACGACGAAGAAAACGGCGTGCGTTGTGCCGCCGCGCTGGCGCTGGCCGACCGCAGAGACCCCGCTGCCTGTCAGGCCCTGTTGCAGGCCGCGGAGCGAAACGGCAACCACATGCTGCGCGAGTGCGTGATCATCGGGTTGCGCCGGTTGTCGCCGCTGCCCACGGCGGAACTCACCGAAGCGGCGCTGCACTCGAAGAGCGAGCAGGTGCGCGAGGTGGCCATGCGCACGCTCCAGGTTCACGCCAAACCCGAACTGTTGCCTGTGTTCAGGGAAGGTCTGCGTGACAAGGCCCGGTTCCCGCGATTCGCTGCGGTCGAGGCACTGGGCAACGTGGCCCACAACACGGAGGCCGTCGAACTGCTCATCGTCACCTTGAACGACAAGGATTCCACCGTCGCCAATCGCGCCGCCGTGTCGCTGGGCAAGCTGGCCGCGCTCAAGCAGGCCGAGATCGAGCCGCTGCGCGCGAAAATTCTGGCCGCGCTGACGGCCGCTTTCGAAAAACACAGCGACGCGAAACGCGACGACGCGGACTGGGGCTGGCGTCCCATCGGCAATGCGATGCTGGATTGCGGCGACGAAGGCACCGCCGCGCTCCGCCGGATGCGCGATCAACGCACCGACCTGCGTCTGGCTGAACTCGCCTGGCGGGTCGTTGATTTGCCGCAACGGTCTCACGCCTTCAGCGTCGTCAGCCCGGAGGAGAACGAAGCCGCGATGAGGCACAGGCCGCAGCACGGGCGCGATATCCGCATCGGCGCTGATGTGAAAACCATCCGCGACGCCATCAAACTGGCGCAGCCCGGCGACACGATCCACTTGCAACCCATCGTCTATCACGACTACGCCGGTTTCTATGCCAAGCAAGGTGCGCCCGGACGGCCGATCACGCTCGACGGCCACGGCGCGACCCTCGAAGGCTCCGACCCGCTCGACCCGGCGAAGTGGAAGGAAATGTCGCCCGGGCTTTTCGCCAATGACGATTTGGTGCCCGCCCGCAATTTGGATGATGCGGTGCTGGTCCGCTGGTTTTTCCTTTGGGATGGAAAAATGAATCTCATGGGACGCACGTCGAAGGGCAAAAAAGCGCCGTTCAAAAAACTGGAAGACTTGCAGCCCGGCGAATGGACTTTTGTGGAAGACAAATCCCACGAACAGCCGGGTTCCAAACGGATCGCCGGCACGTTTTATGTGAAGATTCCGGCGAGACAAAAGCTCGCCGACGCGCACATCTGCGCGCCGGTGCGCAGCGCGGGTGTGCAGATGAGCGGCGACAACGCGCATCTCGTCATCAGGAACCTCACTTGCACGCATCCCTACAACGACGGTTTCAACATCCACGGCGACTGCCGCGACGTCGTCTTCGAGAACATCCGCGCCATCGAGTGTGGCGACGACGGCATCAGCGCGCACGAGTCGGCGGAGTATCGCGTGGACGGCCTCGTTTCTATCGGCAACAGCACCGGCATCACCGACACCGTCGCGGCGCACACGAGTTACAACCACGTCTTCATCGCCGGCTGCCACGCCTACGATTTGTATTTCCTGAACAACGGTCGCTACAAGGTCGGGAACGCCGTCGTGCTGTCGTCGTCGGAGCATCCGTTGACGGTGAGCGCGCGCGACGGCGAGCATTGCGAGTTGAGCCTCGACAACGTTCTCATCCGCCGCCTCGGCAAGCCCGAACCAGCGCTAGTGCAGAAAAATACCGTGCTGCGTGCGAAGCGCTTCACGTTGGAAAACACAGAGATGCTCATGCCCGGCGCGGTGACATTCGAGGACTGCCTCATCAATGGCAAAGCCAAACCCGACGGCTCGAAGGCGACGGGCGCAGACAAGGCCAAGCTCATCAAAGAGGTCGTTCCGCCGGAATATCAATCGCAGTTCACCCAGCCATGAACAAATCCCTCGCGTCGTTGGTTGTGCTGGTTTTTGCTCTGAGCGCTGCCAGTCGCGGCCCTCTCACGTTCGCGGCGACCTCGGCGCAGGACGCGTCGTGGCAGGCGATGTATGACGGGACTTTTGCTCGCGGCGTCACCGGCTGGTCGTCGGAATTGACGCGGTCGGAGAAGACGCAGGAGGGCTTGCGCGTGGCGGATCCTTCCACGCAGAAAGGAAGCGGGCGGTTTTACCACCTGGACTGGCACGTGGACCCCGCGCTGGGCGCGACGGTGGAGACGCGGTTGAAGGCCGTTTCATGCTCGGCGCCCTGGGGCGTGGCGCTGTTGGTGGCGGACGGCGTGCATGAGGAAGGGGTGACATTCTTTTCCGACAAAATCGTGCTCGCTTCCGCGGGACTGAGCGCGCCTTTCGACGCGGCGCACGCCTACCACACCTATCGTGTTCAAATAAACGGCTCAGACATCAAGGTCTGGGCCGATGAAAAATTGTTGCTCGACGGCGCAGGCAAGTTCACGGCCGAGGCCAATCACAACCGCAATCAAATCGGCTTTGGCTGCGCCAGTTCGGCGGCCACGGGCGAGGCGGTCTGGCAATGGGTGCGGTTTCAAGGCGGCAGGATCGAACCACCCCTTGCCGGCAAGCCGGATGTGGCTGGCCTGGACGTGCGAATCGGCGAAACACAGACCATCATCCCTGGCGGCCAGTACATCAGCATGTTCAAGTTCAACGACGGCGGCCTTGCCGTCGGCAACAAGCGTTCGAGCGACGCCGGCAGGACGTGGAAAAGCGCGCACCCTTTTCACGTCGGCGCGTTTCAATTCCCCGATGGCGAGATTGTCCAGCTTGGCTTCCGCACGACAAAAACCAATCGTGACGGCTGGTTTTCCGGCGACCTGGCCCGCTCTACCGACAATGGCCTGACCTTGAAAAAAGAAACCGCTGCCATCCTCATTCCCGAAGGCGCCGGCGGAACGGGCGATGACGGCAGCCAGTTTCAAGGTCCGGTGGCCGATCACGCCATCGTGCAACTTCGCGACGGTAGCTTGCTGGCCGGCATGTATGGCCAGTTCAAAACCGACCGTGTGCTCGTGCCAACCATGCCCGTGAAATGGCAGTGCTTCAAATATCGCACATTCGTGGTGCGTTCCACCGACCGCGGCCGGACTTGGGAATATCTCGCCACCGTCGCCTACGATCCCGGCATTGGCTTGGAGAGTTTTTGCGAACCGGACCTGTTGACCCTGCCGAACGGCGACATCTTGTGCTTCATGCGCACGGGCGGCAGCGGCGGCAGGTTCACGCCGCTTTACTTGAGCCGGTCGAAAGACGACGGCAAGACATGGTCGCAACCCGAACCGGTTGCGGACCGGGGCGTGTGGCCGAATTCCTGCCGCATGAAAAACGGCGTCCTCGTTTGCACCTACGGCCGGCCCGGCAACTGGCTGATGTTCAGCCTGGACGACAGCCGCACATGGAAGGGCCATTTTTGTTTCTACGACCGCGGAACGACGAGCTACAATTCCGTCGAGGAAATAGAACCCGACACGTTGCTGGTCGTGTATGACGGTCAATTCCTTGACGACAACGGCAATCTGACGCGCGGGGTACTGGGAACCCGCCTGACCGTCAAACGACGATAAACATGCAACACTCCACATTCCTTGTCGCCGCCTTCAGTCTCTGCGCGATCGGTTGCTGGGCGGCGCAGCCATCGGAACGCGTCTTCTTCGCCTTCGACGACGAATCCATTCCCTGGCGCAGCAACCTGAAACTCACCATGGTCGCGGCGGACAAACATCCCGCCAATCCCGTGCTGCGGCGCGGCCCGGAAGGCGCGCCGGACCACGGCCACGCCGTCATGTATGGCAGCGTGCTGCGCGTCGGCGGAAAATTCCGCATGTGGTATCTCGGCATGTCGCAGACAAAAATCGAGAAAGGCCAGGCGCCCGGCTACTGGCGACCGATGTGCTACGCGGAGAGCGATGACGGCGTGCATTGGGTGAAGCCGGAGTTGGGACTCGTCGAGTTCAACGGCTCGAAGCAAAACAACATCTGCCTCATCGAAGGCGAGCCATTCTCGTTCACGCGCGTGGATGATTTCCTCACGGTGTTGCACGAGCCGGAGGAGCCGGATCCGTCGCGGCGCTACAAGTGCGCGTTCATCGCGCATGTGCCGTTCGACGAGGTGCGGGGCGGCCGCAGCCCGATCGGCCCGAACGAAAAACGCTGGGGCTCCTTCGTGTGCGCCACGAGCGCCGACGGCTTGCGGTGGAAGGTGGTTGGCGACCGTCCGATGAACGCGGGCGGCGAGCGGTTCGAGGTCAGCGGCCTGTATCGCTTCGGCGGCTTTTACTACGCGAGCGGCCAGTTGCTTTCGCCGTGGCTGTTCCGGCCCGACGGCGGCGACATTGGCCGCGCGATGCGCGTGTATCGCAGCGCGGACTTTGTGCATTGGGATCCAACCACCGCCTTAGGTTTTGCGCGCCCCGGTCAACTCATCGCGCAGCCTTTGCCGGGCCAGCAGACGCACATGGGCGCGGGCGTCTGGAATCGCGGCAACGTCCTGATCGGCATCTACGGCCAGTGGCAGGACGCGCCGGAGCGCCCGCCGAAGGGCGCGAAATCGCACTTGCTGGGCACGCGCGTGGATCTCGGTTTCATTGTCAGCAACGACGGCATCCATTGGCGCGAGCCGGCGCCCGATTTCAAAATCATCGCGCGCGGCAAGGAGGGCGAATGGGACAGCATCGCGTTGCTGCAAGCCCACGCCTTCGCGAACGTGGGCGAGCAGACTTGCCTTTGGTACTCGCACTGGGACTGCGACGGGGAGTTTCGGAATCAAGACATCGGTCTTGCCACGTTGCGTCGCGACGGTTTTGGATGCCTTAGCGCGATCAAGAGCGATGCGCCGGCGGCTTGTGAGACGGCGTTCTTTGACTCGGGCAAAAATGCAAAACTGTTTATCAACGCCACCGGCGTCAGTGTTGCATCGCCGCTGAAAATCGAACTGCTCGACGAAAAACTCAAGGTCATCAACAGTGCGAGCGTCACCGAGTCAGAGACCCGCGTCCATGTCATGCCGCTGCCGAAAGGGCGCATTGCCGTGCGCGTCTCGTTCGCCCGAGGCGGCGCCGCGAGACTTTACGCGATCTACGTCTCACCCCAATGACAAACCTCACGCGCGCGCTCATTAGGGTTTACTGGACGTCGGCGTGCATGGCCGGTGCCGCATGGGCGGTGGATTCTTTTGAGGAAGGCGTGGCGGGATGGCGCTCGGTTGGCGGCATGATGTCGGTTTCCGAAGAGCACTGGAAACTGGGCAAGCATTCCCTGCGGTGGGGTTTTTCCCCGGGCGCGACGCTGTGGCGGGACGCGGATGCCGCGATGGCCGCAGCCCTGGCGGCGCGCGATGGCGGTCTCAGGCTGTGGCTTTACTGCGAGCATCCCGTCCGCGGCGCGCTGCGGTTTCAGGCCGGGCCGTGGGTTTTTCCTGTCAACCTCGGCTTCACAGGCTGGCGCGCGGTATGGGTGCAGTTTCGCGAGGACGCGCAAAAAGCCGCGCCCATCGAGGGATTCCAGATCACGGCGCCCGACGCGAGCGGCACGTTGTTTGTGGACGCGGTCGAGTTCGGACCAGTGGAATGGTGCCGGCAAGGCGATGAGCAAACTCCTTTCACCAACCCCCACCGGTATTGGTTCACCGCCCAAGATCATGCGGCCGTGCCGCCTCCCACACCGACGCGGACGATATCCGATCAGGACGCTGGGGCCTTTCGCGAGATCGCCTGCCGCTACGAGGAGTGGATGTTCGGCCGGCTGGACGACCCGCGCGCACCGGTCCGCACGCGGCTCGAATCGATGCGGTCCTACGTCAAATTCGGACACGAGGCCTTCGAGCGGCTGGGCTTGGTGCGGCGCGGTGAGGTAGTGTGCGGGCCGGGCGCTTTTTGCGAACGGGACAAAAATCAACCGCATCTGGTCACGGCCGCGTTTCGCGAGATCGCCCTGCCGCTGGCTTGCGATGCGAGGCTGAACCACAGCGAGCGGGCGCGCCAGCGGTTTCTCGATTTGATTGATTACGCTCACGATCAGGGCTGGACCGCCGGCAGTTTGATGGGCACGAGTTACGGCGGCGAACAACTTTGGATCGCCAGCTATGTCCACGCCGTCTATATCCTGCGCGATTTCCTTCGGGAGCAGGGCCGGTTGGGGCGGGAACTGGAAACCCTGCGCTACCATTTGTCGGTGGGCGCGACCTATCGCGTGCCGGATCATCCCGGCGCCAACGCGGATGAAGTGCGCTCGGTGCTGCTGTTCCGGCTGCTCTACGTGTTGATGCTCGACGACTCGCCGGAGAAGTTGCGAGACATGAAGTGTCTGGTGCGATGGGCCAACGCGGCGTTGTCCGTGGCGCCGGGTTACGGCGACACCTTCAAGCCGGACGGCACGGTGTTTCACCACGCGACCGCCTACGCCAGCGCCTATGGCAACGACGCCGCGCTTATGGCATCGTTGACCTATTGGCTATTGAACGGCACGCGGTTTGGATTGGCGCGCGAAGCCGGCGAGAACATCAAACGGGCGCTGCTAACGCTCCGGTTCATGGCCGGCCAGTATGAGATGCCGATGGGCGTCAGCGGGCGCTGGCCGTTCAGCGGGCCGCGCCTGATCGGGATCACGCCGGCCTTCGCCTACATGGCGGACGCGTTGAAAGACGCCGAGTTGGGCGCCGCCTATGCCCGACTCTGGAATCCCGCCGCGCCGGAAGTGCAACGGTTTTACGGGTGGTGCGGCGCGCGCATCTACTGGAGCGACTCGCCAGGCGCCTTGCCATGGCTGCTGGACGCCGCGGAGAAATACCGCCCGGAACCGCATCCGCAGGGACACCGGGTCTATCCGTTCGCGGCGATGAACTTCCACCGCCGGAGCCAGTGGGTGGCCAGCGTGCGCGGCTGGAGTCGTTACGTTTGGAACTACGAAGATCTGCCGGGGGAAAACCATTACGGCCGCTACAGCAGCGACGGCATGCTGCAGATCTTTTCCCGGGGCGAGCCGGTGAGCGGCGAGGCGAGCGGCTACCGCGAAGCGGGCTGGGATTGGCTGCGGCCGCCCGGAACGACGGTCATTCGTGTGCCGCTGAAGAGCCTGCCGACGACGCAGGACCGGTTGCGCATTTACACCCAGGACCCGTTTATGGGCGGTGTGGCGTTGGAGGGACGACAGGGCGTGTGGGCCATGCGGTTTGCCGATCCGTGTTATGAACCATCCTTCCGTTTTCGCAAATCGGTGTTTTTCGTGGACGACACCCTCGTTTGTCTCGGATCAGGCATCGCCAACGCTGACGCCGATCACGCTACCGAGACGGTGCTTTACCAGACGGCGCTGCAAACCCGCCCGCCGTCCTTTCCGAGCGCGGGGCAACGACGCGTGCAATGGATGACGGATCCTGTCGGCAACGGTTATTATTTTCCCGAGCCTCAACTTGTCGAGACGCGGACGCACCATCAGCAGTCCATGGACAACGGCGGCAATCGCCAAACCGAGGGCGATTTTTCTGTCGCCTGGCTGGACCACGGTCGTGCGCCGGACCACGCCGGCTATGCATATGCGGTCCGTCCCGATACCACCGACGACACAATGAAGCGCTATGCGGCCGCGCCCGACTTCGCAGTCTTGCGGCGCGACGACACGGCGCACATCGTCTATTTCGCCGGCCAAAGAATCATGGGCTACGTCCTGTTTGGCGCGGCCGAGGGGTTGAAGTACGACGCGCTGAATGGCGCCGATTCGCCGTGTCTGGTGATGACGCGGCGTGAAGCTGACCGGTTGATCCTCGCCGTGGCGGACCCGGATTTGCGGTTGGGCAAGCAGACCATGGCCAACGTGCCGGCGGCCTACCAGCCGGGCGGCGAAGGACGATTGCGGCTGCGGTTGAACGGCGCCTGGAGCATCGAAACCGGCCCCGTCAGCGTTCGCGCTGTAAACGATCATGAGTTTGAGGTAACCTGTCGCAACGGCGAGAGCTACGAGCTTGTCCTGAAACCGAAATGAACAGCCGAAAGCTGTCCAAGTTTTGGCGGAGAATAGGTGATCGTTGGCGAAGAGCAGAATCGAATTGATGACGAAAAAGGGGAAAGTGCAATGAGACGCATTTATATCGTTTGCTTCGCCATGCTTGCGCTGGCCGCAACCATCCATGCCGCCGACGGGCCGACTGCAAAACCGAACGTTCTCATCTTTCTCGCTGACGACATGGGGTTTTCCGATGCGGGTTGCTACGGTGGAGAAATCCGGACACCGAACCTCGACAAGCTGGCGGCGAACGGCTTGCGGTTCACACAGTTTTACAATACCGCGCGCTGCTGGCCGTCGCGCGCGTGCATCATGACCGGTTACTACGCGCAGGCGGTGCGACGCGACGGCATGGCGGGCATCGCCGGCGGTGGCCAGGGCATGCGGCCGAAATGGGCGCGGCTGTTACCGGAGCTGCTCAAGCCACTTGGCTACCGCACGTATCATTCCGGCAAGTGGCATCTGGACGGCAAACAGCTCGCCGGCGGTTTCGACCACTCCTACTGTCTCGAAGACCACGACCACAACTTCAGCCCGAAGAAACATCTTGAGGACGACGTGAAGCTGCCGCCGGTCGAGCCGGACAGCGGCTACTACACGACCAGCGCCATCGCCGGACACGCAATAAAGTATTTGAAGGAGCACGCGGAACAACACGCCGGCCAGCCGTTCTTCAGCTACGTCGCCTTCACCGTGCCTCATTTTCCGCTGCAAGCGCCGGCGGAGGACATCGCCCGCTACCGCGACACGTATCGCGTGGGCTGGGACGCGGTGCGCGAGGCGCGATGGCAGCGGATGAAGTCGTTGGGCATCGTCAACTGTGCGCTGTCGGCGTTGGAGTGCGAAGTCGGCCCGCCCTACTTTTTTCCGGCCGCATTCGAGAAACTCGGCCCCGGCGAACTGCGCTGGCCGTTGCCGTGGAGCGAACTCAACGACCGGCAGCGCGAGTTCCAGTCCGACAAGATGCCCGTCCACGCCGCGATGGTGGACCGAATGGACCGCGAGATCGGCCGCGTGATCGACCAGATCAAGGCGATGGGCGTGCTCGACAACACCGTGATCTTTTTTCTTTCCGACAACGGCGCGAGCGCCGAGATCATGGTGCGCGGCGACGGCCACGATCCCGCCGCCGCGCCCGGCTCGGCCGGCAGCTACCTCTGCATCGGCCCCGGCTGGTCGAGCGCTTCGAACACGCCGTTGCGCCGTCACAAGACATGGGTCCACGAAGGCGGAATCTCCACGCCGCTCATCGTCCACTGGCCCGCCGGCATCCAGGCGCGCGGCGAACTCCGCCACAATCCCGGCCACATCACCGACCTGGTGCCGACGATCCTCGAACTCGCCGGCGGCGCGTGGCCGCAGACGCTCGCCGGCCAGCCGGTGCCGCCGCCGCACGGCAAGAGCCTCGTACCCGCGTTCGCGCGGGACGGCGCGACGAAACGCAATTCCTTCTGGTGGCTCCACGAGGACAACCGCGCCATCCGCGTCGGCGACTGGAAACTTGTCAGCGCTGCCAAACAAGGCGGGCAATGGGAACTTTACGATCTCAGCAAGGATCGCTGCGAATCCAACAACCTCGCCGCCGCCATGCCCGACAAGGTTCACGAACTGGAACAGCTTTGGAACAAACAGGCCGATCAGTGCCGAGCCCTCGCCCTCTCCGACGGCCAGGGCGCGCCGAAGCCCGGCGGCAAGGGGGCGAAGAAACGCAAGCAGGAGCAGGATTGACGGAAGCGAGCGTTGGATAAAGCCGGGCTGCCATTGCTGACGCACGGTTACGGACCTCGCGAACGATCGGAGCTGCCTGCACTGGCATCGTGCACGCGGTTGTGGTAAGCACGCGACAAACCGAACGAGCAAAGCGAAGTCCGAAGGAGACGATTATGAAAAGCAAAGGCCATTGGTTGTATCGGATGACAGCTTTGACATGGTGGCTTGGTTTCGTGGTGGTTTTTGCCGGCACGCCGGCCAAACGGCCCAACATTCTTCTCATTCACTGCCACGACCTCGGCCAATACCTGCATTGCTACGGCGTGAAGACGGTGCAGTCGCCGAACCTCGACGCGCTGGCGGGCGAGGGTGTTCGGTTTGAGCGCAGTTTTTGCACGAATCCCGGATGCAGTCCGTCGCGCGCCTCGATCTTCACCGGACGCTACCCGCACTCGCACGGCGTGATGGGACTGTGCCACGCCAACTTCGCCTGGGACCTGAATCCCGACGAGAAACACATGGCGCAGATTCTCCGCGACGCCGGCTACGCCACGGCGGCCGTGGGCGTGATTCACGAAACCGCGTCGGGCTACCAACGCTGCGGCTATGAGCGATACCTCTCCCCGGTCCTGGCCAAGCCCGCGGCGGACGCGGCCATCGGCTTGCTGCGCGAGTTTCGCGACAAGCCGGACAAACCGTTTTTCCTCTGCGTCGGATTCCTCGAGCCGCACCGGCTGTCCTACAAACAACCGGCGTGGCCCGGCGCGCTGCCCGGCGACTGCAGTTTTCCCGGCCCGGCGCTGCAACCGGACGATTCGCTGGGCGTCGAGATGCCCGGCTACCTGCGCGACACGGACGGCACGCGGCGCGAACTGGCCGGTTTGCAGGGCGCGATCCGGCACATGGACACGCAAGCCGGGCGGCTGCTGGCCGCGCTGAAGGAAAACGGTCTGGCGTCCGACACGCTCACGATCTTCACCACCGATCACGGCGTTGCCATGCCGCGGTCGAAAGGGGCGCTTTACGATCCCGGCGTGCAGGTGGCGTTCATGTTGCAACTGCCTTCCCGACCCGGCTGGCACGGTGGCGTGGTGCGTTCGGAAATGATCTGCAACATTGATTATCTGCCGACGATTCTCGATCTGGTGGGCGTGCCCATTCCCGCGAACGTGCAGGGCCGCTCGTTTGCGCCGCTGCTGGACGGCAAAACGTATCAGCCGAACGGTGAAATTTTTGCCGAACTCAACTATCACGATTACTACGACCCGCGCCGCTCGATCCGCACGGAGACGCACAAGCTCATCGTGAACTTCACCACCGCGCCGGCGTTCATGGACCCATCGCAGAGCTGGCGGCCGTCCTCCGACACCGTGGTTCCCCCGAACCACGCGATGGCGTATCACCCGCACGTCGAACTCTTCGACCTCACCGAGGACCCGTGGGAACAGAACGACCTGGCGCAGAAGCCGGCCTTCGCCGCGGTTCGAGACGACCTGCTCAAGCGGCTTCACCAACACCTCGTCGAGACGAAAGACCCGATCCTCCAGGGCGCGATCACCTCGCCCCAACACCGCCGCGCCGTCGAGATTTTGGAAAGCGGAACCGTTTTGCCCGAACAGCGCCGCGTCATCAAGGCTGACTGAGGCGAAAAACCATGAGCGCGTTCAAAATTCTTCTGTTGCTTTTGTTGCTCGGAGTGTGCGGCGCGGTAAATGTTTCAGCCGCCGAGCCGGCGAAACCCAACCTCCTTTTCCTGCTCTCCGACGACCAGCGTTGGGATGCGATGAGTTGCGCGGGCAACCCGGTCGTGCGCACGCCTGAACTCGACCGGCTCGCCGCCGAGGGCACGCGCTTTGTCAACGCCTTCGTCACCAGCTCCGTTTGCGCCGCCAGCCGCGCCTCGATTTTCATGGGCCAATACGAGCGGGCGCACCATTGCAACTTCAACAGCGTCAGCCTCCAGCGGGCGCAGCTTGAAAAAAGCTACCCGTGGTTGTTGCGCGCGGCCGGCTACCACACCGGCTTCATCGGCAAATACGGCGTCGCCGACCTCAAGCACGACATCGAGGGCGCAGAGGTCTTCGACCGCTGGTTCGGCTTCTACGGCCAGGGCCTCTATTTTCCCAAGGCGCACGGCGGAAAACACCTCAACGAAATCACGGTGGAGCAGGCGCGCGAGTTTCTGCGCGGCGTGCCGGCGGGGAAACCGTTCTGCCTGTCCATCAGCTTCAAGGCACCGCATTCCGGCCGCGGCTATCTGAGTTTCGAGCCGGAGCCGGACCTGCGCGACCTCTACGCCAACTTCACGGTGCCGCATCCGCCCACGGCGCGCGCCGAGCTCTTCGACGCGCTGCCGGAGTTTCTGCGGACGTCCAACGCACGGACCAACTATTGGGAACAGCGATTCTCCACCGAGGAAAAATTCCAGAACAACATGAAGGATTATTACCGCCTCATCACCGGCATGGACCGCGCCATCGGCCGCATCCGCGCCGCGCTGGCGGAAAACGGGCTCGACCGGAACACCGTCATCATTTTCCTCAGCGACAACGGCGACATGCACGGCGACTACGGCCTCGGCGGCAAGCAACTGCTCTACGACGCCTCCCTCCGCGTGCCGTTGATCGTCTGCGACCCTCGCGTGCCCGCCGCGGCCCGCGGCCGTTCGCGCGAGGAGCTGGCGCTGAACATTGATATCGCGCCGACACTGCTCGACTATGCCGGCGCGCCCGCGCCGCCGGGCATGCAGGGGCGAAGCCTCGCGGCCATCGCGCGCGGCGAATCGCCCGCGTGGCGCGAGGACTTCTTTTGCGAAAACAATTTCCGCCAGCGGGACCAGGCTTACCCGTTGATCGAAGGCGTCCGCACCACGCGGTGGAAATACGCGCGCTACCCGGAGATGAAACCGGTGGTCGAGCAGCTCTTCGACCTCGCCGCCGACCCGCAGGAAATCCACGACCTCGCCCGCGCGCCGGAGCGAGCCGCCGACCTCGCGCGGCTGCGCGCGCGTTGCGATGCGCTTTGCGTAGAGGCGGGGGGAAAGGCGCCGTAAAAACATGCGGCGCTCCCTCTGTGTCCTGTTGGCCGGCATCGCGTGCTGTATCGTCGCGGAACAGGCGGTGGCGGCGGATTTGGAGCGGGTGGTTGTGGCAAAGGACGCGCGAAGTTTCGTCACGATGCCGTCCGGCAAGCCGTTCGTGCCGTGGGGCTTCAACTACGACCACGACGAAACCGGGCGGCTCCTCGAGGATTTCTGGGAGCGGGAGTGGCCGAAGGTGGAGGCGGACTTCCGCGGGATGAAGCAACTCGGCGCAAACGTCGTGCGCGTGCATTTGCAGTTCGGCCGGTTCATGAACGCGGCCGACAAGCCGAACGAAGCGGCGTTGCCCCAGCTCGCGAAGTTGCTCGCGCTCGCGGCGCGCACCGGCCTCCGCCTCGATCTGACCGGCCTCGGCTGCTATCACAAACAGGACGTGCCCGCGTGGTATGACGCGCTCGATGAAGCCGGACGCTGGCGCGCACAAGCCTGTTTCTGGGAGGCGGTCGCGGGCGTGTGCGCCGACAGTCCCGCGGTTTTCTGCTACGACCTCATGAATGAACCGGTTGTGCCCGGCGGCGTGCGCAAACCCGGCGACTGGCTGGGGCCGCCATTCGCGGGCAGTTGCTTCGTGCAGTGCGTCACGCTCGACCAGCGCGGCCGCGAGAGGCCGGCGATTGCCCGCGAGTGGACGCGCGCGCTCGCCGCCGCCGTTCGCCGATGCGACCGCCGCCATCTCGTCACGGTGGGTCTGGTGGATTGGAGTCTCGACCGGCCGGGCCTGACTTCGGGGTTTGTGCCGGAGAAAATCGCCGGCGATCTCGATTTCATCAGCGTCCATGTCTATCCAAAGAAGGGCGAAGTGGCGGCGGCGCTGGAGACGCTGCGCGGTTTTGCCATTGGCAAGCCGGTGGTGATCGAGGAAACTTTCCCGTTGTATTGCCCGATGATGGAGTTCGAGGAGTTCATGGACAAGTCGCGCCCGCTGGCCGCCGGCTGGATCGGCTTCTATTGGGGCAAAACACCGGCGGAGTTGCGCCGCTCGCACGAAATCAGCGACGCGCTGACGCTCGGCTGGCTCGAATATTTCCAACGTCACACCAAACAATGAAACGCCTCATCACCATCCTGGCCGCGTTCTTTTGCGCCGCCGTCCCTTCATCTCCGGCCGCCGATGCGTCGGCGCGCCGGCCGAATGTTTTGTTCATCATGACCGACCAGCAGCGCTGGGACTGCGTCGGCGCGAACGGCAATAAGATCATCCAGACGCCGAACCTCGACCGGCTCGCGGCTCGCGGCGCGAACTTCACGCACGCCTTCGTCGCCGCGCCCGTGTGCGTGCCGTCGCGCATCAGTTATTTCACCGGCCGCTACGCGCACGCGCACCGCAACCGCGTCAATTACACGCCGCTCGACCGCGCCGAGGTCTTGATGCAGGCGCGGTTCAAGGCGGCCGGCTATCGCACCGCGTCGGTCGGCAAGCTCCATTATTATCCGCCCACCGCCGAGGAGGCGCGCCGCACCGGGTTCGACATTGTGGAACTGCACGACGGCGGGGGACTCACCGATCCGTGGTCGGATTATGTGAAATGGCGGCAGGCCAACGATCCGCACAAAGACATCAACTACTACGCCGTCGCCAGGGACATCGCGCCCGGGAAGAATCCGTTTCGCGCCGCGATCGCCGCCGAGTTCACCTGCACCGCCTGGGTCGGCCTGCGGGCGCGGCACTGGCTGGCGGAACTCGCGCGCGAGGAGAAGCCGTTCTTCCTTTACACCTCGTTCTGGAAACCGCACGGGCCGTTTGAGGTCGCCGCGCCTTACGACGCGATGTATGACGGCGTGGAGATTCCGCTGCCGGAGCATTTCACGGAGGAGGATGTAAAAAAGCTGCTGCTGCCTCTGCAAAAGCTCGTGATGCGCGGCGGCGACCGCGACCTGAAGATCAGCCGCGAGCGGCTGGAGTGGATTTACCGCAGCTACTACGGCGCCATCAGCCAGGTGGACCGCGAGATCGGCCTCCTCCTCGACGCGCTCGACGCCACCGGCCAGGCGGCGAACACGCTCATCGTCTTCGGCTCCGACCACGGCGCGCAATTGATGGAGCACGGCATCATGGACAAGAACTGTTTTTTTGAGTCCTCGGTGTGCGTGCCGCTCATGCTGAGCCTGCCGGGCCGCGTCAAGCCGGCCCGTTACGATCAACTCATCGAGTCGGTGGACCTGCTGCCGACCTTGTTCGAATTCACCGGCCTGCCCGAGCCGCGCGAGTGCCAGGGGCGCAGCTTCGCGCCGCTCATCGCGGATTGCGGACGCGCCTATGAGCCGCACGACGAGGTCTTTAGCGAGAACGTCATTCCCGAAGTCATCACCGGCGGGAAGCTCGACATGTCGTTCGAGAAAGGCAAAGGCGTGGCCGGCATCCGCCATCCCGACGCGAAGATGGTCCGCACCGGCCGCTGGAAGTATTGCTACTATCCGGAAGGGTACGCGGAGCTTTACGACCTGCAAGCCGACCCGCACGAGCGCACGAACCTCGCCGGCCGCGAGGAGTATCGCGCCGTCGAAACCGATCTCCGCACCCGCCTGCTCAACTGGCTTATCAACAGCTCCGAGACCGACCAAATCGCCCCGCGCTGGTTGCTGCCGGAAAAGAAGAAGTAGAGAAGAAGCTGAATTGACTCGTCACGCCCGCCCTACACCAGCGGCGTGTCGAGGCGCACCAGACAATGGCCGAGGTGGAGCGTCGTCGAGCCGGCGGGCGGCAGGAACGCGGGCGCCATCTCATAAAACCCGCGATACCGCTGCACCGCGATGCCCATCTGGCTCAAAACGACCAGATGCTTGTAAGCCGAGTCGGCCGAACAACCCACGCGCTTGGCCAGCTCCGTCGTCGGCACCAACCCGCCCTTGCTCAACTCCCGCAACAGCTTCCATCGCGTCTGATCGCTCAACAACATGCTGACCTGCTCCAACGACAGCGGCAGCGTTCCCGTAGAAGTGCTCGTCGTGCTCATAGGTTTGAGGGGTTTGCTGTCGCCCTTGTAACTCCGCCGTTCCGTGAAAAGCAAGGGCATTTCCGCTCTCGGGACCGCGCGCAACCCGTGCGCACCAACCCGTGCGGAGTCGGCAGGGAATCACCCGTCGGCGGCGATGAATCGCACACCGGTGGGAAGGAACCTGCAAGCGGCGATATGGAACCCCCGGGCGGCTGTAAGGAACGCCCGGGCGGCGATACGGAACCCATGGGCGGTGATACCGACCCCCCATACGGCATTATGTAACCCCCAAGCGGTGAAACATAACGACGCGGCGGTGATAAAGAATCTGCAAGCGGTGATACATAATTCCGGAGCGGCAAAATGGAACGCCGAGGCGGTAATAATGAACCCCTAGGCGGAATTACGGAACCCCCAAGCGGCGATAATGAAGCGGCAGGCGGCTAAACTGAACCGGCGGGCCGTTTGAAAGCCGCCCCACCATCTACGAAACATGCAAAAACGTGTTGGAAACGTCAAAAACCGCTACCGAAGGCTCAATACGGTAGAGTTGACGCAGCGCATGCGCATAGGACATCGAAATGGCCGAATGAATTACGAAGACTAGGTGGTGACTGGAGTCAAATACTCACTCGTGCCCGCCGTGCTGGCGCAGCAACTCCACCACGGCGGCCTTGTGGCTCTTCAGTATCGCATCAAAGCCTTCAATCCACAAAGTCTCGCATCTCCCCAACACCGCCTGCAAAGGCGTTGAACCGTTGTTGTCCTTGGCATTGACCTCGGCTCCTTTGGCTAACAGCAACTCCACCACCTCCTTGTGACCATAATACGCCGCCTCGTGCAAAGGCGTGCCGCCGTCATTCCTCCTGACATTGACCTCGGCCCCGTTAGCCAGCAGCAATCTCACCAAGTCCTTGCGACCATCACCTGCCGCATAGTGCAATGGCGTCCTGCCGTCGGATTCCCTGGCATTGACCTCGGCGCCGTTAGCCAGCAGCAACTCCACAACCTCTTTGCGTCCTTTTTTCGTTGCACCGTGCAAGGGCGTTTCGCCGAATTTGTCTTTGACATTGACCTCAGCACCCTTGGCCAGCAACAACTTCACCACGCCTTTGTGGCCAAAAAATGCCGCCACTTGCAAAGGCGTGCTACCGTCATTTCTCCTGGTATTGGCATCGGCTCCTTTGGCCAACAACAATTCCACCACAGCCTTGTGGCCATAATACGCCGCCCAGCGCAAAGGCGTGAAGCCATCCCTGTCCCTGGCATTGACCTCGGCTCCTTTGGTCAGCAGCAATTCCACTACGTCTTTGTGGCCATAATACATTGCATAGTGCAGAGGCGTACTGCCATCCCTATCCTTGGCATTAACCGCGGCCTTGTTGGCCAGCAACATTTCCACCACGTCCTTGCGAGCCTTCGACACTGCCTCGTGCAATAGAGTCGCGCCCTCGTTGTCCCTGACATTGGCATCAGCCCCTTTGGCCAGCAGCAATTTCATTACGTCCTTGTGGGCATGAGCCATCGCCAAGCACAAAGGCGTCCCACCTCTGTCGTCTTTGCTTGAAATCAGATCGGGATTGTCTTGGAGCAACTTCTTGACCTTTTCCAGATCGCCCCTCGCGGCAGCGTCATGAATCTCGCCGCCGAAGGCGAGGCAACTCAAAACCATGACCCCAAATAACAGGAACAGGTGCCGGCTAATGGTTTTCATTCTTCCTGCGCTCCTCAGTGGCTGCCGGATTCTGAATCTTCCCCTCGAGTTGGTCGAGAACATTTCCCATCCCGTTCGCGGTATCACTTTTGGCATCACCTGACATTTCCCTAATGACCTGCGGCCTACGACAGGCACGGTCCATAATGACAGTTGCCATTGAGCACACAAGTGTTCGCTCTTGTTCCACAAATCCCAGCGGCGTCGTCCCTGACGGGCCGAAGTTGCTAAACAAATCCGCATGCGCGCGGCTAGGATTGCTTCGAGGTCGCGAAGATGGCAGAACGATTCGCGGTTCCCGGTGTTGGAACATGTCAGCAGACCGGCGGTCATAGACCGCCGAACAACTGGGAGAGGCGACGTCCACGTCGCCTGCTCAATTTATAATTATCGGCGACTTGGAAGTCGCCGCTCCCAGCCAACATCCGGCGGTCATGGACCGCCGCTACAGGTTTGGTTGCAATGCGTCAGCAGACGAAAGGAAACGAGAAGCATAAATGATAAAGCACTTGCGCCTTCTAGTAGCCGCGTTGTTGCTGGCACCGCTGGCCGCGCTGCACGCCGCCGATACGCCGGAAAAGAAAGACGCTGCGTCAACCAGCGCCCCCGCCTGCCTTGACTGCTTCGGCATCCGCAAACTTTTCCCCGCCAAGCCGGGCGGGCGGGAATGGTTTGCGAATTGGAGCGGTTCGTCCCGGGCCTTCACGGGCATTGATCCGAAGGACCCGTGGTTTGATTGCGCTCATGGTGACGGCAAATACGAGGTGGATGGACGCGGCAGGCTGACGGCGAGCGGACCCATCGTGCGGATGTATGTGCACGATCCGAAGAAACAGACTGAATGGGACGAAAACCTGGAGATTACAGTCTATTTCACACGCATCAGCGAAACCAAACAACTTTCCTATTCCGGCTTGCAGATTTCAGCGCGCACCGATCACGGCACCACCGGCGACGAGAGGAAAAATCTTTGCGACGATCGCGGCTATTTCGCGAAAGTCACGGTGGACGGTCGTTGGGAGTTTGAGAAGGAGATCGCACATCATCGGGATGGCGGCAGCGCCAGCGTTGCCACGGCGCACCCGTGGCCGGAATTGCCGAAAAACGCGAGCATTGGCGTCAAATACGTGCTGCGAAATCTGTCGCGCGACCGCGTGAAACTCGAACTCTACCGTGATCTCTCCGGCGGCAAAGACGGCGGCGCTTGGGAAAAGATGACCGAGTTCACCGACAACGGCAGCAATTTCGGCGTCGGCAAGACGCCGCCCGCGCCTGGCGTGAAGCCCGAGTTGCCGTTGATCCACAGCCGGGTCCTGCCCGATTCCGAAAACAAAAAGCCGATGATGAGCGTCTATCTGCGACACGAATACGGAACGATGGCTTACGAGAAACTCAGCATCCGCGAGATTGAGCCGCTGAAAGAATAGCCATGCTTCTCCCCAACCCGAGACGGGCAAGAAATACTCCGTAAACATCGCGACAAGGACTTATGAAATTTGTTTTTGACCCACGGTTTTTGCTTCTCGCCGTTCTTGTTATTTGCCCTCGCGTGGTTCAAAGCGCCGACGCGCCGAAGCGGCCGGTCAACCTGCTGTTCCTCATCACCGACCAGCAGCGTTGGGACGCGCTCGGTTGCGCGGGAAACAAAGTTCTCAAGACGCCGAACCTCGACCGGCTGGCGCGGGACGGCGCGCGGTTCGCCAGCTTCTACTCTTCCTGCCCGGTCTGTTCGCCGGCGCGCACGACGATTCTGACCGGACGCAGCGTCGGCACGCACAAGGTCGCCGACAACAGGGACATCACGCGCGACGATCTGCCCGAACTCGTGACGTTCGACCAGGTTCTGTTGCGCAACGGCTACCACGGCGAATACCACGGCAAGTATCACAGCCCTTACAAGATGGCGCTCGACTACAATCAGCCCGTGCGCTGGGTCAACGGCAAGCGCCCGGCCGGTTCCAAAGCCGACATGGCTGAGGGGCTGGCGTTCAAGGCCTACATCGAGGCGCACGTGCCGGAGCGTCCGCTCAAACCGGGCGAGTTGCTCGCGAATCTGTATGGCCGGCCTTACACGCCCGACCCGATTGATGGCGCTTACGGCATGACGCAGGAGCAGGTTGAAAAACTTGGCCGCGGCAAACAGGTGAAGCGCGACCTCGAGATCGGCCAGGGCACCACCTACGGTTGCCTCGACGTGCCGGCCGAGCACACGCTCACCGCGTGGACAGCCAAGGAAGGCATCGAGGGACTCGAACGGCTCCACAAGACCGGCGGCCCATTCACGCTGACGATTTCCATCAGCCCGCCGCACCCGCCGATGGCGGTGGCGAAGCCGTATTACGGCATGTATCCGGCCGACACGATTCCCGTGCCGGTGAGCCTGAACGACCGCGGCGAAAACTCACCCTACTGGCGGCAGCAAAACCGGGACACCGGTCCCTACCGCGACCCGCAAAAAGTCCGCCAGATGATCTCCGACTACTACGGCCTCGTCACGGAAGTGGACGATTGGATCGGCAAGATCCTGAACCGGCTGAGCGAACTCGGCCTCGCCGACAACACGCTGGTGATTTTCACCAGCGACCACGGCGAGATGCTCGGCGACCACGGCGTGCACTCGAAGATGAAGTTTTTCGAAGGCGCGGCCCACATCCCGTTGCTGATGCGCCTGCCCGGCGTCATCCCGGCGGGCAAGGTCGTTCAGGCGCCGGCGGCGCAGATTGATTTGTTCGCCACGATCCTCGACTACCTCGGCATGAGCGGCCACGAGTCCGAAGGCCGGAGCCTGCGCCCGCTGATCGAAGGCAAGGACGATAGCGCGGACCGCGTCGCCGTCTCGGAATGGCACGCGACGCACCTGCCCGGCTTCATGGTTTTTGACGGCCGTTGGAAGTTCATGTTCGGCCAGACGGCCGACGCGCCGTCCCTCGACGCGCTTTACGATTTGCAGAACGACCCGAACGAGGTCACCAACCTCATCGGCTGCAATCCCGACCGCGAAAAATATAAAGCCGAAGCCGAGCGGATGAAAAACCTGCTCGTCGCGTGGCTGGTGCGCGTGAAGTCGCCGTATCTGGAAAGCGTCAAGGCGCGGCCCGTGATCGGAGCGGGCGAGACGCCGCGAACTCAACGGCGTTAGCACATCGAACGTTTGATGCATCCATACCTATATAATGAAAACGGTTGCTCATTCCTTTTGCTTTGCCGTGATTGTTGCTTTGGGGTTACTGGCTGGCCGGCTTGAGGCGGCGGAGGCTAGGACGCCCAACATCCTCTTTGCGCTCGCGGACGACTGGAGCTATGGGCACGCTGGCGCGTACGGTTGCCAGTGGGTGAAGACGCCGGCGTTCGACCGCGTGGCGCGCGAGGGCGTGCTCTTCACCAACGCCTACACGCCCAACGCCAAGTGCGCGCCGTCGCGGGCGTGCATTCTCACCGGCCGCAATCCCTGGCAGCTCAAGGCCGCGTGCAACCACGTCTGTTTTTTTCCGCCGGAGTTCAAGGCCTACGCCGAGGCGCTCTCGGAGCATGGCTGCTTCGCCGGCATGACCGCAAAAGGTTGGGCGCCGGGCGTGGCCAACGACGCCAGCGGCAAACCGCGCGCGATGGCCGGCAAGCGGTTTGACAAACGCAGAGCGCCGCCGCCCACAAAAGACATCAGTAGCAACGACTACGCCGCCAACTTTGCCGACTTCCTCGACGCCGCGCCCGCAGGCCGGCCGTGGTGTTTCTGGTATGGCTCCACGGAGCCGCACCGCCCCTACGAATACGGCAGCGGCATCGCCAAGGGCGGCAAAAAACTTTCCGATGTGGACCGCGTGCCCGGTTACTGGCCCGACAACGAGGTCGTCCGCAACGACATGCTCGACTACGCGTTCGAGGTCGAACACTTCGACCGGCACCTCGGCCGGATGCTGGCCGAACTGGAGCGGCGCGGTCAACTCGACGACACGCTCGTCATCGTCACCTCCGACAACGGCATGCCGTTCCCGCGCTCGAAAGGCAATGAATACGAGGTCTCCAATCATATGCCGCTCGCCGCGATGTGGAAGCGCGGCATCCGCGCGCCGGGCCGCGTCGTCAGTGATTTCGTCAGTTTCATTGACTTCGCGCCGACGTTCATCGAGGTCGTCGGCGTGCCGTGGGCGCAGACCGGCATGGCGTCCGCCGCGGGTCGCAGCCTCACCGACATTTTTCGCTCGGAGAAATCCGGCCGCGTCAATCCCTCGCGCGACCACGTGTTGCTCGGCCAGGAGCGCCACGACGTGGGCCGGCCGCACGATTGGGGTTATCCGATCCGCAGCCTCGTGACCGACGGCTGGATTTACCTGCGCAACTTCGAGCCGGCGCGCTGGCCCGCCGGCAATCCCGAAACCGGCTACCTCAACACCGACGGCGGCGCGACGAAGACCGTGGTCCTCGACGCTCACCGCAAGGACGCGAGCGACCGGCACTGGGCGGAATGTTTCGGCAAGCGCGCGGCTGAGGAATTCTACGATTTGAAGAACGATCCCGATTGTCTGAAGAACCTCGCCGCGAGCGCAGAGCAGCAGGCGCGCAGAGCACGTCTCCAGCAACAGCTCTTCGACGAACTCAAGGCGCAGGACGATCCGCGCATGTCCGGCAACGGCGCTGTTTTCGAGGCAGAGCCGTATGCCCAGGAGGGCCAGCGCAACTTTTACGAGCGCTACATGAAGGGTGAGAAAATCAAAGCCGGTTGGGTCAACGAATCCGATTTCGAGAAAACGTCGCTGGATTGAGGCGCTCGCGGCCATTGCGCGTTGCCGATGCCGGTTTTTTCGCGACGCATTTCCGCAGAATGTCTGCTAGGCTGCTGCTTCGCAGCCAGACAACCTGACGTCATTTTTGCTCAGGCGATCGGCGCCGCTTAACTCAAACAGACAATGAAAAAGACAACATCCGCGTTTTGTATTCTGACCGCTATCGCCATCTCCGCCGCCATTGCGGCCGACGCGCCGCCCAAAGCGCCGCAGCCGCCGCCCGGCCCGAAGCCGACACTGGCCGATGTCGCCTACGGGCCGCATCCGAAACAGGTGCTGCATTTCTGGAAAGCCGAGTCCGACAAACCGACGCCGGTGCTGTTCTTCATTCATGGCGGCGGCTGGGTGAATGGCAACCGCATGAGCGTGGGCGGCTTGCTGCCGCAGATGCTGAAGGCTGGCATCTCGGTGGTGTCGGTGGAATACCGCTTCATCGCCGAAGCGACGGCCGACGGCGTGGTGCCGCCGGTGAAGGGGCCGTTGCACGACGCGGCGCGGGCGTTGCAGTTCGTCCGCAGCAAGGCCGCCGAGTGGAACATTGACAAGGCGCGCATCGGCGCGTCGGGCGGCTCGGCGGGCGCGTGTTCGAGCTTGTGGCTGGCGTTCCACGACGATCTCGCCGACCCAAAGAGCAGCGACCCCGTCGCGCGCGAGTCCACGCGGCTGTGGTGCGCCGCCGTCACCGTCGCGCAAACGACGCTCGACCCGCAGCAGATGAAGGAGTGGACGCCCAACAGCAAATACGGCGGCCACGCGTTCGGCTTCGCCGGCAACAAGGAAAAGAAGCTCTCGTCGTTCGACGTGTTCCTCGCCAAGCGCGACACCATCCTGCCGTGGATCGCGGAGTATTCACCCTACGCGCTCGTCACCGCCGACGATCCGCCGGTTTATCTCTTCTACGGCACGCCGCCGGCGCTCGGCCAGGAGCAGAAGGACCCAACGCACACGTCCAACTTCGGTGTGAAGCTCCAGGAAAAGTGCAAAAGCGTCGGTGTCGAGTGCGAATTGTTCTATCCCGGCGCGCCCGACGTGAAGCACAAGACCGTGCAGGAATACCTCATCGAGAGACTGAAGGCTGAAAAGCAAACGCAGAAAGCCGAGGCGAAATGAAACGAGTCATCATCGCGTTGATCGCCTGCTGCTGGTCCTGGACGCCCGCCGCCATCGCGGCCGACGCGCCGACGCAAAACGTCCCACGCGCCACGCTGGGCGATTCCGTCAAGGAGCCGGCGTGGGAACAGCGGCTCACTGTCACCGTCGGCCCGGCTGGCGCGGATATCTCCGGCACGAGCGAGAAGGCGATCCAGGCGGCGGTGGACTACGTCGCGCGGCTCGGCGGCGGCACGGTGAAGATTCTCCCGGGCACCTACCGGCTGCGAAACGCGGTTTATCTCCAGTCCAAAGTCCGCCTGCTCGGCGGCGGCGCGCAGACGGTGCTCATCAAGGAGCCGTCCACGACCACGACGCTGGCGCAGGACAGCGATTGGTTCGATCAGGAAATCACGCTCACGGATGCGACGGGATTCGAAGTCGGCGACGGCGTCTGCCTGCGGACGAAGAACCCGCACCACGGCGGCACGGACGTCGCCAAGCGCACGCTTGTGGCGCGCAGCGGCAACCGCTTCAAGCTCGACCAGGGATTGCGGCAGAATTTCTGGCGCGCTGGCGACACGAAGGTCTCCACGCTCTTCCCGATCCTCTCGGGTGAAAACGTCAGCGGCATCGCCATCGAGGACCTAGTTCTCGACGGCAACCGGGAGAAAAACGAGAACCTCGACGGCAACTACGCCGGCTGCATTTTTATGCAGGAGTGCAACCGCGTGGTCATCCGCGGCGTCACGGCGCGCAACAACAACGGCGACGGCATGAGCTGGCAGATTTGCCACGACGTGCGGGTGGAGCATTGCGTGAGCGAGGGCCACAAAGGCCTCGGCTTTCATCCCGGCTCCGGCTCGCAGCGCGCCATCATGCGCGACAATCGCGCCGTCGGCAACGACATCGGCATCTTCTTCTGCTGGGGCGTGCGTGACGGCGTGGCGGAAAACAATCATCTCGAAGGCAACCGCGTCGGCATTTCCATCGGCCATCACGACACCGACAATCTGGTTCGCCACAACGAAGTGATCGGCAGCAAGCAGGCCGGCATCCAGTTCCGACCGGAGCGCGGCAAGGGTTTCGCCGGCAACCGCAACCGCATCGAGAACAACCGCCTCGTGGACAACGGTCCGGAGAACGGCGCCGCGGTGGATATTCAAGGCGGCACTGAGTCGATCGTGCTGTCCGGCAACGAAATCATCGAGACGCGTGGCCCCGCGAAGCGAACCGCCATCCGCCTCGGCCCGGAGACGAGCAAGATCACGTTGAAGGACAATCGCATTCAAGGTTTCGCGAAGGACGTGGAGCAACTTCCGCCGCCACCGTCGCCGTCGGCTGCGCGCTAGGTTTTGCTTTCTGCGCGGGCGCGCGGGGCGATTTTAAAAACCCGAAACAAGCAGCGGCCAACTCATGAGACAAATCCTCTCCCTCACGGTCTTGTTCTTGGCGCTGCTGGCCTCATCGCACGCGGCCGCGCAGCAATCCTCCGTCATGGATTTTTTTGTCGCCTACGGCGCTTTGAACGCGCCGGTGCGCAGTGATCTCAACCAGCGGGCCGTGGATGGCGTCATCAACGGCTATGTGCGCGTCCAAAACAACCCTGCACTCCCCAACTACGGCCACTTTGTAAACAGAGCTGGCCGGGTCAGGTTCGTCGGAGTCAATTTCAGCGCGTCGTCGAAGGTGGCGACGGCCCATCCCTACAACAGCCCGTGGCCGCGCACCGACGCCGAGGCAAAGGAAACCGCCGACCGCCTTGCCAGCCTGGGAATCAACGGAGTGCGCGCGATGCGCTTGATCAATCCCGCCCCGATTGGCTTGTTGAACGCCAAAGGCACGGCGCTTGATCCGGCGGCCAGCGCGACGTTCGTGCGGTTCGTTCGCGCACTCAAAGCGCGCAACATCTACCTGACCATCACCTTCTGGAATGGGGACGACGACTTCGTTCCCGGTCACCCCAGTTTCCCCGAGAACGGCGGGCAAACGGCCTTTGGAGCGACGGACCCCGTTTTTGCCCGCGTGTTGCAAGCGCAGATGGATCTGATCTTGTTGATGAATGTGGATCCAGCCACTCCCGGCGCGCATCCATTGATCGCCGATCCCGTGCTCGCGCTGGTGGAAATCAACAACGAGAACTCACTCTATGAAGCCTGGGCATCCGGGCGCATTGACGGACGAATAGGTTCCAATGGCAAAAAAACCGAACCCCAGTGGACGGAAGAATTCTGGCCGGGAACCAGGACCACCTACAAAGCCAGATTTCTGAGCGCGCCGGGCAGTTCCGCTTATCGCGAGGTCTTCAACGGCAGCACGAAGGTTTGGACGGCCACATCGCCGTCGCAGGCCGAAAAAGACGCTTGTGTTGAATGGATCAGCCGCCTCGAAGCCACCTACAACTCCACGATGATCGGCTTCATCAAGTCGCACGCGGCCAAGTACCGCGGCGGCAGTGACAACCTGCCTGTCACCGGCGGCCAGAACAGTTGGGGCGCCCCGTATGCCGACCGCAGCCAGTTCGGTTCGTTCGACTATCACGACGAGCACATGTATCTCGGCGCTTATGACACGTTCTTGACCGCCTGCGACAGCCGGCAGCGCCCCATGCTCCTGTCGAACAAGTATGGAAACTTCGCCACCGTCGCCAGTCGCCGCGTCAAGGATAAGCCGTTTGTCGTCAGCGAATTTGCTTATCGCGGGCCCAGTCTTCTCCTCGGTGATTACACGACGTTGCTCGCCTACGGCGCCGCACAGGACTGGGACGGCATGTATTGTTTCGCTTACCAGTCCGACAACCGCGCCTACGGGGACATCAACAAGCCCAAGTCCGGCGGGCAGGTCAGGGTTCAGGGGGAGGAACTCATCATGTCCCATCCCACCGCGCTGGCCGCGTTGGCCGCGGGCGCGAGGCTGTTTCGTGGAAATCAAATCCCGGCTTTCACTCAGGATAGGTTCATGAAAGTCCACCGCCGCACTTTGGAATCCAGGGTGCAGGCGGTTCCGACATCCAACGTCTCATGGGATTCCTATATCGGCCCATCCGCTTTCGACCTCGCGCTCCGCTACGTGGTCGGCGTTGAAGTCGTTCCCGAGCGCACGGGCGAAGTGCTTCACAAACAGGTTCCCAATGTATGGGATCCGACGAAGACGTTTGTCCTGCCCGACACCAATCGCCTGAGCTTATACAAGGGGCTTTTCACCCGCTTCGACGCGCCGCTGGCCAAAGGGTATGTGGGCTATTACGACGATCGCTATATTTCCAGCGCCACGCCCGCCGTGTTCCAAGGTGGCGTTTCCGTCGCGGTGGATGGCGGCAAACTCACTCCAGTCTGCGACGGCGGCACCAAGGCCTTCGTGAATATCACCATGAATTCCCTGAACGGCCAGAGTCTGGAGAACTGGAAACAGCGGCAGCAAATCCTGATTACCGCCTTGGGGCAATGCCGGAATGATCAGGCGGATTACAACACCAGCGCTTATACCGACAACACCCAGAATCCGCCCGTCGTTTATCCGCCTTACACTCGTATCACCACCTACGGCTCCAACAACGCCAAGTCCCAGGTGGAGAAGATCACCGGCGCCATCACTTTCCCCGTGAACTACAAGCCGGCCAGGTTCAAGTTCTACGAATGCACCCATTCCGGCGTGCCGGTGCAAAGAACGGGCGCCAACTACATTGTGCCCGGTCCCGGCACGACCACCATCAAACTGGGCGGAGACTGCAACGCCATCTGGTATTACGTCGAATTTGACCCGACCGCCCCATAGCGCTTCGATGGAATGGGTCGAAGGATTCCATACAGTCTTGCATTTCGTTGGCTCGCATTGTTTGCTCGCGCCGTGAGCGGGATTATCGGCCACACGATGTATGCCGTGCTCGGCGCGCAGGCAGCGGCGGCGCGCCGGTTGCCGGTGGCGCCGTTGCTGCGGCGGCATTGGGACAGCTATCTCTGCGGCGCCTACCTCGGTTGCGACATCCAGACATTGCCCGAGGCCGTGTGCGTGGACACCGGCCGTGAAGTCGGCTACGGCACCGTGCCTCTCCAGAAAAGTCCCCTCACCGGCGGCGCGGTCCGGCCGTGGAAGCTCACCTTCGCCGGACACGAATACACCGCCCGCGACATCCATCGGTTGTTTTACGGGCGGTCGCATCTGGTTTTTGGCTGGAGCGCGGAGGAGCATCGCTTGCAGGAACCGTGGGATCATCTGGCGGATTACTTCGCCTGCGCGGCGGGCGACGCGCGGACGATTTTTGGGCCGGGCGAACGTCCGCTGGCGTATCTCTTCGGCACGCTCGCGCACATCGTCGGCGACAGCCTCATCAAATCGGTCCATCCGGGGCTGACGCTGCGCTTGCTCGACGGCCAATACACGTCGCGCAACCGGCCGATCCAGGACCTCGTCACCTTTCACGAAGTCGGCCGCAAAGAACTGAAACTCAACTGGCCCGACCTGCTCGCCGACCTCGCGGCAGCGCCGGTCGAGCCGTTGCAGCCGCACACGATGCGCGTTGGCGAGGCGCGCGGCGAACTGGGCCGGCACTTCCGGGACGGCTGGCGGCCCGATCTCGCGCCGCTGCTCAACGTTGTGATGACCGAGAACCGCCGCTACCTCAAGGCGCTCATTCCCGGATGGCTGAAGGAACTGGAGCTTGAACGCAGCGGAAACGATTGGGATTGTTCGGCAGAGTTTCGCGAGATCACCGGCCTGCATTACGCCGAGATGGTGGCGCTTGCGGACAAGGCGGGCTTCCGCCAGACGCTCTGGCAGATCGGCGAAGCGGTGGCGGATTTATTTGCAGGCGTCGTCCAGCTTCAGCCGGTGCTGCACGACCTGCCCGGCGACGCTCCCGGTTGGGACGAACTCACGCGCCGCTGGCGTCGCGCAACAAAAGGAGCGAACGGCTCATGAAACAATTCAACGTCGGCATCATTGGCTACGGTTGGGCGGCGGGCGCTCATATTACCGCCATCAACGCCGGCCCGCGCGGCCAGGTCACCAAGGTCTGCTCGTCGCGGACGCTCGACGCCGCGGAGCTGTCGGCGAAGCACGCCTGTCCCATCCAGACCTACACCGACTATGCGGCGATGCTCGCGGAGCCGGACCTGCACGTCGTTTCGATTTGCAGTTACCACCGCCACCACAAGGACCAGATCCTCGCCGCCGCGCGCGCCGGCAAGCACATCATCGTCGAGAAGCCGCTGGCGCAGAATCTCGGCGACTTGCGGGAAGTCGAGCGGGCTGTGCGCGACGCGGGCGTGAAGTTGTGCGTCTGTTTTGAACTGAGGTTTTCGGAGCAATTCCGCACCATCAAGTCGCTGCTGGATGATGGCAAGCTCGGCCGGCTGCACTACGGCGAGGTGGATTACTTCCACGGCATCGGCCCGTGGTATCCCGGCTTCAAGTGGTATCAGACCGCCGAGGACGGCGTCAGCAGCCTGCTCCTGGCGGGCTGCCACGCGATGGACACCCTGCTGCTCTGTCTCGACGGCGAGGTGGACGAGGTGTTCGCCTACAGCACCGCGTCGGCGAATGCCGCGTTCGCGCCCTACCAGTATCCCTCGACCACCGTGACAATGCTCCGGTTCAAGGACGGTAAGATCGGCAAGGTCGCCTCGGTGCTGGATTGTTTCCAGCCGTATTACTTCCACACGCATCTGGTGGGCAGCGAGGGCGCATTGCTCGACGACAAGTTCCACTCCAACCTCGTCGCCGGCCACGACCGGAGCCGGTGGACGAAGCTCCCTTATTTGCCGGTGGATTCCGGTGACGTGAGCGACCATCCCTATCAGGTCGAGTTCGACCGGTTCTTCGAATCGCTCGCGCGCGGCGAGGACATGCCGCTGACGGGCCTGGCCGACGCCGTGCGAACGCATGAGGTGATCTTCGCCGCCGATCTGTCCTGGCAGCAGAAACGGCCGGTGAAACTGGAAGAAATCAGGCGCAAAGGAGACCGATGAAATTCGATCACGTGGGCATTCCGACAACCGGGAAAAAAAACGGCGAACAATTCGTGGCCGCGACGCGCGTGTGGATCACGGACGCTTACAAACACCCGTTCCGCGTGGAATGGCTGCGCTTCGAGTCGGACAGTCCCGTCACCGGCCCGCTGCACGACATGCCGCACGTGGGCTACCGCGTGGACAGCGTCGAGCAGATCCAGGAACTGGGCAAGGGCATGAAGGTGCTGCTGGAGCCATTCGACGCCGGCTTCGCGGTGGCGGGCTTTTTCCAGACGCCCGACGGCGCGAACATCGAACTGGTCTGGTATCGCGAAGAACCGAAAGGCTGAAACCGTGCTCAAAGGTTTGCTGAAAGCTCTCGATGGGGACGGGATGAAGCGCATCCATCGCGGCGCGCTGGCCGTGCTCGAACGAACCGGCCTTCGCATCCGCGGCCGGTTCCTGCTGGAGGCGCTGGCGGAGGCGGGCTGCCGCGTGGATTTCGGCGAACATCGCGCGTGGTTCAAGCCGGAACTGGTTGAGAAGCAGATAGCCGCGCAACGCGGCCGCTACCGCATGGCGCGCTCGTCGCTGTGGTATCCGTTCTGCCGCGAGCTGCCGCCCGATGACGTCGCGGCGCCGGAGGAGTTCATCTGCGACTATGGTTTCGCGACGCCGACGATCTACGATTTGCCGACGGGCCAATTCCGCAGGCCGACAACGCAGGACCAGATTGACATGATCCGGCTCGGCAACGGCCTGGATTGCGTGCGGGCTGTGTGCGCGCCGTTCATCTGCGGCGACGTGGACCCGCGCATCGAGATCATCGAGTCGGCGCGGCTGCTGTTGCGCCACACCCGGAAGCCCGGCTGGGTTGGCACGAGTTGCGCCGCCGAGGTGAAATATCTCGCCGAGATGGCGAAGCTCGTCACGCGCGGCGACGAACAACAACTTCGCACGCAGCCCCCGATCTTCGTCGCCGCCTACTGCACCACGTCGCCATTGAAAATCGAGGCGCGCTCGTGCGAGGTGTTGCAGGAGGCGCTGAAATACAAATTCCCCGTCAACTTCGCGCCGATGACGATCCTCGGCGGCACCGCGCCCGTCACGCCGGCCGGCGCCGCGGTGGTCGCCACGGCGGAAATCCTCGGCGGCATCACCGCGTGCTCGTTGGCGGACCCGGACGTGTTTTACTACGCCACCTCCATTGCCGGCGAGATGGACATGCGCACCACGCAGGTCTGTTACGCGACGCCCGCCGCCATTCTCACCGACGCGATGCTGCATCAACTGTTCCGCTACCGCTACGGCCTGGTGCTGAACGTGGAGCCGGGTTACATCGAGGCGAAGGCGCCCGGCATCCAAGCGGCGTGGTTGAAATGTTTCCGCCAGATGGCGTTCGGCGCAATGGTCAGCCATCCGCTGCCGCTGGGCCTGCTCGACAACGGCGCGGTCTTCTCGCCGGCGCAGGCGATGCTCGACCTCGACCTGAATCGCGCGATGCACATGCTCAGTCGTGGCGCTGCGGTCAACGACGAGACGCTCGCGGTGGACTTGATCAACACGATGGAATTCGCCGAAACCACTTCCTATCTCGACACCGACCACACGGCCGCGCATTTCAAAGAGACGCTGTGGGACGCGAAATATTTCGACCGCGCTTATCGGAGCGGGCCCGTGATGCGCCCCGGCGAGGAAGACGAGAAGCTCCTGCGCAAAGCGGACGCTGCGTGGCGCGAGATCGTCGCCGGACAGCACGATCCCGAAATGCCGCCGGACTTTCTCCGGGAGGTTGACCGGATTGCGGAAACCGCCAGGAAGGAACTGTTGCGCTAGAAGAAGGACATGAGATGAAATCGAGACAAACCAAACTGGTGGCGAACGGCAGGCTCGTGACAAGCGCGGCGCTCGCCGTGTTGCTGCTGCTTCCCGCCGCGAGGGCCGCGGAGAAAACCGCCGACGCGCCGCCGGCGGGATTGGCGGCGGACGAACCGATGGCGGGAAAGTTCTCGCTGGCGAAGGCAGCCGAGTCACTGGACCGCACCTCGCTCACATGGACGCGGCAGCACAAGTGTGGCTGCTGCCACGTCAACTATCCGTTCCTGATGACCCGTGGCGCGCTCAAGGACGTTCCCTCGCCGGCGATGGCGGAAGTGAGGAAGTTTTTCGAGGAACGCGTCGCCCGCTGGGACGCCGACGCGAAGGACGCCCAACCGAAACTCATCGAAGTGGTGGCGACGGCCGCTGCCTTGGCCGTCAACGACGCGCAGACGACCGGCAAGCTGCATCCGCTGACGCGCAAGGCGCTCGATTTGATGTGGGCGGCGCAACGGAAGGATGGCGCGTGGGATTGGAAAAAATGCAACTGGCCGCCGTTCGAGAGCGACGATTATTACGGCGCGGTGCTCGCGGCGGTGGGCGCGGGCTTCGCGCCGGATGATTACGCGCAGAGCGCCGCCGCAAAAGACGGGCTGGTCAGGCTGCGGGCGTATTTGAAAGCCACGCCGCCGCCGAATCTCCATCACACGGCGTGGCTGTTGTGGGCGTCGGCAAAGCTGGACGGTTTGATGACGCCCGACGAGCGACAAACCGCCATCCGCCAACTGCTGGCCGCGCAACGCGCCGATGGCGGCTGGTCTCTGGGGTCGCTGGGAAGCGGATGGGTCAACCACAAAGGCGAAAAACTCGACCCCGATGCGCCGAGCGACGGCTACGGAACCGGGCTGGTGCTTTACGCCTTGCGCCAAGCCGGAGTCGCGGCGGGTCACGAGGCCGTCCAGCGCGGCAAGAACTGGCTTCGCACCCACCAGCGCGCATCGGGCCGGTGGTTTACCGCCTCGCCCAACGGCATGAAAGCTTTTTCGGTGGCCGAGGCCGGCAACGCCTTTGCCGTCCTGGCGCTTGGCACGGGCGAGTGATTGGTTTTTTTGGCGGTGCAAAGAAAACTGAAGAATGAAAACCATCGTCTGGCTGTTGATCGGTCCCCTTCTCTTCTGCTCGTTGTCGTCGCGTTCCGTCGCGGCTGCCGAAAAACCGAACATCATCTTCATCCTCGCCGACGATTTGGGCGCGCACGACCTCGGCTGCTGCGGCAGCACGTTTTACGAGACGCCGAACCTCGACCGGCTCGCCCGCGACGGCGCGCGTTTCACGCAAGCTTACGCGGCGTGCCCGGTCTGCTCGCCGACGCGCGCGGCTTACGTCACCGGCAAGTGGCCCGTCCGCACAGGCGTCACGGACTACATTGGCGCCGCGCAGCCGGAGAAGTGGAAGCGCAACACGAAACTGCTGCCCGCGCCTTACGCCGACCGGCTCGCGCTTGAGGAGACGACACTTGCCAAAGTGCTGAAGGCCGCCGGGTATGCGACGATGCACGCGGGCAAGTGGCATCTCGGCCCCGAAGGTTTCTGGCCGGAGAACCAGGGCTACGACGTGAACGTCGGCGGCTGTAGTTGGGGCAATCCCTCCGGCGGGAAAAAATATTTTTCGCCTTACGGCAATCCGCGCCTTGCGGACGGCCCGCCGGGCGAGCACCTGCCCGACCGGCTGGCGACCGAGTGCGCGAAGTTCATCGAGGCCAACAAAGACAGGCCGTTCTTCGTCAGCTTCTGCTCCTACGACGTCCACACGCCGTTGATGGCTCGCGACGACCTGCGCGCGAAATACGAAGCCAAGCGCCAGCGGCTCGGCCTCGAACCGAAGTGGGGCCGCGAAGGCACGCGCGACGTGCGGCTGGCGCAGGAGCACGCCGTCTATGCCGGCATGGTCGAGGCGCTCGATCTCGCCGTCGGCAAGGTTCTGCGCAAACTCGATGAGCTCGGCCTGCGCGAAAAAACCATCGTGATCTTCACCAGCGACAACGGCGGCCTCTCGACCAGCGAAGGCTCGCCGACCTCGAACCTGCCGTTGCGGGCCGGCAAAGGCTGGCTCTACGAAGGCGGCATCCGCGAGCCGCTGATCGTGCGCTGGCCCGGCGTCGTGCGAGCCGGGATGGTGAGCGACACGCCGGTCTGCACGCCGGATTATTTTCCGACGCTCATCGAAGCCGCCGGCGCGAAGCTGCCCGCGGACTATCCCGGCGACGGCAAGAGCCTCGTCGCGTTGCTGAAAGGCGCCGCGCCGCTGCCGGAGCGGCCGTTGTTCTGGCACTACCCGCACTACGGCAACCAGGGCGGCGCGCCCGGCGCGGCCATCCGTCTCGGCAAGTGGAAACTCATCGAGTGGGGCGAAGGGCCGCAGGTCGAGTTGTTCGACCTCGCCGCCGATGAGGGCGAGAAGCGCAACCTTGCCGAACGCGAGCCGGAGAAGACGCGCGAACTTCTCGACAAGCTTCACGTGTGGCAGAAGGAGACCGGCGCGCGGTTCGCCACGCCGAATCCGGGCTACGATCCTGCCAAGCCCGACGGCCGCGCCGTGCCGCGCTCCGTCCCGCAAAAAAGCAAAACGGGAAAGGCGAAGCCGACGACGGAATACGCGATGATAGAAGAACCAGTTGAAGAATGAAAACGATCCTCTGGTTGTTGATCGGTCCCCTTCTCTTCTGCTCATTGTCGCCGCGCTCTGTCGCGGCTTCCGGAAAACCCAACATCATTTTCATCCTCGCCGACGACCTGGGTTACGGCGACCTCGGCTGTTACGGGCAAAAGAAAATCCAGACGCCGAACATTGACCGGCTGGCCGCAGAGGGCATGAAGTTCACGCAGTTCTACTCTGGCGCAAGCGTGTGCGCGCCGTCGCGCTGCGTGCTGATGACCGGCAAGAACACCGGTCACTGTCGCGTGCGCGGCAACGCCCCGGTCACCAAGCGCGCGAAACAGTCGCTGACGCACGACGATGTGACGGTCGCGGCGCGGCTGGAGCAGGCGGGTTACAAGACGCGGCTGATTGGCAAGTGGGGCCTCGGTATGGATGACATGCCGGGCCATCCGTTGGAACAGGGCTTTGGTTACTTTTTCGGCTACTTGGACCAGGTCCACGCACACAATTATTTCCCCGACTACCTCTGGCGCAACCGGGAGAAGGTGCGGCTGCCTAACGAAGTGCGGCCGATTCCCGTGGGCCGGAACGGCGAATGGGGCACCGGCGGCATCGCGACCAAGCGCGTGGTTTACAGCCCGAAGCTCATGCTCGACGAGGCGCTGGAGTTCGTGGACCAGAACAAAAACCAACCGTTCTTCCTTTACTTCGCCACGACCATTCCGCACGCGAACGACGAGGCGGTCAAGGAGCCCGCCGGCGCCGCGGAAGTGCCGGATTTCGGCATCTACGAGAACAAGCCGTGGCCGCTGCCGGAAAAAGGCTACGCGGCGATGATCACCTACCTCGACACCCAGGTTGGAATTTTGCTGGAGCGGCTGAAACAACTTGGTCTCGACGACAACACCCTCGTGATTTTTTCCTCCGACAACGGGCCGGAGTTGAAGGAGTTCACGGCGTGGGACCCCGAATTCTTCAAGTCCGCCGGCCCATTGCGCGGCTTCAAGCGCGACAACTACGAAGGCGGCATTCGCGAGCCGTTCATCGCGCGCTGGCCGGGAAAAATCCGGCCCGGCAGCGTCTCGGCGCACGTCGGTTACTTCGGTGATTTTTTTGCCACGGCGATGGAACTGGCTGGCACGACAACGCCCGCGGGTCTTGACAGCATCAGCTTTGCGCCGACGCTGCTGGGGCGCGCCGCCGGGCAGCGCAAGCACGAATTCCTCTATTGGGAATTCCACACCGGGAACCTCTCGACGCAGGCGGCGTTATTGGATGGGCGTTGGAAAGGCGTCCGCCAGGTCCGCAGCATACCGTTGGAGCTTTACGACCTCGCCAGCGACGTGGGCGAATCGCACAACGTCGTCGCGGAGCATCCGGAGATCGCGGACCGGTTGGTGAAATATCTCGCCACCGCGCGTGAGGATGTGTCGAACTGGCCGCTGCACCCGTTGCCCGAGTCGCAGGCGCAGATAAAATAAACGCCACCGCCGTCCGCCATCACAGTCGTGCGCAGCGCGAAGACAGTTGCCATCGCCGGCGCGGTTGAGGCACAGTCACTGCCGTTGTGACTCGATTGGAGATAAGAACGCGCGCAACTTCATGTGACGGCCGCGTCCGGCGTCCGGCGCGCTTTCCACACAGTCTCACCACGCTATGACCTCACGCGAACGAGTCCTTGCCGCGCTGGCGCACGAGCCGACGGACCGCGTGCCGCGGCTGCTTTACGAGGAGGCCATCGGCTACACGCCGTCCATCGAGCGGCTGCTGCGCGAGCGTTGCGCGCCGAAGACGCCGCTCGACTACTTCGGCATGGACATCACCGGTGTCACGTTCCAGCCGACGACGCTGCCGCGTGAGCGGTTCGCCGAATGGTTCGGCGCGGAAGCTGAAACAGCGCTCGCCAGCGGACAGGTGGACGAATGGGGCGTCTGGTGGCGCGGCGGCGGCTTCTATCACTTCGCTCACATCGAGTCGCCGTTGCGCGGCGTGCAGGAGTTCGCGCGGCTCCAGGAGTTTCCATGGCCGGACCTCGACCAGCCGTATCGCTACGCCGGGCTGCGTGAGCGCGTCGAGGCGTTGCACGGGCAGGGCTTCGCCGTGGCGGCGTTCGCCGGCTCGGTCTTCGAGCAATCGTGGTATATCCGCGGCATGGAGGACCTGATGATGGACCTCGCGGCCGCGCCGGAGGTGGCGCACTATTTTTTCGAACGCACGGCGGCGTTGCAGCAGCGCGCGGCTGCGGAGTTCGCGCGGGCGGGCGTGGACATCATCATCACCGGCGACGACATCGCCGGGCAGAACGGCCTGCTCATGAGCATCGAGACGTGGCGGGAGTTTTTGAAACCGCGCCTGGCGGCGACGGTGCAGGCGGTGAAGCGCGCGAATCCGGCGGCGAAGGTGTTCTATCATTCCGACGGCAACGTCGAGCCGGCGATTCCCGGCTTGATCGAGGCCGGCATTGACATCCTCAATCCCGTGCAACCGGAGTGCATGGAGCCGGCGGCGATCAAGCGCAAGTATGGCGAGCGGCTTTCGTTTTGGGGCACCGTGAGCGTGCAGCGGACGATGCCGTTCGGCACGCCGGACGAGGTCCGGGCGGAAGTGAGGGCGCGCATCCGCGACGTGGGCCGCGGCGGCGGATTGATTCTTGCGCCGGCGCACGTGCTCGGCCCGGAAACGCCGTGGGAAAACATCGTCGCGTTCTTCGAAGCGGCCGACTCGACGCCGATGCCGGAGAGTTGAACCTTGGACAGGAGACCGAAATCATGACCACACCACAACCTCTGAAGCTCGCCTGTATCGGCTGCGGATCGCGGGCGCAAACCTACACCGCGCTGGCCGCCAAACAGCCGGAGCGATTCCAAATCGTCGCGGGCGCCGACCCGGTGCCGGGGCGCGTGGAAAAGATTCGGAATATCTCAGGTCGCAATGATTTTCGCGGCTTCGCCAGCGCCGAGGGGTTGCTGGCCGCCGGCAAGCTCTCCGACGTGGTCCTCATCGCCACGCAGGACAACGACCACTACGCGCCCTGTTGCCGCGCGCTGGAGTTGGGCTACAACGTGTTGCTCGAAAAACCCATCGCCACGCACGCCGCGCAGGTGCTCGATGTCGAGCGCCGCGCGCGGAAGGCCGACCGCCGCGTGATGGTCTGTTTCGTGCTGCGGTTCTCGGCGTTCTACCGGAAGGTGAAGGAGATCATCGAATCGGGCGCGGTGGGCGACATCGTTTCCATCCAGGCCAGCGAAGGCGTCGAGCCGTGGCATCAGGCGCATTCGTTTGTGCGCGGCCATTGGTCGGTCGTGGAAAAAAGTTCGCCGATGATTCTGTCGAAGTGCTGCCACGACACCGACATCGTTCACTGGCTCGTGGGATGGCGTTGCCGGCGGATCGCCAGCTTTGGCTCGGTGGAGTTCTTCCGCGCCGACCGCGCGCCGGCGGGATCGCCCGCCCGTTGCACCGACGGCTGCCCGGTGGGCGAGACGTGTCCTTACAACGCCCTGCGCTACACCACCGACAAACGCGAGGTCTGGCTGCCGATGGTTTTCGACCGCGCGCAGACGGCCACGGTGGAGGAGATCACGTCGTGGTTGCGGGCCAGCCCATGGGGCCGCTGCGTGTATCGTTGCGACAACGACGCGGTGGATCGGCAGGTGATCGCGATGGAGTTTGATGGCGGAATTACGGGCACGTTCACGATGACCGCGTTTGAGAACGGCCGGCATCTCGAAATCTACGGCACACGCGGCGTGCTCAAAGGCGGCGAGACGTATCGGAAACATTTCGGCGCGAACCTCGTGTTGCTCCCGCATGAAGGCGAGCCGGTCCGCTACTCGGTCAAGGCCGCGGATGGCGGCTACGAATCTCACGCCGGCGGCGACCCGGGCCTCGTCAACGCGCTCTACGATGAGATGTCCCGGCCGCCGGGCGCGCCGTTGGAGGCCGGCCTCGACTCGACGGTGCACAGTCACATGATCGGTTTCGCCGCCGAGGAAGCGCGGCTGACGGGCCGCACGGTGAGCCTCGAGGATTTCCAGCGCGCGCTGGCGAAAGGAGCTTGAGAAACGGTGCCGGTGTCCGGCGCCTGCGTGACATGACCTCGACGCCTTTGAAACACGACCTCCGATCAGTCGCCGCGCACTTTGAAATCGGCGGCGAATTTTTGGAAGCCGCTCCCTACGGTACCGGCCATATCAATGATACCTACATGGTGAATTATGGTAAACTAGAGGCAGCTACTAAGTATATCTTCCAGCGCATCAACCACTCCATCTTCAAAAACCCGCCGGCCCTGATGGATAACGTCGCGCGCGTCACCTCCCACGTGCGCCGGAAGCTGGAGGAGCGCCACGCCGACCAGATCGCCCGCCGCGTGCTCACGCTCGTGCCAACGCGCGAGGGCGGGACGTGGCACGTGGACGCCGGCGGCAACCATTGGCGGTGCTACCTCTTCATCGAGCGGGCGACGACCTACGACCAGATCACGACCGCCGCCCAGGCCCGCGAAGCCGCGAAGGCCTTCGGCTTGTTCCAGAAACAGCTTGCCGACCTGCCGCCGCCGCGTTTGCATGAAACCGTTCCGGGTTTCCATCACAGCCGGCAACGCTTCGACGCCCTGCGCGCCGCCGTCGAGGAGGACCCGTGCAACCGCGCCGCGGCGGTGAAACCGGACATCGAGTTTTGCCTGCGCCATGAGCCGATGGTGGACGTGCTGCTCGCCTTGCAGGCGCGCGGCGTGCTGCCGGAGCGCGTCACGCACAACGACACCAAGCTGAACAACGTGATGCTCGACGACGCCACCGGCGAGGGCGTCTGCGTCATTGACCTCGACACGGTGATGCCGGGCCTGTCGCTCTACGACTTCGGCGACATGTGTCGCACCGCTTGCAGCCCGACGGCCGAGGACGAACGCGACCTCTCTAGGGTCGAGGCGCGCATGGACATCTTCGAGGCGCTGGTGCGCGGCTACCTCGCCACCGCCGGCGGGTTCCTCAACCCGGCGGAGAAGGACCACCTCGTTTTCTCCGCGAGGCTCATCACGTTTGAAATCGGCATCCGCTTTCTGACGGACCATCTTCGCGGCGACCGCTATTTCAAAATCCACCGCCCCGGCCACAACGCCGACCGCGCCCGCGTCCAGTTCAAGATGATCGAGTCGTTCGAGCGGCGCGAGGCGGAGATGAACCGGGCGGTCAAGGAGGCCGATGCCTGAGCGCGATTCAATCGGCGTCACGCCGCGGGAGATCGTCATCCGCGCGTTGGGCGGGCTGGAAACGCCGCGCACGCCGGCGGGGCCGCTGGCGGTGCACATCTGCGCGCGGCTGGCTGGCGTTTCATTGCTGCGTTACACGACCGACGCGCGCGCGCTGGCCGAATGCGTCCTCCGCTACCACGAGCGGTTCCGGCCGGACGCCGTGTGGGTTTCGGCCGACACGTGGGTGAGCGCGCAGGCGATGGGCGCGGCGGTCGGCGCGACCGGCGACGACCAGCCGCTCGGCGGCATCGGCGCGCCGCTCGTGCGCACGGCGGCGGACATCGCGAGCATTCCGCCGCCCGACCCGTCATCGCAGGGACGTTATCCGCTGATGCTCGACGCGCTGCAACGCGTCGTCGCGGCGCTGGGGCGGGACGTTTTCGTCGTCGCCGGTTTCGACCAGTATCCGTTTTCGCTGGCCGCCGCGCTGATGGGCATCAACGAGATCATGCTCAAGCTGGTGGACGATCCGCCGTTCGTCGAGGCGCTGATGGAGCGGTGCATGGAATACGGCCTGGCTTACGGCCGCGCGCTCGCTGGCGCCGGCGCGGACATGCTCAGCGGCGGCGACTCGCCGGCCGGGCTGGTCGGGCCGCGGCTCTATCGCTCAGCGGCGCTGCCGTTTGAAAAGCGCCTCATCGCCGGCCTGAAATCCGCCACCGGCAAACCGGTGTCGCTGCACATTTGCGGCGATGGCACGCCGATCCTCGCGGACATGGCGTCGTCGGGCGCGGACGTGCTGGAGATTGACCACAAAGTGGACATGGCGCGCGCGTGCGAGATCGTGCCGCCGTCCATCGCGCTCTGGGGCAATCTGGACCCGGTGTCGGTGCTGGCGCAAGGCAGCGCGGCCGACGTCCGGCGCGCCGCGCGCGAGGCGCTGGAGACGGTGAAGGCTCGCGGCCGGCGGCGATTCGTCCTAAGCTCCGGCTGCACGCTGGCCGTGGAAACGCCGCCGGAGAATCTGGAGGCCATGCTGCGAGTTTGCCACCAGTTTCATGGAGCATAGATGAATCAGGGCAAGAAAAGTGCCGGGCTTGAGCGACGTGTTTATCGAGTGACCCCAATGACGAAAGGGACACAAGCCATCCACGCGCAACTTTGTCTTTCCGTCACTTTTGTCACTTTCGTCCCTTCCGGAGGATAACCCGATGACCTCGCAATTCATCCCCCCTCACGGCGGCTACGAAAAACTGCTCTCCTTCCAGAAAGCCCGGATCGTCTATGACGGCACGGTTTGGTTTTGCAGTCACTATCTGGAAAAGCGCGATCGCACCTATGACCAGATGGTGCAGGCCGCGCGCTCAGGGAAGCAGAATATCCTGGAAGGCAGCCAGGCTTCCGGCACTTCCAAAGAAACAGAAATCAAGCTGACGAACGTCGCCCGCGCCAGCTTGGAAGAACTGCTGGAAGATTACCGCGACTTCCTGCGCGTGCGCGGCATTGAAGTATGGACCCGGGAACACCCCTACACCCGCCGTCTCCGGGAACTCAACCGCCAGCCCAATGTCAGCTACGACACTTTCAAAAAAGGCATCGAGAATTCCGACCCGGCCATTGCCGCCAATGTGATGATCGGCTTGATCAAGTTGACCAACTACCTTCTCGGCCAGCAACTCCGCCACTTGGAACAAGCCTTCATCGCCGAAGGCGGCCTGCGCGAACGCATGACCCGCGCCCGCCTCGCCGAACGCGCCAGACAAAATCGCCCATGAATCCTTCCGTCCCCTGGAGCCCGCGCCGCTGCCGCGAACTCTTCGGAAGTCATCGTCGCCGAATTGGCCGCGGTAGACTGACCAGCCCGCATCCCATGCCCTCCTCACCCATCGTTGCGGGAGTGGACGTCTTTCGGCGGTCAGAGATCGCCGCTACAGGGCTCTTGCGGAGACTTCGAAAACTGCTTCGGGCAGGCAGGTGAACATTGTTTTTCCAATGCCCGATGAGTGAATGATTCTGATACCATCTGGCTCAACGATGAAACATGCCGTATTCATGGCGTTCACACGAACGGCAGATTAAAAAGACTTTCATGAAATCCATCGGGACAACTGGTTTTGGAAAGCAATGGCTCGTCGCGGCGATGGCGGCGCTCGTCATTGGAAGTTTTCAGGTCGCGGCGGCGGACATCGTTTGGATCGAGGCGGAGCGGTTTGACGACGCGGGCGGGTGGGCCAACGATTCGCAGTTCGTGGACCAGATGGGCTCGCCGTATCTGCTCGCGGACGGCATCGGCACGCCGGTGAAGGACGCGGTGACGCGCGTGGCGCTGCCGCGCGCGGGGCGCTGGCGGCTTTGGGTGCGCGACCGCGACTGGAGTCCGGCGCATCATCCGGGACGGTTCAACGTGTTGATCAACGGCGCGGTGGCCGGCGGCGTCTTTGGCGCGAGCGGCAAGGACGGCTGGCGCTGGGAGGACGGCGGCGTTCACGAGCTTTCCGGCAGCGTCGAACTGCGCCTGCGCGATCTCACCGGTTATTACGGGCGCTGCGACGTCCTCGTGCTGGCTTCGGACGAGAACTGGACGCCGCCCGACGGCAAGGACGCCGTCGCTGCGCTGCGCGAGAAATTCGGCGGCGTGAGCCGCGAGGTGAAGAACGCCGGCGATTACGACGTGGTGGTGGTCGGCGGCGGGCTGGCGGGTTGCATGGCGGCGGTGTCGTCGGCGCGGATGGGCGCGCGCACGGCGCTGATCCAGAACCGGCCGGTGCTCGGCGGCAACGGCAGCACGGAGATTCTCGTGCCGCCCGTCGGCGTCTGGCCCGGCGGACGGTGGGACGCGCGCGATCCGCGCGAGACCGGGTTGATCGAGGAGGTCCGCACCGACGGCAACCAGAAGGCGGTCGAGACGCGCTATTATTCCGGCCGCCTCCAGCGTCTCGTCACGGCCGAGCCGAACCTGACGCTGCGGCTGAACACGCACGTCACCGGCGTCGAGACGCGGCCCGACGCGACCAACGCCGTCGCCGCCGTGCTCGCGCTCGACGTGCGCTCGGGCGAGCGGCTGCGTTTCGGCGGGCGCATCTTTGTGGATTGCACCGGCGACGGCATCGTCGGCAAGGACGCGGGCGCCGTCTGCCGCCGCGGCCGCGAGCCGCGCTCGATGTATAACGAACCGCTCGCGCCGGAGAAAGCCGACGACACCACGATGGGCAATTCGTTGAAATACTTCAGCCAGCCCACGGGAGCGAAGCAGGCGTTCGCGACGCCGCCGTGGGCGGTGAAGTTCTCCTCATGCGGCGATTTTCCCGAGCGCCGCCATCCGCCGCACCTGACGGCGGAGATGGGCTGGCAGTGGATGCTCGAACTCGGCGGCACGCGCGACACCTACCGCGACAAGGAGGAAATCCGCGACGACCTGTTCAAGCTCATCTACGGCATCTGGGGCCACGTGAAAAACGATTGCCCCCAGCTCAAGGACGAGGCCGCCGACCACAAGCTTGTCTGGGTCGGCACCCTCGCCGGCGTGCGCGAAAGCTGGCGGCTGATCGGCGACTATGTGTTCACTGAAAACGACATGGCCGAGCAGACGCTGTTCCCCGACCGGGTGGCCTACGGTGCGTGGGGACTCGACGATCATTATTCGGAGGGTTTTTTCCACAAGGGCATGCCGTCGCATCATCCCTACATGGGCCGGATGCACTCGATTCCGTATCGCAGCCTCTACTCGACGAACGTCGTCAACCTGCTCATGGCCGGCCGCGACATTTCCGCCACGCACATCGGCATGGGCACGACGCGCGTGCAGTTGACGTGCGCCGTCATGGGCCAGGCCGCCGGCACCGCCGCCGGGATGTGCATCGAGCGCGGCGCCACGCCGCGCGACGTCTACCGCGGCTACCTCGACCAGCTTCAGCAGCAGTTGCTCAAGGACGGCGCTTACCTCATTGACCTGCCGAGCCACGATCCGGCCGACCTCGCCCGCGCCGCGCACGTCACCGCCTCCAGCGAGGGCATCGGCCCGGCAGGCGAACCGCTGCCCGCCACGAACGTCATCAACGGCATCGCCCGCGTCGCTGGCGGCAAGAGCAACGCATGGATCGCGGACAAGAACGCCGCGCCGCCGCATTGGGTCGAGCTGGCCTGGCGCGAGCCGCAGAAGTTCAACACCGTCCACGTAACATTTTTCACCAAGCACCACGCGCCGAAACAGTTCACCGTGGAAGCGTGGGTGGATGGCGGTTGGAAGAAAGTGGCGGACGTCGGCGGCAAGCCGCTGCGCCGCCACGTGCTCGGCCTGGAGCGCGTCACGGCCTCCAAGCTGCGCGTGACGTTGTCCGACGCCGCCGGCATCTGCGAGATTCGCGTCTATGACGAGCCGGGGCGCGTCGTGGAGATCGCCCGCCGCGCCGAGAAGAACCAGGACCAGCCCGACGTGGGCGCGCGCCTGCCGTGGGAAACGCACGACACTCCGGAAGAGAGCGTTGCCCCCGCGAAAACCTCGCACGGCGTGCCGCTGGGGGAAGCCGCGAGGAAGTTCGGCGGCATCCTTCTCGATGACGCCGCCGCCGAAGTCATCGGCGACTGGGGGAATTCGACTTACACGACGCCGTTCATCGGCGACGGCTACCTGACCGACGGCAACGCCGGCAAAGGCGCGAAGTCCATCCGCTTCCGGCCGAACCTGCCGAAGGCCGGCGTCTATGAAGTGCGGCTGGCCTACGGCGCTGAGAACAATCGCGCCACCAACACGCCCGTGACCATCCACACATCGCATGGCGAGAAGACGGTGGTCGTGAACCAGCGTCGCGCGCCGGAGATCGGCGGGCTGTTGCACTCGCTCGGCCGTTTCGAACTCGATGCGGGCGGCGCGACCAGCATCGTCATCTCCAACGCCGACACCGACGGCTACGTCGTGGTGGATGCGATTCAAATCGTGCCGTGAAAAATACGAACTGCTTTCTTGGCTTCATCGCCGCTCTATTGATTGCCGCATCGTCGCTCGTTTGCGGCGCGGAATCGAAACCTGTCGCGGTCGAACTCGGCCCGCCGGAAACGCTGCTGGCCGACAAGCAGTATGGCCTGCGCTATTTTCCCGACGAGGCGACCGTCATCGTCCGCACCCATCCGAACTGCCGCGTGCTGCTGGCGGCAGGCATTAGGACGGTGATGCTCGAAGGTGACTCGATGACCCGGCTCGCGTCGCCGCGGGACGTGCTGTTGCCGGGCAAAGCGGGCGAGTTCGACAACGGTTACGCGGGCATCAGCGGCGCGTGGCGCGCGCCGTCGGGCGAGTTGCTGGCGATCTACCACGCCGAAGACCAGGAGGGGATGCAGCGCAACAAGGAAGGCATCCCCGGCTTCTATTGCCGCATCGCGCTGGCCGTCTCGCACAATGGCGGCGCGATGTTCGAGAAGCGCGGCCCCATCCTCACCGGCCAGTTGGCGAAAGTGGCGGGTGGACGCTTCGATCAGGGCGTTGGCGAGCCGTGGCTGCTCGCGGCGCCGGGCGGGAGGTTTCTCTATTGCTACTACGATTCACACGAATCAATTGGCGGGCGCGGCGTAACGATCTGCATGGCGCGCTGCGCGGTGGCGGACGCGATGAAGCCGGACGCGTGGCGGAAATGGTTCGACGGCGGCTTCACCGAGCCGGGCCTCGGCGGGCGCGACACGCCGGTCGTGACGAGCGGCGCACGCGATGCCTGTGTCGTATTTCCGCAGGTGACTTACGTGCCGGCGCTGCGGCAGTTCGTGATGTTGTTTTGCATGAGCGCGTGGTTGGAAGGTGAGAAGCCGGGCCGCTCTGGCGTCTATGTTGGGTTTTCCGGTGACGGCATCCACTGGCCGGGCGAGCGGACGCAGCAAATCTGGAAGGTGCCGACGATTCCTGTCATTGGCCGCGAGCTGGCGTGGCACACGACGCTGGTGCTCGACGATCCGGTCAGCTCTTCGCTCGCCGGCTGGCTCTACTACAGCTACAGCGAAAGCTGGGGCCACAGGCCGCCGCACAAGCCGCACTATTTCATGCGGCGGCGGATCGAGTTCAAAGTACCGCCCGGCTTTGGCCAGAGCGACTAACGCCGCAACCCCGGAAGAAGTCTCTGCTAAAAGCCATTGGCCGCCCTGTAGCGGCGGTCTCTGACCGCCGAATCGTTCCGTTTCTGCAATCATTCGGCGGTCAGAGACCGCCGCTACAGGATTCTTGCGGAGATTTCCGGAAAAGTTCCGGTTACCCGATTTTGTCGAACTCGATGTTCAGCCGCCGCAGGGCATAGGCGACCTCGCGCATGGAATCGCCGTAGCCGGTGATCCAGTGGAAGCCGCCCATGCGTTTGGCGACCTGGATCGGGTCGGCCTTGAAGCGGACGTCAATCTGGCTGCGGCAGATTGGCAGGAACGGCGCGTCCACGATTTCGCCGTAGAGGCCGGCCCATCGCGTTCCCTCGAAGCCGGCGATGAGGTTGGTGACGAGCTGGCCTTTGCGCATCTCGACCTTCGGCGCGGCGCCGTAGTCGGACTCGAAGTGCGTCAGGATGCGCACCGGCTCGATGTGTTTGCCGTCCATCTTGCGCGGCGCGGTGCAGTGGGCGAGCGTGATGATGCCGTCGTGCTTCGGGTAGGTCGGGTCGTTGAGGAACGACGGCCGGCCGGAGATGTTGGCCAGCAACATGCCCGCCGGGATGACGACGAAGTCCGACTCGCAAAACGCGAGGTAGCCTTCGTCGTTCATCAGGCTCAGCGGCATGCACGCGGTGGTGCGCGCAATCGGCATCGGCGCGCCCATGCAGTGGCCGATGGTGAACGCGGTGCAATCGGCCTGCTTCATCATCCGCTTGAAGACCTGCGTGAGCAGGAACGAGCGCTCCAGAAAATCGCGGCCGGTTTCCAGCTTCGTGCCGGGCAGCTTCAGGTAATCGGCCGTCTGCTGTTTGGCGAGCTTGACCGCCGCGGGGTCGGCCATCGCGTCCTGCAGCAGCTTCTTCAAATCCTCATACGTGACCGTCTCGATTTCCAGCTTGAAGCGTTCCTTCGCCAGCTCCGCCGCCTTCGGGCCGATGCCCCAGCCGAGCGCGCCGCCGAGCGCGACGATTCGCGTGCCGATGGTATTGCGCAGGCCGCAGAGCGCGCGCAGCCGCCAGAGGATTTCGTCCTGGCTGTCCACGACCACATCGTCCTCGGCGAAGCTCTTCGCCACCACCCGGTCGTTCTTCCTCCGGCGCAACGTAAAGGGGCTGACCGCCTCGTAGTAAAAATAGAGCGGCCCCGATTTGTGGCGCACGAAGATGATCACATCCTTGCCGGAATCGGCCAATTCCTCGAGCTGCGCCGCATTTCCGCTCGAGGCGTAGGCGATCACCACGTCCGCCGCCGCCAGATCCGTCACCGACGACAGCGGGCCGCCCTTGATCGGGGTCAGCGGCAGGAACTTCACGGGAAAATCCGCGCGCGCCGTGAGCTTCTTGATCTCCTCACCGATGCGGATCATCTCCTCATCGGCCTGCGCCTGCGTCTCGACGCCGCCCCATGGCCGCCAACTGGTCATCGGCCGGTGCGACGAGGTCGAGTAGAAGAAAACCGGTTTCACCACCAGCGGCCGGCGGCGCGCCAGCGGTTTGTCATCCGGCTTGAGCGCGGCGAGCGCCTGCCAGGTCATGCCCTGGAGGGCGGTCGCGCCGAGCATGGCGAGACTGACACCGCCGAGGAAACCGCGCCGCGACACGGCCGAGGGGCCGTCGCCGGCGTGGTTGACGCACGGACAGCAGTGCGCGTGGAAGTGAGAGGGATCGGATGGCTCGGGTTGCTTCATGGTCGTTCTCCAGTCGTTGAGCAGACTTGCGATGACGTTTCTGCGTGGCAGAAACCGATGCCGTGTATACCACCGGCATTTTGGAGGCGCGAGGATTTTTTCCAACCCGAAACCGGAATCGGGAAGCTTATTTCGCGCGTGCGCGCAGGAACTCTTCCTCGAACGACACCCATGCCGCAAGCCGTTGCCGCAGCCGCCGGCAACGCTCCGGTTCGGCCGCCGCCGTGTTGCGCTGCTCATCGGGATCGCGCGCCAGATCGAACAGCATCTCCCGTCCGCGCGAGGTGTTGAGGATGTATTTCCACTGGCCGTCGCGGACGCCGAACTGGTAGTCGCCGACGCTGGCGACAAAATACGCGCGCGGCGGACGCGCCGGGTCGAACAAGCTGCGTCCCTGCCATTCGCCCGCCGGCTCCACGCCGAGGATGTCGGCGATCGTCGGGTCGAGGTCCATGTGCGCGCCGATGGTCGCCATGCGCCGGCCCGCCGGAAACAGCCGCGGGTTCCACAACATCAGCGGCACGTTCACGTCCTCCTGATAAACCGTGAACCCGTGCCCGCGCTGTTTGTGCGGCTCGCGGAAAGCCTCGCCGTGATCGCCGGTGACTACCACCAGCGTGTCGTCCGCCAGCCCGCGCTCGCGTAGCGCCGCGAACAACCGGCCCAAGTGCCGGTCCGTCTCGCGCAGCACGTTCAGGTAGCGCGACAGGTCCGCGCTCCGAGCATCGGATGGCTTGCCGGGCAGGAAATCCACCGGTTTCACGCCCGGGCTCAGCGGATAGGGATCATGCGTCTGGTCCGTCCAGCATACGGCGAGAAACGGCTGGCCGCGTTTTGTGTCAATCCACCGCAGCAGCCGGTCTATCAGGAAGCGGTCCTCGGTTCCCTCCGACGTCAGCAGCGGGCAGCCGAACTCGCGGTAACCATGCGCCTCCTGAAAACCGCAACCCTGGATCCACGCCTCGCCGCCGTTCCAGTCCAGATCGCCGTTTTGCAAAAACACTGTCCGCCAGCCGCGCCCGCCCAGCACCGTGGCCAGCGACGGGGGCAGTGGCGCACCGCCCGTCGGCGCGTAACACCACGGCAGGCCCGGATGCAGCCCGTAGTTGATCGCCATGAACGAGCAAAACGTGTAGCCGAGGTGCGAGTAAAAGTTGTCGAACACCAAGGCGTGCGCCGACTCCGCCGCCAGGCTCGGCGTGGTGTCGTAACGGCTGCCGTAGAGCCCCAGGTATTTCGCCCCCACCGATTCGAGCACGATCACAATCACGTTGCGCGGCCGGCTCGCCCCGGGCGGCGGCTCGAAGCGACCCGCTGCCGCGCCGCGGCTTTTGAGCGGCCGGAACTCCGCGAGGTCTTCCGGCGGAAAATCCTTCGGGAACGTCACCTGCCGCGCGCCGACCAGACCCACCGCCGTCGAGCGGACCAGCTCCATGTGCGGACTGAGCGCTAACTGGCCGTATTCCCAATCGTCCGGTTGCGGCGCGTATTCCCACCAGCCCGCCGCGATCCAGACGCCGGCGGCCGCGAGTGCCCACAGCGGCGCGCCCCGCCGCCGGCCCTGCCAGAGCGCGACCACGAGGTAGACCACCGGCACGCCGACGAATGCCGACACGATCGGCGCCGTGAGCCGTTCGCCGACGGACGACTGGAGGGCCGAGGCGTTGCGGACGAGACCCAGGAGGTCGAAACTCAGCGGGCGGGAAAAATATTGGAACACGCCGACGGCCAGCACGATATAAAAGGCGCAGCACGCGAAGAACGCGACCACCACGCCCCCAACGGCGCGAGCCAGCATGGGCCACCGCGCCGTTGCGCGCACCGCCAATTCCCCGGCCACGCCCATTGCCACCGCGAACAGCACGTCTTGAAACGACACCGCCGCGAGGTCCAGCAACCAGCGCGGCGACCGCGGTGCCTCCAGCAACACCGCCTTCGCGCCAACCAGCGCCACCGCGAGCCAAAGCGCCGCCCGCAGCATGGAAACGGGAGCGCGCCCCCGTTTTGCCGCTGATGGATCGTCAGACAATCTGGTTTCCGACATCGCGCGAACGATGCGGCGGAAACCGGACGCAACGCAAGCCGGAAGTCGGCGCGTCAGTTGGAGTCCGCCGCTACAGCGCTGGTAGGGCGCGGGGAGACAAAGAGTGGCCGCTTCACCCGCCGAAACCAGCGAGGAACCAAAAAGAAAGAGGGGCGGGTTTCAATACCCACCCCTCTCTTGGTCCCGGACCAAAGCCGGTTGTTGCGCGTCGGCGGGCGTTGCCCGCTCGTCGTTACTTCGCCGCCTGCTTGGGCCGCGTCTGGCCGAGCACCTTGCGGGCGCGTTTGAGAATGCCTGGGTTCTGCGTTGCCTTCACCACCTTCTGCATCGCGGCGGCGGCGACGGCGGGATTGCTCGTGACCAATCGCTCGGCGATGGAGACGGCGGCGAGACAGGCTTCTTCCTTGATGGCCGGATCGTCAATGTTCGACATCACCATCGCGAGCGAGGTGGCGTCGCCGACATTGCCCAGCGTGCCGAACAACAGCCGCTTTTCGGTGTTGTCCTGGATCAGCGCGGTGGCTTCCGAGCACATCGCCTGGCGCCCGGCGGCGTCGAGGTTGGAGTCGCCAATGGCACGGATGTAGCCGCGCAGGGCCAGTACTTTGTAGGTCCGGTTCGGCGAAGTCTTCGCCAGCGCGAGCTGGTCACCGGCGGCCTCCGCGGTCGTCCAATCGCACAGGACGCGCGTGGCGGTGTCCTTGACCTCCGCGTTGGCGTCGTTGGTGGCGGCGCGCACGGCGGCGAGCGCCTTCGGGCCGCCGGCCGAGCGGAGGATGCGGAGCAACGATAGTTTCGCGGGCACCGGCGCCTGCGCCAGCGCGCCGCAGAGCGCGCCCACGCACGCGGGCGATGTCGTCATGGTCGTGAACGTGACCGTCTCGCCTTCGGCGACGGTCTTGCTGGCCGCGACGCCGTTGACGGTGTAGTCCACGCACAGCTTCTTGGGTTTCTTCGGCGAGGGATCGCCGAAGTTGCCGTTGTTCGCTTCGAGGGTCATCGTGCCGGACTTCATCAGCTCGGCGGCTTTCTTCGTCACGTCCGCCGACGGGCCGTCGGGCAACGCGCCATAGACCGCCTTCTTGATGACAATGCTGCCCGCCGCCGGCTCGGCCTGCCGTGCGCAGACCGCCGACAGCGCGTTCTCGGCCGACACCGACTGCGTCTTGGTGAGCAGGTTGATCATCGCCGGAATCTCCGCCGCGCCGGCCATGTCGCCGAGCACCTTGAAGCTGGCGGTGGAAACCTGTTTGTCGGCGTCTTCGGCGGCCTTCATCAGCGCCGGCATCGCGCTCATCACGCGGCGCTGGCCGACCAGATCAATCGCCGTGCAGCGTGTCTTGGCGTCCTGCGCGCTCATCAAATTCGCGATCACGCCGTCCGCTTCCTTGCCGGGGAAACCGGCGAGGCTGGCTTGCGCGGCGGCGGCGACATCGGCGTCAGCGTCGGAAGCCAGCGTCACCAGCGACGCGAGGCACGATGGGCAGCCGATCTGCGGCAACGCGCGAATGGCGGCGACGCGGACAGGTGACGGACCGGCCTTCGCCGCGGTGAGCACGGTTGGCACGGCGCATGTGTCCTTGCGGTCGCCGAGCGCCTGCAGGACGACAATCTGCCTCTCCGGCGCAAGCTTGCCGACTTCGGCGGCAAGGGCTTCCGTCAGGTTCTCGCCGCGCGTTTCGTGCGCGACGCGCATGGCGACGGCGAACATGGCGTTGTCGTTGCCCTTGACCAGCTCCATGAGCATCGAGATGCCGGCGGGTCCGCGGGCGAGAATCGCGCCGCGCGTGGCGGCCATGCGGATGTGGCGCGGCGCCTTGCTGGCGCGCACGCAGTCGTAGAGAGCCGTGGCCTTGTCGCGCTTGCGCTGTGCCAACTGCACGTCGGCGGCGCGGATGCAACCGTCGGCGATGACATTGAGGTTCGCGCCCGAAGCGCCGGCGAGCGCCTTTTCCAGCGCGGCGGCGGCGGCGGCATTGCCGATGCGGCCGAGCGAGGCCGCGGCGGCGGAAACCACGTCTGCATCGGCGTCGCCGAGCAGATTGGTGAGCGGCTCGACGGCCTTGGCGTCGCGGCGGACGCCGATGGAATCAACCACGCCGGCAAGCAGGCGGCCCTTGACCTTGCCGAGCGCGTCGCGGAGCGCGGCGTCCACGGACGAGTCCGGAATCGGCTCGAGGCCGTAGCGCGCCATGTGCGACATCTTCTCGTCGGGCAGGAGCGCGGCGAGGATCGGCACGGCGGATTTGTCGCCAAGGGCGGACAGCTCGCGGCACGCGGCGAACCGCTCGTCCAGCGGCGCATCGGCTTTTTGAACCGTCGCCAGCAGCTTGGCGACGTATTCCTTTTTGGCCGCGCGATCGGCGGGAATCTGCCACTGCGCCTGTGAAGGCAGCGCCATCAACCCGGCGGCAGCCACGATGACCAGCATCCATTTCATGTTCTTCATGTTCATTCTCTCCATATCAGATTCGGGACGACTTGGCTTCACTCATCAGCAAAAAAATCACGCGCGCCACGTCTCGCGCCGCGTGCGGAACCGCATCTGGTTGGCTTCGGCGTCGCCGACGAACTCGCCCTTGGCCAGATCGAACTTCAGGTTGCGCTTCAACACATCGCAGATATCGGCCGCCAGGCAGATGCTCATGGACCGATACATGACCTCGGGATTCGCCACCGTGAGCCGGCGCGACTTGATGCAGTCGAAGAAATCCCGCACGTGGTTCATCGGCCGCCGCGTCCGGCCCATGTATTCGGCCAGCACTTTCTTGTATTCGCGCAACAGCGCCGGCGAGGAAACATCGGTCATCGAATAACCGTCGGCGGCCGCAGTCCAGCCTTCGGGACCGTCGAACCGCTCGCCACAGGCGCCATGCCAGTATTGACACGGTTCCCAACACGAGCCATCCACGCGGACCAAAACCAGCTTCACGCCATTGGACAGGCGCGTCACCATCGTCGCATCCGGGCCGGCATATTCAAACTCGATGGTGGACACGTTCGTCATGTCAATGCCGGCCAGCGCCTGAGCCATCGTGTGCGCGCCCCACATCGCGACGTCGGTGGCGAAATCGTAATAGTTATACCACCCATGATTCACATAGACGTTGTTGTAGGGCCGCCAGGGACACGGACCCAGCCATGCATCCCAATCCAGTTCCTCCTTGGGCGGCAGCGGTTCCGCTGGCAGCCAGTCGTGGCGCGACCCGCCGCGATAACGGATGTCGGCGTACACGGTGTGAATCTTGCCGAGCCGGCCGGTGCGCGCCATTTCGATGGCAAAAACGTGATTCGGTTCGCTGAGCCGCTGGGCGCCGGTTTGATAAACCCGGCTGTAGCGGCGGGCGGTCTCCACAACCATCTGCCCCTGCGCGATTGTGAGACAGGACGGCTTTTCGCAATAGACATCCTTGCCGGCCCGCATGGCCATGGTTGCCGCCAGCGCGTGCCAGCGGTCGCCGGTGGCGATGATGACGGCATCCACGTCCGACCGCTCGGCCAGGAACTGGCGGATATCGCCATACAGGGCGCAATCTTTGTTGCCGTATTTACCGTCCACGATGTTCTTGGCGGCTTCGCGCCGGCTTTTTCGGACATCGCAGATGGCGACAAACTGCACGTCCGGCTCGCCGATCATCCAGCCCAGATCGTGCGTGCCGCGTCCGCCGATGCCGATGCCACCCATCACGATCCGCTCGCTGGGCACCACGACGCCGTCGCGTCCGAGCGCGGAGGCGGGAATGATCTGCGGCGCCGCCAGCGCTCCGCACGCGAGCGTGGCGCGTTTCACGAAATCGCGGCGGCTGATTTGCGTCTGGCCGGATTTTTTCATTCCAGTGGCTCCTTTATTTCGCCGTCTTCAGCACGATGTTCTTAAATTGAATTTTCATCGGCGGACCCGGATGCATCTGAAGCGCGATGATGCCACCCTTGTCCGCGCCGGGCGTCTCGTCGGTCACCTGCGCCATCAACACGCCGTTGACGTAGAGCGTGAGTTGCCGGCCCTGGCAAATGACGCGATAGGTGTTCCAGTCGCCTTTCTTGAAAACCTTCAGCAGCTCGGCGGCGTCGCCGATTTTCTCGGCGGTCTTTTTCCCGTCGGCGGCGAGCACGGCCTTCTCGCCGCGCGCGACGATGAGGCCGCGCTTGTGGTGATAGATGAAGCCGACCAGCCCGCCGTTACCGGTCATGTCGGCCTGGTAGCCGAACGTGTCCCAATCGGGCCGGCGCTCGGAGCGGATCTGGATGCCGGAGTTGGACTTCTCGCTCAGCCGGAAATCCGCCGTCAGCTCAAAGTCCGCCGGCTCGCCGCCTTTCCAGATGAGGTAGTTGCACTTCTTGCACGGCTTCTCCGGCGTGCTCTCCACAGTGAGCGCTCCGTCCTCGACGTGCCACCAGCCGGGCTTGCCGTCCCAGCCGTCGAGGTCTTTGCCGTTGAAAAGCGACTGCTCGCCGCCGCGCGCGGCGAGCGTGACAAGACAGATTGCAGCAAGTGTGGCGAGGATTCTCATGCGATCATTTTTTCGGCGCGGATTTCTTCGCCTGCGCCAGCAACCGCTTCGCCTGCTGGGCGAGTTTCGGGTCGGAGATCGTCACCTGCTCCATGGCGGCGGCGACCTGCGCCGGGCACCGGCCGATGATCTTCGCGGAGATGGCGACGGCGGCAATGCTCGCCTCGCCCTTGAGATTGCCGGCGCTCAAATACGGCGCGACCATCGCCAGCGATTCGGCGGTGGGAATCCCGCCGAGAGCAACCAGCGCAAGACGCCGCTCCTCGTCACGCTCGATCAGAGCCATCGATTCCTTGAGCGAGACGAGCTTCTGGTCATCGGAGACGTCCTGGATTGGGATCATCCGGAGCTGGCCGCGGAGCGCGAGGACCTTGAACTTTTTGTCCGTCGCGGTTTTGGCGATCTGCATCACGTCGGGCAACGCGTCCGCCGTCTGCCAGTCGCAGAGCGTGCGCAGGGCGGTTTCCTTGATCTCGGCGTTGGCGTCGGAGGAGGCGGCGCGGACGGCGGCGAGCGCCTTGGGGCCGCCAGCCGAGCGCAGCACGTGCAGCAACGCGAGCTTCGCGGGCGCGGGCGCCTGGGCCATCGGCGCGCAGAGCGCGTCCACCAGCTCGGGCGGCACGGCGGTGGCGGTGAACTCGATGGTGTCGTTTTCGCGGACCATCTTCTTGCCCGGCACGCCGTTCAAGGTGTATTCGACGCGCAGGCGCTTCACGCGGCCGCCGGCGGGGTCGCCGAGAGTTTTGTTGGATATCTGCACCGTCGGCGAGGCTTTCACTAACTCGTTGAGCTTGGCGGTGACATCGGCTGACGCGCCGTTCGGCAGGTCGCCATAGACCGCTTTCTGGATGACGACGTTGCCCGCGACGGGCCGGTTCAAACGCGCGCAGACGGCCGACAACGCATTTTCGGCGGCCTCGGTATCCTTCGCCTTCATCAACGCGCCGAGCAGCGCCGGCACTTCGGGGACGCCTGCCAGTTCGCCGAGAGCCTTGAAGCTCGCGGCGGAAACGGCGGGGTTGGAATCTTCCGTGACTTTCAACAACTCCGGAATCGCGCTCATCACGCGGCGTTGGGCGATCAGTTCGATGGCGGCGCGGCGCGGGTTCTCGGCCGGCTGCTTCAACATCGCAACGATGGCCGCGTCCACCTCCGCGCCCGGCATCTTGGCCACGGCCAGCCTCGCGGCCAGCGCCACCTTCACGTCGTCGCTAGCGGCGACGGAAAGCAGCACCGGCGCGGATTTCGGATCGCTCAGGATGTCGAGTACGCTGATGGCGATGAGTTGCTGCGGCGCGGGCGCGCTCTGGGCCATCTTGAGGGCGGCATCGAACGTCTCGGCGTCGCGGCGGTCGGCGAGCGCCAGCAGCAGATAGGACTGCCGCTCCGGCGTCACGCGGTTCATCTCGGCCAGCAGCGCCTGCGTCACTTCGCGGCCGGGCAGGTCGCGCGCCGCGTGCAGGGCGATGTTGAAACAATCCCGGTCGTTGGAGCGCAGTTGTTCGAGCAGCAACGGCACGCCGGAGTCGCCGCGGGCGAGGATCGCGTCGCGCGTCGCCTCCAGGGTCTTCTGCTTTGAGATGTTCGCACTGCGGACCGCATCGAACATCTTCACGGCGTCGGCGGCTTTTCCATCGGCGAGCGATTGTTCCCCGCAGAGGATGCAGCCTTCGGCCACCGCCGGCCGGACCGCAGCGGGCGCGGCGGCGAGGAGCGGTTGCAGCGTCTTGGCGACCGTCGCGCCGCCGATGCGGCCCAGCGCCGCGGCGGCTGCGGAAGCCACGTCGGCGTCTGCGTCGTTCAGTTTTCCGAAGATTGGGCCGACGGCGTTGGCGTCGCGGCGGACGCCGAGCGTATTGATGACGCCGATGAGGAGCTTGCCGTGCAATTTGCCCATCGCCTCGCGCAACGCGTCATCGGCGGCGGAATCGGGAATGTTCTGGAGCGCAATGCGCGCCCAGGAGGCGAGATGCTCGTCGGCGAGGAATGGCGCGAGCACCGAAACCGCCTCGCTGGTGCCGTAGATGGCGAGTTTCTTGCACGCGAGCGCCTTGTCGGCGGGCGGCGCGTCGGACTTGAGGACGGCGATGAGTTCGCGCTGTTTTTCAGCGGACTTGGCGGCGTCGATAGGCGCCGCTTGAAGCGGGCCGGTGATGGCGAGGAGCGCAATCAACGCGGCGCTACGGAGGAGGAACTGGAAGCTCAGGTTCATGTTCTTGTTCGTTGCTCGTGATTTGTAACTCGTAACTCGTGACTCGTTGCTCGATGTTCGTTTTCGATTTACGAGTCACAGACCGCTAAAACCGCCATGGTTCGCGCATCGCCTCGCCACGGAGGCGGTTGGCTTCCTCGTCGCCGATGAACTCGTTTTTCTTCGGGTCGTAGGCAACCTTGCGGTCCAGGAAAAGGGCGATGTTGCCGGCGTTGCAGGCGATGTGCGTCTGGCAGGCCGCGTCGGCGTTGGCCCGCGTCAGCGCGCGGGACTTCACGCAATCAAGGAAGTTGCGGATATGGAAGTTCGCCGGGTAGCCGCCGATCTTGGCGCGCTTGCCGGCAAGCAGTTCCGGCGTGCTCGTATAGAGATCGCCATTGTCGCCGGTCTCGACCCAGCCAGTCTCGCCTTCGAAACGCACGGGGCAGGAGCCGATGTTCGGGATCCAGCCCGTGTTGCGAACCACGAGCTTGACGCCATTGGCGTAGAGCGCGTGCAACTGCTCGTCCTGCGGCCAGTATTCCACCGGCGCGGTCTTGTCGGCGTCATTGGCCCACTGGCAGAGATCCACGCAGTGCGAACCCCACTCCAGGCATCCGCCACCGACGAGGCCGCCGCCTTTTTCGAAATGGAACGCGCTCTTGAACAAACCGTTGTTGAACGGCCGCCACGCCGCAGGGCCGAGGTAAAGGTCCCAGTCGCCTTCCTCCTTGGACGGCGCGGCCTCCTCGGGCATCCAGCCGCTGGTCTCGGTCTTCAAACCGGCGGGATGCGCGTGGAGCGTCTTCAGCTTGCCGAGCCTGCCATGGCGGGCAAGGTCCACCGCGAATTCAAAATTGGGCAGGCTGCGCCGTTGCGTGCCGGCCTGATACACGCGGCCGGTGCGATGAATCGCCTCGCGGAGCGAAAGGCAGTCCATGATGGTCTTGGCGCAGGGTTTCTCGCAGTACACATCCTTGCCCGCCTTCGCGGCCGTGATTGAAGCCAGCGCGTGCCAGTTCGGGCCGGTGGCGATGAGCACCGCGTCAATGTCCTTGCGGGCGAGCAGCTCGCGCAGGTCGCGGTACATGGCGCAGTTGGTGTTGCCGTATTTGGCGTCGGCGCGTTCCTTGACGATCTGGCGTCGCGCGGCCTTGACGTCGGCGATGGCCACAAACTGCACGTCGTCCTCCTCCAGGAAGCAGCCGAGATCGTAGGAACCGCGGTTGCCGATGCCGATGGCGCCGAGCACAATGCGATTGCTCGGAGCGACGGCGCCGTCGAGGCCCAGCGCGGAGGCCGGGATGACGTTCGGCAGCGCGGTCGCCGCCGCCGTGGCGAAACTGGTCTTCAGAAAATCACGACGATTCAATTTCATGATGTTTACTTCGTTTTGTTCTCAAACCACACGGGGCCGCCGAACTTGCCGGTGACGACGATGTCGAGATCGCCGTCGCCATCCATGTCCGCGAGGCAGATGTTCAGGCCGGAGCCGACGCCCGCGTTGTAGGAGATGACGTGTTTGGTCCACGTGACGGTGTGGTTGGGGCCGCGGTGCAGCTTGTAATAATAAAGTCCCAGCGGCGCGTCCTCCTCCGGGTCGTGGCCGTTGTGCGCCATGAACCGCTTGCCGGCCACCAGCTCCGGCACGCCGTCGCCGTCGAGGTCGCCGAGCGCGAGGCTGTGCGCCTGGGTCCACGTGTCGTCAATCACGTGTTGCTTGAACTTGATCTCGCCGCCTTCGCGGTACTGCTCATACCAGAAAATGCCGTACTTGTGCGCGGAGCTGCAAACGATGTCGGGCAGGCCGTCGCCGTTCACGTCGTAAACCAGGATTTGCGCGGTGTGCTCGGGTTTCACGCCGTCCTTGCTGCCGAGAATGAGCGGGTGCTCGATCCACTTGCCGTTGCGCGGGTCGGCGGGCGCCTCGAACCACGCGTCGGGCCGGATGATGTCGGGCCTGCCGTCGCCGTTGAGGTCGCCGATACCGCCGCCAAAATTCATCGGCTTCTCGCTGACGACGTGTACGTCGAACTTGCATTTGCCGACAAGCTCATACCAGACCGTGCGCTTCACGTCGGGCAATACCACGTCGGCTTTGCCGTGGCATAGCAGGTCGCCCATCTGCGCCGTCTCGAAGTTGCCGTTTTCTTCGATCACCGACATCGGCCACTCGCCGGCCGCGGCACCGACGTTCTTCAACCAGACGGCGTGCTTGTCGAACCAGTCCACGCTGATGATGTCGGGCCTGCCGTCGCCGTCCACGTCGAGCGGCAGGTTGGCGAAGTCGTTGCGGTAACCCTTGCCGTTCTCGTCCACGCTGCCTTTGACCGTGCGGACCTTCACCGGCTTGAAGTCGGGGGCGAGGTAGAGATACTCGCCCGCAAAGATGTCCAGCTTGCCGTCGCCGTTGAAGTCGGCGACCGCGCAGGCTTCGCTGCGGTAGTTGTCTATGCGGTGCATGACGAACTTGATGCCGCCGGGCGTGACGTTCTTCGCCTCCGGCGCGTCCGCGCCGAAGCTCTGGACCGCCAGCGCACAACTCGCCGCCGCGGCCAACCAACCGATGGAAGTTCTGAGGGTCTTCATGATTTGTTTTCTTTCGATTCTACCAGACTCACGCATGCCACGGCGCGCGCATGGCGCGCGAGAGCAGCCGGTTCGCCTCGTCGTCGCCAATGAAGCGCTCTTTTGCCGGGTCGAACTTCATGTCGCGCTTGAGCCACATGCAGATGTTGGCGCAGTGGACGGTGGTCATTGAGTGGTGCATCACCATCGGGTTGGCGACGGTGATATCGCGCGACTTCACGCAATCGAGGAAGTTCCGCATGTGATCGAGCGAACGGCCGGTGCGGGCGGCGTATTCGCCGATGACGCGCTTCATCTGCGTCAGCAACAGCGGTGAGGAGACGTCCGGACGGGAGTAGCCGTCGGCGGCGGCGGCCCAGCCCTCGGTGCCGTCGAAGCGCTCGCCACAGGAGCCGTGCCAGTATCGCTTGTTGAGGTCACGTGCGAGGATCATCTTCACGCCGTTGGCGAAATGCGTGACCATCCCGTCGCCGCTCTCGTTGTTGACATATTCGTATGCCACCGCCGAGGACTCGGACGCACCGATGCCGGCCTGCGCCTGCGCGAACGTGTGCGCACCCCACTCGCCGATGCAGCTCGTGTGGAAATCGTAGTTCCCGCGCCAAGCGCCGTGGACGTAGGCGGTGTTGTAGGGCCGCCACGGACACGGGCCGAGCCACGCGTCCCAGTCCAGTTCTTCCTTAGGCGGCTCCGGCTGGGCGGGCATCCATTCGGTTTTCATGGCGGCGGCGTCCCACGGCGCGATGTGCGCGTAGGCGGTATGGATTTTGCCGAGACCGCCGGTGCGGGCCATCTCAATGCAGAAAATGTGGTTCGGTTCGCTGAGCCGCTGCGTGCCGGTCTGATAGACGCGGTTGTAGCGCTTGGCCGTCTCGACGACCATGCGGCCTTCCGCGACGGTCATGGACGACGGCTTCTCCGAATACACGTCCTTGCCGGCGCGCATGGCCACAGTCGCCGCCATCGCATGCCAGCGGTCGCCGGTGGCGATGAGCACCGCGTCCAAGTCCGTCCGCGTCGCCAGAAACTCGCGCATCTCCGGATACATCTTGCAGTCGTTGTTGCCGTATTTGGTGTCCACGGTCTTCTTGACGCGCTCGCGGGACTCGCGCCAGAGATCGCAGATGGCGACGAACTGCACATCGGCCTCGCGCAACGCCCAGTTGAGGTCGTGGCCGCCGCGGTTGCGCAGGCCGATGCCGCCGAGCACGATGCGCTCGCTCGGCGCGACGAAGCCGTCCTTGCCGAGAGCCTTGGCGGGGATGAAATTCGGCGCGACGGCCGCCCCGACGACGGCGGCGGTGGTTTTCAGAAACTGGCGGCGGTTGAACGACAAGGGCGAAGGCAGAGGGGAAGCGTGCATGACTCCGGTGCTCCTGTTTGATGTTTTCATCAGGCGATGTGCTCTGAAATGAACAATGGACGGCCAGCCTAAAGCGCCGCCGCCCGCCGGCCAAGACAAAAATCCCGCCCGCCCATACTACTTTTGGCGCACGGCGCGTGACGGGGATTGAATTCCACGGCTACGGTTATATGACTCGCTCCACACGAGGTCATACCCAAAACTGAGATGCGCCAGTTTTTTGGGAAATCCCGATTGAAAAAGCCTTGTGCTCGAATGTGTTCATCTCCTATAAAATGTGGCAGAGGAGTCCATGGCGATGAAACCCGCTTCAACAGCGTTAGGTGGAATGCCGACAAATTTCTCCGACGGAATTTTGCCTCCTCCATCCTGCACCCCAACGTCCATTGCGGTTGGATTCTGCCTTGGTGGATTGTTGCGGGGCCTCGTCCAGCCGCAAGAATCAAGACCCGCATCCTTGAACCCACGATAACACGGAAAAAAAGCCATGAACAAAAAACCGGGAAAAAACAAATCAGGAATCTCACGGCGCGACTCATTCAAACTTTCCGGGCTGGCCTTGGGAGGGCTGGCCTTGGGAGGAATGACTGGCAAGATTTACGGGCAGTCGGGAGGCTCGGATCCGACGCAGCAATTCACCGATTTCTCGAGCTTGACTCCCTTCACCCCGCCCGAGACCCTGGCCGCGGATCAGATGCGAATCTGGTTTTTCGGGACCTCCTGCATCCCGCGCCTGACCCAGGAGTGCAACAGCATCTTTGTCGAGGTGGGACAGGGCAGCAACGGCCTGCCTTTGGACCAGTTTGTCTTTGACTGCGGCTCGGGCGTCGTCGCCAAGTACAATGCCGCGAAGATTCCCAATGCCAGAATGAACAAAGTCTTTCTGACCCATCTGCACGGGGACCACATCAGCGATCTGTGCCACCTTTATTGTTTCGGACCCTCCACCGACCGCAAGTCGCCCTTCTACATCTGGGGACCGGGGCCTTCGGGCGTGATCAACCCCATGCCTCCGCCGGTGTATTACAATGACGGGACCGCGGCTTTTTGCGCGAACTTCAGGGAAGCCATGCGCTGGCATACGGAAAGTTTCGGTTTTGAAAACACACGCTACTCCGGCTACAAGCCTCCTACCCGCCAAAGCTGGGGGCTTCCTGTCAATCCCATCCCCGTCGGGAACGATGATCCCCGTGATGGCTATGCCGTTGTGCCCATCGAGCTCCCGGCGCCGATCTCGACCGCGCCGAATATTGCCTACAACAACGCCTCCACCGGCGTGAAGATCACCTACTTCCCGGCCATTCACACCCGAAAAGGCTCCGTCAGCTACAAATTGGAATGGAACGGCCTCTCGATGATCTTCTCGGGCGACACCAAGCCCAATTATGACATGATGGCGCAGGCAAGCAATCTGGGCAGAGGCGTGGACGTGCTGATCCACGAAATGGTCATGCCAGCCAGTGTCTGGGCCATGAAAAACCTGGGTATCACAGACCCCAGTCAGGTGGCCCCCGACATCTGGAACGCCGCGCTGAACAACGCCACGGCGGTCCAGAACAGTTCCCACACTCCGCAAGGGGCTTTTGGCTACCTCCTCAGTCAGATCAGTCCTTATCCACGACTGACGGTCGCCACCCATTTCCAGGCTGAGGACGACACCGTCAGCTCCGCCAAGAGCAGCGTCAACGCGCACTTCCCGCCGACGAACGTGTATCCCGGCAATATCGTCTGGGCCGCGGATTTCATGGTGCTCAACGTCTCCAAAACCGGAATCCAGGTCAGGCAAGCCGCCGTGAGCGGCTACGCTTTCTACCCGTTCCCGACGCTTTATGGGGGCCTGATGCCGCCCAAGTATCACAATGCCGATGGCAGTGGGAATGCCTTCGCCCAGATTGACACGACGCGGGCGATCCCGGCAACAGACCCGAATACGGGCGCGGTGAACTACCGTAGCGACGGATTTTAATCACACCCCGGGATACACCGGGGAAGATTTACAGGAACGTTCCCGCGTCAGGGTGTCAGAAGCTGAAGCGGACGCCGGCGCTGACGTTTTGCACGGAGTAGTTGTTGCGCATCAGCTCGGCGCCGTAGGTGACGTAGGTGGCCAGGCTCTTCGACCACTGCACCGTCAGTCCCCAGCCCCACGACCGCCGAGTCGTGCCCCGGCGGCACTCCGGGGGGCGAGCGGCGGTGGGCGCGGGATGTCAGAGGTCGAAAAAAGAGGAGCGACTCGTTGATCATGTGATAAGAGAATCCCTTAGGTTTTTTTCAGGCTTTTGCCTATAGCGCGCGCCGATCCGAGTGTCCTATGCTGACTGGCAGTTGTGTGCGCATGAATCACGTGGAACTGCAACCGTCTCGGCAGATCACCGGCCTCTTCCAGAGCGAACTGCCAGACCCGGAAATTTGCCGGGCAAAAGCGCATACTTCGGAATTTGCGGATTGTTTGGCAAAGTCGTCAGGCCTTTGTCCCTATATCCTTTATTTTGGCGTCGGTTGTTTCTGCAGGCACCCGCAGAGAAAGCAGATCATTGCCAGGACCCTTGCCGCCAATAAGAGCGTCTTAAAGCAACTGGCAGCGTCTTAGTTTGCATTTCCGAGTTATGCCAACCGTGAATCATGCTCAAGTTTGCGCCGTGCCCAAAGCAACCACCAAGAAGGTGGGCAGACCGCGCAAAGCCAGGGGCACCACACGACCCTTTATCCTTGCCGTGCGTTTGACGACCAATGAGACGCGCTTGGTCAAGCGGGCTGTTGCCAAGGCCAAACAAAGTCAATCCAACTGGCTGCGGACCGTATTAGTCGAAGCTGTTCGGCGTGATGGTGTGACTTGACGGCAGGCAACGGATCGAAATCTCTGGGTTGCCAGCGGTGCGGGCAGAAAACGTGCGCTCCCCGCGCATGTCCTTGGCAAAAACGGTGGCCCGCCCGCTGGCATCCCACCAACAGCCACTCGTCGCCAGCGACCTTTGGCTGAAATTGAATGCGCCGCCGGCGCATCCTAGGGAGGAAAAGAGGGAGCCGTGGAGGACAGGCTCGATCCAGGCCCGCTGGCGGCAAGCGCGGATAACAGGCGCCGCATCCTGCAGGCAAGGCCATGGCGCTTTGGCCGTTGCCGTCGCCGGCGCGACGCACTGGAAGAAACGAGCAACCGACGGCAAGTTTTGATGACTTCTGGCGACGGCTGACAAACGCGGCCCTGAACAACGTGTGACAACTCGCGCAAAAGCCGACGAAGCCGGGGTACCGTCAGAAGCTGAAGCGGACGCCGGCGCTGACGTTTTGCACGGAGTAGTTGTTGCGCATCAGTTCGGTGCCGTAGGTGATATAGGTGGCCAGGTCTTTCGACCATTGCACCGTCAATCCCAGCCCCACGACCGCCGAGTCGCGCCCCAGCGGCACGCCTTGGGACGAGAAGATGTTCCCCGACCCGTTGGCAAACTGTGAGTTCACCGCCGTGACACTGTCCATGGACTCGTGCTGCCAGGCCAGGCTCAAGTCCGGTATCCACAAGGTCTTTTCCACGGCGAACTGGCGCGACACATGCATGCCCACTTGCGTCAGCAGCGAGTCCATGCTCTGCGAGCCGATCGTCAGCGGCGCCAGCGAGCCGCTTTCGGTGAAGCCGTCAATGTTCACGGTCGTATACTGCGCGCTCGCGCGCGGGCCGAACGTCCATTCGCCGATGTGCCAGTCGTAGCCGCCGCCCAACATGCCCTGGAGATCGTAGCCCTGTGGGCTGCCTGTGGCATCCTGTCCCAGCACTCGACGCTTGGTATCGTAAATGTTGGCGCCGCCGCCGCCCATGGCTTCCGCGTGCCAGCCGTCCTTGAACCACAGCCCATACACGTTGCCCTGCGCGCCGTTGACGTCCACGCGGCTGTTATTGGCCAGATAGGTGCTGCTGTTGGCGTAGCCCATCGCCACGCCCACCACGAGCTGGTCGTGCGGATAGGTCGTGGGGTCGAGCACCTGACGGTCCATGCCCACCGTCAAACCCGCCGAGGTCACGTGGTAGCCGCTGGCGTTCTGGTTGGCATTCACGCCCACAAACTGTCCGGCACCCTCCACAAACACGCCCCAGGGATTGTCCGTGGAGCGGCGCATGATGCCCGAGGTGAGCGTTTCCTTGGTCATGGCCAGTTCCTGCTCCATCGGCAGCATGGAGGCAAAGCGCGGCTGCTGGTTCACCCAATCCATGACGCCGCTCGGATCGAACAGACTCAAGCCGCCGTTGAAGCCGCCGCCGACGCCGTTGCGCAGCGCGCCGAAGCGGGACTGGAGGTTGCCGGCCTGCGTGTTGGCCGTGCCCGCTCCCACCAGCGGCATGGCCGTGAACCCCTGCGGCGACAGCGAATCGAACGCCGCCGGCAACAGACCCGTCGGCAGTCCGCTCAAGTAGGTAATCAACGGGGCCATGCGCGGGTTGTTCAATTCCGAGTTCAAGGCGTTGGCCACCGCAGACTGGTTTGGCGTCAGCGCATACGGCGTAAACGTGATGTTCCACTTCACCGCCGCGTCGTTGGCATCCGGATAGATCAAACTCGCCGTCAGCGCCGTCTGCGTTGTCAGATTGGTGAAACTGGAGAACCCGTTCGTCCAGCCGCCGGCCGCGTGCAGGAAGGTGAGTTGCATGCCGTTGGTGGGCGTGAAGCCGTTGAAGCCGACCGCCTCCACCATGCCGGTGAGATTGGCCGTGCCGGCGATGTTCAGGTAGCCATACTGGCCCGGGGCCGAGCCGCCAAACTCCACCACCAGCGTGCCGCCGAGGTTCTGAGTGAAGTTGCCGCCGACATTCACCGTGTTGAAGATCGTCAGCGTGGCGTTGTTGCGGACCACCAGATCGTTGGCGAAGGAATTGGCGCCGCTCCGCAACAGCAACGCCGCCGCCGAGACGCCGTCGCCGATGAGAAACGGCACGCTGTTGGAGACGGTGGCCGCGCCGACGCTCAACGTGCCGCCGTTGAGATTGACGGCGCTGTTGGCGCCGTTGGTGGCGTAGAAAAGATCCGCCGTGACCGCGCCGCCATTCATGTTGAGGGTGCCGTTGCGCACGTCCAGCGCGCCGGTGCCGGCGCCGTTGGTGGCGTAGAGGTAGCCGCCGGAGACGGTGATGAAGTTGCCGGTGGATGGATTGTTGCCGATGACGACGTTGGTGGCCATCACCGTGCCGCCGTTGGCGATGGTCACGCTGTTGCTGGAGCCGAAGTTGCCCACAGACAAACTGCCGCTATTGCTCCAGACCGAACCGGGGCCGGTGACCAGCACCGAGTTATAGTTGCTCAAGGTGCCGATCATGCCGTTGACGTCGAAGACCTGGCCGCCGTTGGCGATGGTCACGCTGTTGCTGTAACCGTAGAAGCCCACCGTGAGGTTGCCGCCGGCCAGCACCACGCCGCCGTTGGTCACCATCAGGCTGTTCCCGCTCGCACCGTTGATATCGCCCAGGATCACATCGTAAGCGTTGCTCCAGAGCGAACCGCTGCCGGTGACCAGCACCGAGTTGCCACCGCCGCCGGAGTTGCCGCTGAGACCGATATAGCCGGTGCTGTTGAAGACCTGGCCGCCGCCGGCAATGGTCAGGGTGTTGCTCGAACCGAACTTGCCCACGTAGAGGTCGCCGCCGGCCAGCACCACGGCGCCGTTGGTCACCGTCAGGCTGTTGCGGCTGGAGTTGGGCGGGCCGTAACCGTCGGCGTCACCCACAACCACATCGTAAGCGTTGCTCCAGAGCGAACCGCTGCCGGTGACCAGCACCGAGTTGTTGCCGCCGCCGAAGCTGCCGTCGTAGCCGATGTAACCGTTGCCATTGGCCACCCGGCCGCCGCCGGCGATGGTCAGGGTGTTGCTCGAACCGTACATGCCCACATAAAGGTCGCCGCCGGCCAGCACCATGCCGCCGTTGGTCACCGTCAGGCTGTTGCGGTCGGAGGTGGGCGGGCCGTTGCCATTGTAGCCGCCCACAACCACATCGGCAGCGTTGCTCCAGAGCGAGCCGCTGCCGGTGACCAGCACGGAGTTGCCGCCGCCGCCGAGGTTGCCGTTCAAACCGACGTAGCCAATGTTGTCCATCACCACGCCGCCGCTGGCAATGGTCAGGGTGTTGCTGGAACCGTAGTAGCCCACATAGAGATTGCCGCCGGCCAGCACCACGCCGCCGTTGGTCACCGTCAGACTGTTGCCGCTGGAGTTGGGCGGGCCGTAGCCGGCCGCGTCGCCCACGATCACATCGTAAGCGTTGCTCCAGAGCGAGCCGCTGCCCGTGACCAGCACCGAGTTGCCGCCGCCGCCGCTGCTGCCGTCGTAACCGACATAGCCGTAGCCGTTGAGGACTTTGCCGCCGTTGGAGATGACCAGGCTGTTGCTGGAACCAGAGTTACCGACATACAGATCGCCGCTGTTGTTCCAGACCGAGCCGGCTCCGGTGACGGTGACGGTGTTACTGCTGGAACCGGCATTAAAGCCGATGTAGCCGTCGGCGTTGAAGACTTGGCCGCCGCTGGCAATCGTCAGACTGTTGCCGGAGCCGCCGTCGCCGACGTAGAGAGCGCCGTTGTTGTTCCAAGCCGAGCCGGGACCGGTCACTAACACCGTGTTGTTGTTGCCGGTGGGAATATTGTCAATGTAGCCGTTGGCGTTGAAGACTTGGCCGCCGTTGGCGATGGTCAGGTTGTTGCCGGAGCCGTTGTTGCCGACAGTCAAATTACTGCTATTGCTCCAGACCGAGCCGGGGCCGGTGATGATGACGGAGTTGTTGATCGAATTGCTGTCGTAACCGATATAACCGATGACGTTGAAAACCTGGCCGCCGTTGGCAACGGTCAACTGATTGAAAGAACCCGTGGAGCCAACGTAAAGGGCGCCACTGTTGCTCCAGACCGAGCCGGGGCCGCTGACGAGGACGGCGTTGTTGCTGGAGGAGACTGAGTTGCCCAGAATGCCATTGCCGGAGCCGAGGACCCTGCCGCCGTTGGTGATGGAGAGTTGGCTGAAGGAACCCGTGTCGCCCACCGTCACGATGCCGTTGAGGACGCCGCCGCCGCTCACCGTCAGCGTCCCGCCGTTGTTGATGAAATTCGTCAGGTTGGCCACGGCCGTGCCGGAGATGTTCCACGCGCCGAAGTTGGTGGCGACGCTGACATCGTGCTCGCCGCCGCTGTGGTTGACGGTGCCGCTGGCCCGGTTGAGGAACACCGTGTCCTGGTTGGTGCCGCTCAGGAGCGTGAAGGTGCCGGTGTTGTCGTAAAACGCCGGGTCGAAGATGCCGCCGTTCTGGATGAAGGTGCCGCCATTGGTCACGACATTCACCGTCGCGAAGCCGCCATTCATGCTGAACAGGCTGAAGCCGCTGATGGTCAGCACGGGCGTGTTCAACGTCGCGGAGTTGGTCAGGAAGGAGTGGGCGGCAACCGCCAGCCCGTTGGCAAACGTGTTGGTTCCCGTCGGGAGGTTCAACGAGGCCGCGTTGGTGCCGTCGCCAATGGCGAACGTCACGCCGTTGGAAACGAAGGAGCCGAGCGACGTGAGCGTCCCGCCGTTCAAGTTAACCACCCCGCTGGTGTTCGTGACTATCAACGCATTCAGCATCAGCGTGCCGTTGTTCACGTTGAGCGCGTTAAAAGGTGAGTTGGTGCCTGCGATAAGGCCGCCGGCGTTGACGATGATTCCGACACCATAACTGTTGGTTCCGGAAAGTGTCAGTGTGCCCGAACCGGTCTTGACCAGGCTGCCGCTAGAGTTCGTGCCGAAGCTGTAGTCGCCGAGTTGCGCCGGCTGGACCGCGCCGCCGATGAGCGAGATGGTTATGGCGCCGTTGGAAGTGTAGCCTGAACCGTAGCTGGTGATGAAAATATTGGTCACCTGGCCGAAATGAATGCTGCCCGGCGAGAGGTCAACCTGCGCGACGGCCGTGGCACCCGTGCCGGAGCCGCCGACAATCTGGACGATCGGCGCGCCGATGTAACCGCTGCCGCCATTGGCAACGGCGATGTTGGTGATACCGTAACCAGTGGCTGCAACAAAGGATTGTGTGAGGGTGATCGCACTGAATGAGGAATCTATGACCGCGCCGCCTTGATAAATGACCGCGGCCGAAAAGTTGGACAGGTAGGTCATGCCGCTGCCAACGTTGGCTTGCAGCGTGCCGCCGTTGAAGTTAAATATGGCGTTGGACACCATGAGACCCGCACCCGCGTTGGTCGCGCCGAAATAGCTGCCGTTCCCTGCGACTGTCATGGTGCCGCCGCTGAGGAGGTTGACGGTATTGAAGCAGCCGCCAGCGGTATTCGTTAAAATCATGGTGCCGCCGATACTGATAGTTCCGCCGACGCTATTGCTGTCCCCCGCGCGCGCCTTGCCGCTGAGCAGAACGCCGAGCAAAGCGGCGAGCAGCAGGACGGCGCAGGGCCGTTGGTGGATGCGATGGCGCAAGCGGCGCGAGGGCAGAGTATGGGCGGGTTCGATAGAGCGGTGGCTCGGATATGAAAGCATGGGCTGACTCCTTGAATCAGGTTTTTACCCCTATTGCGAGTTTGGAGTCCAGTACAAACGGGAGTGGGCCAATCACAAACGGGAGTGGGCCAATCCGTTGGCGGCTGGGGAAAAGCCACACGAAACGCGGACATTTACTCCGAAGGACTTCGGAATAAATGTCCGCATCAAACAACGACTGCCGTGGCGGATAGGAGTGTCCGCCTTGCGATCCGCGCCGTGCGCGTCAGGCGAGGCTCTTCAGCATCTCGATCTCTTTCTTGAGCACACCGGGCTGCTGTTCCACCGGGAAATGCCTCAGGCACTCGTTTTCGAGGCAGAGGTCGCCCTGATAGTTCGCCTTGCGCAGGATCGCCACAACGCGCTTGTAGTCAATGTCGCCTTCGTAGATCGGCGCGGCGTATTTGGCGTATTCCCAACCCATCGGCCGGCGGACGTTCCGCTTGTCCGCCGGGTAGCGGACGCTCTTGCAGTGCGTGTGGAAAACGCGCGGCGCGAACTTTTCGTAGTAGCCGTAGATTTCGTCCAGCGCCCAGCCATACCAATAGAAGTTCAACGCGTCGAGCGTTAGCCCAAGGCGCGGCGAGCCGACGCCGGCGAACAGTTTGTCCAGAAACGCCGGGTCGTTGCTGGTCTTGCTGTGGTTCTCGATGGCGAACCGCACGGACGTGCCCTCGGCCGCGTCGCACATCTGTTTGCAGACCTTGACGGCATGCGGCAGGAACTCGTCGGTCGCCATCTTGTGCGCGACGACGTCAATGCGGATGGCCTTCACGCCGAGCTTTTCCGCGACGGGCACCACTTTTCGCATCAGCGCCACTTCCTGCTCCGGCCGCTCCTCGAACTTGGTATAGGTGCAGAACGCCGTGATGACCGCGCCGTGGGCGGCCAGGTCGCCGGCCAGCGCCTTGACGTCGTCGTCGGTGGCGATGCCGTATTTCTTTTCCGGATGATATAGCCCCGGGCACGCCAGCGTGTCGTTCAACGACACTTCGGCAGCGTTGATGCCGAGGAACTGCATCGCGGCCCAGCAATCGGGCTGGCCCGTGGCTTTCAGGTGCGAGTCGCGGCAGGCCACGGTCAGGCGGCGGCTTCCGCCGGCGCTGTCGGTGGTTTTGCAGGCGGCGGCGAATCCGCCGGCCAGCGCGAGGCCGGCGGCGGCGTGCAGGAAATGGCGGCGTGAAACAGGGTGGTCAGTTGGCATGGCAGGACTCCTCATCTTCATGTTCGATTGCGGCTCCGGGTTCAACGGCTTCGGATTCATAGGTTCACCCGCGGTTCGAGTGACGGGCGCATCCTACGCCGGCCGGCGGTCGCGGCGCTACACGAAAGCCTACGCCCACTGGTATTTTCCCGACGCGCGCCGGGAGAGATTCACCGCAGAGGCGCAGAGAGCGCAGAGAGGAAACCCTCAGCGTCCTCTGCGCCTCTGCGGTGAACTTCCGCTTCTGCATGTTTGCGGCGTGACAAGACGCCAGCCGCTTGCCTGCGGCGCAAAAACCGGTATGATGGCACCGATGAAAGGCACTGATTGCATGGCCGTGTTGAAGGCGCTGAGCGAACCGACGCGCATGCGCATCGTCCGGCTGCTGCTGAAGCGGCCGCTGGGCGTGAACGACATTTCCGAGCGCCTCGGCGTCTCGCAATACAACACCTCCAAGCACCTGCGCATCCTGCGCGAGGCCGGCCTGCTGCAGACCGAGAAACAAGGCAAGCTCCGCCTCTACGGCATTGCCGCCGAACTCGCCGACCGTCTGGCGGCGAACAAGAACGTGCTCGAACTCGACTGCTGCACGTTCCGGTTCGACAAACTGCCGAAGTAGCCGGGAGCGGCTCGTTCGACATCACCGCCGGAAAAAGAATTGACGCCGCGTCACATGTATGCACACTTGCGCATATGTTCCCATTGAGAAACACGCGGCGCGGCCCGGCCGTCGCACGCCCTCGCTCCAGGGCAACAAGCTTGCGATGGGCCCGCCTCGTGACGGGTGTGCTGGCCTGCCTCCTGCCGGCGGTGGCGCTGGCTACTTCCAGCGGCCTCAATAACATCCCGACGGCCGACACCACGGACAACCAGACGTTGGTGCTTCAAAACTATGAAACACTCGGGCCGGGCCGGACGCCGGACTACTCCGGTGGTTTCAAGATGGGCCTCTCGCCGTGGGACCAGCGATTCGAGGTCGGCGCGGACGGCCACATGGCGCCCGGCGATCCGGGCCTGTTGGTCCTGCAGGGCAAATATGCTGTTCAGCCGTGGGAGAAGTGGCCGACATTCTGCGTGGGCGTCGCCAACGTGGCCGTCACGGACAGGGACAAGGCGGGCGATCCGTTTTCGTATGCTGTGGCCTCCTACGACGTGAACGGCTGGTTCCGGTTGCACGGCGGCTACGGCTTCCAGACCGACAACAGCACGCCACTGCTGGGTATTGACTCGACGTTCAAAGTCTTGAATCGTTCTTTGATGGTGTGCGTGGATGCGATCCAGATTCAGGATCAGCGCCAGTGGATGCCGAGCTTCGGCATCAAGTATTTTTTCCATCGCCATTGGGCGCTGGAAACGTGGACCAATTTACCGCTCGACCAGGGCAGGCCGAGCGTGGTGTTGAAACTGAACTTTATTTGGCCCTTCGGTCCGGAGAAAAAATAACCATGAGTACGACCCAACAACCCAACGCGTCCAATGGCGGCAAAGCCCGCTACATCATGATCGGCGGTTTCCTTGGCGCGGGCAAAACCACCGCCGTCGGCCGGCTCGCGCGGCAGCTTACCGACGGCGGCATGCGCGTCGGCCTCATCACCAACGACCAGGGCCGCGAGCTGGTGGACACGCTGACGCTGCGCGCGCAGGGCTTCGAGACGGCGGAAATCCTCGGCGGCTGCTTCTGCTGCCGGTTCAACTCGCTCATCGAGGCCTCGCAGAAGCTTTGCGCCAAAACGCGGCCGGACGTGTTCATCGCCGAGCCGGTGGGCAGTTGCACCGATTTGGTCGCGACGGTCACGTATCCTCTGCGGCGGCTCTACGGCGACGACTTCACCGTCGCGCCCGTGAGCGTGATGGTGGACCCGGTTCGCGCGCTGCGCGTGCTCGGCGTGGAAAAGGGCGGCGGCTTCTCCGAAAAGGTGGCCTACATCTACGCCAAACAGCTTGAAGAAGCCGATCTGATCGTCATCAACAAGAGCGACCTGCTCGACGCGGCGCGGTTGAAAGCGTTGCGCGCCGCGCTCGCGGCGAAGTTTCCGCGCACCGAAGTCCTGGCGGTGTCGGCGCGCCGGGGTACCAACCTCGACGCGTGGTTCGCCCGGCTCACGAGCGAGACGCAGGCCGCGCGGCGGACGATGGAGGTGGACTACGACCTCTACGCCGACGGCGAGGCGCTGATGGGCTGGCTCAACTGCACCGTCCGGCTCACGGCGACGAAGTTGTTCGACGCCGACAGCCTGCTGCAACAGCTCGCCGGGGAAATCCAGAAGCGTCTGCAAGCGCAGCAGGCGGAGATCGCGCACCTCAAGATGACCTTCAGCGCCGACGGCGATCATGTGGCGGTGGCGAACTTGGTGCGCAACGATTTCGTGCCGGAGCTTTCGTTGAAACTGGGCGAGCCGGTCAAGGAAGGCGAACTGATCGTCAATCTGCGAGCCGAGGCCTCGCCCGACGCGCTGGCCGCGACCGTCAAGGAATCCGTGCCGGCGATAGCTGCGAAGTTCCCGACGCTGCAAGCGACGCTGGATCACTTGGAACATTTCCGCCCCGGCCGGCCAAACCCGACTCACCGCGACCAACAGGCAGTCTGAGCGTTGCGTGAGGACTCTGCGATGAAACGGCTTCCAAAATGGTTCACCGGCGAGTTCTTCGGTACGTTCCTACTTGTTTTCTTCGGCTGCGGCAGCGTCTGCACGGCGGTGACGACCGGCGCGCAGGTCGGCGTTTTCCAGGTCGCCATCGTCTGGGGCCTCGGCATTGCCACGGCCATCTACCTGACCGGCGCGTTGAGCGGCGCGCACCTGAACCCGGCCGTGACCGTGAGCATGGCGGCATGGTCGGACTTTCCGAAATCGCGGGTGCTGCCCTACATCGCCGCGCAGATGCTTGGCGCGTTTATGGCGTCGGCGGCGCTGTATCTTGTTTTCGGCAATGCGTTGGGGGAATTTGAGCGCGCCAACGGCATTGTGCGCGGCGCGCCCGGCAGCGAGGCTAGCGCGATGGTTTTTGGCGAATATTTTCCCTCGCCCGGCGGCAAACCGCTCACCGCCGCCGCCCGGGCACGTATGAGCGCGCCGGCGGCATTTGGCGCGGAAGTCCTTGGCACGGCGGTGTTACTGCTGGTCATTTTTTGCGCCACGGACGAACGCAACCGGTCGCGTCCGCAAGTCCTTACGGCCGCGAGCATTGGCCTGACGGTCACACTGCTGATCTCACTTCTGGGACCGTTGACGATGGCGTGCTTCAACCCGGCGCGCGATTTGGCGCCGCGGGTGTTTTCGTCGCTTGCGGGATGGGGCGGCATGCCATTTCGTTTGAACGGGCAAGGCTGGTGGACGGTCTATATCGCCGCGCCTCTGCTGGGCGGGTTGCTGGGAGGGGCGGTGTACCGTGTCTTTTTCAAGCCGGCCTACCGGGATTGAGAAGGCTGGCGGGAAAGACCGGAGCCCGAAAAACGGAAAAATAGTCATAGACTAGTTTGGTGCCGCCATGTAAATTGCGCGCCTAACTTTGACCAAAAAAACGACGGTTAGGAGAACATTATGTCAGAACTGATAAACAAACTCGTGGTTCCGGTCAGCGTCGTCTTGGCGCTCATCGGCGTCATCATGGCCTGGTCGCGCGGCAGTGCCAACGCCCAGCTTTTGGAGGAAGCGCGCCAAAACTCGATGATCGCCCAGCAAGTGCAACTTCAACAGGCGGTCTATCAACGGCTGTCGCAGGAACTGCTGGTTTACAGCCGTCAGCAGCCGGCGATTGATCCCGTGCTTCAGGCGTTCGGCTTGAAGCCGCAGCCCGCGCAGCCGGCCCAGCCGTCGGCCCGTCCGTCAACTACGCCGTCCACCCCTGCTCCCCGCCGCTAATTGGATAAGAACATGAGCCAACCCATTTCTAAATCTTCCAACGACTCGCTGATTCTTGGTCTCAGCGTCACTGTCCTCGCCGTTCTGGTGTTTGTCCTGAGCTACCGGGTCAGTTCGTACGTCTCGTTGCAAAACGACAACCTCAACGCCAGCATCCAGAACATGAAGCGGCAGCTCGAGCAGAGCAAGCCGATGATCGAGGCCTACGGGAACTTCCGCAACGCGCTGTTGCAATACGTCCAGAAGACCGGTGACGGCGCCGTGCTGCAGCGCATGGCTTACTACGGCATCGTTCAAGTGAAGCAACAGGAAGGCCAGCCAGCCGCGCCCGGAGCGGCTCAACCTGCGACCTCGGCTGCGCCGACGTCATCCAGCGCGCCTGCGGCGCCACCCGCGTCGTCAACCACGCGCTAAATAAGCGGCGCAGCGGAATTGCTGCGCGGCTCGTGTCCGTCACGGCGGGCGACAGATGCCCACGTGATCCCGTCTTGTCGTCCTTGCCCGGCACATCGGTGTGACGGGCAAGGACGACCTGCGGCGCAAAAGGTTGTTCCACCAGCGGGGCCGTTACGCTAGTATGCTGCCGACGTGACGGAACCACCCAACGAGATTCCAGGCTATGAAATCCTGGCCAAAATCGGCGAAGGCGGCCGCGGCACGGTTTACCGCGCCCGCCAACTGTCGCTGGATCGGCTCGTTGCCGTAAAAATCCTCTCGCCCGAGCTGGCCTCCGACGCCGAATACACCGCCAAGTTCCTCGAAGAAGCCCGCGCTGCCGGCAAGCTCAGCCATCCCAACATCGTCCAGGCCATCGAAGCCGGCGTTCACAACGGCATCTGGTATTTCGTCATGGAACTGGTCGAGAGCGGCTCGTTGCACGAGCGGCTGGCCAACGTCGGCAGGTTTTCCGAAGCGGAGACGCTGGACGTCGCGCAGCAGATGGCGCAGGCGCTCGATTTCGCCTGGCGGCGCGCGCATCTCATCCATCGCGACATCAAGCCCGCCAACATCCTCCTGACAAACGACGGCCGCGCCAAACTCGCCGACCTCGGCTTGGCGCAGCGTCACGGCGCGCCCGCCGACAAGTCCGGCTTCACCGAAGGCACGCCGCAGTATTGCGCGCCCGAACAATGCCGTGGCCAGCCGAACCTCGACATCCGCACCGACCTCTACGCGCTCGGCGGCACGCTTTACCACCTCCTCTGCGGTCGTCCGCCGTTCGACGGCGATAACCCCGCCGTGGTCATGGGCAAACAGATTTCCGAGCCGCCACCGCCGCCGCGCAGTCTCAACCCGCAGATTTCGCCCGCGCTCGAAGCGGTCATCCTGAAACTGCTCGCCAAAGACCCGGCCCATCGGTTCCAGTCGCCCGCCGAGCTTTTGAAGGAAGTCGAGCGCCTCCTCGCGATCCAGCGGGGCGAAACACCTGAAGTGCCACTCGCCGTCGCCAGCGGCCGCTCTACACGTGCCGTCTGGGGAATCGCTTTCGCTCTGGTCGTTGTGGTCATCGGAGCCATTGCCCTGCTCAAAGCGCCGGCTTTCCGCGGGAAACTGAAACCCGCCACCCGGCCCGCGGTCAGCGTTGTTCCGAAACCGCCCGGCGTCCTGCCCACGCCGGCTATTCCCGCCGGCTCACAGCCAGTGGCCGTCCTCTCTCCGCAACCGTTGCCGCCGGCCGTCACGCCCCCGGTTGTCAGCGTGCCGCCGGCCACCAACGCGCCGCCGTCGCCTTCCAGCCCCGCCGGGGAGGAAGTGCAAAAACTTTTGAACGGTGTCGCCGCCCTCGTCAAGGAATCCAAATACGCCGATGCCGAGGGAGCGCTGCAAAAAATCATCGAGCAATGGCGAAGCGCGCCGCTGCCCGCCCGCTTGAAAGCCGAAAGCGCCTTGTCGAAGCTCGAAGGCGTTTTGCAGGAGACACAAGCCGCGCACGCCGCCTACGACAAGAAAGTGGCCGACGAAACCGCCGCCAAGGCCGCAGCGGAAGCCGCGCGGCGCGAGCGAGTCGAGGCCCAGGTCCGCGCCATCATCGCCCCGACCGAAGGCTGGGTGCGCACCTTCTACCTCGAATACGCCTGCCAATACATGGCCGCGCAAATCGCCAAGGCGGCGGACGCCGATGTTCGCGCGCGGCTGGAAACCCGCGCCGGCGAATTGCAATTGCTCGCCGAACTGAAAAACCACCTGATCGCCGCCATCGGCAAAGGCGCGCTGCCGGCGCGCGCCTTCACCCTCGCGCGGGGCCGGACGCTGCAAGGCAAGCCCGTCAGCGCCACCGCTGACAACCTCAGCATCGCCGTCGGCGTCGGCACCATCGCGTTGCGCTGGAGCGATCTGACCGAGCCGGCGATTTACGCCATGCTCCAGGCCAGCGTCACCGCGCAACACAGCCGCGCCCTCGCCGCGCTGGCCCTCTACGCCTGGGAAACCGGCCGCGGCGCCGACGCCATTCGTTACTACGAACAGGCCAAGACCGCCCTCGGCGACCAGCTTCCCGAACCGGTCCGCCGCCGCGCCCAGCCCGCGCCTTGAACTGAAGTGGTGTGCGGGTTTCGTTGCGAAAGACTATCCGAAATCCGAGACCCGAATACCGATGAAACGCTGGCTCTACTACATCGCCGCCGCGTGGGCGTTTTTCGCGCTCACATGGTGGGTTTGCGAGCGGCTGTTGATGACCGACGAGAAGCGCGTGCTGCTGCAGATTGAAACGCTCCGGCAGGCCGCCGAGTCCGGCAACCTCTTCGTGCTCGAAGACGCCATTGCCTCCGATTATCACGACGACCGGGACAATGACAAGCGCACCCTGCTCTTCGCCGTCCGCGCGCTGCGCCAGCAGTATCACAACCTCGAAATCCACGTCGGCCGCGCCGCCGTTCGCGTCGCCGGCGCCACCGCCACCGCCGACCTGCGCGCTCGCGTCATCGGTCGCAGCGACGAGGACGCCCGGCTCGAAGGCGAAAGCGGCGACTATCGCCTCGCCTTCCGCCGCGTGGACAAGGAATGGAAGTTGAGCGGCGTCACGCGCCGCGACTCGACGCCGTGATGCGGCGCAAACCAAAAGGATGGACGGCAAAATCGTTTTCCGTCATAGTTTCCGCCGCCATGATTCCGGCTTTTGAGTCACTGGAAAGGGATTCCCCATGAACAACACCCCACGCCTTTTTTTCAAGCACGCCGCGCGGTGCGGCTTGTTTTTCCCGCTCGCGATGGCCGCGGTGATCGTCGCGATCGCCCTGCCCGCCGCTGCATGGGCCGAGCCGGTGCCGCTCAACAACGGCAGCGTCGTCAACGGCGACGTTGGCAACGTCACGGCGCGGGGCTTCGACCTCAAACTGCCTTACGGCGCGGCGAAATATTCCTGGTCGCAGGTGGATGTCCGCCGCCTGCCGTCGGTCAATCCGCGTTTGTTCCAAACTTTCTGCACCGCCACCGGCTATCAGCCGCCCGCCGCGCCGGCTCCGGCCGCACCCGCGGCGGTCGCGCCTGCGGCAGTTCCGGCAGCGGCGAAACAAGCCGCGGCGTCACCGCCCGTTGCCGCGCCCGCCGAGTGGCCGTGTTTCGGCGGGCCGAACCACGACGGCAAGTCGCCCGACAAAGGATTGCTCAAGGAATGGCCCGAAGACGGCCCGAAGCTGCTCTGGAAGGTGGACGGCATCGGCAAAGGTTTCTCCAGCGCGACTGTCAGCGGTGGCGCGGTCTACGTCAGCGGCGAGTCGGGCGACAAGGTGTCGCTGTTCGCGTTCGACATGGACGGCAAGCAGAAATGGAAGGTGAATAATGCAGGCGGCATCTGCAAGAACGTTGGCGGCGCGCGCAGCTCGCCGACGGTGGACGGGGCGAATGTTTATCTGCTGGCCGGCGACGGCTTGCTCGGCTGCTACGACACGAAGACCGGCACGCGGAAGTGGATGCATCAGGCAACCACCGAGTTCGGTGGCGCGCCGGGCGGCTGGGGCTACGCCGAGTCGGTGCTGATCCTCGGCAAGCTCGCCATTTTCAAACCGGGCGGACAGAACTGCATCGTCGCGCTCGACAAGAACACCGGCGCGAAAGTCTGGAGCAGCAAAGGCTTCAGCGCCGGCCCGGAATACGGCTCGTGCCTGCCGTTCGCGTTCGGCAACGCCCCGATGATCGCCACCGGCACGCGCGCCGGGCTGGTCTGCGTCAACGCGACCAACGGCGAGTTGCTGTGGCAGAATCCGTTCGCCGCCAACAACACCGCCAACTGCCCGACGCCCGCCTACAGCGACGGTTATGTCTTCTGGGCCAACGGCTACGGCAAGGGCGGCGTCTGCATGAAACTCGCACCCGGTGGCAAGGCGGAGCAGGCGTGGACCACGCAGGACATGGTCTGCCATCACGGCGGTTACGTCATCGAGGGCGGCTGCATCTACGGCAATCACAACAACGGCTGGGCCTGCCTCGACCTGAAAACCGGCGAGAAAAAATGGTTTGAGCAGGCCGTGGGCAAAGGCTCCCTCTGCTGGGCCGACGGCATGCTCTACCTTTTCAGCGAGAAAGCCGGCCTCGCCGCGCTCGCGACCTGCTCGCCGCAGGGCCTCGAAATCAAAGGCCGCGTCCAGGTCGCCGGCACTGGGACGAGCTGGGCGCACCCGGTCGTCATCGGCGGCCGCCTTTACCTGCGCTACGACACCAACCTTTACTGTTACGACGTGCGAGCCAAGTAGCGTCGTCGCAAACCCGAGCGACGAAGCTAGACTGCGCCGAACGAAAAACTGAAGGAGGATGGGCAATGACAAAGTGGATCTGTGCTCTGTTCATTTGCGGGCTGGCGTCCACGGCGTGGGCGGCGCCGCCGTGTGTCGTCAAGGCGACGCCCGACAACGGCGCGGTCGGCGTGGACCCGCTCACGCGGGAAATCCGCGTCACGTTCGACCAGCCGATGAGCAAGGGCTGTTCGTTCGTCGGTGGCGGGCCGGCGTTTCCCCAAACGACGGGCCGGCCGCGCTGGGTGGATGAGCGGACCTGCGTGCTGGACGTTCAGCTCGAACCGGACCACCGCTATGGGTTCAGCATCAACTCCTCGCAGTTCACCAACTTCCGGAACAAGGCGGGCGAGCCTGCGGTTCCGTATCCGGTCTCGTTCAGGACCGCCGCTGGCGCTTCGGGCGGGCCCGCGCTTACGGCCGAACAGAACGCGGCGGCGGTCGGGCGGCTGGGAACGGCGCTTCAAAAGCAATACTCCTATCGCGAATTGCGCGGTGTGGACTGGGAGAAGTTGCTGAAGGAAAACTCAGCGGCCCTCACGGCGGCCAAAACGCCGGGGCAATTTGCGGACGAGGCGGCCAAACTTCTGGGGACGGCGAAGGACATGCATATCTGGCTGGAGGTGAACGGCAAGACCATTGCGTCCTGTCACCGCGACGTGCTGCGAAACATCAACGTGCCCACGCTCGGGAAACTCGTGCCCGCGTGGAAGCAGCGCAGCAAGGCGGTCGGGTCGGGACAATACCCGGACGGGATCGGCTACATCCTGATTTCCACCTGGAGCCGTGGTTCCACCGTGCTGGAGACGGCGCTCGACGCCCTGAAGGAGCTGGCCGGCTGCAAGGCGCTCATTGTGGACGTCCGGCCCAACAGCGGCGGGGCCGAACCGTTGGCACAGAAGTTCGCCGGCTGTTTTGTCGCCGGGCCGAAGGCGTATGCCAAACACGTGACGATTCAGAACGGCCGGTTTGGCCCGGCGCGGGAACGCTCGATCGAATCGAATCCGGCGGGGCCGGCGTATCGCGGCAAGGTGGCCGTGCTGATGGGCCAGGTGAACATGAGCAGTTGCGAATCGTTCCTGTTGATGATGAAGCAGATTCCCGGATGCGTCCTCATCGGCGAGAAGTCGTTCGGCTCTTCGGGCAATCCCAAGCCGGTCGACTTGGGCAACGGGGTGACGGTTTATCTGCCGAGCTGGAAGGATTTGCGGCTGGATGGCTCGTGTTTCGAAGGCGTGGGCATCGCGCCGGACATTGAAGTGAAGACGAAGGCGGACGATTTCGCTTCGCGCGACCCCGTGCTGGACGCGGCGTTGAAGGTGCTGCGGGGGAAATAAGAACGGGCGGGGAAACTCAATTCGCGTTTCGGCTTTCGGGTTCGGTGCGCCCGTCGCTTGCGACGATGGGCATCGCTGTATCCGATTGCTGTAGCGGCGGTCTCTGACCGCCGGATATTGATGAAGAATGATTTCGGCGGTCAGAGACCGCCGCTACAGTTCTCATAATGACACTAAACTCGCCGGGCGGCGCAGTTGACCTTCGGCGGCAGTGGGCGTAAGAAATGCCTACTGATGAAACGTCTCCGGCTTCTCTTCGCTTTCTTGCTGGCCGTCACGAATGCCTTCGCCGCGTCGCCGCGCCACGTCGAGATCAGCGCGCGCATCGAGCCGGCGGTCGCGCGCGGCGGCGAGACGGTGAAACTCATCGTCACCGCCGTCGCTGACGAAGGCTGGCACCTCTACTCGCTCACGCAAAAACCCGGCGGCCCGGAGAAGACCACGATCACGGTGGCGGACAGCGCCGTTGTGGAAAAAGTCGGCGCGTTCACCGGCCCATCGCCGAAACGCGTGCACGACTCGGCGTTCGACATGGACGTCGAGCAGCACGAAGGCAGGACGGAGTTCGTCGCGCCGCTCACGCTCAAGGCCGGCGCGGCGGTGGGCGCGCAGAAGATCGAAGGCAAGGTGCACTTCATGGTGTGCAACGCGCAAACCTGCCTGCCGCCGATGAGCGTGGCATTCGCGGCGGAATTTGCCATCGAGCCGGGCGCGCCGCGCGCGGAATTTGTCTCGGCGGTTTCCGCTGCTCCGGCCGCGGAGACGGCGGGCGCGCCGGAAAAATTCGGCGGCCGGGCCGACGGGCTGGGCGGGCTGATTTTGCTGGCGATTATTTCCGGCCTCATCTCGCTGCTGACGCCGTGCGTGTTCCCGATGATCCCGATCACGGTGAGCTTCTTCACCAAGGAAGCCGCGCACGACCGGCGGCGCGCGCTGCAACTCGCGGCGGTCTACGGCCTCGGCATCGTCGCGACGTTCACGCTCGTGGGCGTAGTGCTCACGCTGCTGCTCGGCGCGGGCAGCGCCAACAAGTTCGCCGCCAGCCCGGTGGTAAACCTCGCCATCGGCGCGCTGTTCGTCGCGTTCGCGCTCAGTTTGTTCGGCTTATTCGAGTTCCAACTGCCGTCGTCGTGGATTGACGCGGCCCAATCGCGCACCGGCGCGGGCACGGTCGGCGCGATGTTCATGGCGCTGGTGTTCACGCTGACGAGTTTCACTTGCACCGCGCCGTTCATCGGGCCGCTGCTGGTGGCGATCACGCGGGGCGCGTGGTTCTGGCCGCTGGTGGGCATGAGCGTGTTCAGCGCGACGTTTGCGGCGCCGTTCGTGCTCCTGGCGCTTTTCCCGAGCTGGCTCGCGCGGCTGCCCAAGAGCGGCGGCTGGCTCAACTCCACCAAGGTCGTGATGGGTTTCCTCGAAATCGCCGCGGCGATGAAGTTTTTCAGCAACGCCGACCTGATCTGGAATTGGGGCGTGTTCACGACGCCGGTGGTGCTGGCGAGCTGGGTGGCGCTGGCCGTGCTCACCGCCCTGTATATCCTCGGCAAGGTCCGGATGCCGCACGAGTCGCCGGCGGGAAAAATCGGAGTCCTGCGGTGGCTGTTCGGCGCCGTGTTCCTGGCGCTCGCGCTGGTGATGGCGCCGGGCTTCTGGAAAATCCCGCCGCCGAACCTGATTGATTCCTACCTGCCGACGCCGATTGCGTTGAAGCAGCAGGATAAGCTCGCGTGGGGCGACGATTACGCGGCCGCGCTGGCGCAGGCGAAGGCCGAGGGCAAGAAGGTGTTCATTGATTTCACCGGCTACACCTGCACGAACTGCCGGTGGATGGAGATCAGCATTTTTCCCCAGCCGGAGGTGGAGGCGGCGCTCCAGAAGTTCGTCCGCGTGCGGCTATACACCGACGGCGGCCCGCACGGCCAGCAGAACCAGGATTTCCAGGTCGCGCGCTTCGGCGACGCCGCCCTGCCCCTCTACGTCATCATGAGCGCCGACGACAAGGAACTCGCCCGCTTCGCTGGCATGACCCGCGACGTGAAAGCGTATCTGGAGTTTCTCAAGAAGGGGTTGTAGCGGCGGCTTGCCAGAACAAGCTAGGTATCATTGGTGATGCTTGCGCGACCGATGTTGTTCTGCGGGCGCCAGCATATCCTTCGCGTAGAAAATTCGTCCAGACGCAAACACGTATCCTTCAGTCTGTTTGAGGGCTGGCTTGCCTTCGAAGCAATTGCCGAGCAAAAGGCCCTTACACTTCGGGCACTTTGGCGGATTGAGGTATCGAAAGCGACCGCCGCAAGGGCACTGCAAAAACAGCTCCTCTACTGCTGTCCAAAATGGAATGTCACTGCGGCCGTAGTCGCCGCGAGGAAGTTTGGGACGCTCTGGCATACCGGAAAGATCAATGTCGAAGTCGCCGAGCAGCAAAACCGACTCGCAGCCGCCGCAGTAGAAATCAGTCATTGCGCTGAAGCCAAGATGATATTGTGTACCCTTAATGAAGCATCCACAACTCTTGCATAGTTGTGCAGTATGTCGTGGATCGTCGATGGAGTTGATAAGCCTGGGAAACGTCCTTCGGAGTGGCCACAGAAGTTTCTTGCGGGTCTGAAATAGTCCAAACCGCATCTTATCGAGAAATCGGTGCATACTCAGATGCCTAACCCGCATTCGTCATCCTCTTTTCCTTCCACGCCTTGCAACCGTGCGGACATTCGCGCCGGCTTTTCAGCGTGTCTAGAACATTTCAGGCTGGTGCGGCGGGCTGGGTGGATTCGCGTTCATCCTGTGCATCCTGTCTTGAAAACCTTCGGTGCGGCCAAAGAAGATCTGACAGGATGAACAGGATTTACAGGATGCTTGCGAAAAGGATTCGCTATCGTGGCCGGTTGGCCGGCTGGAAGTATTTCTCAACCGCTCTTTTCATTTATCCCTGTCCTGATAGGCGGCCTGAAGACGCTTGGAGTCAATCGCTGTCCCCGTCAGCGTCAGGGAAACGACGTGAGCCCGGAGCCAGGCGCCCAGCCGGCTCCTGGGCGTGGGCCATTGACTGGTCTTGCCGCCGACCAGGAAGCCCGTGACCACCCAGACCTGCCCGCGGCTGTCCTTCGCGTAGAGCTGCATCTGGAGTTTTCGACGGCTGCCCGCCTTGATAACCTCTGTCGTCTCGAGCGTGGCGGCGGTCTGGTCGGACAGTGTCACGGATTCCACGGATTCCTTCCCCACCAGTTGAAGCCGCGGGTCCTTCATCGCGTCCTTGACCGTTTTCCGGGCGAGGGTCTCGGTGGACTCTTTGGCCGGCGGGAGTTTCTCGACGACCAACCCGATTTGCAGGGGCGCTCCGGTTTCATCCACCGCCGGGACGCCAATGCCATCGCCCGAGCGGTAGACCGGCATCGTATTCTCGAGGCCATCCATGTTCCGCCAGCCTTTCGGAACTGCAACCTTCGCGGAGCCGGTCGAGACGGTTTCCCAGGTCGCCGCCGAGGTGTTGGAGTTGGCCGCAGCAAGAACACTCGCGAGGGCGAGGAACAAGAGCATGTTTTTCATGGGCTTCGTCGTTTCCTGGACCGCGAATGGATTTTCGCGCCGGCGTTTCGGCGTGTCCAGAACATTTCAGGCTGTGGCGGCGGCTCCGGCGCATCCCGGTTTTTCGGGAGGTTGAAGCAACGGACTTGGAAGTCCGTTCTACCGGGAGGCACGCCCGCCGCCTTCCATTTCATAGCAAATTTACCTTGACATGATAGAGAAAATACCTATATTCTTTGCGTCGCGATGAAGACCGCAATCGCGCGAGCAGGGGAAGTCCCGCCGGAGGCCGGCAACGGCTTCTCCCAAACCGGCCCGGACGCGGCCAAGGGCGCAACCGGGCGTATTCGGAAACAATCCACGGATTGCACGGATTACACGGATCGTTCGGACCGCCCGGATTGGCCGGATCGCCTGACCGCCCAAGCAGCAAAATCGCCCCCGGCGTGGACAGCGGAAGCCGGCGGAAGGTTGGTTTTCCTCCCGGCAATCATAGGGGGCTGTTTTTCAAAACGAACCCAAATGATGGGACGCGGTCAAACCGTAAAACATCGTTTTTCCCAGGGAAAATAGAAATTTAGAGTTGGAGAACGACCGGTGAGAAAACCTTTTTTTACGAAACGAACCCAAATGAATCACAAGCAACACGTTGACAGGACGTTATGAAAACGCTTGATGGAGAAATGTGCCAAAACGAGGCCAAATAAGCACAAACTGAATCCGCCCCCGAAAAACATCTGACTAATTCCGGCTAAATCCGACCTGATCCGACCTGATCCGACCCAAGCCGACAAAACCCGACCGTATGAGACCCGTTACAGATTACAAATGCACGATGGTTGGGCGCGCGTCACGCGGGTTTCCGGCCCCAAGCCTGAAAGTAGGGACCGTGGACCACGAGCGTGTCCGGATTGTCAATATGCTGTCGCAACGCTTCCTTCAAATCCGTGAAAGCCGCCTCCGCCATGAGGTTCTGGGCGAGGACGCGTTCTCTCAGATTGTCCGCAAAGGTCAGGAAGATGCTCCGGCGGGGGGCCGTTGGCGGATACACGTGAATGATCGGATGGACGCGGACATCCACCAGACCGGCGGAGCGAAGCAGGCGCGGCAGTTTTCTGCCGACGAAGGGATCACTGCCGCACTTGGCGCTTTGGGTCACAAACAACTCCACGAAGGCGTTCCATGCGGGCGACGGCGGATCGCAAATCATGGCCGCCCAGTCCACCTCGTGAAACGCCACCGCGCCGCCGGGCCGCGCCAGCGCGGCGGCTTCCGCAACAATCTCCCCGGGGTTTGGAACGTTCACGAGCACCAGACGGGCCGTGACGAGATCGAACGACGCGCGCGGCAGGCCGGTGGATCGGGCGTCGCCGCACAGGACTTCGACGTTCCGGAGGCCGCGCTCCGCGATGAACTTGCGGGCGAGGCCGACCGCTTCCTCGTTTCGCTCGATGGCCGTCACGCTCCCCGAAGGGCCGACGCGCGCCGCGAGCAGGTCGAGGCAGCCTCGCGGCCCGCAACCGATTTCGAGGACGCGCGCGCCAGCGGCCAGCCCGATGTCATCGAGCAAACGGGCCGCCTCGGGACCAAGCTGTTCGGCCTGTCGTTGCAATCTCTCCTGTTCCGCGCGCCTGTGCCCGAGGAAGTATTCGTCGCGTTCAGTCATGGTTTATTTCCGTTTGCCGGGCCAGAGCGTTGCGCCGGCTTTTCAACGTGTCCAGAACATTTGAGGCGGTTCGCGCTTTTGGGGCCAGCCGACACAGCCGAACAGCGGGGTGGATCGCGACCTCCGGGCGCGATGGCGAATGGGAAGCCAAAGAACGGCGCTTGTGATGAGGTTCTCGTTTTTTCAAGCGCGACTGCTTTCTCCTGCCGGCCGCCATCGCGCCCGGAGGTCGCGATCCACCTGCGACGACTCCGCCTCCTTACGTCGGCGGCTACGTTTTTGATTATTGCAGCCGCTTCCGGTATCGGATCGCTTTCAGGGGAGCGCCGGGACTCAGCATCTTGGATGCTCCATCGGCCTCGAAACCCATCGCCTCGTAAAACCGCCTTGCGGCGGCGTTGCCCTCGAAGACCCACAAGACGGCCTGCCCGTAGTGCCGTGAGCCGAGCATTTGCTCCGCGGTTTGGCAGAGCTGCCGGCCCACGCCTTTCCGCCAATGCCGCGGTGCAAGGTAGATACCCCAAATCTCGCCGGTTGTCGCAGGGTCCACATCGGTGTCCCGGCAGGCGCCAAGGGTCAGGAAACCAAACAATTCATCCGATTCCTCAACGACGTAAGTATCCCCGGTGCCGGCAGCCAGCGATTCGCGAAAACGCTGGGCACGTTGCTCATAGTTCAAGCCGTCCAGATGAGCATCCGGCACAAGCCCGCGATACGCGGCCCGCCACGAGTCCACATGCACTCTGGCGAGCGCGTCCGCATCATTCACTTTTGCGGGACGAATGTTCATCTCCTAAGCCGGACTGGCATCAGACATCCTGTTGGATGCCTTTGATTGCGACCTGGGCGGACTTTCGTCCTGGCGTTTCAACGTGTCCAGAACATTTCAGGTTGTTGCGTGTTGTGACGTTGCCTTGGCTCCTGCATCACGATCAAGTCCCGGAGGGACGAGTGAGAACAGCCCGGCACTTCAGCGCCATAACCACCCTGAAAACCCGCCGCTCACTCCGAATCTTCCGACGCGTGGCCGCTGTAGGCGCAGATGCCGCGCTTGCTGGCGGCGATGAACTCGATGAAATGTTTCAGCTCCGGCGACTCCGGCATTTGGCGAAGCTGGACGAGCGCGTCGCTGACGTTGAGGCCGCCGAGGTAGAGCGTGCGAAACGCCTGCTTGATGGCGGTGCGCGTGGCGAGGCTCACGCCGGCGCGGCGCAGACCGATGATGTTCAGGCCGCTGACGTCGTTGGTGTGGTTGGTGATGCAGTAGGGCGGCACATCCTTGGAGACGCGCGAACCGCCGCGCATGAGACAGAGCGTGCCGAGCCGGACGAACTGGTGGACGAGACAGTTGCCGCTGATGTTGACGCGGTCCTCGATGAGGGCGTGGCCGCCGAGCGTGCCGCCGTTGGCGATGATCACGCCGTTACCGAGCTGGCTGTTGTGGCCGACGTGGCTGGTGCACATGAAATAGCAGCCGTCGCCGATGCGCGTCGTGCGGTCGTCCTTGAGCGCGCCGCGATGGATGGTGACGTGCTCGCGGAAAACGTTCTTCGCGCCAATCTTCAAAAACGACTCGCTGCCGTCGTAGCCGAGGTCTTGGGGGAAGTCGCCGATGACCGCCCCGAAATGGACGACGTTGTCGGCGCCCATCTCGGTCCAGCCGGTGATGTAGGCGTGCGGGCCGATCTTCGTGCGCGGGCCGATGCGGACGTGGTCTTCGATGACGGCATAGGGACCGACCTCGACGGTGGCGTCGAGTTCGGCCTTCGGCGAAACGATGGCGGTTGGATGAATCATCATTGAATCAAACCTATTTCTTTCACGCTGACAAAATCTTCCGTGCGACCGGAGTCGCGTTTGCCGACGATAATGTGGTCCAGCACCTCGATTTTCAACACCCGACCGGCCTCGACCAGCTCGCGCGTGATCCGGAGGTCGTCGCTCGACGGCGTCGGATCGCCGCTGGGGTGGTTGTGGACGAGGATGACGCTGGCGGCGCCGGCGCGGATGGCTTCGCGGAAGACCTCTCGCGGATGGACGAGGCTGGCGTTGAGCGTGCCCTTGCTGACCTTCACGTCGCGGATGAGCCGGTTCTTGGTGTCCAGCAACAGAACGTGAAACTCCTCCACCTCGAAGTGCTGCATTTCCTCGCGGAGCCGGTCGGCCACGTCGCGCGGCGTGCGGAGCATCGGGCGGGCTTCGCGCGTCGCGGGCAGCCGCGACGCCAGGGCGAACGCGGCCTTGAGCTGCACGGCTTTCGCGAGGCCGATGCCCTTGATGGCGCTGAGTTCCTCGACCGACGCGGCGGCGAGGCGCTCGATGGTTTGGAATTGCGCGAGGAGATCGCGGCCGATCTCAATGGCGGAACGCCCGCCGGTGCCGGTGCGCAGCAGGATGGCGATCAACTCCGCGGTGTCGAGCCGTTCGGCGCCGAGCGCGTGCAGTTTCTCGCGCGGGCGCTCCGACAACGGCAGATCGGTGATGCGGTAAGCCACGGCCGCATCCTACCGCCGCCGCCGCCGCGTGGAAAGCGAATGATTGGGGGCCAAGTCTGTCGCGGGATTCGGCTCGGCTGCCCGCCCGCCCCGGTATTGACCCGCGCGCGGCGCTCGGTATGATGCGCGGCCATGAACAAAACGTTTATGCTTTCCCGCCGCCAGTTCCTTTCCGCCGCCGGCGCGCTCGCCGTGCCGATGATCATTCCCGCCTCCGTGCTCGGACGCGGCGGGCGGCCCGCGCCTTCGCAACGCATCAATCTCGCCTGCTTCGGCTTCGGCACCATCGCGCAATCGGTAACGCCGAATTTTCTCAACGACGAGCGCGTGCAGGTCGTGGCGGTGGCCGACGTGAACCGCGAGTCGGATCACTACGGTTATCAGGGCGAACACAAGGGCGGACGCGAGACCGGACGGCGGATGATCAACGGCCATTACGCCAAGCAGACCGGCAAGGCGGACTACGACGGCTGCCGCGTCTATGAGGATTTCCGTGAGCTGTTGCACAAGGAAGACGTGGACGCAGTGGAGGTGGCCACGCCGGACCATTGGCACGCCATCATGGCGATCACCTGCGCGCGGCTCGGCAAGCACATCTACGGCCAGAAGCCGCTGGCCGTGACGGTCGAGCAAGGCCGCACGATGGTGCGCGAGGTGACGAAAGCCGGCGTGACATGGCAGACCGGCAGCCAGCAACGGTCGCAGACCTACTTCCGCATGGCGTGCGAGTTCGTCCGCAACGGCCGGCTCGGCAAGCTCCAACGCATTCACGTGGTGCTGCCGGGCGGCCATCGCGATTTCAGCCAGCTCGCGTCGAAGCAGACGCCCGAGCCGGTGCCGGACGGATTGAACTACGAGATGTGGGAAGGGCCGGCGCCGCATCGCGACTACCGGCCTGCGCTGATGCCGCTGAACTGGCGCTGGAATTTCGATTACTCCGGCGGGATGATCACCGACTGGGGCGCGCACCACATGGACATCGCGCAATGGGCGCTGGACATGGACAAGTCCGGGCCGGTGAAGATCGAGAACTTCCGCGCCGACCTGCCCGCGCCGGGCGAGTTGTACAACACGGCGAAGACGTTCCATTTCGAGTGCGTCTATGCCAGCGGCGTCACGATGGTCGTGGAGGACGAATCCGCCGGGCCGAACGGCATCACGTTCGAGGGCGAGAACGGCCGGAAGATTTTCGTGAGCCGCGAGAAGCTGGAGTTCACGCCGGAGAGCCTGCGCCAGCAAAAGATCGGCGAGAGCGAGATCCATCTTTACGAGAGCAAGCACCACGAGCGCAACTTCGTGGACTGCATCTACTCCGGCAAACCGACCGTCGCGCCGATCGAGGCCGCACACCGTTCGATCAGCATCGCGCACATCGCCAACATCGCCATCCGCCTGGGCCGGACGAAGATCGAATGGAACCCGGCAAAGGAGCGGTTTGTCGGAGACGACCAGGCCAACAAGATGCTGGGCCGGCCGATGCGCCGCCCGTGGTCGCTCAACCCCGCCGTGTGACGCGCGGCCCCGACTCCCTGGCAACGGGCGGAAAATTACATGTTGACATTTCGTTATTAGACGAAATATAGTATTGGCCATGCGCGACTTCATGAGAATCACCAAGGCGCTGGCCGACGACAACCGCGTGCGCGTGCTGCTGGCGCTGAAGGCCGGCGAACTGTGCGTCTGCCAGATCAGCGAGATGTTCGGGCTGGCGACGTCCACGATCTCCAAACATCTGTCCATCCTCTACGACGCCGGGCTGATCGAGTCCCGCAAGGAGGAGCGGTGGGTGTATTACCGCCTGCCGGGAAAGGAGGCGGCCGCCTCCGTCCGCGAGGCGATTGACTGGGTGCAGAAGTCGCTGGGCGGCACACCGCAGGCCGCCGAGGATCACAAGAAGCTGAAACAAATCCTGAAGATGGACCCCACAGCGATATGCCAACGCCAGCTCCGAAAATGAAAGTGCTGTTCCTTTGCACCGGCAACTCATGCCGCAGCCAGATGGCCGAAGGCTGGGCGCGCCACTTGAAAGGCGACGTCCTCGAAGCCTACTCCGCCGGCATCGAGAAGCACGGCATGAACCCGCACGCCGTCAAAGTCATGGCTGAAGCGGGCGTGGACATCTCGAAACACTACTCGAAGACGCCCGACGAAATCGGGCCGGTGCCATTCGATTATGTCGTCACGGTCTGCGGTCATGCCAACGAACACTGCCCGATCTTTCCGGGCAAGGCGAAGGTCGTCCACGTCGGTTTCGAGGACCCGCCCAAGCTGACGAAACACCTGCCCGACGGCGAGGAGAAGCTGGCGGTTTACCGGCGGGTGCGCGACGAGATCCGGCGTTTTGTCGAGAGCCTGCCGGCCGCGCTTGCGTCGAAGATGTAGCGGAGGACACGATGAATGCGCATCCCGATTGCCACGGCGCGCTGTTTCCCGACTTCACGCGTCTGCAAAAGAACAAGCCGCTCGAAAGCCGGGCGTTCACCGCGCTCGTCGTCAGCCACGGCATCGGCGTGCAAGACCGCAAACTGGAGGTCAAACGCGAGGGTTGGGAGAAGTGCACCGCTTGTCCCGACTATCGCACTTGCTACGACCTGAGCATGGCCAAGTTGCTGATGAATACCGTGCTGCTGAACGGCTGGTATGGGGCTTAGAGCAATCCTTCAAAATCACACTCTCTGAAAGCATCCACTATGAAACCTCAAAACTCCGATCCCCACGCCGTGCGGGAAAAAGTCCGGGCCGGCTACAGCCAGATCGCGCTGCACGGCAGCGAGCGGCGCAAGCCGAGCTGCTGTTGCGGCATGTCCGCCGTGGACTCCGAAAAACTGGCCCGCCAGATTGGTTATTCGGCCGGGGAACTTTCGGCCCTGCCCGACGGCGCCAACATCGGCCTGTCCTGCGGCAATCCCGGCGCGCTGGCCGCGCTCCGGCCCGGCGAAGTGCTGCTGGACCTCGGCAGCGGCGCCGGCTTCGACGCCTACGTGGCCGGACCCAAGGTCGGCGCGACGGGCCGCGTCATCGGTGTGGACATGACGCCGGAAATGCTCGCTAGAGCGCGCAAAAACCTCGCCGCTTACCGCAACCGCACGGGCTTCGACAACGTCGAGTTCCGGCTCGGCGAGATTGAGCACCTGCCCGTGGCCGACGCGAACGTGGACGCGGTCATCTCCAACTGCGTCATCAACCTCTCGCCCGACAAACCGCAGGTCTGGCGCGAGATCGCGCGCGTGCTCAAGCCGGGCGGCCGCATCGCGGTATCGGATTTGGCGTTGTTCAAACCGCTGCCGGACGCCGTTCGCGAAATGGTCGAAGCGCTGGTGGGCTGCGTGGCCGGCGCAGTGCTTGTGGCGGAAACCGAACGCATGGCGAGGGACGCCGGCCTGACGGACATCCGCCTAAACCCCAAGGCCGGCTACGTGGACAACCTTGTCGAGTGGCAGGACCCGCTCTACCAAAAAATCACGGCGCACTTGCCGGCTGGCACCAAGCCAAGCGATTACATCACCAGTCTCGAAGTGACGGCGCAAAAACCATGAATGCGGAAAAGAAGCGCCTCGCCTTTTTCGAGCGTTACCTGACGCTGTGGGTTTTCCTTTGCATGATCGTCGGCGTTGCGGCCGGCAAACTGCTGCCGGACATGACGGCAGCGTTGAGCCGGCTGGAGTTCGGCCAGGGTTCGCAAGTCAACGTGCCCATCGGAGTGCTGTTGTGGCTGATGATCTACCCGATGATGCTGAAGGTGGACTTCAGCGCCCTCGGCGGCATCGCACGCCGGCCGAAAGGGCTGATGGTGACCTTGTTCGTGAACTGGTTGGTGAAGCCGTTCAGCATGGCGCTGCTGGCGTGGGTCTTCATGCAAAACGTCTTCGCAGCGTGGATTGATCCCGAAACGGCGCGCAGCTACACCGCCGGCCTCATCATCCTCGCCGCCGCGCCCTGCACGGCCATGGTGTTCGTGTGGAGCTATCTCACCGACGGCGACCCCGCCTACACGCTCGTGCAGGTGGCGGTCAACGACCTCATCATGCTCGTGGCGTTCGCGCCCATCGTGATGTTCCTGTGCGGCGTCGCCAACGTTGTCGTGCCGGCGAAGGTGCTCATCACATCGGTGGTCGTGTTCATCGTCATCCCGCTCGCGGCAGGCTGGCTCACGCGCACGGTGCTGCTGAAGTCGCACGGCCTCGCGTGGTTTGATGAGAAGTTCCTGCCGAAGTTCCATCCCGTCATGATCGGCGCGCTGCTGTTGACGCTGGTGCTGATCTTCGCGTTTCAGGCGGAGAATCTGACAACGCGATGGTTTGCCGTGGTGCTGATTGCTGTGCCTATCCTCATTCAAGTCTATTTCAATTCCAGCATCACTTATGGGCTGATGCGTTGGTTCAAAGTGCCGCACAACGTGGCGTCGCCGGGTGCGCTCATTGGTGCGAGCAACTTCTTCGAACTGGCCGTGGCCGTAGCCATCACGCTGTTTGGCCCCAGCTCTGGCGCGGCACTGGCTTGCGTCGTCGGCGTGCTGGTTGAAGTCCCGGTGATGCTTTCGGTCTGCAATGTTTGCAACCGGACACGTCATTGGTTCGCAGAGGGCCCAAAGGCAACTGGCTAATGGGAAACAGTATCGAATTGGCGTCTCACGTGGTTCAAGTGGCCTTGTTCGGTGTGACGGTTTGCACCATTGCCGCCGCAGCATTGACCGTGGCGCCCGGCTTCCGCCCCGACCGCGCAGGCTTTGGACGCCGTTTTCTTTTCTTCTTCTTGCGCTACTGCCTGCCAGCATGGGGTCTGGTGGAACTGGCGGTTTGGGCGCTCACCGGCCGACCCTATCCGTAATATGTTGGTGGCACACTCTTGGGATATCGAGAGGGCATGGCCAAAACAATCACTTGACATATTTAGGCAAATGGCTAAGTATATCACGTCGTTTATGGCTCAAACATTACCAGTCAAGTTCAAGGCCCAAGCTGCCGTCCTCAAGGCGCTGGCTCATCCCACGCGTTTGTTCATTGTGGATGAACTGTCCAAGCGCGAACGGTGTGTGTGCGAGTTGACCGAGATGGTTGGATCGGAAATGTCCACTGTCTCGAAGCATCTCACGCTGCTGAAACACGCAGGCATCGTGGAGGATGACAAGCGCGGCGTGCAGGTGTTCTACCGGCTCAAGAGGCCGTGCGTGATGAACTTTTTCAAGTGCGTGACCGCCGTGCGGAAAGACGCTATAGAGGAGTAAGCGTAGCAACTGCAGCGATTTTTTATTTGCCGAATACTTGGCGAGTTGGCTAAATAGCCACGTTATCCTTCGGCGCGAAGGAAAGGAAACGAAAACACCGTGAGCCGTTGCGCAGTCGGAAACAAAAGTGAATGGATGCTTTTTCAACAACTAGGAGAAATATCATGCAACTACTCGTTCTAGGTCCAGGCTGTGCGAGATGCCAGAAGCTCTACGAAACCACCGAGCAGGCCGCCAAGGAGCTTGGCTTGCCATACGAACTCAACAAGGTCACCGACCTGAAACAGATCATGGCCTTGCGCATCATGATGACGCCGGCGCTGGTGGTCAACGGCACCGTCAAGGTCGCCGGCCGCGTGCCGTCAGTAGAGGAGATCAAAAAGCTGCTCGTCTGAACCGTCGGCCCGTTCCGGCCGGTTGACAGATGCAGGAAGTTGTCATGTCTAGTCCGAACGAACATGCAGAGGTCGCAGTCCTGGGCGGAGGTCCCGCCGGCTACGTCGCGGCCATTTGCGCGGCACAGCGCGGGGCACGCGTCGTGCTCGTCGAGAAGGACCGCCTCGGCGGGACGTGCCTGAACGTCGGATGCATCCCGACCAAGACGCTGACGACGGCAACCGAGCTGCTGCTCCGCGCAAAACGGGGGAGCGAATTCGGTCTGTCGATTCCGCAAGCAGCGGCGGACCTGCCCGCCATGATGGCTTATAAGCAGGCCACTGTGAACAGACTCGTCAATGGCGTTGCTCAGTTGCTGAAAGCGCGCCGCGTCACGCTGGTTCGCGGCGAGGCAAGGCTCATCAAGCCGGACACGCTATCCGTTGAGGACGATCAAGGCAAACGTCAGGAGATTTCTGCAGGCCGTATTATCCTCGCGCCGGGTTCGGTCGCGGCAGCGCCGCAGATCGAGGGGATTGGTTTGCCGGGTGTGATGACCAGCACCGGGGCGCTGGAAATCGAGACAGTGCCGCGCCGCCTGACGATAATCGGCGGCGGCGTCATCGGACTGGAGTTCGCGTGCATTTACGAGGCGCTGGGCAGCAAGGTGACAGTCCTGGAGATGACTCCGTCAATTCTTCCCGGTGCCGCAGATGAACCGATTGCGAAACGGTTGCAGATCCTCCTGCGCCGACGAGGCATGGAGATTCGGACGGGCGCAGTCGTGCGGCGAATCGAGAAGGCTGGCGATACACTGCACGTTTTCGTTGACGGCGCTGATGGCGAGACGGCGGTGGAATGCGAGAGAGTGCTGGTGGCGACGGGCCGCTGGCCAAACACCGAGCGGATGGGTTTTGCTGAACTCGGCTTGCGCATGAACGGTCGCGCCATTGCCGTGGATGAGCGGCTGGCGACGAATCTGCCGAACGTCTGGGCCGTTGGCGACGCGATTGGGGGCTGGATGCTGGCGCACAAGGCGATGGTGGATGGCCGCGTGGCGGCGGAGAACTCGACCAACGGCCAGCGGCAAGCCGACTATCGCTCCGTTCCTAATGTGATTTTTACCCGGCCGGAAGTCGCCGGCGTGGGGCTGACCGAAGCGCAGGCCCGCGCGGCAGGCACAGAGGTGAAGGTCGCACAGTTCCCGTTTTCGTCGAACCCGCGAGCGCGCATTCTTGGCGAATCCGACGGCCTGGTGCGGCTCATTTGCGAGGCGGGCAGCGGGCGCATACTCGGCGTGCATCTGCTGGGGCCGCACGTTACTGACCTGATTGCCGAAGGAGCGCTCGCCGTGCAGATGGGAGCGACGGCCGACGACCTGGCATGGACGACGCACGCCCATCCAACGCTGCCGGAAGCGATGTTGGAGGCCGCACTCGATTTCCGTGACGCAGCAATTCACTTTCGCTCTCAGTAAACAAAGGAAATGCCATGCCCAAATACCTTGAAACCACCGTGGATAAGTTCACATTCCGAGTGGCCACGGACCGCCTCTATACGTCGCAAGGGCTATGGGTGTTAGGCCAGACGAACAATCGCGTCCACGTCGGCCTCACCGACTACTTGCAGCAGCACAGCGGTGACGTGGCCTTCGCTTCTGTAAAACCGGCGGGCTTCAAGCTCGCGACGGGAGATCAGTTGGCCGAGATCGAAACGATCAAAGCGCTCGTGGAGATTCTGTCGCCCGTCAGTGGGATGGTGGTGGAGGTGAACCCAGCTCTCGATTTGACCCCGGAAGTCATCAATCAGGACTGCTACGACAAGGGCTGGCTGGTGGTGATCGAAACGGCGAATTGGGAAACCGACCAGACGAAGTTGTTGGAGGCATCCAGCTACTTCGAGGTCATGCAGTCTCAACTGCAAGAGGAACTCAAGAAGCGATGAGCAACGACAAGCATCTCGTCGTCGTCGTGCCGTGCAGCGGCATCGGCAAACCGTTCGGCACGGTGGCCCGCGAGGCTGCCTACGAACTCTGCGAGAACCTGCGGACCGGCGACACCCAACTTGTCGCGCTGGCCAAGCTGGTGCTGGGCGACAGCGCTGCCCGCGAAATCGTTGCCCAAAACCCGGTCGTGACGATTGACGGCTGCAAGCACATGTGCGCCGCCAAAATGGTCCGCGAAAGCGGCGGCACCGTCGCACGCGAGGTGGCGGTGCTGGATGCGTTTCGCCAGCACAAGGAACTGAAACCCGAAGGCATTGCCGAGTTGAACGAGGCCGGTCAAAAACTCGCACGCTTAATGGCCGAGGAAATTGCGGGAACCCTTGCCGAAACCGCTAAGTCGGGGATGGCGAGAGGAGGAAGCCATGACTGAATTGCCAGAGCGCAAAGTTGGCATCGTCGCTTGTTGCGGCGAGGAACTGGCCGAGGGTACCGTCTCGCGCTTGGCCGCTCTAAAGGTGCTCAACGAACTGCGACCGCACGACACCGTCACCATTTGCCTGCCACTTTTCCTTGCGGGCAACGCTGGGGACCGCGCCTTCGCCCGGCTGCATCCGACAATTACGGTGGACGGCTGCGACCTGCGTTGTGCGGCCCGTGCCACAGAGAAGTATTCCAGCAAACCGGCAGCAAGCATTGTTGTGAACGACCTTGTCGCCGAATGTGTGCTGCCCAAGCCCGAAGGCAGGCGGCGGCTGAACGAAGCCGGCAAGCAAGCGGTGGTAGCCACCGCTGAGCGCATGGCCATGCTGGTGGACCAGGTGCTCGGCAAGGAAGGCCGCACCCCAACCGCTGGAGAGGCTGCGGACGCGCCGCTGCGGAAAACAGGTGAAGCCACCTGCGCGTGCGGGTCGGGCGTTCCCATCCAGAAAGTAGTCATCGGCGGCCAGACGGTGGAACTGCTGGCGCTGCCGCTCATCTTCCGACAGTTCCGCGACGCTGGCCACAGTTCGGACGAGGCCGCCACTCGTGAGCTGTTCGAAACCGTGAAAATTTACAATGACGTGCCTGTGCAATCGGAAGCGGCCTACCGTGAGGCGATCCTGCGCGAATATGCCGCATTTTTGCAAACAGGAGCTTAACCGATGAGCCAAACCGCAACCTATCACACAACCGTGCGTTGGACTGGAGAGCATTGGGGTCACCTCGTCATGGGCAATGGACCGGAGATGAAGTTCTCGGCCCCGCCGGATGCGCATGGGCACGCTGGCGTATTCACGCCGGAGGACGCCTTCGTAGCAGCGGCCAACACCTGCGTGATGATGATGTTCATCTGGGCGACGGAGCGCTTCAAACTCAAGCTCCTTTCCTACGAATGCTGCACCGAAGGCACCAAGCTGATCGAGATAGACCGCACGGAAATTTTCACCCGGCTACATTTCCGTCCGGTAATCCGCATCGCGGCGGCAGGCGAACCACGAACGATAATTGAAGCCCGGACCCGCCGCGCTCTCCAAGCTGCGCAGAAATACAGCTTGGTCGCCAATTCGGTGAAGTCGGAAATCGTGATCGAGCCGGAAATCATCATCGAGGACTGAACGCGTTGAGTGCATCACCCACATCTTCCTCGAAGGCTGGACGCGGGCGTAAAAGCTGCTCGCCTAGTCCTCGTGGCGCACGGGTTGACAATGACAGGACCATGAAACGAAAGGAAATCATGAAATCGAAAGTGAATCGCAGACAATTTATCGGCGCGGCCGGCGCTTTGGCCGTCACTGTGACAAAGGGCGCGGAACAACCGCCGAAAGACACAAGAGCCAGTGCCGCGCCTGTGTGCGCCTGCGGAGCAGCCCCGAAGTTGATCTTCCCCTGTTCTGGCTCGGCGGACGTGGGTGCCATCGCCGACCAGACCGCCCGCAAGCTCATGACCGAGGGCGTGGGCCGGATGTTCTGTCTGGCCGGCATCGGCGGACGCGTGCCCGGCATTGTGGAAACAACCAAGTGCGCGTCGAAGGTGCTCGTGATAGACGGCTGTCCGTTGGAGTGCGCCCGCAAGACGCTCGAAGTCGCCGGCTTCTCCGGTTTCGCTCACCTGAAGCTCCACGATCTAGGTATGGAAAAGGGCAAGACGCCGCCCACAACCGAAGCCATCGCCAAAGCCGCCGACGCCGGGCGTCCGATGCTCAAAAGCTGACCTCGCCTGATTCGTCTCCGAATAAAACAACCAGCTCTACCCGTGAAAACTCCACTCAAGATCATCATTGTTGTGGCTCTGATTGCGCTCGTGGCAGGAGCCGTCGTCATCAAACAGGGCCGGCGTTCCGCGCAGTCCGGCAGCGCCGGCCAGCCGGCAGCCCAAGCTGCCGCGAAGTTGCCCAAGCTTCTCGACCTCGGCGCCGACAAGTGCATCCCCTGCAAAATGATGGCGCCCATTCTGGAGGAGATGAAAAAGGAATACGCCGGCAGGCTGGACGTGGAGTTCATTGACGTGTGGAAGAATCCCGATGCTGCGCAAAAACAGGCCGTCGAGATCATTCCAACGCAGATCTTCTTTGACGCGAGCGGCAAGGAACTGTTCCGCCACACGGGATTCTTTGCAAAGGATGACATCCTTGCGAAATGGAAAGAACTGGGCGTTGACTTGGCGGCCAAACCATAGATGGAACAGCTTTTCACAACGCTGACGCATGCCGTCGAAGGCTCGCCTGCCGTGGCCTTGGGCGCGGCGCTGTTGTGGGGCGTGCTCAGCATCCTGCTCAGCCCCTGCCACCTGTCGAGCATCCCGCTCATTGTCGGCTTCATCAGCGGCCAGGGAAAACTCTCCACCGCCCGCGCCTGCGGCATCGCCACCCTCTTCGCCACCGGCATCCTTGTCACCATCGCCGCCATCGGCGTCGCCACCGCCGCCGCCGGACGCATGATGGGCGACGTGGGACCGTGGGCAAACTATCTCGTCGCCGGGCTGCTGGCGGTGGTGGGATTGCACCTGCTCGGCATCATTCCCATGCCATGGAGCGGACCGGGCCAGGTCGGCATGAAACGCAAGGGCCTGCTGGCGGCGTTCATTCTCGGCCTGGTATTTGGCATCGCGCTCGGTCCCTGCACGTTCGCCTACATGGCCCCCATGCTGGCCGTGACCTTCAAGCTGGCGGGCACGCGGATGGTTTACGGCGCGCTGCTGCTGCTGGCCTACGGGGTGGGCCATTGCGCCGTGATTGTCGTCGCCGGAACCTCCACCGAGCTGGTGCAGCGATACCTCCATTGGAACGAACAGTCCAAAGGCACCGCCATTGTGAAGGGCATCTGCGGCGTGCTGCTGTTGCTCGGCGGCGTCTGGCTCATTTATTCCGCGCCGTGATTTCGCGGAGTGGCGAACACGGACGGGTGCTCAGTGGCAACAACGGCATCCGCCGCCATGCGAGGGCCGGCGCGGCGCGGGGGACGCACCGCTGCGGCTGCCAACGCCGATCAGGCCCAAGCCGCCCACGAGGACGCGCCGGATCGGCTCGCCGGTTTCCGGGTGCTTCGTCAGCGCCGCATCCTTCATACTCTGGCGGATTTCGTAGCGGCGCACTTCGTCGCCGGCTTTGGCCGGGATGGTTTCGTAAACGTAAGTCGCCATGGCAATTCTCGTTCTTTGTTTCCACCCCACCTTGCCCCAAAACCGCGCCGCACACAAGCGGGCTTCTACCGCAACTCGCGCGATAAACTGGATGGCCAGGCCCTGCGATGTCTGTTAATGTCGCGCCAGCGATCATGAGCGACAAACCCCGCGTTTACATTGCCGACTTCATCACCGACGACCTCGCGGTCGAAAAACAAATCCTCGGCGACCTCGCGGAGGTCCATGCGCTGGGCGCCGAAACCGAGCGGCAACTCGAAGGCCGCGTCGAGGACGCCGCTTGCATCATGATGTATCACTTCGTGAGCCTCGGCGCGGCGACGATCGGCCGGCTGCGCCAGTGCAAACTCATCGTCCGCTGCGGCGTGGGCATTGACAACGTGGACGCCGCCGCCGCGCGCCGGCGGAGCATCCCCGTGTGCAATGTTCCCGACTACGGCACCGAGGACGTTGCCGACACCGCCATGGCCATGATGCTGACGCTGACGCGCGGCACGCATTTGATGAACTCGCGGCTGCGCTCGGCCCGCGGCGTGTGGAACTACACGCAGGCAGCGCCGGTGCGGCGGCTGCGCGGGCGGGTGTTCGCGGTGATCGGCATGGGCCGCATCGGCACCGCCGTCAGCGTCCGCGCCAGGGCGTTCGGCATGGACGTGGTGTTCTACGATCCCTACGTTCCCGACGGCTGGGACCGCGCGCACGGCGTCCGCCGCGCGGAGACGCTGGACGAACTGCTGGCCCAGGCGCACGTGTTGACCATCCACTGCCCGGCCACGCCGGAAACCACCCGCATGATTGGCGCGGAGCAAATCGCGCGCATGCCGCGCGGCTCGTTCCTGATCAACACCGCGCGCGGCGTCATCGTGGACACGTCGGCGGTGCCGCCGGCGATCCGTTCGGGACAATTGGCCGGCGCGGGATTGGACGTGCTGCCGGTGGAGCCGCCGCCCGCGAACGATCCCCTGATCGCCGCCTGGCGCGACCCGAACGATCCGTGCCACGACCGCGTGGTGATCTCGCCGCACGCGGCGTTCTACAGCGAGGAAGGGCTGATGGACATCCGCGTCAAAGCCTCGCACGCCTGCCGCAAGGCGCTGCTGGGCCAGCCGCTGCGGAACGTGGTGAACTGAAGCCCGGTCGGATGGACGACCCCGGGTTCGTTGGAACCACGAACTTTTCCTACGACATCGCCAACGCCACGGCGCCCATCACGCCGGCGTCGTAGCGCAACTGCGCGGGCTCGATGCGAATGTGCGCGGCGGCTTCGGCCAGACAGAAGCGCGGCACGGCGCGGCGCAGCGGCGCCAGATAGAGTTGCTCCGGTGCCTGTGACAGGCCGCCGCCGATGATGATGAGGGCGGGGTTCACCAAACCGATGGCGATGCCGAGGCCGTGGGCGAGGTCTTCGATGACGCCGTCGAGCACGCGCCGCGCGGTGGTGTCGCCTTGCAACGCCAGCGCGTCCACTTCCTTGCCGTCCACCTTCCGGCCCAGCGCCTCGCTGGCGCGGCGGCCGATGGCGCTGCCGCTGGCGCAGCCTTCGAGGCAGCCGTGCTTGCCGCAGGTGCAGACCGGGCCGTCGCGGCGGACGATGATGTGGCCGATCTCGCCGGCCAGGTTTTGCGCGCCGCGGACGAGCGCGCCGTTGGCAATGACGCCACCGCCGATGCCGGTGCCGATGTTGACGTAAAGCAGATCGTTGACGCCGCGGCCCGCGCCGAAGCGCCACTCGCCGAGCGTGCCCGCGTTGGCGTCGTTGTCGATCGCGATGGGAATGCCGAAGCGTTGCTGCAACTGGTCGCGCAGCGGCGTGTTTTCCCATCCGGGATTTTGATGGCTCAACAGCGCAACGCCGCGCTCGAAATCCACCGGCCCGCCAAAGCCGACGCCGATGCGCCGCACGCTGCCGCCTTCGCCGCCCGCCTGCTTTTGCAGCGCGGCGATGATTTCCGAAATCAATTCCACGCCAGCTTTCGCGCCGCCGGCGCGGTCGGACTTGCGCCGGAGCGTGGCCACGTGTTTGCCGTCGTCCGATGCGAGCGCGCCGGTCATGTTGGTGTTGCCGACATCAATGCCAATGATCATGTTGAGCCTTTCCAAAAACGTTTCACTTCGCGCGGCTGTCCGTAAGCGACTTGCTTTCGCTCCGCGCGATGAACTCCTCGATGTTCGCGCGCTCGGCCGCCTCCATGCGGCGGCGTTTTTCGTAGTAGTGGTCGTAGCGCGCGAGTTCCTGTTCGGTCCACGCGTTCGCTTCCTTGTAATCGCCGCAGAACGGCACGAAAAGATCAATCCATGCACAGAGCTTTTCCATTTCCTCGCGCGTGAGCGTAACGCCGCGGTGGCCGCGCTCCAGCATCGCGACCAGTCCGCTTCTGGTGGAACCGGCGAAATACGGCGGCAACATCGAGACGACCGATTGCGAGCCGGCCCAGTTCACCAGCCGGCCTTCGAACCATCCGCAAAATCGTTCACAGCCGTATTCAGTGGCGGCGGGGTTCTTCTTCCGCCGCTCCTCGGGAGACGACTGGGTCAGGACGAGGTAGGCGTCGCTCCATTTGCGTTTGGCGGTGGGATCGAGAACCTTCGCACCGAGCAGACTAAAAACATTCTTGGGGTCGGCGGGCGCGATTGCAGCGGACTGCTTCCGCGGGTCGGTGGAGTAAAGCTTCGCGGCGGCTTCGCGGTCGTTGTGGCAGGAGACGCACTTGCGGTCGAGGATCGGCTGGATTTCCTTCGCGAAACTGAAGCCTCGCGGCGGACCGTAAAACGGCTCCAGCGCCTGCGGGCCGGCCTTTAACGCGGCAGTGGCAGGGTATCGTTCCGTCGGCGGCGCGGCATTTTTGTTTTCGTGGCAGCCGACGCACGACTGGTTTTCGCCGGGCTGGAGCGTGCTCCAACTACGCATCGTCTGGACGGCGCGGCCTTTTTCGTCGAGCGCCTGGAAATAAATCGGCGTGCGCGCGGGTACGGTGAAGAACGCGGAGCCGTCCTCGTGAACCCTAACGTCGCCGAGCACGATCTTCGCGTCCCATGCGCCGTTGCCGGTGGCGATGGGCGTGCTGATCATCGCCCTGCCGCCGGGGCCGCCGCTGCCGTTGTCACCAATGATGGCAGCGCGGAAGTCGAGCGCCACCACGCGAAGCTTTTTGATCGTGCCGCGCGGAACGCCTTCGAGGCCGGGCCCGGCGTAAACATCCTGCATGTAATAGGTGCCGGTGGTCTGGTGATAGTCCACCTTGCCCGGCCGCAGCGGCGGCGTCGGTCGCGACGCCAGCGGGAACGGCTGATTGCACGGTAGAGAGGGGTCGGAGACGAGCAGTTCGCGCCGGCCGTCGAGCGCCATGTAGTAGATGCCGAAGCGCGCGACCACAATGTCGTGCGGCCGCGAATGTTTTTCCTTCTCCAAATCCCGGCCCCGCGGCGCGTAGGTGACGAGAAATTCCGTTTCGTTCAACGGATACGGATACTGGAACAGCTCGCCCTGCTGGCCATAGGCGTCAATGCGCTCGGCCTTCGTCTCGCGCGCCGGCGCGACGAGTTGCGCGCCGGAATTTTCCTCGCGGCCTTTCGACGGATCAATCAGGCCGAGCTTGCCGGTCTGCGGCGTGTGGTGGCCGCAGAAAATGCAGAGGACCTTTTGCGAGCCGGGGATGCCGCGCGCGTGGGCGATGGTGGTGGGGAACCAGGAGTTGTTGCCGTAAAGCGCGGTCTGCGCCGTGCCGTCGGGATTCATCTGGAAAAGAGCCTGCGGAAAAACCTGGCCGCGGTCGTTGTAATCCCAGCGCGTGTAGATGACGCGGCCGTCGCCGGTGACGGTCGGATAAATCGCATGCACCTGGTCGAAGCCGAGCCGGCGCAGGAAGCGGCCGTCCTTGTTGCAGGTGTAAAGGTTGCTCACCTCCGTCGTAAAACAATCCACCGTCTGCACGCAGCGCGTGGAAGAGAAAACGATGTCGCCGTTCGGCAGGTAGCACGGCTCGTAGTCGGCGAAGCCGAGGCCGGACGTGATCTGGCGAATCCGGCCGGAGGCCACGTCCAGTTCATAGAGGTGGTAGTCATCCTCGTTGAGCGACTTCTTCCACGCGAACATCACGCGCCGGCCGTCGTAGGAAACAGCGGGGTCGCGAATCGCGCCGGCCGGGTCCTCGAGCAACACGAGCACCTGGCCGCGCGTGCCGTTCATTTCCAACAGGCAGAGCGACGACCCGGGATGAAAATGCCGCTCCGCCTGCGCGTCGGACTGGCCCTCGGTGTAGGCAAAGAAGGACGGGCGGATCGTCTGGTGTTTGGTGAAAACGATCTTCGGCGACTGCGCAAGGACGGTCTTGAGCCGGATCGCGCGGCGCTGCTCGCACGTTCTGGCGTAGAGGTCCAGCCAGCGAGGATCGTCCGGCGCGGCATTGTTCCGGTTCAGCGCGTCGAGTTCCTTGCGGCCGGCGCCGCCGCCATCGCCCAGTTCCTCCAGCGCGCGGGCGATCATTTTCTTCTCGGTGCCGGCGTTGCCGGCGGCGGCGAACCCGTTTGGAAAGTCGAGGCCGCCGTCCTGAAGCGCCCAGTCCCATTGGATGGGGAAATCGCGTTCCACCTGTTCCCACACCGCCGCCTGCGTACTTTGCCGCTCTTTCGCCGGCATAGCCGCCGACCTCAGTGCCGCGCGCGAGGCGAGCATCGTTTCCGTCCACGTCGCCTTTTTGATGTAGAAAGCGGGCGCATCTGCGGCGACGGCGGAAGCGGCGAGGCCGAACAACAGGCAGAGAAGCGTTGTGCAGTTCGTCACCGGTTCAATCCAACCTCTTCTTGCAGACATGTCATTCAATGCAGTCACACGCCATGATTTCGGAGCGCCTTTGATACTTTGCCCCGCGTCGTCGGTCAAGACTGGCGGCGGAGCGGCGACAAGGCTATATTCCCTGACGTTGACAGAGCGGCGCGGTGTTCGTAAGGTTGGATAACTCAGGAGGATACTATGGCTAAAGCTGCAAGGAAAAGTGGCACGGCGAAACGCGCAACCGGCGGGACGAAAGATCCGCTGGTTCAATCCGCAGTCAAACTGATTGATCAGGCGGCGTCATTGCTGAAGGACGGCGTGATCGCCAGCGCGGGCAAGACCGCCGCAGCGCGTCACGCAATGAAGGTGAAGGCGTCGTCGCTAGTCAACCAGGCATCGGACAAGCTTACGGACGCGATCAAGGACGGTTCCGCGGCTCTCCGCAAGGGATTGACGAAACTCTAAAATACCCCCCTGCTTTTCTCCGGGCGTCACATGCCGCCGCTGCGCCAGATGGCCGCGATGAGGCGGAGGGCGATGCCGCCGCCGATGACGAGGCCGATGATGCCCAGCACCGGCAGGAAGTGCCACAAGTTGGAGTGATCCGCCAGGATCAGGATGCTCGAGCAGACGAGGATGGCCGCCGCCAGGACCGCTTCGACGAGGCGGTTGGTAATGTGGTTCAACGTGCTTCGCAACGGCTCGAATCCCTTCGGGTCGAACCGGTGCTCGAGCGGAATGCGGAAACGCCCGCTGCGGATCCGTTCATACAAATCCCGCGCTTCCTGCGGGAAGTCTTTCAGGAAATCGGCGGTCTCGCCGATGGTCGAGTAAAGATTCTTGAGGATCTGTTTGACGTCGAATTTCCCCTCGATGACCTCCATCGCGTAAGGTTCGCCGAATCGGACGAAGTTCAGGTCGGGATCGAGCACCCTGCCGCTGGCCTCCACCTGCGTCAGCGCCTTGACGCCCAGGTAAAAGTCGGCCTTCATCCGCAGCTTGTGGTTGACGAGCAGATCCAGGAGGCGGTTCAGGACGAAACCCAGTTTCAAATCCTTGAGCGGGCAATCCAAATGCTGCTGGGCGAAAGCCTCCACGTCGCTTTCCAGCAGCCGGGGTTCCTCCACGTATCCTTCCTCGGACATGCCGAGCAGCGAACGGCTGACCATCCGCGAGTCCTTCTCCACCAAGCCGACGACCATGTTCGCGATGTTCTCGCGGAACGGCACGCTCAACATGCCCATCATGCCGTAGTCGTAAAGCACCAGCACGCCCGGCGACAGAATGGTGGCGTTGCCGGGATGCGGGTCGCCATGAAAAAAACCGTGTTTGAACACCTGCTGAAAGATCAGCCGTGAGATGCGCTCGCCGAGAGGCACGGGATCAATGCCATGCGCGCGCAACTGCTCCGGCTCGTCCATCCGGTAGCCCGACAGATATTCCATCGTCAACACCGACTCAGTGGAGAACTCGCGGTAAAATCGCGGCACGCGAATCCAGCGGTTGCCCTTGAACTGTTTCGCGAAGCGCTCCATGTTGCGCCCCTCGTTGGTGAAGTCCATCTCCCGCTCGATCACCCGCGCAAACTCCTGGGCGACGCCCACCGGATTCAACGCTGCGAATTCCTCGTCTTGCGTTTCGAGAAAATGCGCCACGTCCAGCAGGATGGCCACGTCAATCTCAATGACCTTCGCAATGTCGGGACGCCGGATTTTGACGGCCACCTCGGTGCCGTCCAGCAACGTCGCCCGGTGCACCTGCGCGATCGAGGCGGCGGCGAGGGACTTCACGTCAAACGTCTTGAAAACTTCGCCCAGCGGCCGGCCCAGTTCCCGCTCGACGATCTTCAGCGCCTCGTCGCCGGGAAAAGGCGGCACCGAGTCCTGCAGCTTCCGCAGCTCGTTGTAAAACGCCTCGTTGACGAGGTCCCGCCGCGAGCTGAGGATCTGGCCGAACTTGATGAACGTGGGCCCGAGTTCCTCAAGCGCCATGCGGAATCGCTCCGCCAGCGGCTTGCGGTGAAGCTCCTCGTTCTTCGGATTCAACTGGCGGTCGGCGATCTCCAGCAACTTTTGGAGGTGGACGAACTTCATCAAGTCCACGAATCCGTATTTGAAGAACGTCAGGAAAATCTCCCGATATCTCGGCAGATGGTGGTAAATCTCAACAACGTTTCTGATGTGCTTGAAGACCACGATGGTTATTATGCACCAGGAATGGCGTTGCCGCGAGACCAAATTGGCGAAGGTCTGGTCTTACCCGGCCTCGCTGAGGAAACGCCGGCTGATTTTTTGGAAATGATAACTGCAGGCCGCGTTGAAAATGGCTTCGGTAAAGAGATGCCGATAGTTCACCATCACCCGGGCGAGGAAGCTCCAGAAGGCCCGCCGGCCGGATTCCCGGATGCCGAGCGTCCACAGGATCGCCAGGAGGGATCGGAACTCGCCGGCCGTGGGCAGCCGCCGGACTTGGTGTCCGTTGGGACGATAGTGGGCGAATAAGGTCAGCACCCGTTCGAAGTAAGCCTTGGGATCATACAATCGCTCGACCATGGTTTTGTAGCCGGCGACCAGCCGCTCCCGGCCCATCGTGGGGACGAAGTTCAGCGCGCCGGTGTTCATGGCGTTGTCGCCGTTCGGCCAACCCAGAAGCCGGCCTTCCTTTTCCAGCCGATGCCAGAGCGGCGTGCCGGGCGGGGCGGAGAGCATCCCGATCATGGCCCGTGGAATCCCGCCGGTTTGAATCAGCCGCACCAGGTCGTCGAAGATCGTCGGCGGGTCGGCATCGAACCCGACAATGAATCCACCCATGACCTCCATGCCCGCTTCTTGCAAGGCGCGGATCGCCTCAATCATGTCCCGGTCCTTGTTCTGGTGCTTGCGGCATTCCTCCAGTGAATCCGCGAAGGTGGTTTCAATGCCGATGAAGATTCTTTTGAAATCGGCCTGGGACATCAGGGACAACAGCTCCGGATTCTCCGCGAGGTTCAAGCTGGCCTGGGTGAAGAACTCGAACGGATAGGCGCGCTCTTTTTGCCAGCCGGCGACGACGGAGAGAAGTTCCTTTGCCTTGGCGGGGTTGCCGATGAAGTTGTCGTCCACAAACATCACCTCGCCCCGCCAGCCGGCGCGATACAACACATCCAGTTCGGTGACGATCTGGGCGACGCTCTTGTAGCGCGGCCGGCGGCCGAACAGGAGGACCACGTCACAAAATTCGCAAGTGAACGGACAGCCGCGCGTGAACTGGACCGAGACGTTGACGTAGTCCGCCAGGCGGACGAGTTCCCACGAGGGCGGCGGCGTCGCGGCAAGCTCCGGAAATTTTTCAGCGCGATACACGAGCTTGGCCCGCCCCTGTTGGAGGTCTTGCAAAAACACCGGCAGGATCTCCTCGGCTTCGCCAAGCACGGTGTGGTCCACGTCCTTGTAGCCCTCCGGCCAGCGGGAAAAATGCGGGCCGCCGGCCACGATCTTGAGGCCGCGCTCCTTGCACCGCCGGATCACCTCGTCCACGGAGTCGCACTGGATGGTCATGGCGCTGATGAACACGATGTCGGCCCAGCCGAGATGGCTGTCCGTGAGCGGCTCGACGTTGAGGTCCACCACTTTTTTGGTCCAGTCGGCCGGCAGCATGGTCGCGACCGTCAGCAAACCCAGCGGAGGGAACATTGCCCTGGCCTGCGAGAACTGGACGGCGTATCGGAGGCTCCAGAAAGTGTCCGGGTAGCGGGGCGAAATCAGCAAGGCTTTCATTATGGCTGCCGGCGACTACTACTTGTCACGGTCATCGTAAATTTTTTTGCCCTCGCGAATGGCGGCGCGGTTGCGCGCCTCGATCCCAGCGCGCTCTAGATACTTCACGTTGCGTTGCTGGTCAACCTCGCACGCTTGAAAATCAGCCGTGTCGCCGCGGTGGCGTTTCGCCAGCGTTTCCTTGCCGGCCCGGATGATGGCGATGGCTTCCTGGCAGCGCGGGTCGCTCCGGTCCGCGAACTTCGCCAGACAGGGGCTGATCTCCGGCCGGTCGAAGCTGATCTGCGGGCCGCGGTTGGCGTCGCAGTGGATGTCTTTGCGGAACAGCACGCCGGTGAGTTCTTCCAGTCGCGCGAGTTGTTTGTCGTCCAGCGGTGAACGGCCGGCGAGATTGGCCGGATAGGCGCTGGCGTAGGTTGGGTAGTAGGGCGCGTTGAGGTCAATCCATGTGAGGACGCGGTCCAGATCGTCGTTGCTGACCTGATATTTCTGCCGGCACTTGCGGATCGCCGCGGCCAGTTTGCTGGCATGCGAACCCCACGAATACGCCGGCTGGATTTCGGCGGGGCCGGCGCCGACGACGTGGATGTAGTTCTTCCGCCACAGTTCGTTGTAGGAGAAATTGAAAATCAGGTCGCGGTCGCCCGCCAGAATCAGTTTCGCGCCGGCCTTCGTGCCGACGTCGTGGCAGCGCACGCAGTATTTGTCGAACACCGGCTGCACGTCGGTCATGTAGTTGAAATACCGCGGCGCGCCGTGCCAGCCGTTCATGTCGCTCGGCGGACGCCGCAACGCCAGCGCCCGTGTGTCGCCCGGCGGCGCGGCCCGGCGCTCGTCGTGGCAGCCTGCGCAGCCCTGCCACTCGCCCGACTGGACGATGGCGCCGCTGCGCATGGACTGCACCATCATCCCGTTCTCGTCGAGGAGCTGGAAATAGACGAAGCGGTCCGCCGGCACGGCGAAATACGCCGAGCCATCCGCTTCCACGGGCACGACGCCGAGAATGCGCTTGTTGTTGAAGTCGTGCCAGTTCATCGCCGGCGCTTCCGCGCCCTGGCCGAACCAGTTGGGATTCGTCCAGAACCGCTTCTCTGGCGACTCGACCACGCGCAGCCATTTCACCGCGCCGCGCTTCACGCCGGCCATGTGCGTGCCCTGGTAAACGTCGGCGACGTAGAAGTAGCCGTTCTTGTTCGCAAAATCTTGGCGCGTCGGAATCGCCGGCGGCCGTGGTCGCGGCGAGAGCGGCATGGGGTCAAAGCAGCCCGGCCCTTCCGTGTGCAGGAGGACTTCGTTGCCGAACACATCCAGCAAATAAAGGCCCATCTGCTCGCCGTTGCCCGTCATGCGCGAGCAGAGGAAATATTTGTCGCTGAGCGGATAGGGGTCCTGGTATTTCGGATAAACTTTTTTGAACTCGTCGAAGCCGCCGTGATCCACGAGATCCATCGCGCTGGCGGGCCACGTGCGGATCACCGCGGCGCGGCCGTCCACCGCGAGGCTGCGGTCCACGATCGCGATCGCGCCCCACGGCCGGTCGTGGCACGAACTGAACGTGCAAACGACGCGGCCGGTTCCGGGAATGACGCGTGCCTGGATCACCGCGCCCGGCGACATCTTGTTGTTGCCCCAATAGACCGCGTGGCCGGTGCCGTCGGGACTGACTGTCCAGAGTCCCTGCGCGCTGCCGAAGTTGCGGTCCACGTATTCCCAACGATCATACAGGATGCGGCCGTCGGGCATCAGCGCGCCGTGGCCCTCGAAGAGCGTGCTCTTGCCGATCTGAAGGATGTTCGCGCCATCGGCGTCCATGCGGTAGAGGTTCGCCATGATGTGGCGGTTGCACATGCAATACTTCGGCTCGCGCGTGGAGGAAAACGCGATGCTCCCGTCGGGCAGATAGAGCGGATCAATGTCGCTGACGCCGCCGGCGAACGTGAGTTGCCGCAGCCCGCCGCCGTTGGCGGCGCATTCGTAGATGTGGTAATCGTCGCGGACATTTTTCCGCATCGAGAAAATGATTTTCCCGCCGCTGAAGTGCATCTCCGGGTCGCGCACCACGCCGTCGGCCGATTCGAGGAGCGTTCCCGCCTCGCCGCCCCTGGCGAAGTCCATCGTCTTCATCGCCGAGCCGCCCTCGAACTTGCCGGTGTTGATCTCGCCGGTCTGGAACATCGTCTCGGTGTTGTGGTGGTCGGGTTTGTATTGATGGCGGACGATGAAGAGAAGCGGCTGGCCGCTGACGAGCGGGTTGGCGGCGAGCGCCTCGCGTTGCAGCGCGGCAAACTCCTGCGCGCCCACGCCGGCGTCGAGCCGCTTCAGAAACTCCGCGCCCCGGGGATAACGCGGGCCGAAGGTGGTGATGAGGTCGTTGATCGCCGCGCGCAGCGTGGCCGGGCTGCCCGGTGACGGCAGCGGCGGCGGCGCGGGCTTGGCCGCGCTTTTTGCCGGCGGAGCCGCCTGTTGCGCGTGGAGCGGCAACGCCACGGCAAGGACCCACAACGACAGAACAGTGACTGTCGCGATCCACCGAAACGGGCGGTGTTTGATTGCGGGCGTCGTCATAACGGTTCCCTGCGGCGCACCGGATGAAACCACAGCCGCCGCCGCCCGTCAACGACCTGAGCCGCGGGAAGTGTCCTAATTTAAGCGAATGACCCAGTCGGACAGAACGTGCTAAAATTCTGAGTCGCTGTATGCGATCTGCATAATGTGTGGAGAATAAAACGCTTTGGGCCGTATCCCCGGCAGTGGCTCTAGAATGTTCGCCTTTACTAGCAGATTGATGTCCGATTGAGCCGTGGGGTATGTCACTTTGAGTACGTTTTTGAGCCGAGAAACGCGCACAATTGGATTTACAAACAACGATTCAATAATCCGTTCGGTTCTCACACTGCCGTTGACTCGCGCCTTGTTTAGCATTTCATCTTTTAAACGCCTGAGCTGATAACAACGCCTATTCGCGTCTTCGGCCTGTTTGATGGTTCCGGTAAGGCAAAAGTCTATCCACTTTTCCCAGTTTCCTTCTGCGCTAATTCGGAAAAGATTGTCCACGTATTCGTCTTTAAATCTTTCAAAAAAACTGCTCATGTAAAGCCAAGGCAACTGCATTTTGCAGGCTTTTTCGATCATGAGAGAAAGCAACAGTCTTCCTATGCGACCATTACCGTCTGAAAACGGATGGATAGCCTCAAACTGATAGTGGGCTATGTACGCTTTCACTAAAGGGTCGAAATTCTGGTCGTCGAAATTGATGTATTTCTCCAGAGCCTCCAAACAAGATTTCATTTCCGCCGGTGGCGGAGGAACGTATCTGCGATCAGAGCCAATGGCCACTTGCAGATCACGAAAATCTCCGGGGTTTGAAAGCTGTCCCCTGACTCCTTGCATTAAGGTGCTGTGCAATTGCTTAAAAACCCGCAGACAAAATGGATATTGATCAAGCAGTTGTGTTCCGTGTTTCAAAGCATTGATATAATTCTGTACTTCCGACCATGCATTGGCCTGATCCGTATTTGATTTCGGTTCTTTGGGGCTGATCTCAAACAACAGCATTTCTTGCGCTGTGGCGTAAGTGCCCTCAATTCTCGAAGATATAATCGCTTCCTGTCTGCGCAATGGCGTTAATAATAATTCTGGGCTGGGAAGCACGCTGCCAATTCCGTCTAGCTTCCCCAGAGCCATTTTAGCATCTGCCAGCTTGGGCCACAGTGACTTCGGGAACTCCCATCTCGGCGGCAGATCGTCTGGCACAAATGCAAAATCGCTTCCACCGGGGACTCGAATCGGAACAATTCGCCCTGTTTTCTTATCCGTAAACCTGTTTGGATCCATAGTGTTTTCAGTAATATAATATAATAAAGTAAATTTTAATCAATATCTTAATCGTAAAAAAACATGCATTATATTTTAATATTTGCTTGACTGTTAAAGCGTATTTGCTATTTTGAAAGCAGGAACACGGTGCCTGTAATTGAGGTGTTTGGCAGCAAGAAGGTTTTGGAAGGCGTTGTTGAGGCTTCGATCTCACCGGCCACGCCAAGGCCAAGCGCTGCTATACTTGAAACTGCCACGATGGCAAGGAAACGCAATTCGTGACCGTCCTGGAATTGCCGCCCGTCAAATCTCCGCATGATGCGGTGCGTGCAGCCATCGCCAGCAAGGCGCAATAATGACTGCTTTGGGATGGTTTCTTGTTGTCCTGATTGTGCTGGTGGTTTCCGCTTGGTTGTTCGCGCTATGGTGTTTTGGACATGTGCTCTACGAACATTATCACCAGTTGAGCCAGAGCAACCACGCCAAGCACAGCAGTCAATCCAAATAGCCCCCATGTGAGGGTTCCTAGTGTAGTGTCCCACAAATAAATGCACATACCCGCTGGCTGGTTAGCATGGCGGGATGTCACGCAAAAGTCTTCCTGTCGTTCTTTCGGAAGCGGAGATCCTCCGTTTGGAACAATGGAT
>Ga0114951_10000100_pt1 | contig 114552 bp, 90 predicted proteins | sample AM7aDNAmetaG_FD_88677 | JGI IMG/M metagenome (GOLD analysis project Ga0114951, IMG submission 88677) | Freshwater microbial communities from Finland to study Microbial Dark Matter (Phase II) - AM7a DNA metaG | ecosystem: Environmental > Aquatic > Freshwater > Lake | place: Finland: Lake Alinen... | reverse complement strand
TTTAGTTGGGTAACCCATGATGGGACTGTATCTAGTTATATAACTAGAAATCAAGCTAAAAAATAAACTCTTTCCCATAGTCAGGGCCAAACTCCAGTCCGCCGACTTACGTCGGCGGCTACGCGTTGGCGATTGCTTCAATCCCGGAAATGAAGTTGGACCGGCTAGGATGGCCAATGTGCAAAACGAACCCAAATGATGGACGCGGTCAAAACTAGAAAACATCGTTTTTCCACAGGAAAACGAACATTTTGAGTTGGAGTGGTCTTGCTGATGAAACATTTTTTTGCGAAACGAACCCAAATAGAGAAATACAAAATACGTGGTTGCAGGATATTGTGAAAACGTCCGATAGGTGGATGAAGCAAAACGAAGCCAAATGAGCCAAAGAGGTTCCGACGCGAAACAAAATATGCGGTCAAATCCGGCTGAATCCGACCAAATCCGACCTGTTCCGACGATATGAGACCTCTTGCGGATTGCAATTGCACGATGGCTGAAGCGGCGGTCTGCCCCGAAGGCTTTCGGGGTCGGAGACCGCCGCCGTGCGCCAAGAGCCGTTCTGGAAGAGAAAGCTCGAATCAAACGCAGAGGCGCAGAGGACGCGGAGAAGCGCAAAGGCTCCGCACAACCCTCCGTGTGAATCTTTATTACAATGTTGAAGAGTCCTCGCGGACCGCGGAGGTTTATGATCGGTGGGGCGAGACTCCGTCGAGCCTCCGCAGTTTGAGAGATCGACGCGCCCAAGAACGAGGCTCGACGGAGTCTCTCCCCACCGTCTTTGGTTGCGGCTCCGCCGCGCTGTGTTCATCCGTGGCTGCTTCCGCCGGCGACTTCGGGGTTGCAGAATCCGCCGGAAACCATATAGTCGCCCACCATTTTATTTGCTGGAGGGAACCGGCATGCTCATGACAGCGCGGACGGTTCTGCCAGAGAAACGGGATAATTACCGATGAAAAACATTCGCACTTACAACGTCGTCAGCACATTGCCCGAGGAGTTGCGCGGGTTGCAGACGCTGGCCAACAACCTGTGGTGGACGTGGGACGCGGAGGCCATCACGATTTTCGAGCGGCTGGACCGGAAGTTGTGGAGCGCGGTCTATCACAATCCCGTCCAGATGCTGGCGAGGATTGACTACAAGCATCTTCAGGCCGCCAAGGCGGACAAGAAGTTCATGGAGAGCCTCAAGCGCGTGGTGCACCGGCTGGAGCGTTACATGACGGAGCCGGCGTGGTTCCAGCGGAAGCACAACGGCAGCGGCACACCGTCATACGCGTATTTCTCGCTGGAGTTCGGCATCCACGAGTGCCTGCCGATTTATTCCGGCGGTCTCGGCGTGCTGGCGGGCGACCATCTCAAGAGCGCCAGCGATCTTGGCGTGCCGCTGGTCGGCGTGGGCTTGATCTACCGGCGCGGTTATTTCCACCAACACCTCAACGCCGACGGTTGGCAGCAGGAGTTCTACCCGGAGAACGACTTCGCCAACATGCCGCTTGCGCTTGTGCGCGACGGCGACAACAAGCCGGTGGTCATCTCCGTGGACATGCCGGGCCGCAAGGTCCATGCGCAAATCTGGAAGGTGCAGGTCGGCCGTGTGCCGCTGTATCTGCTGGATTCCAATCTCGACTGGAACTCGCCCGCGGACCGCGAGATCACGGCGACGCTCTACGGCGGCGACAGCGACATGCGGATGCGGCAGGAGATTCTGCTGGGCATCGGCGGCGTGCGGGCGTTGCAAGCGCTCGGCGTCCGGCCGGAGGTGTGCCACATGAACGAAGGACACTCGGCGTTCCTCGGCCTGGAGCGCATCCGGATGATGATGAAAGAGCATGGTGTGTCGTTCTCCGAGGCGCGCGAGGCGATCTCGGCGGGCACCGCGTTTACGACGCACACGCCGGTGCCAGCGGGCATTGACGTGTTTCACGCGGACATGGTGGAGCACTACTTCCACGGTTTCCGCGGCGAACTGGGCTTGGAGCGCAACGATTTTCTCGCGCTGGGCCGCCACAATCCACAAGACGCCCACGAGGGCTTCAACATGGCGGTGCTGTGCATCCGCCTTTCGGCCAAGCGCAACGGCGTCAGCCAGCTCCACGGCAGCGTTTCACGCAAGATGTGGAACCGGCTCTGGCCCGAGGTGCCGACGGAGGAGGTGCCCATCGAGGCCGTCACCAACGGCGTGCACACGCTGACGTGGCTCTCTCGCGAGATCGCGGCGTTGCTGGACACTCATATGGGCGAGGCCTGGCGCAAGGACCCGACCGACCACGCCGCGTGGCAGGACATCGGCAAGGTGCCCGACGCCGAGTTGTGGGAGGCGCATCAACTGCGGCGCGGGAAACTCGTGACCTACGCGCGGCTCCGGCTGCACCAGCAACTCGCCCGCCGCGCCGCGCCGCCGGCGGAACTGGCCGCCGCCGAGCAGGCCCTCGATCCGAACGTGCTCACTATCGGCTTCGCCCGGCGGTTTGCCACCTACAAACGCGCCACGCTTCTCATGCGCGACCCGGAGCGGTTGAAGCGGATCGTCAACAATCCCGACCGGCCGGTGCAGATCATCATTGCCGGCAAGGCCCATCCGCACGACGGCCCCGGCAAGGAGTTGATGCGGCAGATTATCCACTTCATCCGCCAGCCGGAGTTTTCCAAGCGCATCATTTTCATTGAAGACTACGACGTCAACGTGGCGCGCTACATGACGAAGGGCTGCGACGTGTGGCTCAACAATCCGCGCCGGCCGCTCGAGGCCAGCGGCACCAGTGGGATGAAGGCCGCCGTCAACGGCGTCCTCAACGTCAGCGTCCTCGATGGTTGGTGGTGCGAAGCCGATTGCACCAAGGCCGAGAACGGTTGGGCCATCGGCAACGGCGAGGAATACAGCGATCCCGGTTTTCAGGACGACGCTGACGGCCGCGCGCTTTACGATCTGTTGGAAAAGGAAATCGTCCCGGCGTTCTATGAGCGCGACAAGCACCAGTTGCCGCCGCGATGGGTCGCCCGGATGAAAAATTCCATCCGCACGCTCGGCCCTGTGTTCAACACCGACCGCATGCTCCAGCAATACGCCGACGAATGCTACGTGCCGCTCGGCAAGCGTTACGAGCGGCTCACGGCCAACCGGCTCGAGGCCACGCGCCATCTGCTGGAGCGCAAGCGCCACATAGCCGCCCACTGGGGTCGCATCCAACTCACCGCGGTGGACACGGCGAACACGGACACGTATTCCATTTTCTCGGAGATGCCCGTTGCCGTCACGCTGCGGCTCGACGGCCTCGGTCCGGATCTGGTGACCGTTCAAGCCTGTTACGGTTCCGTCGGTCCCGACGGCAAGCTCACGCAGATCTCGCATGTGCCGATGAAGCTGGAGCAATCTTATCCCGACGGCGCGCACCGGTATACCGGCATTATTCCGTGCCAGGAGGCGGGTCGCCACGGCTTCGCCATCCGCGTCCTGCCGCACCATCCCGACCTCGGCAATCCGTTCGACACCGGTTTGGTGTTTTGGGGATAGGCGCGAAGGCGGCGCAAGCTTCCCGCTTGCGAATCCGTTCTTTAACAACTGTCGCCGGCCGGAAGCTTGCGCTGTGTGAGTGGCGGCACCGTCTAGAAGCGCCGGCTCATCGCTTGACCGGCAGTTCCAAGGCGTGACGGTACATTCGCGACATGCTGGTGCAGGTGTCCAGCGAGGACTTGCCGTCGTCGTTCTGCCAGACCTCTTCGTAGCACGGCTCGGTGGGAAGACGCTTGAGCCGCGTCTCCTTCAAGATGGTTCCGTCCGGTTTGCAGAGCAGTTCCAAATGCAGCGGCTTCTTTTGCCGGTTCAACCGGTCGGACAAAATGCAAAGGATTTTGCGCGCCTTGTTCTTCGTGGTCTTAGTGTTTTTCGCCATAGGTCTATCGGATTATTTTGAGGAAATTATGGAGAGCCTTCGCGCAACCGCAAGCCTTCACTTTGACGGATTCGTTTCGAGAAACACGGTCTTGCGCTCGCCGGACGAGAACGTCACCAGCGTCTTGAGCGGCTCGGTGCCGGTGTTGGCCAGCTTGTGTTTCACGCCGGCGGGGATGCAGATCGTCATGCCCGGCTTCAGGTCAATGGTCTGACCCTCGGAAGTGTGCCTGCCGCAGCCGGAGATGACGTAGAGAATCTCCTCGCAGTTGGGATGAAAATGGAGCGGGTTACTGTGGCCGGGAAAGGTCGTGGCGAGGCCGACGGTCTGCTGGGCGCCGGGCGCGAGCTTCTCGTTGCAAATCCACTGGAGCGTGCCCCACGGGCACTCCTGCACGGGGAGTTTGGCCGCGTCTGTAACAGCCACCAGCGGTTTCTTCTCCTCGCCATTAACACTCGCGATCCACAAACCCGACACCAGCACTGCCATGATCATCGTTCTCATCATTTTCCCTTTCGTCATTCACGTTGCGGCCAACTCCAAAAACTCAACGTGTCGTCATTGCACCACGTTGAACACCGGCTGGCAAGCGCGCCGTGCCGCCTTCGATGGCGGCGATTGACAGCCGGAGTGGAGCGGCTAGGGTTGGGCGGCATGGCAGTCAGGCGGGACGCCTGCTCCAGTTTGTGAAAACGGAAATCTTCAAAATCAGCGGCATGAGATGCGCCGGGTGTGCGGCGAACGTCGAGAAGGCGCTGCGTTCCGTCGCGGGCGTCGTCGAGGTCAGCGTCAACGCCGCCACCGGCAAGGCGTTCTGCAAGTTCGATCCGCGCCAGGCGACAGCGGATGCGCTGGCCGCTGCCATTCGCGACGCCGGCTACGGCATCGAGAAAACCGCGGCCGCCGCCGCGGCACAACCGTGGTGGCGCGCGCCGTGGTTGCCAGTGGCCGCCATTGTCGCGCTCATTGCCGCCGGCTGGGCGCTGCATTTGGAAGCGGTGCTCATCGCCGCCACGGTGCTGGCGGTGTATCCCATTGTTTGGAACGCGCTGAAATCGCTGGCGCGCCGCCGGCTCAACGCCGAGGTGCTCGTCGCCGTCGGCGTCATCGCCTCCGCGTCCATCGGCCAATTCCTCGCCGCGGCGGAGGTCGCGCTCATCATGCGGCTCGGTGAATTATTGGAAACCTTCACCATCGAGCGCGCGCGCCGCTCCATCGGCAGCTTGATGGAACACATGCCGCTCATGGCGCGCATCCGCCGCGACTCGCGCGAGGAGGAAGTTGCCGTCGAGCAGGTGCGGGTCGGCGATCTTTGCGTTGTGCGGCCCGGCGAAAAAATTCCCGTGGACGGCGTCGTCGAAAGCGGCCAAAGCTCCGTCAATCAAGCCGCCGTCACCGGCGAGTCGGTGCCGGCAGACAAGGACGCAGGCGACGAAGTGTTCAGCGGCACACTCAATGTTTCCGGCGCGCTCGTTGTCCGCGCCTCGCGCGTCGCGGCGGAATCCACCCTGGCGCGGATTGCGGCGCTGGTGGAAGCGGCGCAACAACGCGAAGCGCCGATCCAACGCACACTCGACCGTTGGGCGGGATGGATGGTGCCGCTGATGATCACGCTGTCGCTGCTGACGCTTGCGTTCACGCACGACGTGACCCGCGCCATCACCGTGCTCATCGTCGCCTGTCCATGCGCGTTGGTGCTCGCGACTCCAACGGCCATCGTTGCCGCCATCGCCCGCGCCGCGCGCGAAGGCGTGCTGATCAAAGGCGGCCAGTATCTCGAAGCCGCCGGGCGGCTCAAGGCGGTGGTGTTCGACAAGACCGGCACGCTCACGCGCGGCGAGCCGTCGGTGACCGATGTGAAACAGTTTTGCCCGGAGCACAGCACGGCGGAAATGATCGCGCTGGCGGCGGTGGCGGAAAAGATGAGCCAGCATCCGCTCGGCCGCGCAGTGGTCGAGCACGCCGGCGGGATGCAATTGACGGTGCCGGATCCGGCGGCATTCGAGGCGCTCCACGGCGAAGGCGTGTCGGCGCGACACGATGGCCATCAGATTCTTGTCGGCAAGCGTTCACTGCTGGAGCGGCACGACGTGACGCTCAACGCAGGCCAGGGAGAGCACCTTGACGCGCACGAAGCGCACGGCCACACGACACTGATGGTGGCACACGACGGCAAGGTCTGCGGGATGATCTGTGTCACCGACGAACCGCGCGCGCAGGCCGCCGATGCCGTGGCGGAACTGCGGCGGCTCGGCATCGAGAAAGTGGTCATGCTTACCGGCGACAACCCCCGCGTGGCCCGCTCCATTGCCACGCGCCTCGGCATTGCCGACGTGGAGGCGAACGTCATGCCGGAGGGCAAGGCCGCGCGGATCGAGTCGCTACGCGAGGCGCATGGCGCGGTGGCCATGGTCGGCGACGGCGTCAACGACGCGCCCGCGCTCGCCATGGCGGATGTCGGCGTCGCGATGGGCGTCAGCGGCACCGACGCCGCGCACGACGCGGCGGACATCGCCTTGATTGCGGACGATCTCAGCAAAGTGGCGTTCGCCGTCGGCCTGAGCCGGCACACGCTGCGAATCATCCGGCAGGGCCTTGTGTTTGCGCTCTTGTTCAACGTCGCGATGATCAGTTCGGCGATGCACGGCGTCGTCAGCCTCATCGGCGGCGCCATCGCCCACCAGATCAGTAGCCTCGTCGTCATTGTCAACGCGATGCGGTTGCTCGGCTACGGCAAAACGCGCCGTCAGCCCTGAACGCCCGGCGGCTCAAGCCGCCATTTTCATGGCGTCCAGCCTCTCCAGCAACGCTTCGACCGTCGCCTGCTCCGCCTTCAACTTTTCCTTGAACTCGCGCGAGCTCGTGTGCCTTGTCTCGACGATCATCTCCCTGTCATGAGTTGACAGCAGATGCACCAACAGGTCGTATTCCTCGTCAGAAAGTTCCAATATCATAATATATCTCCTCGTCCAGGGTCAAAAATTCTTGTTTCCGGTCAAAGTTAGGCCGCCCGGCCGCCGGAGACAAGGCTCCCCCGCCGTTTGACGCTGCCGGGCCGTTCTGCTAGCGTCTCGCCGTGGCCGAAACGTTGGTCGTCAACGAAATCTTCAAAAGCATCCAGGGTGAGAGCACCCGCGCCGGTTTGCCGTGCGTCTTTGTGCGGCTCGCCGGCTGCAACCTGCGCTGCTCCTGGTGCGACACCGCTTACGCTTTCGCCGAAGGCACGCGGATGCCGCTCGACGAAATCGTGGACCGCGTCGCCGCGTTCGACTGCAACCTCGTCGAACTGACTGGCGGCGAGCCATTGATCCGCTCTAATTCGCTGCTGCTGCTGACGCAACTCGCCGACCGCGGCCATACCGTGCTGCTGGAAACCGGCGGTTCGCTTGACATCGGCCCCGTGGATGCGCGCGTCATCCGCATCATGGACCTGAAATGCCCGAGCAGCGGCGAGTGCGAACAGAACCGGTGGGAGAACATCTCGCTGCTGCGCGCCGCCGACGAGGTGAAGTTCGTCATTGCCACGAGCGAGGACTACAACTGGGCGAGGCGGCAGCTTGAGCGCTGGCGCTTGCCGAACATTTGCGCGGTTCTGTTCTCGTGGGCGCATCCGTTGCCGCCGGGGCAGCGCGACCCGTCGCTGAAACCCATGCCGCCGGACCAGCATTTGATCTCGATGCGCCAACTGGCCGAACGGGTGCTCGCCGACAAGCTGCCGGTCCGTTTCCAACTCCAGATGCACAAATACATCTGGGGACCGGCGGCGAGAGGTGTGTGATCAGTGAATCAGTAATCAGTGATCAACAGACAGGTCGCTCCAAACTGCCCGCTTGCAGATTACTGACTTACTGATTACTGAATACTGATTACTTGGACAATGCTGCCTCTTCTCAAAACCCGCGTTCCCGGTCCGCGCTCGCGCAAATTGGCGCGACAGCTTCGCCGGCACGAATGCCGCAACACGACGTTCGTCAGCGCCGCTTGGCCGATCTTTTGGGAGCGCGCCCGCGGCTGTAACGTCTGGGACGCCGACGGCAACCGTTACCTCGACCTGACTGCAGCGTTCGGCGTCGCCAGCGTCGGCCATAGCAATCCGCGCGTCACCGCTGCCCTCCGCCGCCAGGCCGGCAGGCTCGTTCACGCCATGGGTGATGTCCATCCGAACGAACTGAAGGTGAAACTTGCCCAGGAACTTTCGTCGCTCACGTTCGGTCGTTGGCTCGACCAATCCAAAATCCAACCCCGAAAGCGTTCGGGGCAAAATCCAAAATCCAAAATTCTCTTCGCCAATTCCGGTTCCGAGGCCGTCGAAGCCGCACTGAAAACCGCCATGCTTGCCACCGGCAAGCCCGGCGTCATCGCCTTCGTCGGCGCTTACCACGGTCTGACCTACGGCGCGCTCGACGCGACGGCGTGGAACTATTTCCGCGCGCCGTTCCATCCGCAACTGCCCGGCTTTGCCGTTCACGTTGCGCCAACCGAGTCGGCGGTGCGCGCCGCCTTCGAGGAAAGCGAACGCGGCATCGGCGCTGTCATCGTCGAGCCGATTCTTGGCCGCGGCGGCGTGATCGTGCCGCCGCCCGGTTTTCTGCCGATGCTCCGCCGCGTCTGCGACGAGCACGGCGCGATGCTCATCGCCGATGAAGTTTACACCGGCTTCTGCCGCACGGGCCGCTGGTTCGCCGTCGAGCATTGGGGCGTCGTGCCTGACCTCCTCTGTGTCGGCAAAGCCATGAGCAACGGTTTCCCCATCGCCGCCTGCATCGGCCGCGCCGGTGTGATGGACGCCTGGCCCGAAAGCGCCGGCGAAGCGCTCCACACCAGCACGCATCTCGGCAATCCGATCGGCTGTGCGATGGCGCTTGCCGCCATCGGCGAAATGAAACGGCTGAAACTCGACGAGTGCGCCCGACGGCTGCAGGACCGCCTGCCTGGACGCGGCCTCGGTTTCATGAAAGGCGTCGAGTTGGCGGACGCCGCCGCCTGCCAGTGCGTCGTCCAACGCCTGTTGCGCCGTGGCATACTCGCGCTTGGCGGCGGCGAGCGCGGCAACGTGCTGACGCTCACGCCGCCCTTGACGATCAGCGAAAAGGAACTAGACTTTGCCGCCGAAGAAATTGCCGAACTGACAAAATGATTTTGTGAGGCTTTGCCTCCGCTGTTTGCGGCCGAACCAGCGAATGAAAACCGCGCGAAAGAAAACTCATCCATCCATATCGAAGCCTCCGCCCGCCGGAGAACTCGACGCGCGCATCCTGGACTTCATCGCCCGCGGCGTGGAGCGCCGCGTCACCGATGCCGAATTCAACGCCCTCGCGCTGGCGATGTTTAGCCGCCAATTCGCGCTGAACGGGCCGTATCGCCGCTACTGCGAGTCACTCGATCGCAGCCCGCGTAGCGTCGCTCATTGGACGCAGATTCCCGCCGCGCCGACCGCCGCGTTCAAGGACGCTGAACTGACGACGCTGCGACCGGCGGAACGCACCGCCGTTTTCCACAGCAGCGGGACCACCGAACATCGCCCCAGCCGCCATTTTCACAACGCGGCCACGCTGGCGCTTTACGAGGCGGCGCTGTGGCCGATGTTCCAGAGCAGGATGGGTCTCCTGCCCGTCCCATCATCGTCCATGGACAAGCGGGACGGCTGTTCCACTCTCGTCATCCTCACGCCGGCACCATCCGAAGCGCCGCACTCGTCGCTGGTTCACATGATGGAAACCGTCCGCCGCCAATTGAGCGCCCCGCATTCCGCGTTCGTGGACGTCGCCGTACTCGAAGACGGCCGCGCATTGGCCAAAGCCATTCAATTCGCAATCCGCAATCTGCAATCCGCAATTCTTCTCCTCGGCACCGCCATCGCCTTCGTGCGCCTGCTCAATGCAATCAACTCGTTGCCATTACCGTCCGGGGCACATGTGATGGAAACGGGCGGCTACAAAGGCCGCGGCCGCGAAGTGCCGCGCGAGAAACTGCACGCCCAAATCTCCGCGAAGCTCGGTGTGGAGCGTTTGGACATCATCAGCGAATACGGCATGTGCGAACTCTCCTCGCAATTCTACACACGCCCGACGGTTCACGCTCCGCGCTCCGCGGTCTTCACCGGTCCGCCCTGGACGCGCAGCATGGTGGTTGACCCGGAAACCGGCCGCGAGGCGCGCGAAGGCGGACGCGGACTCATTCGCATATTCGACCTCGCCAACCGCGGCTCGGTCCTTGCGATCCAGACCGAGGATGTGGGCGTGCGACGCGGCGACGGCTTTGAATTGCTCGGCCGCGCGCCACAGGCGGAGGCGCGGGGTTGTTCGCTCATGGTGGCATCATGACGACCGGACAGGCTATTGCAGCGACGGCGCGACTTTGGTTGAAGCGCGGCAGTTCATGGATGGCGCGAGCCAAACGCGACATCACCGCCTTTTCGCCGCCTATGGTTGAAATGGGACTGCGCGAACTGTTCGCGGACATCGCGTCGAACGTCGAGGAACTGGAGCGGCGCGAAGCGCCACACTCCACGCTCACCGCCCCACGTTCCAACGTGGCTCATGTCCTCTCCGGCAATCTGCCCAATCCTGGCATTGTCAGCATCATCGTCGGCCTGCTCGCCGGCGCGCGCAATGTCGTGAAACCGGCCACAGGCGATCCCATGCCGGCGCTGTTCGTGGAGTCGTTGGCACAGGTGAACGCGAAACTGGCGGGGCGCGTGGAATTAACCGATGACCGCAAGGCGTATCAGAGAGCAAAGATCGTCGTGTCGTATGGTGACGATGAAACGCTGCGGACATTGAGGAAGAATCATCGGCGGGATGCCAGCACTGCGTTTTTCGGTTTCGGCCACCGCGCCAGCATTGGTTTGGTGAACTTCTCACGCTTCGCGCTACACGCTCAACGCTCAACGCTCATTGCAGCGGCGGCTCGCGACGCCTCGATGTGGGACCAACAGGGCTGCATGTCGCCACAGTGTTTTTACGTGCGCGGCGACGCCGCGGCGTTCGCGGAAGCGCTGGCGCGCGATATGGAACGGTTTGACCGGCATTGGTCGCGCGCGACGCTGCCGTTCGAAGACGCCGCAGCGATTGCGCGGGCGCGGAGCGAGTGGAATTTCCGTGGCCGCGTCTGGGCCAGCAAAGGCTCGACGCACTGGACGGTGGCGCTCGACGAGCGCGACAGATGGGCTCCGTCGCCGCTGAACCGGTTTGTTTTTGTGCGGCCGATTGAACTGCTTACAACACGTGATTCGAGATCCGACATCCGCAAGCTGGCCGCAGGACGGAAGACCACCAAACACGAAGCACGAAGCACGAGCTGCGCATTACCCCCGCTCTCCACAGTGGGCTTCGCCGGCTTCCCACCGAAGGAAATCATCGCGATGGCGCGGGCCGACCGCTATTGTTCGCTTGGCGAAATGCAGCGGCCGTCGCTATTACTAACCCATGGCAGCCGGCCGCGTGTCGGTGATTTAATTCATGAAAGTTGAACTGATCAAAGATTTCACATTCGAGGCGGCGCACGCCCTGCCGAAAGCGCCGACGGGCCACAAGTGCGCGCGGTTGCACGGCCACAGTTTCAGAATCGAAGTCCACGTCGCCGGCGTCGTGGACGCGAAGCACGGCTGGCTGATGGATTACGGCGACATCACGAAAGCATTCCGCCCGGTCCACGAACAGCTCGACCATTACTATTTGAATGAAGTGCCGGGGTTGGAGAACCCGACGAGCGAAATTCTCGCGCGGTGGATATGGCGGAAACTGAAGCCTACGCTGCCGGGCTTGAGCGCCGTCGTTGTGCAGGAGACTTGCACGGCGCGGTGCGTGTATCGCGGAAAGTAGCCGCGTCACTCCGTGACGCGATTGTCTATGACCGAAACCGCGTCACGGAGTGACGCATCCACATCATGAACGACGTCATCCTGCGACTCGGCGCGGTGGAGAAACATTTTGGCGCGACCGCCGCCGTCAACGGCGTGACCCTGGAGATTGCGCGGGGCGAATTCTTCGCATTGTTGGGGCCGAGCGGTTGCGGCAAGACCACACTGCTGCGGCTGATCGCGGGCTTTGAGCAGCCCGACGCGGGCCGTGTGGTGCTTGACGGCGCGGACGTGGCCGGCGTGCCGGCGAACGAACGGCCCGTCAATACCGTCTTTCAGCACTACGCGCTCTTTCCTCATCTGATTGTGGCGGAGAACGTCGCGTTTGGTTTGCGTTACGGAAAACCCAAAATCGAAAATCCAAAATCCTCAATTGAAGAGATACTGAAGCTGGTGCGGATGGAGGGCCTTGGCGCGCGGAAGCCCGACCAGCTCAGCGGCGGCCAGAAACAGCGCGTGGCGTTGGCGCGGGCGCTGATTTTGCATCCGAAGGTGCTGCTGCTCGACGAGCCGCTCGCGGCGCTCGACGTGAAGTTGCGCAAGGAGATGCAGGTGGAGTTGAAGGCGCTCCAGCGGCGCGTGGGCATCACGTTCATTTTTGTCACGCACGACCAGGAGGAGGCGTTGACGCTGGCCGACCGCGTGGCGGTGATGAACCTCGGCAAGGTCGAGCAAGTCGGCACGACGGAGGAGGTGTTTGAGCGTCCGCGGACGAAGTTTGTGGCGGACTTCATGGGCGCGGTGAATTTCTTCGACGGCTTCGTGGTGCGGCCGGAAAAAATGCGACTGCACGCGGCGGCGACGCCCGGCGCCGTGGAGGGCAAAGTCGAAAGCAAGGTTTACCAGGGCGAGACGACACGCTGGCTGGTGCGCGCGGCGGATGGCAAGCTGCTGACGGCTGTCGAGCAGAACGACGGCGTGTCGGACGCGGTGTCGCGGCTGAAGTCCGGCGACCCTGTGTGGGTGAAGTGGAACAAACGGCACGAAGTGCCGATGGAGGAGGGCAGGCACGCATGAGAACTGCGCCGCATTCCTCATCGCCCCGTTCCGCGTTTCTCCTCATTTCACCGACGTGGATCGTGCTTGGATTGCTCTTTCTCGCCCCGCTGGCAATCATGTGTTGGTTGAGCTTTCAGCAACGCGGGCTTTACGGCGGGATTGAACCGGGACCGACGCTGGCGAACTACGTCCGCAGTTTTGAGTCGAGCTACGCCGTCATTTACGCGCGATCGGTGTGGATCGCGGTGGCGACGACGGTGATCTGCCTCGTGGTGAGCTATCCGGTCGCCTACTACATCGCATTGAAAGCGCGGCCGGAGCGAAAGAACTTCTTGCTGGCGCTGGTGGTGATTCCGTTCTGGACCAGTTTTTTGGTGCGGACCTACGCGTGGATGTTCATCTTGCGCGACCAGGGCGTGATCAACTCGCTGCTGATGTCGCTCGGTGTGATCCACGAGCCACTGCCGCTGCTTTACACGCCGCTGGCGGTGATGATCGGCCAGGTTTATGCCGAGGTGCCGTTCATGGTGCTGCCGATTTACGCGTCGCTGGAAAAACTCGACCGGTCGCTGCTGGAGGCGGCGCGCGATCTTGGCGCGAGCGCGGCGGCAGCGTTCTGGCGCGTGACGGCGCCGCTGGCAATGCCGGGGACCGTGGCGGGCATCGTGCTCGTTTTTATTCCGAGTCTCGGCACGTTCATCACGCCGGACCTGCTCGGTGGCGCCAAGGGCATGCTCGTCGGCAACTTGATCCAGAATCAATTCGGTCCCGCGTTGAACAAACCGTTCGGCAGCGCCGTGGCGCTAGTGTTGACGGCCTTCGTGCTGGCGTCGCTGTGGGCGTATGCGGCGTGGGCGCGGCGGCGGGGAGAAGAGTTGGCGTTGTGAACCACGAATCACGAGTTACGAATCCCGAATCCCACTCCGCGCCAGTGCTGCGCGCGGTGTCGTGGCTCGTTTACGTGTTTCTTTACGCGCCCATCGCGGTGCTCGTCGTCTTTTCGTTCAACTCGGAGCGGCAGACGGCGGTTTGGCAGCACTTCACGCTGGATTGGTATCGCGTGCTGTTTCGAGACAAGTTGATCGGCCACGCGGTCGCCAACAGCCTCGTCGTTGGCCTCGTCGCGACGGTGGTGGCGACGGTGATCGGCACGATGGCGGGTCTGGCGATGGCGCGTCACGTTTTTTTCGGCAAACGCGCCACGCGGTCGCTGCTTTATCTGCCGGTCATCGTGCCGGAGATCGTGGTGGGCGCGGCGCTGGTGAGCTTGTTTGGGTTCATCGCGATGCGGCTGAGCCTGACCACGGTGATTCTGGCGCACATCGCGTTCAGCATCAGCTACGTGGCGCTGGTGGTGCAGGCGCGGCTGACTGGGTTCGACTGGTCTTTGGAGGAGGCAGCGATGGACCTCGGCGCGAACCGCTGGCAGACGTTCTGGCGTGTGACACTGCCGCTGATCGCGCCAGGCGTGTTGGCGGGCGCGCTGCTCGTGTTTACGCTTTCGATTGACGACTACATCATCACCTCGTTCGTGGCCGGACCGGGCGCGACCACATTGCCGTTGCAGATTTACTCAATGGTGAAGACCGGCGTGACGCCGGAGATCAACGCCGTCTCCACGCTGCTGCTGGTGGTGACGATTGGCTTGATTGCGGCGGCGCAACGGCTGGAGACTTCGAGACGATGAAGAGATTTTGGATTGCGTTTCCGGCTCGGGCGCGATGTCCGGCGAGAAGCGACCATGGAGTCGCAGGTCTGCAAGGGCGTGAGATTTTCCCTTGACCCCCAAAGGCTTCGGCGTAGGCTGCGCGACATTGGGTATAAGGAGACCTGCTCATGTGTCCGAATCGTTGCGCCGCCAATTGCCACGCCCACCCCGTGACCCGCCGTGATTTTCTGCGGGCTTCAACCATCGTCGCCGGCTCCACGCTGTTCGGCGGCTCGCTCGCCGAGACATTTGCCATGGGCGCGCCGGCGTTTGCGCCGTGCGGTCCGGCGTCGAAGTGTGTGCCGGCGATCAAGATCGCCTTTGTCCGGCGTCAAGGCGAGTATGGCATGCGTTGGCCGGGCCAGGTCTATGACGGCGAGGCGGCGCGCAAGCTCTACACGGGCAGGATTCAGGAGACAGCCGCGGCGTTGAAGATGAAAGCCGACATCCGGCCCGCCCCGCTCCACAACCTTGCGGAGTCGGAGGCATGGATCGCCGAGGCAAAGGCGGCCAAACCGGACGGCGTGATGCTCGTGTTGCTGGATCGTCAGGAGCATGCGTGGCCGACAGCCGCTTTGGCGATGGACTCCGGCATTCCGGCGGTGATCTATTCGCCGGTCGGCTCGGCGTTTACGTCCAACACCGCGCCGCTGGCGCAAAAAACCGGCTCCATCATCTACGCAACCGACGATTTCAGCCAGCCGGTCTACGGCATGAAGATGTTGTATGCCGGCGCGAAGATGCGTGCGACGCGGGTGGTGGTGATCCGCGGCAATGACCGGCGCGACGTGGTGATGCCCGATCTTGGCATCCAGCTTCACTACGTGCCCGCCAGCACGTTTGTGGACCTCTACAAATCCATCGGCGAAACTCCCGAGATGCGCGCCATAGCCGCGCAGGTGGTTCGCCGCGCGAAGAAGATCGTGGGCGCGACGCGGCAGGACATCATCAACGGCGCGCACAGCTACGTCGTTGCGCGCAAAATCATGGAGCAAGAACAAGCCGACGGCATCACGATGGACTGCCTCGGCGCGCTCGGCCCGACCAAGATGAGCCTGCCCTGTCTTGCGTGGTCGCGGATGAACGACGATGGCATCCCCGCCGCCTGCGAAGCCGACATCGGCGCGGTGGGTTCGCATATCACAGTCCAATATCTTTTCGACCGGCCCGGCTTCCAGCAAGACCCGGTGCCGGAGACCGCGCACAAGGCGATCATCGGCGCGCATTGTTCTTGCCCGACAAAGCTCAACGGCTTCGACAAGCCGCCGGAGCCATACGTCCTGCGCCACCATCACGCCGAGCGCGACGCGACCGCGCATCCGGCGTGGCGCATCGGCCACCCGATGACATCGCTTTGCGTACAGTCGGCCAGGAAAGACAAACCGACGACGCTGATCATTTCCTCGGGCCGCGTGCTGGAGAACGTCCAGGTTCCTCCGGCGGGCGGTTGCGTGATCTCGGTGATGGTGAAGTTTGACGGCGTCGAGGACGTTTTGACCTATCCCGGCTTCCACCAGGTTTTCTTCTACGGCAGTTTCCGCCAGCAACTCGTGGACTTTTGCCGATTGTTCAAACTGACGCCTCAGGTGGTCTGAAACTCAGATGGCGCCGGAGTTGGGAAGCGGTTCGTCGGGAACACCGTCAAACGCAACTCAAAGAGGATGCGACCATGAATGATTTTGCAAAAGTGACACGTCGGGCCGCATTGTGCGGCATGGCGGCTGTTGGCGGATTGGCGGCGGCGGGCAAGGCAGCAACGCAGCTCCTCGTGCCGCAAGGGGGAACCATCCGGGACCGCCTGTGGATTTTCGCTTGCGCGGCCAACAGCGACTTTCCCCACATGGGTCGCCGTTCGGTGATGACGCCGGCTGAGGGCGCGTTCTTCCTCGGCGTGCCGAACATCATCATGGTGCAGTCGAGCACGACCGAAGCGCCTTACGGCCGACTCGAACCGCCGTTTGCCCAACTCACGGTCGCCTTGCGGCCATTGACTCGTGTGGTGTGGTCGGTGGTCGGTTCGGGCGGGTTCACTTCTCCGGCGGAGACCGAGGAGGTTCTGGCGCTGCCCAAGACGACGCCGAACTTTGCCGGCGTGATGCTCGACGACTTTTTCACCGGTCGCGCCGATGGGGCGCGGGCGAAGCTGACCGCCGACGAACTCAAGTCCGTCCGCCAGCGCCTCAAGCAGACCAACCCGAAGTTCGACATCCTGGCAACACTTTACGTCAAGCATTTCAGTCTGCCGCTGCAGGATTACTTCGATCTGATCGATGTGCTGACGCTATGGAACGGCGACTCGGCGGACTTGGTGAATCTCGAAGCCCATTTCGTCAAAGTGCAACAGGTCGCGCCCAAGACGCGCAAAATGCTCGGGTGCTACGTGGTGGATTACAAGCGGAAGGCCGGCGTGCCGGTGGATTTGATGCGGCACCAGTGCGAAACCGGCCTGCGCTGGCTACGCGAAGGGAAGATTGAAGGCATTGTTTTCCTCGGCAATACCACGATGGATTTGGGATTCGAGTCGGTAGAGTGGACGCGGCAGTGGATCGCCAAAGTGGGCGACCAGAAACTGTGAAGTGTTGGTCGGCGTGGGCGGCACCTGAGACATGGCAGATTCTTTGCGACTCGCGTCGGCGTATTCCTCCACAACGCTGCTGCCGTTGGTGACGATTGGCTTGATTGCGGCGGCGCAACGGTTAGAAACTGCGAAGCAATGAAGCGACGTTTGCAATTTTGGATTGGCTGCGCGGCGGTCAGCAGCCTGTGGTTTAGCGGCTGCGGCGGCGGAGACGACGACAAGCGGCTCAACGTCTATATCTGGACCAATTACATCACGCAGGAGCTGCTCGACCGGTTCACGGCGCAGACGGGCATCCGGGTAAAGTTCGATGTTTACGACTCGAACGAGGCAGTGCTGGAAAAGCTGGCATCGGGTGCGAGCGACTATGACATCGTGGTGCCGACCGATTACATGGTGCGCATCCTGATCAAGCAGGGGTTACTGGTCCCGCTGGATCATGGCAGGCTGACGAATCTCGGCAATATTACGGCGAAATTCCGCAACCCGCCGTTCGACCCCGACAACGCGCACAGCGTGCCGTATCTCTGGGGCACGACCGGCTTCGCCTACAACAAAACGAAGGTCGGCGCGGCGCTGGACAGTTGGGCGGCCGTTTTCGACGAGCGATGGAAAGGGCGTATCCTGATGCTCGACGATATGCGCGAGTGTTTCGGCGCTGCGCTGCGCGTGCTGGGCCGCTCGGCGAACTCGACCAACGCCACCGAGCTGGCCGCGGCGCGCGACTTGTTGATCAAGCAGAAGCCGTTGGTAAAGACCTACAATTCGTCGGACTTCGCCGGCATCCTTCGCAGCGGCGACGTGTGGATCGCGCACGGTTACAACGGCGAGCTGGCCAAGGCATGCGACGAGGACAAGAACCTCGCCTACGTTATTCCGAAGGAAGGTTGCACGGTATGGATGGACAACCTCTGTATTCCCAAGAGCGCTCGGCATGTCGAGGCGGCACACACGTTCATCAATTACATGCTGGAAGGGAAAAATATCGCGGCCGTGGTCAACGCGACGAGCTATGCCTGCGCGAATGACGCGGCGCGGCTGTTCATCAAGCCGGCGCTGCTGGCCGACCCGGCGCGCTATCCGGACGAGGCAACGGTGAAACGGTGCGACTTCCTCGACGATCTCGGCGAGAGCCTGCAGCTTCGTGACCGCTACTGGACCGAGGTCAAAGCGAAGTAAGACGGCGTTCTAGAGCGACCAGCCCTGGCGGTATTCGCGGTGAAGAAGCTTGTTGGCTTCCTTGTCGTTGGAGAACTTCATGTTCGGGCCGTCCCAGAGCAGTTTCTTGCCTGCGCGTAACGCGACGTTGGCGAGCAAGGGGGTTTCCGTGAGAATGCCGGCGTGGTCAACGAAGTTGGCTCCCGGCGCCGGCCCGCCCCGGCAAGCGTCCACAAACTCCTTGTAGTGTCCTGGCGAGCGCGGCAGCGTCTTCGGCGGACGGCCGTAGACTTTCTGTTTCGATTCGGGGAATATCCGGTGGCCGTTGATAATGCCCTTTTCGCCGACATAAATCACCCCATAACCTCGGCGGTCGGATTGCATTTCTTGCGGCGAGGGCGGCAGCAAGCCGCCATCATACCAACTCAACTTCACCGGCGGCCGGTCGCCGCGGGCGGGAAACTCAAACCGCGCGATCACGCCCAGCGGATAGACCTCCGGGAACATCTTCGTCGAGCTGGCTTCGACGCTGATCGGATGTCGCAGGTCGAGCGCCTTGAACACGGTGGAGAGCAGGTGACAGCCCATGTCGCCTAGCAGGCCGGTGCCGAATTCCCACCAGTTCCGCCACACCCACGGATGATACAAGGGATGATAGGGCCGCTCCGGGGCCGGGCCGAGCCAGAGGTTCCAGTCCAACCCCTCCGGCACTGGTGGCGTGTCCGTCGGGCGGTCCTGCAACGCCGGGTAACTCCAGAACCGCGCCCCCCAGCCGACCTGGACTTCATGCACAGGCCCGATAGCGCCATCCATGATCATTTCGCGCGTCACGCGGTCTTGCTCCGTTGCCTGGCCTTGGTTGCCCAACTGCGTCGCCACGCCCGCCCGCTTGGCTTCCTCCGCAACCGCCCGCGCCTCGGCCACCGACCACGTCAGCGGCTTCTCGCAATAAACGTGCTTCTTCTTCTTCAGCGACGCCATCGTCACGACCGCGTGCGCGTGGTCCGGCGTGGCGACCACTACTGCGTCCACGTCTTCCTTCGCCAGCAACTCGCGATAATCCGCGTAGGCTTTGCAGCCGCGATACTGGCCGGACGGCCGCTGCTTCCCGTAAAACTCCTCCACCGCGCGGCGCGCCGGCTCACGGCCACAAGACTTGCCCTGTTTGCCTTGCCCCCAGTTCCACGAAAGGAAACCGGTGCTTTCGCGATCCACATCGCAGACGGCGACAACCTGCACTTCGTTGAAATCAAGGAAGTTCATCAGATCGATCGTGCCCTGGCCGCCGACACCAATGCAGGCCAGCGTGGTCTTCTGGCTGGGCGCGACGTGGCCCGGCCCGCCGAGCACGTGGCGTGGCACAATCGTCAGCGCTGTCAGTGCGGCGGCCTTGCCGAGAAACTTGCGGCGCGAGATTTCCGACGGGTTGTGGATGGGCGCGTTCACTTTTGAGGAATCAGTCTTGTTCATGGTTGTTGCTCCGTGCCGGCGCGGTGGCGTGACGGCATCACTCTTTTTCAAAAGTTGTTGTCTACAACTCACTCCTTTAACTTTTTACCTGCCGGCTTGCTGTTGAGATTTGCAGGTCTGAAAGGCCGGCTTCTCAGCACCTTTGGCGCAGCGTCACTGCGGTGCGTCGGGATTGACCTGCTCGTTGCCTCGATACAGTTTCCCGTCCCACCACTGTATGTGGCCGTCCACATAAATCACGTTGCCGCCGGCGTCGCTGTGATTATCTTCGACATCGTAAATGCCCGCTTGCCCCGCCTTGTCGCTGTCCCATGCCAGACGCAGGCTGGCGGGACTTTTCACCTGTGTGATGGTGAGCAGACGCTTGGACGTGAAAAAGGAGTTGTAATCGTATTGAAACTCCTTGCTGAGGTCGGTGGCCTGATTCCGGCTGGGACACCGGAAGACCTTCAAGTTGCGCGTGTAGTTGCGCCGGTAGAGCAGGTTCAATTGCTCGTCCAACAACACCGGGCCGTTGGCCTTGGGATTGTCGAAGGGAGGAAGCAGGTCGTCGTTGTCCCTCGCGTAGGTGATGCACATCTTGTGAATCTCCCGAAGGTTGTTGGCGCACGCAAGGCGATGGCTTTTCTCCTTTATGTGCGTGATCGCCGGCAACAACATGGCCGCCAGGACGCCGATGATGACGATCACCACCAACAACTCCACCAATGTGAAACCGCGGCTCCCAAGGACTCGATGCGCTCTGTATTTCATAGCAACCGCGCGAATATATCATGTGGGCTCGTGACGACCAGCTTCTTTTCGGGCAGCGCACGAGTGATCGCCACATGACGGCGTGCGCCAGCCGGCGCGGCGAAGGATGGGTTTGACAACGGATGGAGGGCAATGGATAAACGCCGCACAAGAAACGGACACATGAAAATAACAACTGCGGTTCTGCTCGCCTTTGCTTGCGCCGGTTCCACGTTTGTCGCCGTCGCTGCGGCGGAGCCTGCCGCGCCGCCCGTCCAATGGCTGCCGGCCACGCCGGAGAAGCTGCCGCGCTGGCGAGGGTTCAACTTGCTGGAGAAATTCAACGTCGGCAAGTGCGAGCCGTTCAAGGAGGAGGATTTCAAGCTCATTCATCAACTCGGCTTCAACTTCGTGCGGCTGCCGATGGATTACCGCTGCTGGATCAAGGACAAGGACTGGGAGCAGTTCAACGAGGCGCAGCTCAAGGAGATTGATCAGGCGGTCGAGTGGGGCCGCCACTATGGTATCCACGTCTGGATCAACTTCCACCGCGCGCCCGGCTACACCGTCGCCAAGCCCAAGGAGCCAACGGATTTGTTTACGGACACGAAGACGCAAGAGGTCTGCGCAAAGCATTGGGCCGAATTTGCGCGCCGCTACAAAGGCATCCCGAACTCGCAACTCGGCTTTAATCTTTTCAATGAGCCGGGAAACATTGAGACGAACCTTTACGTCGCCGTCGTGCGCAAGATGACCGAGGCGATCCGCGCGCAGGACCCGAATCGGCTGATCATCTCGGATGGAATGCAATGGGGCCGGAATCCCATCTTGCAACTCGCTGAGATCCACATTGCACAAGCCACGCGCGGCTACAGTCCCATGGAGATCAGCCACTACAAGGCGAGCTGGGTGCGGGGCGAGAATTTTCCGGTGCCTGTCTGGCCGCGGCCGGTTTCAGCGGTGGGCTGCCTGCTCAGCCCCACGAAGAAGGAGGGTTCCCATCCGATCGTGATTGACGGGCCGTTCGCCGAGGAGACCGCGTTGCGGATGCATGTGATGAAAGTGTCCACCTCCGCGAATGTCGTCGTGCTTGCCGACAATAAGCCGGTATGGGAGAAGAAATTCACGTGTGGTTCCGGCAAGGGCGAGTGGAAAAAGGCGGAACTTGTGCCGCGATACAACATTTACCAAAACACCTTCGACAAGGATTACGCCGCGACAATTCCCGCCGGAACACAACAGGTCAAAATCCGTGTGACGGCGGGCGACTGGCTGCAAATCAGCGAATTGGGTTTCAAGCCGGCGTCAGCGTCGCGTGAGGACGTGCTGCCGATGAACGCCGCGTTCGGCAAGAAACCGGAGCCATTCGGCTACGCACCCGGCGGGAGCGGCCGCGTGTTTCGGAACCTCAAATACGAAGACCGCGAGGCGCTGTGGGAGGAGCACATTGTGCCGTGGAAAGACGCGGAGGCGAAAGGCGTCGGCGTGATGGTCGGCGAATGGGGCGCGTATAACAAGACACCGCACGACGTCGTCCTGCGATGGGCGGAGGATTGCCTGGCCAACTGGAAGAAAGCTGGCTGGGGCTGGGCGCTTTGGAATTTCAAAGGCGGCTTCGGCATCCTCGACAGCGAACGCGCCGACGTGCCCTACGAAGACTTCGAAGGCCACAAACTGGACCGCAAGTTCCTGGAGTTGTTGCAGCGGTATTGAGCCATGAATGGAGCGGCCGGGTTTTAGGACGAAACCAAGATGAACTTGCAAACGGCCGGGCTGCGCGTCGCGGGCACGATCTTCGGGGTGGTGTCCGCCGTTCATCTCCTGCGCTTGCTGACGCAGGTGGACGTTGTCATCGCCGGCTGGCCGATGCCGTTCTGGATGAACGCCGCCGGCGGCGTCATCACCGCCGGCCTGTGCGTCTGGCTGTGGTGGCTGGCTGCCAGCGCTCCGAAGCGTTGAGTCTCTGCGGCACGAAACCCGAACCGCCGGTTCAGGGTGCGGGCGTGGCGGACAGTGATGCCGGCGGTAACACGCGTTGGAAATTCTCATTCACCACCGTCCCGCGCCGGACGCATGGCTGAAAGATGAGAAAACGCGCGTCCACGATTCCCCCGGCCTTGCGAGGCCACCAGACTCCCGGCTCCAACCGCTCGAAGTCCACGTCGAGCTCGAATTGTTTGATGTAAACCAGCAGCCCGAACGCGAGGCGCACCGGTTTACTTAGCCGCACCTCGCCGCGCGCGGGCTTGCGGTCCTCCTCATCTATCCACAGCCGGCCGACGACGCCGTCCACCGCCACGTTGAAAAAATTCTGATACTGTCCGCCGACGTTGATCGAGCGGCCCGGCCGGCCGCTGAACTTGTAAACAATGCACCGCCGCCCGCGAAGGTCCTCGCGGCCGATTTCCTCGCTGATGAACGCCCGCTCCAACTCCTCGCCGCTGAACCGTGCGGTCAGATCGGTGACCTGCTCGGATTCCTTCGGCATCTTGCCGGCCCGGATTGCCTGACGGAACGACTCCAGCCGTTTCGCTTCGGCTTGCTGCTCACTTGGCGACAGCGGTTTTCCATCGTGGCTGACGAGTTGGTGAAAGAGCAGCTTGCCCTCGACGGGAAACACCTCCTCGACCCGCGTGTCGCGCCCTTGGGCCTTGTGCGCCGTGTCGAGCGTTTCCATGACGGTCGTCTGGCGGAAACTGTAGGGCAGCACCGGCCACGACGGCGGCAAACTGGTCGCCGCCGCCGTCAGACCAGACGCCGCTGCTGCCAAGAGCGCCATTATCATTTCAATGAAATGGAAGGTGGTCGTGCCATCAGGACGCCGGTCTGCGCACGATCTTGGCAAAAAGCGACGTCAACCGTTGTCGCTGCTCGGTGGACAACAGGCTGGCGCCTTTCTGGAAGAGCGAGTTGAACCGGGCGATCTGTTCTTGAGTGACCGGCTGCTTCTGGTTGATTCGCAAGTAAATATTGTTGACCTCGCGGTCTTCGTCCGGCGGGAGGTTGCCAAACGCCTGCTTGGCCAACTGTGCCAGTTCCTGTTGTTCCGGAGCCGTCAGCCGGTTCAAATCCAGTGTTTGAGCCGCCGTGGTCACGGCCAGCCCCTTGGCCGGCGTTGAGGTCGTTGGATAACCGCCGGGCAATTGGGTGATGAGGACGATGACGGCGGCGATCAACAAACAGAAGACGATCGTCGCACCCGCCACGAGCAGATGCGCCCGTCGTTGCAGCGGGCGATCGTGATGGCGCTGCTCCTGTTCAAACCGTGCGCGAGACATCGGCGCCGGCTTGGTGAGGTCGGTGGCGGAGAACTGGCGCTGTTTGACGGGCGGCAAGAGTGGCGCGAGACCGCCTTCGTTGCGTTGCGCCGGCGGCGCGGCGGGCTGCGGCGGCTTGAATTCCTCCATCTCCTCGACGATGTCGTCGTCGCGCGGCGGCGCTGGCGGCGCGACGGTCGCCGGATCGGGAACGGTCAGCGTCAGCTTGCAGGCGGGGCAGACCGTCGCCTGGCCGCGCGCGTTGTCGGCGGCAACCAGTTGTCGATGGCAGTGCGGACAGCTAAAAACAAATTCCATGATTCTTCAACCTGCGCCGGCGCGGCCGGGACCGGGCCGAAACCCAAACGGACGTTTCCAATCTTCCACGCCTCCAGGCGCCACGCTGCTCTGCGCGGGATCGTCCTCGCCGGAGGCCGGAGCCACAGCGCTGGAGCTTAGCGGGACGCCGCGCGACCGACCAGCGAAACTTTGCCCCGCGTTGTTCCCAAGGCGCGCGGAGACTTCAACCTGATCGTCTGTGAGCATCACGCAACATCGGCTTTGGCTTGAAGGACGCGGAGACGATCGCGAATCTCGGCGGCGCGCTCAAACTGCTCGGATTCCACGGCCGTGCGCAGTTCCCGCTGCAACCGCTCGACGTCGCTCAACGGACGCTCCCGTTCGATTTGCTTGGCGAGGTCGTGCAAGGCCGTCAGCGAACGGTCCCGCTCGAACTGGAATGTCGGATTGTCCATTTCGGGCAGCGACTCGATGCCCTCGACGGCTTCAGTGACGATCTGCAGGGCCGCTTCGTGCTGCCGGTTGTCCAAGGCCAGCATTGCCCGCGCCATGGTGTTCATCCGCACGACATAGGGCCGCCATTGCTCCAACTGCGTCCGGTCCTCCGCGCGTTTCGCGTAGCGCCGGACCAGGTCGAACACGCGCAGGTTGCGCGCCGTGTCGCGCGCGGTGCGCGTCCAATCCTTGAGTTGGAAAAACCGCACGTAGCGGTAATAGTAAAGCACGCCCTCGTCGAACAGCTCTATGCAATCGTCCGCGTTGATCTTGAATTCGGCCTCTTCGCCCGCCGCTCTCGCATCGACCAGCCGCGCCAGTTGAAACTCCAGCGCGGATTCCATGTCGTGCGGCCGCCGGCCGTCGGGCCGGCCGTTCACTTCGTATTGCTCGATGCCCAGCGGCGTGCGCACCTGCAGCAGTTCGCGTCCGTCGTCGCCGCACACGGTTCGCAGGTCGGCGGCGGCGTCGAAAGGCCACTCCTCGAAGAGCCGGCGTAAATCCATTGAGTCACTCATGATTCCCTGTGGAACAAATGCCACGATGCCCGGCCATTTGCAACCGTGGAAACGACCGGCGGCGTCCACAACGGGGTCTTGGATCCCGAAAGCCCCGGCAGGAGTCGCGGCGCCGTCTTGGGTTTGCCGGGGCCAAGACCGCCGCCATCGTGCATTTGCAGTGTTTTGTCGGGTTTCATACGGTCGAAACGGATCGGATTTGGTCGGATCGACCCGGATAGCCTCGCAGTTCCGGTTGCTTGCTTTGGCGTCTTGGGCCTCCAAATGTAGCCGCCGACGTGAGGAGAACTCCACCAACTCGGCGTTGATGCGTCTGGGCCATGAACCCGAGCGACGGCGGCACTGCCGAAGGTGGATCGCGTTCTCCGAACGCGATGGCCGCAGACAAGCGAAAGAAGTCGCGTCTGGAACGTGAAAGGCTCAAACCAGACACTGTGTTTTCGCTTCTCAACCGCAATCGCGTTCGGAGAACGCGATCCACCTCGCGGCTTGTCTGCATTGAGAAGTTCATGGATAGGCGAGAAATTGGACAGCCCTTGTGCCGCGCATGGGACGCTTTGATCCCGTCCTGCTCACTGCAATCACATTTCCCATGTCTCTGTCTTCTCCTGCGGCCGGATCGAGTCGGATCTGGCCGGATTTGGCCGAATATTGGGGGGAAGTCGGATTCACTTTGGATCATTTGGCTTCGTTTTTGCTTTGTCTCAACATCGGCTTTTTCACAACGGCATGCCACCACGTGTTTTATGATTCTCTATTTGGGTTCGTTTCGTAAAAACACGTTCTCTCACCGGGACCTCTCCAATCCGAAATGTTCATTTTCCCGTAGAAAAACCATCTTTTCCGGTTTTGATCGCGTCCATCATTTGGGTTCGTTTTGCAAATTTGCCGCAGCGCCAGCAGAACCAATTCCAACATCGCGACTTGGGCGGAATCATCGGATACAGAATCATGATTTTGCCTCTCCTCCGTCTTTCTCACCATGGTTGCCTCCTTGATTTCCGACGGTCTCCCATCTTCCGGTCTCCGACTTCTGACTTCTGTTTCTTCTCCTTTCATCGTCAGGCGCAGAATATAGATATTTTCTCTATAATGTCAAGAGAAATCTGTTATTTTTCTAATCGCCCATTCTGACACGCGCGGTTTGAAGGGAAGAAGACAGGATGAACGGGATGGACAGGATTGCCGAACCGGACGTTCCCATCCTGCAAATCCTGTAAATCCTGTCAAAACAGATTTTTCTTTAGCATCCTTAGCGTGTTTCGCGGGCTGATGCCGTCCCCCCCATTATTCCAGCACTCCATTGCTCCAACCCTCCCCCCTCCGCCGCTCCGCTCACGCTCCACGCTCAACGTCCTTGACCACACTCTGCCCGGTGGTACTATGCCGCCCGTGACTCCCAAGGAAGTCATCCGTCGCACCAAGCGCATCGCCAAGGCAACCGCGCTCTGTCTCGCCGCGTCGCTCGCCAGCTTCGCCGTGATCAATGCTATGGCAGAGGACAACACAACCACGACCATCAACGGAACCATTGTCAACAACAACAATGCCGATTACTACGTGGGCACGTCCGGGACAAACAACGTTCTTCAAATCATCAATGGAGGCCAACTAACCAACGTGGCTTCCGGTTATGTCGGATACAATACAGGCGCAAACAACAATAGCGTGCTAGTCAGCGGGAGCGGATCGCTGTGGACCAACAGCAACCTTTATGTCGGGTATTACGGCGGGGGAAGCCAAATGATCATTACCAATGGTGGCGCAGTATATGATTACAATGGCACCATTGGCCAGTGGTCCAGTAATAATGTCGTGCTGGTGACCAGCACCGGTTCACTTTTCTATACCGCTGCCTTACTCCATGTTGGTTCGACGGGAGGAGGAAACAATCAACTCATCGTTACCAATGGCGGCCGGTTAATCAGTGGGACTTTCTATGTCGGTGATCGCATCGGCGGTTGCCTGGGGCTTGTGAGCGGTACCGGCTCTGTTGCTTCGGTTAGTGGCACGACGTATGTTGAAGGGTCATATTCAAGCAACTCTTTGTTTATAATCAACGGTGGTCTGATCACAGATACCTATGGCACGGTTGGGGATGTTTATGCATCGAACGCTATCGCGGTGGTGTCCGGCCCCGGTTCCGTTTGGAGCAACTCCAGCACACTTTCGGTGCCGGGATTCACCAGCCAGCTCATTATTACGAACGGCGGCAAGGCCATAAGCTCGGGTGGCTATCTCGGATGGATCGGAACGGGCAGTGTGGCTGTGATCACGGGGGCCAATTCGATCTGGACCAATTCTGGCGACTTGACTGTGGGATACGATGGGGGCGGCAGTTATGATAATAAAAACCAATTGATCATCACTAACGGCGGCCAAGTTTTTAGCGCAGCGGGTCTGATCGGGAAGGGTCATGGATTCCAGAACACGGCCACCATCAGCGGCACCGGTTCCATTTGGTCAATGACATCCGACTTGTTTGTTGGGTATTCGGATTGGTCCATTTCCAACCAATTGAACATTGTCAACGGTGGCCGGGTGATAAACAGCAACGGCATCATCGCCAATAACATCTATTCAAGCTCCAACACCGTGCTGGTCAGCGGTGCGGGTTCGCTCTGGAGCAACAGTGGTACTGTGTATGTCGGTTACAACGGCTACAGCAACAATTTGGTCATTGCGAATGGCGGCACGGTGGCGGCTTCCAACGTCATTGTGGGATACGTCATTATGTCCTCGTACAACCTTCTGAGCATTTCAGGTGGTAATCTCTATGCCACGAACGCCGCCGGCAACGGGAGCTTGGACTTGCGTCACGGCTCCGTCGCCCTCAACAGCGGCACGGTGGTCGTTGACCGGCTTTATGACTACGTATATGGTGGGGGCGTTATAACCTTCAGCGCGGGTCTGCTGCGCAGCGGCGGCAGTGCCATGTCTAATGGCTTCACCTTTGCCGTCGGCGACGGCGTCCAGTCCGCCACCTTCGACATGCTCGGCGGCACGCATTCGTTTGCCGGCGGCCTGAGCATCTCCACCAACGGCAGCCTCATCGGCAACGGCAGCATCCTCGGCAGCGTCACCAACTTCGGCGTCATCGCCCCCGGCCATTCCTTCGGCGTCATCAATATTTCCGGCGATCTGGCGCTGAACGATCCCTCCACGCTGAGCTTCAAGATCGGCGGCACAAGCACCAACTCCTACGACCAGGTCTTCGTCGGCGGCATCCTGCGCATCGCCGGCCTGCTGAACGTGACCGAGACCAACGGCTACACGGGCAATGTCGGCGACACGTTCACCCTGCTGCACTTCAGCTCCGAGACGGGCGCGTTCTCGCAGACGAACCTGCCAACGCTGAGCGCCGGAGAGCAATGGGACACGAGCCAGCTCTACACGCTGGGCACCATTGAGATCGTGCCGGAGCCCGGAACATGGGCGCTGCTGGCGCTGGGGATGAGCATGCTCGTGGCGCGAAGGCGAAAAAAGTAGGGACGCTGCGAAGATTCCATAAGGGTGGGGCGAGACTCCGTCGAGCCATCGCTTCAGACAAGAGGCAGATTCAAAGGAAGCTCGACGGAGTCTCGCCCCACCATCATTGGATTGCGGCCTCGCCGCTCTAGCGGCTCGCCGGGTGAAAAGTGGAAAGTTAAGAGTGAAGAGTTCCAAAAACTCTTAACTCATCATTTTTAAGGAACCTTTGCAAAAGCCTTGTAGCGGCGGTCTCTGACCGCCGAATGATCGCAAAACCCAAACGATTCGGCGATCAGAGACCGCCGCCACAGTGTGGCCAATGACTTCCGCTGGGACGTCTTAACTCTTAACTTCTCCGCGCGCCTACGATGGGGGCGCTGCGGCGGCGCCGTTGGTTCTCATCCGGGCGTTGGAGGAGGGGAGGTTCAATTCGCCGCGGTATTTGGCCACGGTGCGCCGCGCCACGTCCAGACCGCGCTGTTTGAGCGTGTCGGAGATTTCCTGATCGGACAACGGCTTGGCCGGGTCTTCACGATCAATCATTTCCTTGACGAAATTCTTGACGCTCTGGCTGGCGATGGCCTCGCCGCTGGCGGTGGTGTAGCCGGCGGTGAAGAAATACCGGACCTCGAACACGCCGTGAGGCGTGGCCATGTATTTGTTGGCGCTGGCGCGGCTGACGGTGGTCTCGTGAACGCCGAGCAGGCGGGGGTTGTCCACCTCGCGTCCCGGCACGCGGCTGCGATGACGCCGCCGGGTGAAGTCGTCCTTCTCGGCGTCCGGGCAGTCGGCCACGCGGCGGTTGCCTTCGCCATCGCTGATGTCCGCCAGCGCGCCGCAGTAGGGGCAGACGGCTTTCTCGACGCCGTCCACGGTCTTGAAAGTCTCGCCGCAACGGTAGGCGACGTCGCTCATCCGCAACGGCCGGAGGTGGCCGGGGCCCTTTTCGAAAAACTCGCGCTGCACCCGGACGATCTCCGCGGCGATGTTCTGGATGGTCTGCTGGCGCTGGGCGATGCTGCGGATCAAAAACTTGCCGGCCTGGATGCGCTCGCGGACGTATTGGACCACTTCCGGCGTGGCGTTTTCCTCCGCCATCATCTCGCGGTAGGAATCGTTGATGCGCAGGCGCGGGATGCGGTCGTCGTTGGTGACGATGATGAACTCGTCGTGGTCCTTGATCACGACAATGTCCGGCTCGACGTAGGGATTGGTCTCGGCGCTGAACATGCGGCCCGGTTTCGGTTCGAGCCGGCTGATGCTCTCCGCCGCCTGTTGCGCCTCTTCCACCGTGACGCCGAGGGCGGCGGCCAGCTTCGGGATGTCGCGGCTGGCGAGCAGCGAGAGGTGGTCGCGGACCACCCGCGTTTCCAGGCTCCCGGCCTTGTCGAGCCGCGCCAGTTGGATCATCAGGCACTCGCGCAACGTCCGCGCGCCGACGCCGACGGGGTCGAGCATGTGCACCAACTCCAGCGCACGGCGCATGGTGTCGAGCGCGACTTCCGGGCCGGGCCGCAGAAACAACAGCGGCAGATCGAGCCGATGGTCCGGCTCCAACACGTCGTCCAGTTCCGCCGCGGTCGCGCCGTGGAAAATCTCCGCGAGCGTTTCTCGCGGCAGGGGCAGGGGCGCGCCGTCTTCAATCACCGCCGCCAGTTGGCGCGCCAATTCCTCGCGGAGGCGGCCGACGGTTTCGCGCGCCAGCTTGATGGCGTTTTCGTTGACCGGTTCCGACGCGGGCACGGTGGTTGCCGGCTGGGCCGGTTGACCTCCCGGTTCTGGCGCAAGGAGTTGACTGCAGATGTCCTGCAACCGCTCCTGCCAGCCGAGGAGTTGCACGCGTTTCGACCGCTCAAACGCTTCGGTGAGACCTTCATCGATCAGTGCCCGCGCCCACGCCGCGGCGGTGGCGTTCGCTTCCCGCCGGCCGGCGCAAACTTGCAGGGCGAATTCGACCAACGCTTCCGCCAGGTCTTTGTGCGCCAGCAGGTAGCCGTCGTCGCTGAGGCTGCCGATGATGATCTCCGCCGCGTGGCGCGTCTCGTCGTCGGCGTCGCTGGTGCCAAGCTGGCCCAGCAGGTGTTCCTGGAGCGATTCCGGCTGGACGATGGAGTCGAACTGGAACTGGCGGCGTTCCTCGTCCTCGGCGCTGCGGGCGTAGTTGCGGCTGTTCTGGGTGAAATAGTCGCGCCACTCGTCGTCCATCTCCTTCAGCGTTTCGAACTCCTGCCGGAACTCCTCTGCCGTTTCGGCGCGGCCGTCGCGCGGGGTTTCGCCGTTCGCGGCGGCCGGCTGGTCGAGGCTGACCGTTTCCTGCGGAACTTCCTCCAGCGTGGGGTTCTTTTCCAGCTCTTGCTTCACCAGGTCGCACAGTTCCGGCGTCGCCGCCTGAAGCAGGTGGAGACTAAGCTGCATGTGAGGCGCCAGCATTTGCTGAAGCCCCATGCGCTGCACTTGATGCAAGGAAATACCGGCCATGATTAAACTGCCGCGAAATCCCGTTCCAACGCTACGCCGGTAATCCCGCGGCTGGCCGCAATATAGGGAGCGCCTGCGGCCCCAGCAAGCGCAAAGCCAACTTCAGCCATCGTGACGGAACATAATGTCGCGCACGCGGCTGGCGCCGAAGCGTTGCTGCAACCGGACGAGGATGTCGCGCTTGAGCCGTCCGCGCAGTTCCATCTGGATCGCGGGATTCGATACGCCGACGGTGAGTACGCCGTGGTGCAGCGCGCGCGGACTGGAATGCTTTGCCAGCGCCGGCCCGACCATCTCCGCCCATGCCGTGGAAATTGCCGCCGCATCAAGCTGTTCGCCGAGCTTCATCTGGCCGAGCGCGGCTGTGACAAGCTGGCGCGCGGGCAGCGCGGTGTCGGTGGCCAGCGATGCCAGATCGCTCGGCAGCGTCGGCCGCCACGCCCGCAGCGTACGGTCGCCGCTCTTGCTGGTGCGGGAACGGTTCATTACGTCGCGTGTTTAGCAACAGACGGCTCGGGCGACAATCTCATAATCCGGTATTCTCCATCCTCTGACCGCCGCTGTTTCTATGGACCGGGAGCGCAAAGGCGCTGGCGACGATGAAATCTGCGCTGCCTGACCAAGAAATCACAGCGCGCAAAGGCGCGGTCAGATGGCAAGAAAACCGGAACCACTTGCGCCGGAATGGATTGTGTTTCCAAGCCGTTGCATGGCCCGGTGGCTGCTTATGTCGGAGGCATGAGATTGTGGATAACTGCATTGCGGTTGCTGACATCAGCCATCCTCTCGGCCGACACGCGGTCGGCAGAGGCCGGCGTTCCCATGGAGTTTTGTGGCGAACTCGAGTGGGTTTGCGCTCCTGTGGCCGTCGCCGGTTCGCCGCAGTTCACGATCTCTCGAACTGGGGAGGTGATACATGACTGAATGAAAACCGATGAGCTGCTTCAGCCAGAGTGAACGGTCGCGGCGCGCAGATCCTCGGGGGGAACTTCGTCGGTTTGCGCGCGCGACCGATTCGGCTTACGGCCCCGGTTGTCTGGACTCAAACTGCCGCGCCATTTCCGGAAACCGGCATCGCTGGCAAGCGCTGCGGTCGTTCAGGCAAAAGTCGTGGAAAATCTGGAGCAGTCCCTGCTGCCGCGCCGCCGTGCGGAGCAAACGCGGCGGCACGCGCTGGCCGAACAAACGGTGCGCGGTGAACCGCACCAGCGCGTTCGATTCCAGCGGCGGATGACCGGTAAAAATTTTCTCCGCTGATTGAACGAGCGCGGGCTGGTCGAGCAGCCGGCCCTGCGCGACGGCCGCCGGCAACGACACGTTCACGACGATGTCACAGGCACGGGCCGCGCCGATGAGCAACTCCGCCTCCGGTTGCGGTTTCGAGGCGAAGCTGAACCGACGCGACCAATAAGTATCCTCCAGGTCGGTGAAGAGCGCCGCCAGCCGCGCCGCGCGCTTCGGTTCCGGTTGGGAGGCGAGCGCGGCGGCGATTTTCGGCCAGAGTTCCCAATGTTCCGCCAGCAGTTGCGCCACCGCCGCCAGCCGCCGCCAGGGGAAATTCGCCGGCCGCAATCCCGCCAGCCGCCACGCGTCGCGCGACAGCGCCGCGCCGGCAAATTCATCGCGCGCTTTCCACCACACGTCCCAGAGCCGTTTCACGTGGCGCCGCGTCGCGTCGTCGCGGCCGGCCACGGTGCGCTCCGGCAAAAAACCGGCAACGCCCAGCAGCAGCGCCTGCGCCTGCGTCGCCGGCAGTTCGCGCAGCCGGGCCACGGGCAGCAGTTCCGCGAGCCGGCGCATCGGCTCCTTGTTGTGTTTGAAACCGAGCGCCTCCATCACCGCCGCGTAGAGCGCCTGCTCGATGCCGGCGCGCTGAATCCATCGCGTCAGCCGCCGGGCTTTCGCGCGCAGCCGCGCGAGACCGGCGTCTTCGAGCAGCGCGGCGATCGTTTCCGGCGACGCGGATTTCAGCGGCGGCTCGCAGGCGCCGACGTGGCTGTCAAGATCGTAGGGGTAATTACCGGGATCTATGGAGTCGTAGAGTTCGTCCAAGGGCGCGTCGAGCTGGTCGGCCATGACGAGTTGCGGCAACGCGCGGCCAGCGGCGGTGGTCGCCGGTTGCCCGCCGCGCTGCCAGAGCGCCACATGGAGGATCACGTCGTCGTAGAGCCGGTCGCGCGTGTGGCCGTGCTGATGCCAGTCCGCGCTGTGCAAATGCACCTCCACGTCGCCGAGCCGAGGCTTCGTATCGTCGAAAGCGATGACGGCGCGGCGGAAATCCGGCCCGGCTTCGAGGTTCCACCAGCCCGGCGACACCACGCGGACGCGGCGGCCGTCGGCGGTCTGCAAACCGTCGCGCTTGAGCCGCTGGTCGAACCAGATCGCCTGCGCGAGCCGTTCGGTGACCGGCACCGGCGCGTAGCCGTCGGCCGGCTCGTGCAACACGCAAGGAGCCAGTTCCGCCTGGAACTGCTCGTAGCTGACGGCGCTCATGACGCGCGCAGTGTCCTGATTTTGGCGACTGGTTTCAAGCGGGGAATTGTTGCTTCCCTTCCGGTCGCCTCGCCGCTATCCTGCGCGCCCATGAAATTTATCACCTTGTCCCTCGCCGTGAGCGCCGCGCTGCTCGGCCTCCAAACCGCTCCCGCCTTCGCCGGCTCCTACAAAGGCCCGACCGGCTTGCAACTCTACAGTCTGCGCGCCGATTTCAACAAGGACGTGCCGTCCACGTTGAAGTTCGCGCACGATCTGGGTTTCAAGGTGGTGGAACTGGCCGGCACCTACAAGCTGACGCCGGTCGAGTTCAAGAAGCAGCTCGACGAAAACGGCCTCGTGCCGATCGCTGGACACTTCCCATTCGAGAAGCTGCGCGATGACCCGGAAGGCGTCGCGGCCGATGCGAAAGCGCTCGGCTTGAAATACGCCGGCTGCGCGTGGATTCCGCACAAGGGCGCGTGGGACGAGGCGCAGTGCCGCGCCGCCGCCGCCGTGTTCAACAAGGCCGGCGAGGTGTTCGCCAAATACGGCATCAAGGTTTATTACCACTGCCACGGCTACGAGTTCGTGCCCTTCAAGGATGGCACGTTGTTTGACCTGCTCATGACCGAGACGAACCCGAAATATGTCAGCTTCGAGATGGACATCCTCTGGGTGATCTTCCCCGGCCAGGACCCGGTGAAGCTTTTCGAAAAATACGGCAAGCGCTGGGAGCTGGTCCACCTCAAGGACCTCAAGAAAGGCGTCCAGACCGGCGCGCTGACCGGCCACACCGACGTGACCAACGACGTCGCGCTCGGCAGCGGCCAGATGGACTACCCGGCGATCCTCAAGGCCGCGCAGAAAGCCGGCGTGAAATACTATTTCATCGAGGACGAATCGCCGTCGTCCCGTGAGCAATTGCCGCAGAGCCTGCAGTTCTTGAAGCAGGTGAAGTGGTAGGAGCGGGCGTCTTTTCAACGCAGAGGCGCTGAGGAACGCAGAGGTTCGCGGAGACAAAAATCTCCGCCGGTCTTTGCGATTCTCCGTGCCTTTTGCGTCTCTGCGTTTGACCTTCGCATCTCAAGTGGCACGGGCTTCAAAATCTCCGTGACGAGCGCACGCCGTCTCGCTACGCTCCGACGCCATGTCCAAGATTCAACGCGCTCTCATTTCCGTCTCCGACAAGACCGGTTTGGTTGACTTTGCCCGCGAGCTGGCCGCGCTCGGCGTCGAAATCCTCTCCACCGGCGGCACCGCGAAGGCGCTTCGCGACGCGGGACTGAAGGTGATGGATGTCAGCGACTACACCGGCTTCCCGGAGATGATGGACGGCCGGGTGAAGACGCTGCATCCGAAGGTCCACGGCGGGCTGTTGTTCCTGCGTGGCAACGCCGGCCACGAGGCCGCCGCCGCCCAGCACGGCATCAAGCCGATTGACCTCGTCGTGGTGAATCTCTACCCGTTCGAGAAGACGGTGGCAAAGCCGGGCGTCCAGTTGCACGAGGCCATCGAGAACATTGACATCGGCGGCCCCTCGATGCTCCGCAGCGCGGCGAAGAATCACGCCAGCGTCACGGTGGTCGTGGACCCGGCCGATTACCCGGTCGTGCTCGAGGGCATCCGCAAACACGGCGGCGACACCTGCCCGAACCTCCGCCGCCGGCTCGCCATCAAGGTGTATCAAACCACCGCCGCCTATGACGCGGCGATCTCCGCCTATCTCCACAAGGTCCGCTGCGAGGAGACCAACGAGTTTTCCTGGCCAGACCGTTGCACCGTCACCGGCGCGAAGGCTCAGGACCTGCGCTATGGCGAGAACCCGCACCAGCGCGCGGCATTGTTCGGGCCGTTCCGCGACAGCTTCGAGCAACTTCACGGCAAGGAGTTGAGCTACAACAACATCCTCGACATCAGCGCCGCCTCCGGCCTCATCGCCGAGTTCGTCAGCGACGCGCCGACCTGCGCGATCCTCAAGCACACCAACCCCTGCGGCGTCGGCCAGGGCGCGGGCCTGCGCGAGGCTTGGGACAGGGCGTTTGCGACCGACAAGCAGGCGCCGTATGGCGGGATCATTATCGTCAACCGCGCGCTCGACCTCGGCATCGCGGAGGCGATCAGCGAGATTTTCAGCGAGGTCATCATCGCGCCGGAGTTTGCCGCCGACGCGCTGGCGTTGCTCCAGAAGAAGAAGAATCTGCGGTTGATCCGGATGAAACAAAATCCCGCGTCGGTTCCCGGCGTGGACTTCCGCGCCGTGGCGGGCGGCTTCCTCGTGCAGGACCGCGACACGAAATCCGTCGCCGCCGCCGACTTGAAGGTGGTCACCAAGCGCGCACCAAGCGAGGCGGAACTGAAGGCGATGTTGTTCGGCTGGCGCGTGGTGAAGCACGTGAAGTCCAACGCCATCGTTTATGCCGGCGCGGACCGCACGCTCGGCATCGGCGCGGGCCAGATGAGCCGCGTGGACAGCTCGCGCATCGCCGTGTGGAAAGCCGGCGAGGCGAAGCTGCCGCTGAAGGGCAGCATCGTCGCCAGCGACGCTTTCTTCCCGTTTCCGGACGGCCTCATTGCCGCGGCCGAGGCGGGCGCGACCGCCGCGATCCAGCCGGGCGGCTCGGTGCGCGACGCCGAAGTGATCAAGGCCGCCGACGAGCGCGGCGTGGCGATGGTCTTCACCGGCTTCCGGCATTTCCGGCACTGATTTTTGTTATCCCAGAACCCGCAACAAGGAGAGAACATGATTACACGAACCCGTTTCGACCTCACACAGGCTGACATTCCCGAGCAGTGGTATAACATCGCCGCCGATTTCCCCGAGCCGATGGCGCCGCCCCTTCATCCGGGCACGAAACAGCCGATTGGCCCGGCGGACATGATGGCCATCTTCCCGGAATCGCTCGTCATGCAGGAGGCGAGCACGGAGCGATGGATCGAAGTGCCCGGCGAGGTCCGCCAGATTCTCTCGCTGTGGCGGCCAACGCCGCTGTTGCGCGCGGTGCGGTTCGAGCAGGCGCTCCAGACGCCGGCGCACATTTACTACAAGAACGAGGGCGTCAGCCCGGCGGGCAGCCACAAGCCCAACACCGCCGTCGCGCAGGCCTACTACAACAAACAGGCCGGCGTGAAGCATCTCGCCACCGAGACCGGCGCGGGCCAGTGGGGTTCGTCGCTCGCGCTCGCGTGCCGGCTCTTCGGCCTCCAATGCACCGTCTTCATGGTGAAGGTGAGTTATCACCAGAAACCCTATCGCCGGATGCTGATGGAGACGTGGGACGCCACGGTGCATTCGAGCCCGAGCAACGAGACGGAGTTTGGCAGTAAGATGCTGCGCGAGAATCCGCACTGCGCCGGCAGCCTCGGCATCGCCATCAGCGAGGCCATTGAGACGGCTGTGAAAACGCCCAACACCAAATACAGCCTCGGCAGCGTGCTCAACCACGTCTGCATGCACCAGACCGTCATCGGCCTGGAAACGATCAAGCAGATGGAGCAGGCCGGCGAGGAGCCGGATATCATCATCGGTTGCGCGGGCGGCGGCAGCAACCTCTCCGGCATCGCGTTCCCGTTTTTGCGCAAGAAGATTACCGAGAAAAAACCGTATCGCATCATCGCGGTCGAGCCGATGGCATGTCCGTCGCTGACCAAGGGCGAACTGCGCTACGACTTCGGCGACACCGCCATGATGACGCCGTTGATGATGATGTATACGATGGGGCACGACTTCATGCCGCCTTCGATCCACGCCGGCGGCCTGCGTTACCACGGCATGGCGCCGACCGTCAGCCACGCGGTGAAGCTCGGCCTCATCGAGGCGCGCGCGGTGAAGCAAACCGACGTGTTCAAGAGCGGCGTGCTGTTCGCGCGCACCGAGGGCATTCTGCCCGCGCCGGAGTCGTCGCACGCCATCCACGCCGTCGTGGAGGAGGCCATCAAAGCCCGCGAGGAAAACCGCAAGAAGGTCATCGTGTTCAACCTCTCCGGCCACGGCTTGATGGATCTCAGCGCCTACGAAGCCTACTTCGACGGCGAGTTGCAGGACGTGTAGCGCCCGGCGCAAAACAGCCGCCACGGTTGCCTGTGGCGGCTGAAATGAGAGTTGGAGCTGATTATTTTCGACGGCGCCAGACGAGGAAGACGGTGGCGCCGCTTATCATCATCACCAACGTCGAAGGCTCCGGCGTGGGCTGCGCGGCAAAAACAATGCCGTCCGGCCCGTATAGGCCCGTGGAGGCGAAGATACCGAGGTCGGCGCCACTGGGCGCGAGTTTCTCGATCGTGTCGTCGCCATTATTTGCCGCGTAAAGATAGCCGCTGCTGTCAAAGACGAGGCCTTTAGGGCCGTAGAGGCCCGCGTAGGCGAAGATACCGAGGTCGGCGCCATTGGGCGCGAATTTCTCGATCGTGTCGTCGCCATTATTCACCGCGTAGAGATAGCCGCTGCTGTCAAAGGCCAGGCCTTCAGGGCCGTAGAGGCCCGAGTGGGCGAAGACACCAAGGTCGGCGCCATTGGGCGCGAATTTTTCAATCGTGTCGTTGCCATTATTCGCCACATAGAGATTGCCGCTGCTGTCAAAGGCCAGGCCTTCAGGGCTGTAGAGGCCCGAGGAGGCGAAGGCACCGAGGTCGGTGCCGTTGGGCGCGAACTTTTCAATCGTGCCGTTGCCATTATTCGCCGCGTAGAGATTGCCGCTGCTGTCAAAGGCCAGGCCGGAAGGAAAGTACAAGCCCGTGTTGGCAAAAAGCGAGGGCGTGCCGTTGGGCGCGAACTTTTCAATCGTGTCGTTGCCATTATTCGCCACGTAGAGATTGCCGCTGCTGTCAAAGGCCAGGCCGGAAGGAAAATGTAAGCCCGTGCTGGCGCCGGCGAAGGCCCCGAGGTCGGTGCCGTCGGCAGCAAATTTCTCAATCGTGTTGTTGCCGGAGTTGGCGACGTAGAAGAAGCCGGCGTGCGCGACCGCGCCTGCCAGCAGCAGTCCTGCGAGGACGATCAAGAAGCGGTTGTTCACCGTGTTCTCCTGTGGGAGGTTTGACGATGCTCCCACGGAACAAGAAATCGCATGGGCGTGCCCGCCGAGGGGATGCCGATTTGATTTTCCGCCGCAGGATTGAACAAGAAAATCATGCGTGCATTCTTGACAGCCCGCTCTGCCTAATCAAGCCATTGTTTGCAACAAGCGCCAGTCTTTCCCGTCACAATTTGATGGACCACAGCACGTTCAAAACCTGCTTCGACAGCGAGTTGCGGGACGTTGGGCGTCACAGCGCAAAGATTCTCCGGCGCAGCACCGGTAAATGGTTTGCGGGCGGGCTCTGCCGTCATCGCAGACGATCTCAGATCGCTTGCGTCGTGAGCGTCAAAAGGACATGATTCCAAACGTGATTGGAGGACGCTTGACTTCGATTTTCGCCGGGATGCTCGTCGCTTCGGTGGCGATGGGCGTGCCGGAAGGAGAGGTCGTCAACGGCACGTTGCCGGGCGGTTCGGAGAAACGCTACATGCTGTTCGTGCCGCCGCAGGCGAAGGAGGGCCGGAAGCTGCCGTTGATCGTGGCGCTGCACGGCGCAGGCGGCAAACCGGACGGGCCAATCAAGTGGTGGCAGGCCATCGCCGCCGAGCGCGGTTACTTCGTGCTCGCTCCGAAATCCAACGGCGGCACCTGGCCGGGCGGCGGCGACCAATCGCACGTGGCGCGAATGGTGGCGGCGATGGAGCGCGAGCGGCCAATTGATCCCAAACGCGTGCTACTCACCGGCGTGAGCGACGGCGGCACGTGGACCTATGCGCTCGGTTTCCAAAACCCGAAACTCTTTGCCGCGCTCGCGCCAATCTCCGGCGTCCTGATGCGCACCCTCGTCGGCAGCCTTCCGATGCAACCGAAGCTGCCGATCTGCGTTGTGCACGGCACGGACGACAAGATTTTCATCGTGGCCCGCGCGCAAGCCGCCGTGAAGGCGTTGAAGAGCGCGCACTTCAACGTCAACTACATCGAAGTCGCCCAAGGTCACCACGGCTGGTTTCCGGAGAAAGCGGCGGAGATTCTGGATTGGTTCGAGAAACCGCAGTCGCCGTAACAATGCAACCCAAGCACCCCCTCGTCATGAACCGTAGCAGCCGACGTAAGGAGGCTGGGCGGCTGCGCAGCCTCGGGGTGGTGAACGAAACAGGCCTCCTCACGTCGGCTGCTACACGGTTTAAGGAAAGGGTATGAAACCGCACACACCATTTTGGGGATTGTTCCGGCGGCGGGAGTGCGTGGTGCCGACGTGGCGCGGCTGGGCGCTGATGCTGGCGGCCGCGGCGGTGGTGGTGGTCTTCGGCGTCGGAAACATGCATTCGTTCCTGGCCGTCACGGCGCCGGTGCCGGCCGAGGTGATGGTCGTCGAGGGATGGGCGCCGGATTATGCCTTCAGGGAGGCCGTCGCGGAGTTCAAACGGCATCATTACAGCAAGGTGTATGTCACCGGCGGATCGTTGGAGCAGGGGTTGCACCTCTCGGAATACAAGAGCTACGCGAAACTCGGCGAGGCCATGCTGCTTCAGATGGGCTTGAGCCAGGACGTCGTCCAAGCCGTCCCGGCGGAGAGGGTGATGCAGGATCGCACGCACGCATCCGTGGTGGCTCTGAGCGCATGGATGCAGCAGCACGGCGTCGTGCCGGCGAGTCTCAACGTCGTCTCGCACGGCGCTCATGCGCGCCGGACCTGGCTGCTTTTTGAAAAAGTGCTGGGCGGGAAGACGAAGGTGGGAATCATTTCCGTCGTAGACCGCGACTACGATCCGAAGCGCTGGTGGAAAACCAGTCTGGGTGTGCGGCTGGTGACCGATGAGATGCTGGCCTATGTCTATGCGCGGTTCCTGTTCTCGCCTCCCAAGGAATTGCCGGCGTCGCCGGCCGGCGCGCGATGATTGACGCGATCCTCTTTGACGCGGAGGGTGTTGTCATTGACACCGAGCCGATGTGGGACAGGGCGCAGGAGGAATTTCTGCGCCGGCGGGGTGCGATCTACGACCGCGACAAGCTCAAGCATCTGCTCAGCGGTCGCTCGGCGCTGGAGGGCATCGAGATCACGAAGGTGGAGTGCGGCATTTCGGGCGACGCGCGGTTGCTTTCTGAGGAGCGCATGGAACTAGTCCGCCGTCAGCTTGAGGAACACGTCGGATTTGTCGCCGGATTCATGGAGTTCTTCCAGCGAGTCCGGCCGGCCTACAAGACCTGCATCGCCACGGCGATGGCGGGGGAGTTGCTGCGGATTTCGGATCGGAGGTTGGAGTTGTCGGCGTTGTTTGGCGGAAGGATTTTCTCGCTGGCCGCCCTGGGTCTTCCGTCGAAGCCGAATCCGGACATCTTCCTCCACGCGGCGCGGCAGCTCGGTTCAACACCGGAAACCTGTCTCGTCATCGAGGACGCGCCGCACGGCGTGGAGGCGGCGAGGCGGGCCGGCATGAGATGCATCGCCATCACCACGACCTACGACCGCGAAAAACTCCGCGGCGCGGACCGCGTGGTGGATTCGTTCGCTGAAATCGGCGCGATCTAACCCCGGCGGCGGCGCCATCCTCCACAGCTCCCGGCTTGAGGAGGGGCTCTTTCCCCGGCATTCCCCGATCTGCGTTTGACACGCATGGGCAATGGTGTTACGACACAAATTTATAGTAACACTGGACGGCACTTGCTATATTGGCGGGCCGGCACGGTTCGCCGGATCGAACAACACAGATGCACATCCCGGATGGATTTCTAGACGCAAAGACGGTCGTCGCGACAGGCGCGCTGGCGACCGGCGGGCTGGGGTTTGCGTTGCGGCAGGTGGGGGCGCGGCTGCCGCGGCGGCGCGTGCCGCTGATGGGTCTGGCGGCGGCGTTTGTGTTCGCGGCGCAGATGCTGAACTTCCCCGTCGCAGGCGGCACGTCGGGGCATTTGGTCGGCGGCGTGCTGACGGCGGTGCTGCTCGGGCCGAGCGCGGCGGTGGTCGTGTTGTCGGCGGTGCTGATCGTGCAGTGTTTTCTTTTTGCCGACGGCGGCGTGCTCGCGCTCGGCGCGAACATTTTCAACATGGCCATCGTCAACTCCGTCGCCGGCTACGGCATCTACCGCGCGGTGCGGCGGCTGTTTGGCGGATTGCGCGGGTTGGTGCTGGCGTCGGCGTTCGCGGCGTGGTGCGCCACGGTGCTCGCGGCGGTCTGTTGCACCGGCCAGCTCGCGTCCTCCGGCACGGTGGCGTGGGTGGTGGCGTTTCCCGCGATGGCCAACGTCCACATGCTCATCGGACTCGGCGAGGCGCTTATCACGGCGCTGGTCATCGCCGGTGTCGCGCGCGCGCGGCCGGAACTGGTCGAAGAGGGCGCGCCGCCGCGGGTTGGCGAGCGCTACGTCGAATTTGCCGGCTTCGGCGTGCTCGTGGCGCTGGGTCTGGCGCTGCTGGTGGCGCCGCACGCGTCCTCGCTGCCGGACGGTTTGGAAAAAGTCGCCGCCGCGCTCGGCTTCGAGCACAAGGCCGCCCAACCGCTCGTGGCCGCGCCGTTCGGCGACTATCACCTGCCCGGCGTGAAATCCGCCGTGTGGGCGACGGCGTGGGCTGGCGCGATTGGCACCGTGGTTGTTTTCGCACTGGCATGGCTGCTGGCGCGTTCGCTGGTGCCGAAATCCAGGGATGACGCCGCGCCGCCGCGCCGCTAAGGTTTCGTCATGCGTCTTGACTTGCTTGATCATCACAGCCGGCTCGACAGCCCGATTCATCGGTTGCCGGCGGCGGTGAAGCTTGTCGCGGCGGTGGGATTGGTGGTGGCGACGGTGCTGCTGCCGGCGTCGCGGCCGGCCGGCTTCGCGCTCGTTGCGGCGGCGGTGGCGGTCGCGGCCGTGTTGAGCCGGATTCCGCCCGCGTTTTTTGGGAAACGCTTGTTGTTGCTGGAACCGCTCGCGCTCGGCGTGGCGGTGCTGGCGATTTTCCAACCGGGCGGCTGGCGCGTATTCGCGACCGTCATGGTGAGAACCAATCTCTGCCTGCTGACGATGATCCTGCTTTCCAATACGACGCCTTTCGCCGACGTGCTGCGCGTGCTGCAACGCGTCCGCGTGCCGCCGCTGCTCGTGACGACGCTGGCGTTGATGTATCGCTACCTGTTCGTGCTGGCGGACGAGGTGGGCCGCATGGGCCGCGCGCGGGCCAGCCGGACTTTTTCGCCGCAGCGCGGCGTGGCGTGGCGGTCGCTGGCCGGCATTGTCAGCCAGTTGTTCATCCGCTCGACAGAACGGGCGGAACGGATTTACGCGGCGATGTGCGCGCGAGGATGGCAATGAGCATTCAAATCTCAAATCTCAGGTTTCAAATTCCAAATTTTAGACTCCATGACACCGGCGCTTGAACTTCGCAACCTCTGCTTCCGTTACCCCGACGGCACCGAGGCGTTGCGCGCCGTCAGTTTCGCCGTGGGCGAGGGCGACTGCGTCGGCCTGATCGGCCCGAACGGCGCCGGCAAGTCCACGTTGATGCTGCACCTCAACGGCATCCTGCCGGAGCGGCTCGACGGCGAACCGACGGTGTTTGTCGGCGGCCGGCCGCTGACGGCCGCGAACCTCACCGCCATCCGGCGCGACGTGGGACTTCTGTTCCAGGACCCCGACGACCAGTTGTTCTGCCCGACCGTGTTCGAGGACGTGGCGTTCGGGCCGCAGCAGTTCGGCCTTGGCGGCGACGCGCTGGCGGCGCGCGTGGGCGACGCGCTGGCGCGCGCCGGCATCCGCGGCTATGAGAAACGCCAGCCGCATCATCTCAGCCACGGCCAGAAGCGGCGCGTGTGCCTTGCCGGCGTGCTGGCGTGCGAGCCGCGCGTGCTGGTGCTCGACGAACCGACCAGCGACCTCGATCCGCGCGGCAAACGCGAGTTGAAAGCCGTGCTGCGGCAGATTCCCGCCACGAAACTGATCGCGACGCACGATTTGGAGCTGGTGGTGGAGCTTTGCCCGCGCGTGATCGTGATGGACGAGGGCCGCGTGGTCGCCGACGGGCCGACGTTGTCGCTGCTCAGCGACGAGGCGTTGATGCTGGCGCACGGTTTGGAGAAACCGCACAGCCTCCAGCATCATCATCCGCATTGAGCCAAAAACGGCTGCGGAAGCTCCAAGTTCCACGATCCAAGCTGCAAGGAAGCGCAAAGCTCCCATTTCCAACAGGATCGGCAGCACTCGATGCGGGTTGAGCTTTGAGGCCGGAAGTGTTTTTGCTGCTTGGATTCTGGAATTTGGAGTTTCATCACGGGCGCAACGCTGATAGATTCATTTGTTCTATGTCTGACGTTCGAGTTCGATTTGCGCCATCGCCAACCGGGTTCCTCCATATCGGAGGGGCGCGGACGGCGTTGTTCAATTTTCTTTACGCCCGCCACACCGGCGGGACGTTCGTGCTGCGCATCGAGGACACCGACGAGACCCGCCACGTCGAGGAGGCGGTTCAGGTCATTCTCGATGGCCTGCGCTGGCTCGGCCTCGACTGGGACGAGGGGCCGGAAAAAGGCGGCGCGCACGGGCCGTATTTCCAGAGCCAGCGCAAGGACATCTACCGGCGCTACGTCGCGCGGCTGATCGAAAGCGGCGCGGCCTACGAGTTCGAGGACAAGGAAAAAGGCGGCACGGTCGTGAAGTTCCGCATGACGCGCGAGCCGATCATCGTGCCCGACCTCATTTGCGGCAACGTCACGCGCCCGCTCAACGACACCGAGATGGCCGATCCGGATTTCGTCATCGTCCGGCGCGACGGCGTGCCGGTGTTTCACCTCGTCAACGTCGTGGATGACATCGAGATGAAAATCACGCACGTCATCCGCGGCGAGGACCATCTCTCCAACACGCCGAAACACATCGCGCTCTACCGCGCGTTCGGCGCCGAGCCGCCGAAGTTCGCGCACATCCCGCTCATCCTGAACAGCGACGGCTCGAAGATGAGCAAGAGCGACAAGGGCGCGGCGCTGCACGAATATATGAACGGCGGCTACGTGCCGGAGGCGGTGCTCAACTTCCTGTCGCTACTCGGCTGGTCGCCGAAGGGAGATGTGGAAATGCTCAGCCTCGCCGAAACCATTCAGCGGTTCGACCTGGCACAGGTTCAGCGCCACAACGCGCGGTTTGACCACAGCAAGCTGCACTGGATGCAGGGCCAATACATGCTCAAGGTGCCGGCGGAGCGTTTCAACGAGATGGCGCGCGCGTTTTTCGCGAAGACCGGCCTGACCGCAGGCCAGCCGGAAGACTACGTTCTGCGCGTGCTCGGCCTCGTGAAGGAAAAGGTGAAGTTGTTCAGCGAGCTGCCGGAGTGGACGACTTATTTCTTCCGCGATGATTTCACGACCGACCGCGAAGTCATAGTGAAGACGTTCGACAGCGCGCCACAGAGCTGGGAGCTGCTGGAAAAACTGCGCGGCCGTTATGCCGGCCTCGGCGAGTGGACGCACCCGACGCTCGACGCCGCCCTCCGCGCCCTGGCGCAGGAATCGGGTGTGAAAGCCGCCGCGCTGATTCATCCCTGCCGCGTCGCGGTCAGCGGCAAGGCGGGCGGGCCGAGCCTGTTTCATTTGCTCGAAGTCCTCGGCCGCGACCGCGTCCTCAACCGCCTCTCCACCGCCCGCGAGCGCCTGAAATTGAACGACTGATTACTGGTCACGATCCATTACACACCGTTCCATGATTACCCTCGCCACCAAAGTCACGATCCTGCGCATCCTGCTGGTGCCGGTGTGTCTTTCGCAGCTCATCTACTACGCGGTCGGCTACGCGGACGGCGCGGCGAAGGAGTGGCACCGGCTGCTGGGTTTTTGGGTGTTCATTGCGGCGTCGCTCAGCGACGCGGTGGATGGGTTCATCGCGCGGCAGTTCAACCAAATATCGCAACTGGGCCGTGTGCTCGACCCCATTGCCGACAAGATGCTGCTGATGACCGTGGTGATTCTGCTGGCCGTCAATCCCGGCCACGCGTTTCCGAAACTGCCGTTGTGGTTCCCCATCCTGCTGGTGAGCCGCGACGTGCTGCTCATCGCCGGCGCGCTGCTCATCCACGTCGTCGTCGGCGAGGTCAAGGTCAAGGCGCGCATTGTCAGCAAGATCGCCACGTTGTTCCAGATGGTCACGCTCGGCTGCGTGATGCTGAAAATGGACCCGGCTTCCATCGCCTGGCCGCTCTACATCGCCACGTTCTTCACCGGCATTTCGCTCGTCTGGTATCTGTTCGACGGCGCGAAACAATTCAATAGTGTCGTAAACCTCAAAGTCTAGCGCATCAGATGTTACCTATAATCGCCATCGTCGGCCGGCCCAATGTCGGCAAAAGCGCCCTCTTCAACCGCATCGTCGGCAAACGCATCGCCATCGTTCACGATGAGCCGGGCATCACCCGCGACCGCATCAGCGTGGACACCGAGTGGGACGGCGTGCCGTTCACGCTGCTGGACACCGGCGGCATCGGCCTCGTCAAAGGCGAGCGCACCAGCGACGAGATCATCGGCGCCATGCGGCAACAGGCGCAGATCGCCATCCAGGATGCCGCGCTCATTGTTCTCGTCGTGGACTCCCGCGACGGCGTCGTGCCGCTCGACCAGGAAGTGATGCGCCAGCTCCGCACAAGCGGCAAGCCCATCTTCCTGGCCGTCAACAAGGTGGACTCACTCCAGCAGGAAAACCTGATGGCGGATTTCCTCCCGCTCGGTTTCAAGAACGTCTTCCCTGTCAGCGCCATCCAGGGCTTCGGCGTGGATGAAATGCTCGACGAAGCTGTCAAAGTGCTGCCGGCCGATCTCTCGGAATCCGAAACCCCCAATCCGCAATCTGCAATTCCCCTGAAGATCGCCGTCATCGGTCGTCCCAACGTCGGCAAGTCCTCGCTCATCAACCGTCTCGTCCGTGCCGAACGCGTCATCGTCAGCGACGTGCCCGGCACCACGCGCGACTCGGTGGACGTGCCGTTCAGCGTCGAGGTCGGCGGCGAAACGCGGCCTTACGTGCTCATCGACACCGCCGGCATCCGCCCGCGGAACAAAGTGGACACCTCCGTCGAGTTCTTCAGCGTCCGCCGCGCCGAGCTGAGCATCGAGCGTTGCGACCTCGCCGTGCTCGTGCTGGACGCAACGTTCGGCGTCACCGCGCAGGACAAGAAGATCGGCGGCAAGATTCTCACCGCCAAAAAAGGCTGCATCATCGCCGTCAATAAATGGGACCTCATCGGTGAGAAAGTGCAGAAGGAGTTTATCGAGCAGCTCCATCACATCCTGTTCTTCCTCGACTTCGCGCAGGTGGTGTTCGTTTCCGCCAAGACCGGCCAGGGACTGGGACGGTTGATCTCGGCGATTCATTCGGTGGACCTCCAGCTCAGCCAGTCTGTCACGACCGGCCTGCTCAACCGCGTCCTGGCCGACGCCGTCACGGCGCGCCACCCGCCCGCCAGGTCCGGCCACCGCCTGAAATTCTTCTACGCCACGCAAATCGGCACGCGCCCGCCGCGCATCCTTGCGTTCGTCAACCTGCCGTCGCTCTTTACCGATTCGTATCGGAAATATCTCGCCGACCGGCTGCGCGCCGCGTTCGGTTTTCAAGGCTGCCCCATCGTCATCAGCGCCCGCGCTCGCGAGCGCGTCGAGCCGAAGAAAACCACGGCCGCGAACACGCCGCGCCGGCACCTGAAACCGTGGGCACAGGACCAACGCGGCAGAAAACGCTGACGCGGCGTCGCTGCGCCAAAATATGGTTGCCGCCGGCTTGACTTGGCGGCGCGTCTTGGCAAGCTGGGCGGTGTCATGCGCACGACCCCTCTCCGTGTGGCGGTCTTTCTTGCCGCCTTTGCTTCCGTTCACTTCACTCATGGCGCCGCGTCCGCGGCGGACAATGTGCCGCCTCCGGGTTTCGTCGCGCTGTTCAACGGCACGGATCTCAACGGATGGAAAGGTCTGCTCGCGTCGCCGAACGACAACCCCGCCAAACGCAACGTGCTCTCGGCCGAGCAACGCGCCGCGTTACAGGAGCAGGCCGACGAGAACATGCGCGCGCACTGGAAGGTCGAGAATGGCGCGCTGGTGTTCGATGGCAAAGGGCGGAGTCTCTGCACGGCGAAGGATTACGGTGACTTCGAGATGTTCGTGGACTGGAAGATTCTGCCAAAGGGCGACAGCGGCATCTACCTTCGCGGCAGCCCGCAGGTGCAGATCTGGGATCACCCCGTCGGGTCCGGCGGGCTTTACAACAACAAGATCAACCCCAGCAACCCGCTCAAGAAGGCCGACAAGCCCGTGGGAGAGTGGAACACGTTTCGCATTCGCATGGTCGGTGACAGAGTCAGCGTTTGGCTCAACGGCGAATTGGTCACGGACAACGTGATTCTGGAGAACTATTGGGAGCGCACGAAAGGCATTTATCCCACCGGCCAGATCGAACTGCAAAACCACGGGGATACGCTTTGGTTCAAGAACATCTTCATCCGGGAGATACCGCGGTAGAAACGAAAAATACCTTGCCGCCCGCGCCTTCATCGCTCGCAACAGCGTCGGCGCTTCGGCATTGACCGCGACGGCTTTTGCGCTCATTGTCCGCGCAAACAAACGAAGGCGGGCAGCACGACAAGCTCGAAGGAGACAACGTGAAATACTCAAAGATTCTATTCCCGGTTCTTGCAATCGCAGCGTTGGCGCTGACGGCGTCCGCCGCCCCGCCGGTGCCGGGCCAGCCTTGGACCAACAGCCTCGACATGAAGTTTGTGCCGGTGCCGGGCACGTCGGTGCTGTTCTCTATCTGGGAGACGCGCGTGCAAGATTACCAGGCATTCGTAAGCGCGACCAGGCGTGCCTGGATGAATAATGGAATAGGCCCGACTCATCCGGCAGCGAACGTGCAATGGGAGGATGCGAAAGCATTTTGCGAGTGGCTGACACAGAAGGAGCGTCAAGAAGGCAAGATCACGACGCAGCAAAGCTACCGGCTGCCGACGGATGCCGAATGGAGCGTCGCAGTGGAATTGCCGCCGGAAAACGGCAGCACGCCGAAGGAGAAGAACATGAAGATCAAAGGCGTGTATCCGTGGGGCACCCAATGGCTGCCGCCGAAAGGAGTTGGGAACTATGGTCAGACCACGAGGTTGGAAAACGGTCAGTTCGTGCACATGGAAAACTTTGAGTTTACCGCCCCGGCCGGCAGTTTTGCAGCGAATAAGTTTGGGCTTTACGACCTCGGCGGCAATTTGTGGGAATGGTGCGAAGACTGGTATGACTCAAAGCAAAAATTCCGTGTGTTGCGTGGCGCTTCCTGGCTCGAACTCGATCCCAGCTATCTGTTGTCGTCCTACCGCAACGAATACGTCCAGCACGGCCGCGGCTACACCTACGGGTTTCGGGTGGTGTTAGTGTTTGGCGGGACGTCGCCGGCTGTTCCGGCGACTTCCATTGCAACTTCTTCAAAGGTGACGAGTCCGGCCAGCACGGTTCGACCAGCCGAGTCTCCCAAACCTTCCGCTGCCACCACAAACAGTCCTTGGACCAACAGCCTGGGAATGAAGTTTGTGCCGGTGCTGGGCACGACGGCGCAATTCTGTATCTGGGAGACGCGCGCGCAGGATTACCAGGCATTCGTGAGCGAGACGGGGCGGCCATGGAAGAAGCCGTCGTTTGAACAAGGCCCGACGCATCCGGCGGTGATGGTAAACTGGTCGGACACGAACGATTTTTGCAGGTGGCTGACAAAGAAAGAGCGCCGGGAAGGGCTGCTCAAGCCGCCACAAATCTACCGGCTGCCGACGGATGCCGAGTGGAGCGTGGCGGTGGGCCTGACCGCCGAAACTGGCAACACGCCGAAGGACAAGAATGAGAAGATCAAAGGCGTGTATCCGTGGGGCAATCAATGGCCCCCACCGAGAGGAGCTGGGAACTACGGTCAGTCTTTGAACGTGGACAGCTTTGAGACGACTGCCCCGGTCGGCAGTTTCGCGGCGAACCAGTTCGGGCTACATGACCTCGGAGGCAATGTGTGGGAATGGTGTGAAGGCTCGTATGATAATGGGCACTACCGTGTGTTGCGTGGCGGTTCTTGGGACTACCGCGGCATTCCCGACGATTTGTTGTCGTCCCACCGCTTCGTCAGCGGCGACGATTCTCGCTATGACTTCAGCGGGTTTCGGGTGGTGTTAGCGGACGAGCCTTAGCGATAGCCTGAAAAGGATTGCTTAGTGTTCAGACCCTTGAACCTTAGTTCTTGAAGGAGACAACGTGAAATACTCAAAGATTCTATTCCCGGTTCTTACAATCGCGGCCTTGGCGCTGACGGCGCTTGCTGTGGCGGCGCAAGGCGGCAAGGCATGGACCAACAGCCTCGGCATGATGTTTGTGCAGGTGCCGGGCACGCCGGTGCTGTTCTGCATCTGGGAGACGCGGGTCCAGGACTATCAGGTGTTTGCGAGCGCGACGGGACGGTCGTGGAAAAAGCCGCCGTTTATACAAGGCCCGACGCATCCGGCCGTGAGCGTCAATTGGCAGGACGCCAATGCGTTCTGCGAGTGGCTGACGCAGAAGGAGCGGCAGGAAGGCCGGCTGGCGGCGGGCCAATACTATCGGATGCCGACCGATGCGGAATGGAGCGTGGCGGTTGGCTTGGGCAACGAGACTGGCAGCACGCCGGAGCAGAAGAACTTGAAGATCATAGATGTATATCCGTGGGGCAACCAGTTTCCGCCGCGGAGAGGAACTGGGAACTTCGCTCCCTTCTTGAACGTGGACAGCTTTGAGAACACTGCCCCGGTCGGCAGTTTCGCGGCGAACAAGTTTGGGCTTTACGATCTCGGCGGCAACGTATGGGAGATGTGTATAGACAATTATGAAGCCGAGCAGGAATACCGAGTTTCCCGAGAGAGTCGCGGGGACGCGCCGAGGCAAAGAATCTCACGTTATGATGATGAGGACGACAAGAGACGCTGCGTTCTGCGGGGCGGTTCCTGGTGCAACACTATTCCGCACGAGTTGATGTCGTCCTTCCGCCTCCTCAGCGTGCCCCACCCTTGGGAATACATCAGCGGGTTCCGTTGTGTGTTGGCGTCGGTGAGGAAAAAAGAGCCACCACCCGTCCCTTTGGCTCGCAGCGCCGAGGGCAAGTCGGTGGACCTCGGCGGCGGGGTGGCGATGGAGTTCGTCTTCATCCGGTCCGGCTCGTTCATGATGGGCGAGAGCCACCAGAGGCATCAAGTCACCCTTACCAAGCCGTTCTACATGGGCAAATACGAAGTGACGCAGGAACAGTGGCAGGCCGTGATGGGCAGCAACCCCAGCAAGAACAAGGGTGCGAGAAACCCAGTGGAGAACGTCAGTTGGGACGACTGCCAGAAGTTTCTCGCCAAGCTGAATGAGAAACTGCCCGGCCAGAAAGCGTCGTTGCCAACCGAGGCGCAGTGGGAATACGCCTGCCGGGCCGGTAGCGCCGCCACATACTGCTACGGCTACGGCGAAAGCAGTTTGGCGGAATACGCGTGGTATTTGGCCAACTCTGGCGGTTCAACGCACCCGGTCGGCACGAAGAAACCGAACGCTTGGGGCCTCTACGACATGCATGGCAACGTCTGGGAGTGGTGCAACGACTGGTATGGAGAGGATTTCACCAGCGAGCAGGTAGACCCCCTAGGTCCGGGTCACGGGTCCGGTCGTGTGTTGCGGGGCGAGGCGTTCAACTGCGGTCCCGCCAGTGTCACGTCGAGTGAACGTGACCGCTTCACGCCCGACGGCGGATTCAACCGCTGCGGCTTTCGGGTAGTGTCGGTGGCGAGCGAATCCTCGCGGTAGGTGTCGCGCGCTTACCCTTTGTTCTTTGACCCTTTTGCCCTGTGGAGGACCAGCGTTCTGCGGGGCGGTATTGGAACAACAACGATCCCGACAATCTGTTGTCGTCCTACCGCGACCAATACGTCTTGATCGGCAATCGCCGCTCCACCTTCTGGTTTCTGGTGGTGTTAGCGGACGATTCTTCGCGGTAGACAGGAGGCTCATTTATGAAAAGCAAACCCAGTCGTCGTCAATTCATTCAGTGGACCACGCTCGGCGGAGCGGGATTCTGGCTCGGCAACCCGCGCGCCGCATCCGCCGCGCGCCGGCTGTCGGCCAACGAAAAGCTGAACATCGGCGTCGTGGGCGTTGCCCGCCGTGGCGGCGCCAATCTCTCTGGCGTGGCGCATGAAAACATCGTGGCGCTGTGCGACGTGGACGACACGTTGCTGGCCGCCGCGGCCCAAAAGTTTCCACAGGCGAAGACCTATAACGATTTCCGTCAGATGCTGGACCAGAAGGACATTGACGCCGTGGTCTGCTCGACGGCGGACCACACGCACGCGGTGGTGAGCGTGGCGGCGTTGCGAAGCGGACGGCACGTGTATTGCGAGAAGCCGCTGACGCGCACGGTGTCCGAATGCCGCATCGTCCGCGAGACGGCGCGCGAGATGAAAGCCGTGACGCAGATGGGCACGCAGATTCACGCCGGCACGAACTACCGGCGGACGGCGGAACTGATCCAGAGCGGCGCGATCGGTCCGGTGAACGAGGTGCGCGTGTGGGTGAATGTGAAATACGGCGGTATGGAGCGGCCGGCCGACACGCCGCCGGCGCCCCCGACTCTGCACTACGATCTCTGGCTCGGCCCGGTGGAAGCGCGGCCGTATCATCCCAATTACCTGCCGGGCCGATGGAGGAACTGGTGGGCGTTCGGCGGCGGCGGGCTGGGCGACTTCGGGTGCCACTACATGGACCTGCCGCATTGGGCGCTGGACTTGCGCTATTGCTCGTCGGTTGAAGCGGTGGACGGCCCGCCGGTTCATCCCGAAACCGTGCCGCCGTGGTTGATCCTGCGCTACGAATATCCCGCGCGCGGCAAACAGCCGCCGGTGAAGCTGACATGGTATCATGGCGGCAGGCAGCCGGAGATTCTGCCGTCGGTTGTGCCGGACGAGAAGCCGGACAAGGACGGCAACGTAAAAAAATCGGAATGGAAGAGCGGCGTGCTTTTCATTGGCCAGAAGGGAATGTTGCTGGCCGACTACAGCCGGCGTGTGCTGCTGCCGCAAAAGGATTTTGCGGGCTTCGAGCCGCCGAAGCCGTTCATCCCCGACTCGATCGGCCACCACAAGGAATGGACCGAGGCCTGCAAGACCGGCGGCCCGACGACGTGTAATTTCGATTACTCCGGCGCGCTGGCGGAAACCGTGCTGCTCGGCAACGTCGCCTATCGCGCGGGCAAGAAACTGGAATGGGACGCGGCGAAACTTCGCGCCACAAACTGCCCCGCGGCCGACGAGTTCATCCAGCATCGTTATCGCAAAGGCTGGAAAATCTGACGTCGGGCCGCCAGTCGCTTCTCCGAACCCTTTCTGCGGTTGCTGCGACCGCCGTTGAAAACTTCCGCCGCGTGCCTATAGTCGAAGTGAATGTCAGAGAGTGATTTCATCCTTGTCGAAGGCGCGCGGCAAAACAACCTGAAGGGACTGAACCTCAGGCTGCCGCTGAACCGCTTTATCGTCGTCACCGGCGTCAGCGGCAGCGGCAAGAGTTCGCTTGCGTTCGACACGCTTTACGCCGAGGGCCAGCGGCGCTACGTCGAGACGTTCTCCCCTTACGCGCGGCAGTTCCTCGACCGGATGGACAAGCCGCGCGTGGACCGCATCGTCGGCATCCCGCCCGCCGTCGCGATTGACCAGACCAATCCCGTCCGCACCTCGCGCAGCACGGTCGGCACGATGACCGAGTTGTGCGACCACGTCAAACTGCTCTACGCCCGCGCCGCCACGCTCTACTGTCGCGGCTGCGGCAAACCCGTCCGCCGCGACAACGCCGACACGATCTGGCAGACGCTCACGCAACAGGCCAGCCGGCAGGAAGTGGTCCTCACGTTCCCTTGCCCGGTGCCGAAGTCGTTCAAGGCGGAAGAGACGCGCGACCTGCTGGCGAAGCAGGGTTTCCAGCGCGCGCTCATCGGTGGCGAGGTCGTGCGGCTCGACGAGAATCCGCGCGTCATCAAGCCCGGCACGACGCTCGATATCGTCGCCGACCGCGTCCGCATCGAGCCGTCCAGCCGCGCCCGCGCCGTCGAAGCTCTGGATATCGCACTCAAGTTCGGCAAAGGCCGGGTCCAAATCCACTCCACGCTCCACGCTCCACGCTCCACGCTCAATTTCTCCTCCGACCTCCACTGCGCCGATTGCGACATCCACTATCGTGACCCGTCGCCCAACCTCTTTTCGTTCAATTCGCCGCTGGGCGCGTGCGACAAGTGCCGCGGGTTTGGCCGGACCATCGAGATTGACTACGGCCGCGTCGTGCCCGACCCGACGCGGACGCTCGCCGGCGGCGCGATCAAAATCTGGCAGAGCGAAAGCTACCACGAATGCCAGGACGACATGATGAAGTTCGCGCCGCGCGCCGGTTGCCCGACCGGCGTGCCGTGGGAGAAGCTGCCGGAGAAATGGAAACGCTGGGTGATTGAGGGCGAAGGCCCGTGGGAAGAGCAGAAGTGGTATGGCCTGAAGCGGTTCTTTGCGTGGCTGGAAACCAAGACCTACAAGATGCACGTCCGCGTGTTGCTCTCGCGCTATCGCGCCTACGTCCCGTGTCCCGACTGCGGCGGCGCGCGGTTGAAGTCCGACGCGCTTTGCTGGCGAATTGGTTCCACAAACCACGAACCACCAATCGCCAATCACCCATCACCAATTACCCGCCTGACGCTTCCCGGTTTCGCTGTTCACGAGCTTTACGCCCTGTCCATCTCGCGCTCGCGGGCCTTTTTCGAGGCGCTCCGTTTCCCCGGCGCGCTCGACAAGGCCACCGAACTGCTGCTGAACGAGATCCGGACGCGCTTGCGCTACCTCAACGACGTGGGCCTCGGCTACCTCACGCTCGACCGCCAGTCGCGCACGCTCAGCGGCGGCGAGATCCAGCGCGTCAACCTCACCACCGCGCTCGGCACGTCGCTGGTCAACACGCTCTTCGTGCTCGACGAGCCGAGCATCGGTCTCCATCCGCGCGACATCGGCCGGCTCACGGGCGTCCTGCACGGCCTGCGCGACAAGGGCAACACGCTGCTGGTGGTCGAGCATGATCCCGATCTCATTCGCGCCGCCGACCGCGTGCTCGACCTCGGTCCTGGCCCGGGCGAGCACGGCGGCCAGTTGATATTTGAGGGAACGTTCGCCGACCTCTGCAAATCGGCGCGCTCGCTGACCGGCCAGTATTTCAGCGGCAAAAAACGCATCGCCTTGAAACGCGAACGCGCGGCGGTGAGCCTGAATTCAGGCTCCTCCGATATTCCAGAAACGCCGCGCCTCTGGGTGCGCGGCGCGAGCGAGCACAATCTCAAGGACATGGATGTCGGCTTCCCGCTCAACCGCCTTGTCGTGCTCACCGGCGTCAGCGGCAGCGGCAAATCCACGCTCGTTCACGATGTGCTCTTTCGCGCGCTCTGCAAACTGAAGCACCATCCCGACGAAACACCCGGCGCGCACCGCGCCCTCGAAGGCCACGAGCAAGTGGGCGACGTGGTGCTCGTGGACCAGACGCCCATCGGCCGCACGCCGCGGGCGAATCCCGCGACCTACACCGGCGCATTCGACGAAATCCGCAAGCTCTTCGCCGCCACGCCCGACGCCATTGCGCAGGGCTTCACCGCCTCGACGTTCAGCTTCAACAGCGAGGTCGGCCGCTGCCCGGTTTGCGAAGGCACCGGCTTCGAGCACGTCGAGATGCAGTTTTTGAGCGACGTGTTTCTGCGCTGCCCGGAGTGCGACGGCAAACGCTACCGCCCACCCATTCTCGCCATTCGCTACAACGGCAAAAACATCCCCGACGTGCTCGACCTGACCGTCAATGAGGCGATGGAGTTTTTCGGACTCACGCAAAGACGCGAAGGCGCAAAGAAGGTGATTGGCGACTTTGCGACTTTGCGTGAGACGCTCCGAAGGAAACTCGAACCGTTGCGCGAGGTCGGCCTCGGCTACATGAAGCTGGGCCAGCCGGTCACAACGCTCAGCGGCGGCGAATCGCAGCGGCTCAAACTTGCCGGCCATCTCGCCGAGGTGAAATGCGAGAAGACGCTGTTTCTTTTCGACGAGCCGACGACCGGCCTGCATCTCGACGACATCCAGACGCTGCTGACGGCGTTCGAGCGTCTGCTGGAGCGCGGCCATTCCTTGATCGTCATCGAGCATCATCTCGACGTGATCCGCAACGCCGACTGGGTGATTGATCTTGGCCCCGAAGGCGGCGACGAGGGAGGGCGCATCGTTGTCGAAGGAACGCCGGAGCAAGTGATGTCGTGCAAGGCGTCGCATACGGGCGCGGCGCTGCGAAAAATGAGGAATGCGGAAAGCGGAATAGGGAATGGTCCGGAAACGGTTGCGGAAACTAGGGGGGGATATTTCACCCACCACCATTCGCCCTCCGCCATCGAGATCGTTCGCGCCCGCGAGCACAACCTTCGCGACCTTAGCGTCAGCATCCCGCGCGACCGGTTCACCGTCATCACCGGCGTCAGCGGCAGCGGCAAGAGCACGCTCGCGTTCGACCTGCTCTTCAACGAAGGCCAGCGCCGCTACCTCGAAACGCTCAACGCCTACGCGCGGCAGTTCATCGAACCGGCGGCGCGGCCGGATGTGGATCTCGTCACCGGCGTGCCGCCGACCGTCGCCATCGAGCAACGCACCAGCCGCGGCGGGCGCAAGAGCACGGTGGCGACCGTCACCGAGATTTATCATTTTCTGCGGCTGCTGTTTGCCAAACTCGGCACGCAGTTCTGCCCCGATTGCAACGTCGCCATCGAGCCGCAGACGGTGGACGCGGTCGTGGCGGCCATCGCGAAGGGCTGGCGCGGCCAGGAGATCGAGTTGCTCGCGCCGCGCGTGCGCGGCCGCAAGGGTTTCTATCTCGACCTCGCCGAGTGGGCGGAGCGCAAGGGCATCGAGCAATTGCGCGTGGACGGACAGTGCCTGCCGAGCGCGGGCTTCCCGCGGCTCGACCGGTTCAAGGAACACGACATTGACCTCGTCATTGCCCGGCCCGTGGTCACCGGCGCCAACCGCCGGTTGACGCAACCGGTGGAGCGGGCGCTGGAGTTCGGCAACGGCTCGCTGGTGGTCGCTTCGCCGCACCAAAAGGACGTGGCGTTCTCGACCAAGCGCGCCTGCCCGAAATGCAGCCGCAGCTTCGAGGAACTCGACCCGCGCCTGTTCTCGTTCAACTCGCGCCACGGCTGGTGCCCGGAGTGTTATGGGTTCGGCCTGGCGATGCGTGGCGTGGACGGGGATCAAACCGGCGAGGAAGCCGTGTGGAACGCGTGGTGGGAAGGCGGCGAGAAACCGTGCCCGGCGTGCGAGGGCGCGCGGCTGAATCCCGTGGCGCGGGCGGTGCGCTTGCGCGGCAACAACATTGCCGGCCTGACCGCGATGCCCGCGAGCGAGTTCCACCATTATCTTAATGGCTTCAAGCTGGCTGGCCGCGAGCGGGAGATCGGCCGCGACATCGTTGCCGAGATGCGGTCGCGGCTGGCGTTCATTGAGGAGGTCGGCCTCGGTTACCTCGCGCTGGACCGCAGCGCCACGACGCTCAGCGGCGGCGAGAGCCAGCGCATCCGCCTCGCGGCCCAACTCGGTTCGAACCTCCGCGGCGTCTGCTACATCCTTGACGAGCCGACCATCGGCCTGCATCCACGGGACGATGAGATGCTGCTGCGGACGTTGAAAAAGCTGCGCGAGAAGGGCAACACGGTTGTCGTGGTCGAGCACGACGAGGCCACGATCCGCGCCGCCGAGTATCTTGTGGACCTCGGCCCCGGCGCGGGCATCCACGGCGGCAGATTGGTGGCGGCCGGCACGCCGAGCGAGGTCGTGCGCACTCCGGGGTCGGTGACCGGCAAATTTCTGCGCGAGCCGATGCGGCACCCGACGCGACCGAGGCGTGGCGACGCGAAACAGTTCGTCGAGGTGCGCGACGCGACGTTGCACAACTTGAAGAAGCTGACGGTGCGTTTCCCTCTCGCCCGGTTCACGGTGGTGACCGGTGTCAGTGGCAGCGGCAAGAGCACGCTCGTGCGGGATGTGTTGCTGCATGGCGCGGCGGACGCTGTAAGCCGCGTGACCTCACGCGGCGCAAGCATTGCCACGCGCACCGGGGCAGGGGACGCGGCTCACAACCGCCGTGCAAACCGCGTGGTTCTGCCTTCCGACATCCGCCGCGTGCTGGAGGTGGACCAGACGCCGATTGGCAAGACGCCGCGGTCGTGCCCCGCGACCTACGTCGGTTTCTACGACGACATCCGGCGGTTGTTCGCGCAGATGCCGGAGGCGAAGATGCGCGGCTACGGGCCGGAGCGGTTCTCGTTCAACGTGCCGACCCCGCGCGGCGGCGGACGCTGTGACGCGTGCGAGGGCCAGGGCATCAAACGCATTGCGATGAGCTTCCTGCCCGACGTGCGCGTGCCGTGCGACGTGTGCGGCGGCCGGCGGTTCACGCCGGAGACGCTCGACGTGTGCTTCAAGGGCAGGACCATCGCCGACGTGCTGGCGATGAGCGTCGAGGAAGCGCTGGAGTTTTTCAAAGCGGAGCCGTTCCTGACGCGCCCGCTCTCGTTGCTGCACGACGTCGGCCTTGACTACCTCACGCTCGGCCAGCAAAGCCCGACGCTCAGCGGCGGCGAGGCGCAGCGCATCAAGCTGGTGACCGAGCTGGCGAAACCGACGCAGGGCCGCACGCTTTACATCCTCGACGAGCCGACCGTGGGCCTGCACATGGCCGACGTGGCGCGGCTCATTGAGGTGCTGCACCGGTTGGTGGACGCGGGCAACACGCTGGTGGTGATCGAGCACAACCTCGACATCATCGCCGAGGCCGACCACCTCGTTGACCTTGGCCCCGAAGGCGGCGACGCCGGCGGCTGCGTGGTGGCGCTCGGCGCGCCGGAGGAGATCATCCGCGACGGCGCGCACGGCCACACGGCACGGATTCTGAAACAGTTTTTGAAAACGCACGGACGGTGACTGAACAGAACAGAACTGAACTACTGAACTGATAGGAAATCGCTTTTTCAGGGTCGTCCGCATGGGCGCCAGCAGGGGGGTAACTCTGCTCTTGCCGCGACTGGGCCAACACCTTGCTTGTCGCATCTTATGCGATGAGGATGTTTAGGGTCGGGGTTTAACGAAATTCTGCCATTCACCGATTCTGATGTTCCGCTCAATCAATCTGGAGACCTTTGCTATCGCGTAGTCTTTGTCACCAGTTTCGCAAAAAACCTCGCTGTTACAAGCTTCACAGTTGAAATGTGTGCGTGATGCTGAATAGAGGTGATATTCAGGGGAATATACTAGCCGCGTGTCGCATCGCGGACAATAACACCACAAGTTTACTGGCTCATTTCCACAGTAGTCCCAGCGCCATTTCGCACCTATGAAATTGCCTTCCCTATAGTCTCGAAAGGACGGCTTTCTGGTGCGAAGGACAAAGCCAACGAATTTCCTGACGGTTGGAATCAAACCGGCCACCAAAAAAATAATTAACCACACTGGAACATCGGCAGTGGTTCCAAGAAAGCGCCACAATTCACAGATGCGCGCCCAGCACCAAGCATACAGATGGGGAATCCAACTCAACCCATAGAGGATGCCTGCGGTTAAAACGCTAGCTATGACGCTGTTCCGAATGGGGTGGGTATCTCTCGTTGACATGGAACCCCATTATTTCAAAGCATCTCCGTCTGCATCCCCCCACCGCTTCCTTATTCTAACTAATAGGAAATTGCTTTTCAGGGGTGCCCGCATGGGCGCCAGCAGGGGGGTTAAGGGGGGAGCACCGGACCTCCGGTGACAGCCCCAAGCGTTCGTGACGCTTACAAAATTCTCCTCTGCGCACATTTCCTTGCCTTTCACGATTAGTCATGGGGAAAATCCGGTCTGGAGTCAAGCCAAACGGGGGGGGCAAACGCGGCCGGACGGCGCCGATGGGCAATGGCTTTCCCGCTCGCGAGAGGTCAGTGAAAGGCCGTGTGTGGAGACAGAAGTTCGATTCAGACACCGGGCTTTTGCTTTTCCACAACTATCGCGCCCGGAGGTCGCAATCCACCTCGCCGAGCGGTTTATGGAGAGCAATCACTCACATTTCCTTCGTCTTGCCCGGAATCGGCGCGGGGTAGATGCCTTCGGCGTCGGCCAGGATTGGCGCGGGCGAGTCGAAGGTCAGGCTGTCAATGTCCTTCACATATTGGAAGTCCGACTTCATCGCCTCGTCCCACGTGACCATCTGGCCGGTGTGCGTGGCCATGCGGCCCATGAGCGCGGAGAGATCGGCTTCGGCGGCGCGGCGGGCTTCGTTGTGCGGCTTGTCGTTGCGGATGGCATCGAGCAGCGCCTGCCACTCGGCGTGGTAGGGATTGATGTCCTTCTCGCCGTAACGCCACGCGATGTTGGCGTCGTCCGTCACCTGGTTCTTGTAAATGCACGGATCGGGGTCGCCGAGGTTCGCCATGATGCGCGCTGAGCCCTTGGTGCCGTGGGCGAAGTCGGAATACGTCTGCCAGCAGCCGGGCATGTGCCGCGAGAACGCGAAGAGCTTCGCGCCGTCGGCGAACGTGAACTCCACCGAATAGTGGTCGAAAAGATTGCCGGCCTCCTTGAGCGTGCGTCCGCCGAAACCCTGTGCCGAAACGGGCCACGCGCCCTTGGCCCAGCACGCGACGTCCACGTTGTGGCAGTGCCAGTCCACGAAGAAACTGCCGGAGGTCCAGTTGAACCGGACGCCGTTCTGGAGCTGGAACATCACTTCGTTCATGCCCTTCGGCAGCGGCGGCGTGTGGCAGGGGCCGTGGACGCGGTAGATGCGCAGCGTGTGCAGATCGCCGATGGCGCCGTCGTGGATGCGTTGGATGACCGCCTGCCGCGCCTTTGAGTGACGCCACATGAAGCCGCAAGCGACCTTGAGGTTTTTCTTTTCCGAAATCTCCGCGGTCTTCAGCAGCCGGCGCACGGCGGGCGCGTCCACCGCGAACGATTTCTCCATGAAAACGTTCACGCCTCTTTGCACGGCGTATTCGAAGTGCACCGGCCGGAACGCCGCCTGCGTCGTCAGCAGCACCACGTCGCCGGGACTGAGAGTGTCTATCGCCTTCTTGTAGGCGTCGAAGCCGATGAACCGCCGCTCCGGCGTCACGTCCACCTTCTCGTCAAACTTCGCTTTCAAATTCGTCAGGCTCTTGTCGAGCTTGTGATCGAACAAATCGGCCATTGCGTGGAGCATGACCGGGTCGCCGGTGGTCGAGAACGCATCGGCCACCGCGCCGGTGCCGCGTCCGCCGCAGCCGACCAGCGCGAGCTTGGTGGTGCCGCCGCCCGCGGCGTGGCAGTGCGGCAGCGCGACGCCCGCCAGCGCGGAGGCGGCGACGCCACCGGACAGTTTCAGGAATTCGCGGCGGGACGGGAAGTTCGGGGCTGTGTGGCTGTTTGGCGTGTTCATTCGGGGCTCCTGTTGAGTGGATGCGTTTCCAGCCACGCGCGGCGGCCGGCGTTGGGAGGCACCATAAAGCATTCCGGCTCGCGGAGTCCACCGCGGAATGGCGCGGCTGGCCGGCAAACATGGGCGGCGTCATTTACGGAGTCCGTCTCCGATGTGCTCCTCTCCGGTGTTGCGCTTCGGACACAGGTTTGCTATTGGGCGACATGGCAATGCGCGCCTTTCTCAACCGCAGCGGGCTTCCTGGCCGCCTCATCCCGGCGGCTGTCCTCGGCATCCTTTTTCTTCTGAACGCTCCGATTCGCGCGGCGGAGAACACCGCGACCATCCTGCGATCCGTGAGCCGCGGGGCGCGCGAGGGGGATTTGACGAGTATCGAGCCGCTGAAGAACCTTCACGACAACGTGGCGGCGGACGCGGTGGTGAAAATGATCGAGGACAAGAAGGTGCCGGACGCCGCGAAGCAGAAGATTGCCGAAGTGGTGGCGCAATGGCCCGCGAAGGGCGGCCTCGACTACTTTGCGTTTTATCTGCGGGGACACGACCGGATGAGCGACGACATGCTGCGGTTCTATGCGGACCTGGGTTGCGCGCAGTTCAAGCCTTTCTTCCTCGGCATTCTCGCGCCGCTGCGAAACCAGCAGGCCGCCGACATCAAGGAGCCGGCGCGTTGCGCGCTGGCGCTGCGCGCGCTGGCGCGATTTCCCGACCAGACCGACGACGCGGTCTCGCTGATCGCGTCGTTGCTTGACGACCGGTTCCCGTACGTTATCCGCGCCAACGCGACGGACGCGCTGGGCAACATCAAGAGCCGGCGCGGTTTTGTGGCGCTGATCTCGTTGGTGAAGGACGGCGTGATCGGCGAAGCGGCGCAGCGCACGCTCTTCCGACTGACGGGGCAGGATTTCGGCGACGCGACGAAGGAATGGATCGCGTGGTACAAGGAGCAGGGCCGGCAGGCGGAGCTGAAGATGTTGAGCCTGGACGATTGGGAAAAGCACCGGCAGCAAAAAAAGCCCGCCGTTGCCGCCGCGGCGGAGCCGAAGGAATTCAGCGCGCGGTTCTACGGCGTGGAGGTCAAGGCGCGCCATTGTCTCTTCGTGCTCGATTGCAGCGGCAGCATGGCGGGCGAGCGCATCACGCAGCTCAAGCTGGAGATGAGCAACTTGCTCGATTCGTTGGAGAAGAAACCGAAGAACACGCGCTTCGGCATCATCACCTTCGCCTTCGAGGTGGAGGGTTGCCTGTCCGGGCACCAACTGCTGCCGAACGACCCCGTCAACGTCAAGCGGGCCGCGCGTTTTGTCGAAAAGATGCACGCCGAGGGCGGCACGCCCATGGTAGCGGCGTTGCAACTGATCGCAACGAAAGTGCTGCCCGGCAGCGACGTGGACACGATCTATTTCATGAGCGACGGCGAGCCGACCGATGGCACGCCGGAAGACGTGCTGGCGGTGGTGAAGAAAATTCATGAGGATTTCCAGGTCAAGTTCCACACCATTGGCATCGGCGAAGCCATCGCCCCCGCCAATGCCGCCGAGAAGAAACCCACGCTCCTTAAACAGATGGCCGAATGCACCGGCGGCTCCTACACGGAGCGGTAGAGGGCGGCAAAAATTCCGGGCAGGGAAGGCGTGCTGCGCCGCAGATTTATCGCTCGCCCCCGTCCAAACGCGTGGTTAGCATGATCAACGTGGTTGCCGCTTTTGAAAAACATTGGAGCGCTGTCGCGGGCGCGAGCCTCGTGGCCGGGTGGGCCGCGGTGACTGCGGTTTTCGCCGCCGACCCGAATCCCACCACCGTTCGCGACGCAGCCCAATACATTGGCGTGAACGACTGCGCTCTGTGCCACAAGGGGAAAAAAGTCGGCGACCAGTTCGACAAATGGCAGGCCGGCCCGCACTCCAAGACTTTTGAGGTGCTCGCCACTCCCTCCGCGAAAGCCGTCGCCGCCAAACTCGGCATCGCCGATCCGCAGGCCAGCGGCAAATGCCTGAAGTGCCACTCCACCGCTTACAACTGGACCGAGCAGCGCCAGACCACGACGATCAAACCCGAACAGGGCGTCGTCTGCGAGTCCTGCCACGGTCCTGCCAAAAACTACGTTCCGAGGGTCAGCACCGATCTCGTTCTGGAGGACCCCTTGGGCCAGCGCAGCCTGATGGATTTTCTCAATCCTTTCACGCTGCGGGCCAAAACCTGCTATTCCATCATCACGATGGACGACCGCCAAAAAGCCATCCGGGCCGGCCTGATCTATCCCGCCTTCCAGAGCTGCACGCGCTGCCATAACGAGCAAAGCCCCACCTGGAAACCGGACCGCTACGTTACCAAGGAAGGCAAGCACGTTGGCTTCGATCTCCGGCAGAATTTCGTCAAGATCGCCCACCCCATGCCGTCGTCGCAGTAAGTCGGGGTGGTTAATGCGGTGGGAGACAATCGGCGCGCTCTGTTTGTCCATCCATGCACCTCTCAATGCAGTCGAGCGATAAGGTGGATCGCGACCTCCGGGCGCGATAGCTGTTGAAAGAAGTGAAAGCATGGTGCTTGGGTCCGGCATCTCATTTTCCAAACACGACATCTTTCTCTCGCCTGCGGCCATCGCGCCCGGAGGTCGCGATCCACCCGGCAGCCGCGCGTCGGCGCCGTTTCCTTTCGCTGCCGCTCAACTTGATTTCCGTTCCGGATCGGACCGCGAAAAGTTTCAGCGATAGGAATATTCCCTATGCGGTAACGGGATTCTGTCCGAATGAAATTAACCCTTCTCCAGCGTAGGGTCTTGCCACGAGCAGAAGGAGCCAAGGTGGTGGCGACGCAGCCATAAACAAATAGTCCGCCGCCGTCGAAAAACTGGCAGCCAATGGAGATGGTTATGAAGAAAATGAAGAGATCGGCACAAGGAGTTCGTGGCACGTTGACTTTGGGTGATCTGGTGACACTGGCGTATGATGTCAGCCCCAATCGCGCGACGGCGGTGAAACTGGTGGGACTTCTGTTGGGAGGACGCGGCATTCATTTTGGCCGCCAGACGAACCCAGGACGATGAGCTTGGAGACAGCCTAACATGTCCACATGCTCGGAACGAGTGCTTGGCCGTTCGTGGTCCGAAGAGATTCTTATGTGCCTCTACGGACTTCGGAATGGAAACACTTTTGAGTCGCGCGAACTGTCTGTAAAACCCTTTCCATCCGCGAGGAATGTCAAACCGAGACAGTACTCGCGAAGGAAACAGGCCGTAAAGTCGCACCCGGCCTGACGTGCCGGCGAGTCATTGGAAAAGCCTCCCAACCCCTCCAATGACTCGCCCGGCATTCCTCCCCTGCGGCGTGTGAATGCGCCGTGTCCGATTCCGTGACGGTCACCTGAAGATCACATAGAGCGCCACCATCGTGGCGAAAAGCACGCCCGCCAGCACACGATAATTGCCGATGCCGGGCCACGCCTCGCCCTTGAGCGCATCGAACGGATGCGCCCACGTCAGCGCCTCGCGTTCGGCCGACGGCGCGTCGGGATGCGTTCGCGAGACGGTGTGCAGGATGATGCTGCAGATCACGAACAGCACAAACGACATCACCATGTAGTTGACGTAGCACGCCTTCACGACGCGGGCGTCGAACCACGTCAGCAAACCCAGCCAGTCCGCGCAGCCGAGTGCGCTGGCCCAGTCGGTCGGCGCGTAGAAAAGCAGGAACGTCGTCAGGCAGATGACGAAGCCGCCCCAGAGCGTGGCCAGCGCGCCGCGGTAGCTCGCGCCTTTCCAGAAAATGCCCCAGAAGAACACCGTCGAGACCGGCGGCGCGATGAAGCACAACAGCATGGCGATGCCGTCGAAGATGGTCTTGAAGTTGGCCACGAGCGGCGTCCAGACGATGGCGATCAGGATGCCGAACGCGGTGGCGATGCGGCCGACGTGGATCGTCTCGCGTTCCGAAGCCTGCGGCCGCACCCGGCGGTAGAGGTCGTAGCTGAACAGCGTCGCCATGGAGTTGAGCGAGCCGGAGATCGGCCCCATCAACGCCGCGAGCAGCGCCGCCGCGATGACGCCGCGCAGGCCGAGCGGCAGCAGGTCCTGGATCATCGTCGCGTAAACCTCATCGGTCTTCGCGACGGGATGCTGATAAGTGAGACCGAGGTAGATCAGGCCGGGCAGCACGAAAACGAATACCGGCAGGATTTTGATGAAGCCCGCAAAGAGAGCGCCGTTGCGCGCGTCGTTCTCCGACTTCGCGCCGAGCACGCGCTGCACGATCGTCTGGTCGGCGCACCAATACCAGATGCTGATGACCGGGTAGCCGAGCATCATGCTGAACCACGGCATGCCGGAGGGGTCGCCCGCGGGCCGCAGCACCGAGGTCGTCGCCGCGGGAAAATGTTTGCCCGCCTCGCCGATGAGCCGCCACGTCTCGCTGAGGCCGCCGCATTTTATGATGCCGAAGAGCGTGATGAGGAACGAGCCGGCCAGCAACACCACGGTGCCGACCGATTCGGTCATCACCACCGCCGTCAGGCCGCCGACCGCCGCGTAAAGGCCGGTCAGCACCGTGATGGTGATGACGGAAACCCAGACGTTGATGCCGAAAAGCGCGTGCAGGATCAGCGAGCCGGCATAGAGCGAAAACCCGATGTGGATGAAGATGGCGTTGAGGATCGAGATGACGGCAAGGAAATCACGGCAGCCGCGCCCGTAGCGCCGTTCGAGGAAATCCGGCAGCGTGGGCACGCGGGTCTTGATGTAGAACGGCGCGAAGAAAAACGCGAGCGCGATGAGCGTGAACGCCGCCATCCACTCGAAGTTGCCATAGACCAGCCCGTTGATGTAGCCCTGCTGCGCGAGGGAGACGAGGTGCAGCGCGGAAATGTTCGTCGAGAACAGCGCCAGCCCGATCGTCAGCCAGCTCAGCGAATGGCCAGCGAGGAAGTAGCCCTCGCCCGTGCGCGAGCGTTGCCGCTGCCGCCAGCCCATGTAGAGGCCGAAGGCCACCACGCCTACGAGGTAAACCACCAGCACCGTCATGTCCACCGCGCCGAATTTTACCTGGTTTCCCATGTGTCCTCTATCGTTTCGGGGCAAACAACTCGAACTCCCAGATGGACGGCCCTTCGGTCGTCTTCAACAGGTTCAGACGAACGTAGCGGCCTGTGACGGGAGCGAACTTGATTTCGAGATTCTCGCCGATGGTCGTGCCGTGATGGAAGGTTTTCCAGTCGTCACCGGCCTTCACCTGCAACTCAAACTCCTTCACGCGGCCGTAAGGTTCGCTGATCGCCGCGTGGTCGAACGTCTGTGGTGTGCCAAGATCCACTTCGAGCCAGCACGAGTGAGTGCCGTAATCGCAACCCCAGCGCGTGTCGGGGTCGCCGTCCACGGCTTTGCCGGGGGCATACGTGTCGCTTTTCTGGAACCAGTTCGAAGCGGTGGCTTTCTTGCCGGTCGTCAGTGAGACGGTGGTGTTCGTCGGTTTGATGATGGGAATGTCTTTGGCCGGGCCGTCCAGTTCGAGCTTCACGATCGTGTCCATGGTGTTGCGTTGCGCGGCGGGCACGGTGACTTCAATACTGGCGTCGGTTTGCTTCACGGTTGCTTCGCCACCGGTGAGGACCGTGCATTTGGCGATGCGTGGTTTGATGGGCGGCAGCGTGATGGTGTCCGCGGGCCAACGCAGAATGTGAAGATAGATGACGTTGCCTTTGCGCGTCGAGCCGCCCCACCAGCCACCACCGGGCATCTGAAAACGCATGCGGTCGTGGCCGAACTGCCGCTTGCCCATGTCCGGCGCCACGAACGGCCCGCCTCGCGTGCCGTAGATGCTCTCGCCGTAACTGCGCAGCCAGTCGCCGATCTTCCGGAAGCTCTCGACCTGGCGCGGCTCGATCCGGCCATCGGGCATCGGGTTGGTGTTGAGCGCAAGATTGCCATCGCCCACCGCGCAAGCCACGAGCATCTGGATGCCGTCGGTGCAGGGTTTCAGCTCGTCATCCGGCTTCCAAGACCACTGCGTGCCGAGCGTGATGCAGCTTTCCCACGGTTGATCGAACTGGCAGCGTCCGACGTACTGCTCCGGCGTGATGTAGTCGCCGGGAATGCCGCAGCGGTTGTTGATGATCAGGTGCGGTTGAATTGAGCGCGCCATCTTGAAAAGGTTTTCAGCGTCCCATTGTTTGGCCGACCCGCCGAGGCCGTCAAACCACAAGCCGTCAATGCGGCCATAGTTCGTCAGCAACTCGCGAATTTGGCCGTGCAAGTAGGCGATATAACGCTCGTGGTGCTCGCCGCAGAAGTCCGGGTGATGCCAGTCCGGCTGCGAGTAATAGACGATCAGCTTCATTCCCGACTCGTGGCATGCGTCGGCGATTTCCTTCATCACGTCCACCTTCCATGCAGACTCCGGGCCGGTGCTCTTGTAGTCGGTGAGCTTCGTGTCGAAGAGGCAAAACCCGTCGTGATGCTTGATGAGGAAGACCAGATAACGCGCGCCGGTTTCCTGCGCGATCTTCACCCACTCACGGGCGTTGAATTTGTCCGGCTTCCACTTCTTGTAAAGGCCGTCATAGACCTCCGCCGGTGTCGACCCCTTGCCGCCGCGCACGCCGGGCCTCATGCCCCATGTCGGCTCACCGCGCGACCAGCCGATCTCCAAGCCCGTCAGCGAAACCGGTCCCCAGCAGATGAACATGCCGAAGCGCATGTCCTTCCACGCCTCGACAAGTTCGGGCCTGGCCTTGAGGTCATTGGCCTCAGTCGCCGCGAGCATCGGCGATGTGCCCAGCAGGCTGACGCCAACAATAAGACTCCACACGCCTGTTGCCCTCATGGTTCACCTCTTCATTGGATAGACGCCATACTCCGCCACGGCATCAAACATCGCCATGACATTTTCCACCGGCGTCTCTTCGAGGATGTAATCGTGGCTCGCGCCGGCGACGTAACCGCCGCCGGGCATCATCATCGCCAGCACGTCGCGCGTGCGCTGCCGCACCGATTCCGGCGTGCCCTCGATCAGCACGTGATGCGAATCAATCGCGCCGTTGAAAAGAATCCTGCCGCCGTAGCGGGCCTTGAGCTTCGCGAGGTCCATGCCGCCGCAGCACGGCTGGATCGCGTGCAGACCATCGAGGCCCGCGGCGATCATCGCCGGCATCAACGGCTCGAAACCGCCGCAGCAGTGCAACTGCACCTTGAGCTTGTAAGCGTGGCCGAGGTTAATCAGCCGTTTCAGATGGGGCAGCATGAACCGGTCAAATTGCGCCGGGCTGAGCAACGGCCCGGTCTGGCCTCCGAAGTCGTTGCCGATGAAGAACACATCCATCGCGTCTGCCGCCGCGTCGAAGATGCGCCGGCTTGTTTCGGCGTAGAAATCCACTATGTGTTGCAGAACGGCGTCCACCAGCTCCGGCTCGTCATACATCTTCAGGTAAAGATTCTCCATGCCGAGCAGGTCAATCGCGTCGTGCCAGAAGGGCGACCAGTCGCCGCCGAGAATTGCGTAGCGCCGGCCCCACGCCAACGCCTCGCCGCGGATGCGCGAAACATCCATCCATTCCGGATCGGGCCACGGGTAGTCATGAACCTGCTGCACGGTGGCGTCCGCCAGCGGATGGCTCATTGGCTGGCCGTAGCCGAGGCCGTGGCGTTCCACGCCAAACACGCTGCGATAGGTCGCGCCTGACGATAACTCGCCGTCCGGGCTGAACTCCTTCGGCCCGGCGTAACGCGCGAACACGCGCCGGAAATCATCGCCGAAACGGGCGAAGAGTTGCTCCGTGTCGTCCATGCCGAGCTGACGTTTGGCTTTCGCGATGAACTCCGGCGACGCGCCGCACCAGCGCGGCACGCGATCGGGTTCTTCATGAACAAAAGCGGCGAGGACCCGCTCCCGTGGAGTCATGTTCATGGCAGGTAATAGACCTCGGTCAGGTCGCTCCAGATCTTTCCCTTCGCCGCCGCGTCAGGCAGCGGGATCTGGCACGGATCGGTTTCCTTCCACCAACGCTGCGTCTCCGGGTCGGCGGCCATCTTCTTCATGTCGGCGTCGAAATCCTTGCCGGTGTATTCCAGGTAGGCGAAGAGGTAGAGTTTGCCTTCGATCTGGCACTGGTGGATGGAAAAGTTTTGAACGTGGATTTCCTTCAGCCTCCGGTCCACCGTCGGCCACGGATGCGCATGCAGGTCGCGGTAGCGGGCCGCCTTTTCCGGTTTCAACCCGGTGATCCAGGCGTGGCGTTCCGGCTGCGGCGCGGCGCAACCGGTGAGCAGGGCGGTGATCAACAGGATGAAGCAGGTTCTCATGGTCGTTTTCCTAATTGCGATTGGTGATGGTCTTGCTTTTGTGAGGAGGCAGCGCAAGCGAGGTCGTGCGCTCGATGTTCATCGGGAGTTTCCTTGATAGGGGTAATCGAAGGGCGCGGCCCGGAGCAGTTTCGGATTCCTGCCATCGAATCCCCACACTTGATTTGGCGCGACCGTGAGTTTCCATTCACGGGCATCGGCACTCAGGGTGATGTTCTGTTTTTCCGGCTGAATGCCCGCCACCTCGCGCACATGACCTTCGAGATCGGTCACCACCCGGACGCCTGCGGTGCAGGAGAAGAGTTCCCGGCCATTGAGACGGGCCATGAACCGGCCTTTTTCGCAAGTCAGCGCCCAAGTCCGGTCTGCCCATCGCTGGGTATAGCTGAAATCCTTTCCGGCAGTGGCCGACCACCAGACCCGCTCGTTCGCGACATCCAGATGGATGCCGTGCATCCGGGAGATGTATTCGAGGGCGGCCAGAATCGTCGGGCCGTAGCCGGTCGGATTCGAGGAGATGCCGGAGGGAGCGCCGGTCATGGCGTCGAATTGTTGCATGAAAGCGTTGTTGTTCCGGATGAGCAGTTCCGTCCACTTCGTGCCGAGGAGCGTCACCTCCGCGTAGTGCCCGTAATTCTCAAGTCCCCGGATGGCGCGCTGGTAGGTCAATCCCATCGGCTGGCCGCTCCAATCGTTGCCGGGAACGTTCCGGTAAAGCGGTTCGTTGGCGGCAATGGACGGCAACGGCACCGGCGTCCAGAACTCGGCGGGGTTGAGCAGATGATGGCGGATAAAAGCGTCGGCCATCGTTTGCGTGAAGATCCCGTAATACATGCAACGGATATTATTGTGAACCAGTTCGGGCAGCCGCCGCCCGAGCCGGTCGCGGTCGTAACAGGCGTGCTTTTGCGGGTCCCACAGTTTTTCGATCAACCGCCGGCGGACTTCCCCGGCCTGTTGCCGCCAAAATTGCTCGCGGCCGTTGCCTAGTTCGCGGGCGATCTTCGCCAGCGTGGCCCGGCCGTCGAAATTGTAAGCCATCACATCCATCGAGGCGAAGGGCACCAGCACCTGTTCGCGCGTGGGCGGCGGGAGTTTGTCGTGGTAGTGCTCGATCCAGTAGCGTTTGAAGTTCGCAGGGTCCTGTGGGTCCGGCATCCTGTCGCCTCCCGGCGGAAAATCAAACGGCCAGCGTGTGGGGGCGTTGCGCGTGAGCAGCCGCGTACTGTGGTCTTCGCCCGTGTCCCACGTGCACCAGGTTTCCAGCAAGCCGTCGCCATTGGAATCGCGCGTGCGCCAGAGATAAGCATCGTGTTTTTCCAGGGCCGAATACAGCCGGCGGAGATAGTCCCGGTCCTTGCCGGCCCAGAAATACATCTTCCACGCGGGATCGGGAAAACAGTAGCCCTGGAACATCTCGAAGTCGGCGGCAACATCATGTTCCGGCAACCACGCATACCCTTCCGGCGGTCTCTTGTCCCAGCCCCGTTTGCGGATGGTTTCGCCCGAGACCACCATCGCCGGTAGCCGCCCGTCGGCGCGCTGGCCGAGCAGGAAGAGGATTTGATTGTTCCACGCGACTTCGAGATTGCGCTTCGCATACATCTCGCCGCCCATCGGCTGCGTCTCAATCCACACGTTCGGATAACCGCCGCCCTCGACGAGCGCTTTCATCGTCGGCGTGAACTGGACGATGTTCGACGCCTCCTTCGCCTCGGCGGCGTCAAAGAGGCGCTGCAACGCGTCATCCGCGGTTTTGAAAGTCACCCCGGTCCGCCCCGTGAGCTTGCTTCCCACCGATAGGTCGTCAGCGGCCGGCGCAGCCAGCGGCGCCAGCAGCAGGGAGGTGAGGAGAGCAAGTTTGAGTTTCATGGACGGCGTCAGTTGATGGCGGCAATGGCCTCGCGCATTGCCATGAGAACTTTCTCCACCTCGACGAAGGGGTCGTAATCCTTGCGCCTCATCGCGAGTGTCTCGATGGGCAGATAGCCGCGATAGCCGCCGTCGTGAATGATTTTGACGAGTTTCTTGAAATCGGTTCGTGGTGAATCCATGGAACTCCTCATGGTTTCCTTGATCTGCCAGTTCACGGCGTAAGGCACCATCATCGCGATGTCGGCATACGGGTCGTCGGTGAAATACTTTCCGGTGTCCACGAGCGGGCCACACCAGTCGTGGTTGACACGCTTGAGCAGGCTCAGATGCTCCGGACCTGTGCTGAGGAAATCGCCGTGGTTTTGCACGGCGACGATCACGCCAAACTTTGCGCCGTGTTCCGCGCACTCACGCAGGGCGTCGGCCATCCAGCACTCGACGTCCTCGCGCTTCGCGTTGCCGGAAGCGGTCTGCCAGTCCTTGTGCGGTGGCTGCGGACCGGCGAAGACACGAACAACCGGCGCGCCCAGACGCGCCGCGATTTCGATCCAGTCCTTGGTCACTTGCACTCCCGCGGCGCGCGCGGCCTTGTCCGCCGTGGCGAAGTCGTTGCGCACGCCGGTGCCGCTGATCGCGATGCCGCGGTCGTGCGTGTAGCGTTTCATGCGGTTGATATAGCTGTCCGCCGGCGCCTTGGGATATCCGGGGAAGAAGTAGCCGGTGAGATCCACCGCCTCGATATTGTGCTTTGCGCAGAAATCGCACACGCCGAAGAGATCAATGCCCTTGCTCGAGTCCTTTAGGTTCGCGTTGAGCTGTTCGAGAAACGAAAACGCGTTCAGCGTCGGCTTGAGGAACGGCCCGCCGGTCCGTTGGATGGGCGTCAGGGCGGAGGATGACGCGGCGGCGGCGAACGGAGTCAGCACCGCCAAACGGAGGAAGGTACGACGGGGGATGGCGTTGGTTACAGTGTTCGCAATGGTTGTTTTGGTCTTCATTTTTTATCTGTCAGTTGCAATCAACGTCTGAAACCCCATCGGCATCGGGAGCGACGCGGCCACCAAGGCGGGAAGAGTATAAATCGAGGGTTTCATTGCTCGCCGGTTTTCCGCGGGGCCAGCCGGACGGCCAGCCCGCCGTTTGGCGGAATGTCCGCGTTCAGCACGGATTGGTTGTCCACGATTTGTTCCTCGATCTGGACGCCAGGCTTGTCCGGCCGGTCGGAAAAAATCTTCGCGGCGAATTTTTTCCCCGGCGGCAGGAAATCCAGCGCGATAGGAAATTTGCCGTCCACGGGCGCGATGGCGCCCACGAACCATTCGCCGCCTTTGTGCCGCGCCACGACCGCGCGCCTGCCGATGTCACCCTGCAACACGCGGGTTTCGTCCCATGTCACCGGCAGACGATCCCAGTAATCCAGCGCAGGTTCCTCGGGGATGTTCTTGGGCGAATCATACCAATACAGGAATTGCCAGGGACTGTAGAAGATCGTCGAGATCGCCAGTTGATGTCCCTTGAGGTTTGGAAAGTTTTTCACGTTCCAGCAAAAGGTGTGATCCGCCGGGCCGGTGAGAAAGCGCGTGAACGGCAGTATGGCGTTGTGCGCCGGCGTGGGCCGGGTTTCGTCGCCGCCGATGCCTTCGACCGTCATCAGGTTCGGATAGGTCCGCTCGTAGCCGCAGTTGCGGAACTCATCGTGGATGTCCACCATCAGGTGATGCGCCGCTGCCTTGCGGATGGCCTCGTGCGCGAGCGCCGTCCAGAACTGGCTGCCGACGTTCACGAAACCATACTTCACGCCTTTGACGCCCCATCGCTCGTAGAGCGGCAGGATTTCGTCCAACTGCTGCTCCATGGCGACGTGGTTCACATACAGGATCACGCCGATGCCTTTGGCGTTGCCATAGTCAATGACCTCCTGGAGGTTCAGCGAACTTCTGCGGCTGGGTTCCACCTCGCGGGCATCCGAGCGGGGATCGTATTCCGGGCCATACCAGCCGGCGTCAAACTCGACGTATTGCAAATGGTGTTGCACCGAGAAATCAATGCTCGCCTTGCCGCCCGCCGTGGTCAGGCTGCCGTCGCGGATGATCTTGCCGGGTTTGATCCAAGAGGTGTCGGCCAGCGCACAGGGATCGTTCAGGTTGAGCACCAGATAATTTTGTTCGAGCAATTTCCCCGACGAATCCGCCAGCATTACCACGCGCCACGGCGTCGTGAGCGGCGTCTTGCCGGTCACTTCACCGTAAACGGCCCGCTCTGCATCGAGAAACGGTTCGAGCGTGTTCTTCGCGCCGTCGGCGCAGCGCAGTTTCATCCGCGCGTAATCCGCGGTGCGCGCCTCGGTGATGGACGCATACAGGTGATCGGCCACGCGCACGGTCAGCGGGCGCTCGGCGCCCGGCAGGATTTTGCTGAGGGTGGTCAGGCTCTTGGTGTAATCGGCCTGCGCTGAATACACCGCCCACGCCGGGAAGTCGCCGGCGAAGGTGAACTGGGTCGCCTCGTTGATGATGTCGAAGTACATGCCGTTATTTTCTCGTGGCAGCGTGTAATTGAACGCCACGCCTTCATTGTAGGCGCGGAACGTCAGCGTCAGTCGCTTGGAGCGCCAGACGTTGCCCTTGACCCGCAACTCCACCACGAGCTGGTTGTAGTGGTCGCGGATGCGATCGCGCTCGCCGGCGACCGGTTGCCAGGTCGTGTCGTTGGTGCTGGTTTGCTGGCCGATGATCTCGAGCCCGCGCGTCACGCCGGCATCGCGCAACTGAAGACCCAGCCGCGAATCCGCCAGCACCGGCGTGCCCGCATAGGTCACGTTATAGACCGGGCAGCCTTTTTGGCTGCCGATTGTCTTCAATTGGAACCGGAGCGCCACCTTGCCATCCGGCGATTTCAATTCCAGCGGCGATACCACGCCGGCGGCCGGGAGAGCCGCGGTGCGGGCGGGCATGTTTTTCAGAATGATGGCGGCAACGGCATCGGCCTGGAGTTTCACGCCGGCCGGCGCCCAATGAAACGGGTCGTCCTTTTTGTCGCCCTTGCCGAACGCGATCTTGTCGGCCATCAGCGCATACAAATCATCAATCGGGATGTGGTTGTCCCCCATGATCCGCGCCGCGATGGCGTTGCGTTCGACGATGATGGGATTGATGTCGGGGTCCGTTTTGTCGGGCGACCCTTTGAGCGTGACCGGCGTCGTGCTGGCCCAGATGAGCCGCGCCTGCGGCGCGTTGGCTTGAACCACCGCGACGTATTGCCGCATCAACGGCTCGTATTGCCCCTCGGGAATCCGGCCCTTGGGCCAGCCGTGCAGCCCGATGTTGAAATGGACGACCGCATACGGCCCGTGGGCGAGGGCCTTTTTCAGATACTCATGCAGCTCCCTGGAGTTTTCGTTCATGCCGGTGGACCAGAAATCCACAGTCGCCCTGCCCTTGAGGTTGGCGATGACCGGGCCGCCATACCCCGCGACAATCGAATCGCCGATCAGCAACACGCGCGGCAGCTTTGAATCCACGTCGCTTGCCGCGTGGAAGCCCCATTTGACATCATCGGGCTTGAGGCGCGGATCGCTTTCCCTGGCATCCGGGGAGTTGGTTTGTGCCATCGCCACCGCGAGCGACAGACCCAGCAGCAACGCCGTGAGTGGAATTGGATTCAGTTTCATAATGGCAGCAAGAGAGTGGGTGGTCTTCATCGCATGGCTCCGGGGCGGGGTCCGCATCACGGCGTCGCTTTTCGCGCGGCTGGCGCGAACAACTGAAACTCCCAGATCGTCGGCCCGCCTTTGCCTTCGGTGATGTTGAGGCGGACGATGCGCGCGGTGACGGGGGCGAATTTCACTTCGAGGTTCTTGCCGATGCCCTTGCCGCTGTGGAAGGTCTTCCATTCGCTGCCGTCTTTGTATTGCAGCTCGAACGCTTTCACGCGCACGCCGTAGTCCACGCACTCCTGGATCACCGCGCGGTCGAAGGTCTGCGGCTTGCCGAGATCCACCTCCAGCCAGCACGGGCCGGTGCTGGCGTCGGTGGCCCAGCGCGTGTCTTCGTTGTCGTCCACGGCGCTGGCGCCGCCATAGTGGCTGAGTTTTTGGTAAACATTGGAGGCTTTCGCCTTCTTGCCGGTGGTGAGCGATTCGCCGGCGGGGTTGACGCTGAGCGGCTCGATCCCGATGGCGGGCTTGTCCAGTTCCAGCGCGACGATGGTGTCGATTTTCTGGCGGTCGGCCTTCGGCACGGCAATCTCGATGCCGTCAGCGGTTTGTTTCACCGTCGCTTCGCCGCCGGTGAGCACGCAGCTCTTGACGATTTTCGCGGGCAACGCCGGCAGCGTGAGTGTTTCTTCCGGCCAGCCGGTGATGTGGATGTAGATGGTGTTGCCCTTGCGCGTCGAGGCGACGCTCTTGGTGGGTTTGTAGGGACCGCCGCGCGTGCCGTAGATCGAATCGCCATACTTCGCGAGCCACGCGCCGATTTCCTTGAGGCGGTCCACCTGGCATGGCTCGATCACGCCCTCGGGTGTCGGGCCGACGTTGAGCAGCACGTTGCCGTCGCCGCCCGCTGCGCGGATGAGCATCAGCAGGCACGCCGAGAGCGGCTTCACACCGTCTTCCGGCCCGCCCCACGCCCAATGGCCGTGCGCGGAGATGGTCATGCAGGATTCCCAGGGCCGTTGCATGTTGAAGCCGCCGATGCGCTGCTCCGGCGTGTCGTAGTCGCCGCCATCGCCGGTGCGGTTGTTGATGAGGATATCGGGCTGCAACTCGCGGACCATCTTGATCGTCTTCACGCCGCGGCCTTTGAACTCCTGCGGCACGTCGTTCCAAATCGTCAGGAGCGGGCCGCAGTTGACGATGAGTTCCCTGATCTGCGCGAGCAGGTAGCGGTTGTAGGCGTCGAGGTCGGACTTCTCGCGCTTGACCTTGCCACCGGGACTGGTGAGCGGAAAATCGGGGTGATGCCAGTCGCAGACGGAATAGTAGGTGCCGAAGGCGACTCCCTGCTTCCGGCACGCGTCGGCCAGTTCCCGGGTGACGTCGCGATTGAACGGCGAGTTCATGATGTTGTAGTCGGTCTCCTTCGTCGCGAAGAGGCAAAACCCGTCGTGGTGCTTGGTGGTCAGCACCACGTATTTCATGCCGGCGGCCCTGGCGATGGCGGCCCACTCGCCGGGGTTGAACTTCACCGGGTTGAACTTCTTGTAGAGGTTGTCGTATTCCTCGATGGGCGTCTGCGCGCCGCGCGACCAGCCGATCTCCTGGTGAGTCAGGCTGACCGGCCCCCAGTGGATGAACATGCCGAAGCGCATGTCCTGCCACCGCTTGACCGCGGCGGGATCGGGCGTCATCCACGGCGGCTCGGCGTCGGCGGCGCGAAGCGAATGCGCCGGCATGGCGAGTGTGAGTATGGCGATGAGGCGGAAGCATTGTGCGCGTGTCATGGCATGGGTCCTTGTCGTCGAAAATTGAACACGATTTCCGGCAGACAAGCACCTCGAAAGTTTGCGTTTCTCGCCGCCGTTGCGGATCGCGCAAAAAGGAGCAAGTTGGTTTACCCGGCAGAAACGCCGGGGAAGAAAGGCAACAATGAAAACCGATCCCATTCCCAAGGGGTACCATTCGGTGACCCCGTCTTTGACCGTGAAGGGCGCCCACAAGCTCATCGGGTTCTTCCAGCAGGCTTTTGGCGCCAAGGTGTTGCACCAGATGTTGTGTTCCGACGGCAGCGTCATGCACGCCTCGTTGAAGATCGGCGACTCGATCATGATGCTCGGCGAAGCCGGAGGGCAGTGCAAACCCACGACCGCTTCGCTCTACCTCTATGTGAAAGATGCGGATGCCACCTATCGCCGCGCGATCCAGGCCGGAGCCGTCTCGCAGATGGAACCGACCGACCAGTTTTGGGGTGACCGCAGCGGCGTCCTGACCGACCCGGCCGGCAACCAGTGGTGGATTGCCACGCACGTCGAGGACGTGTCCATGGAGGAAATCGAGAAGCGCGGGCAAGCCTGGATGCGAGACCAAGAGCGCAAGGCCGCTTGAGCGTGCGAAAATTTGGTATCCGTTCGCTGTAGCGGCGGTCTCTGACCACCGGTGTTGTGGTAGGGCGCGACCGCCGGGCGCGCCTCATCGATGTTTCGGCCGGCCCAGCGGTCCGGCCCTACCTTTCGGCGGTCATAGACCGCCGCTACAATTTCGGATGCGGCGTCTTCGTGAAATGGCACACGCCGCAATCCATCTGGACGCGGGCGTCTTCGCGGGCGCTGCCTTTGTCATGGCAATCGCGGCATTTCTGCGCCTCGGCGGGGATCTTGTGTGTGGTCTTGAACTCGCCGGCGAGCTGCGCGTTCAGCAGTTCCACCGTGTATTTCGCCACCGACCCGCTCAGGCACGCGCAACGCTCCTCCCGCTCCTTCGAGCTGATCTTGCACTTCGAGGCCTTGCACCATTTGCTGACCGAGACGTGACAAAGGTTGGAGCGGCAGACGACCTTGACGGTCTCGAATTTCGGCTGCGGAGGGCAATAGGTCGGCAGCGACGTCTCCGCATACCAGTTGAAGATGTCCCTTGTGATTTCGGAGGCCTTGCCGTTTTTCGTCTTGTCGGCGCTGCCCGTCACCAGGAAGGTGACCATGGCCGCGGCGTTCAACCCGCCGCAGAGCGTGCCGATACCGGCCACGCCGGCCCCGCCGTAGGTCATCAACTCCGTCGGCCAAATCGTATAAGGCGCGCCCACCTTTTTCTTCAGCTCGCCGATGATGCTGGCGGACACGGCGTAGCAGCAACCGGCCTTGAAATGCATCTCATAGGCCGTTGCCGCGACCGCCTCGGGATCCAGTTGTACATAGGGCCACGGCAACGGCGTCGGTTCCATGCCCGATGTGGTTGTGGCTGTGCACAGCGACGTGGCCAGTCCACCCGATGCCGCGCCAAAACACGCCACGCCCGCGTTCTTCAACCAGCCGCGTCTCGATACTTGCATGCGTCACGCTCCTTTCAATGTATGCGCGACGCTACCAGACCCTGCCGTTCTTGGGAAGCTCCTTGCCGAAAGGAAGACAAGGACGCCCCCGATGACGATGGCGAAGTTCAACGCAGAGGCGCACAGGACGCGGAGGAACGCAAAACGACAAGGTGGGGCGAGACTCCGTCGAGCCTCCTTCCGAAATCAGAGGTCGGAAGTCAGAGATCGAAAAGCGGAGGCTCGACGGAGTCTCGCCCCACCGGCGTCGACAGCCTAGAAAACCCGCCGAGGGCCGGTTTCCGGGGACCAAAAACTAAAAGGCGGGCGGCGGGAACGTCAGCGGTTCTGGCAAGTTTCGACCACCGGCGCGGACTGACGCCGATGACAATGGAACTGCGAGTCGTCAGCCTTTGCGGAACCAGGAGACGATGCCGCAAACAGCACCGATGAAAAAAAGCACCGAAAGAGGAAAACAAGCCAACCCCAATGCCATGCCTATGAACCCATAGCCACCCGCCAGTGGCGCACCCGGCCCGCCATGCGAGTGATCTGCCAGTCTCAAAACTGTCTTCAGGGAGCCTGCCGCAAGGAGCAGGGAGATTGGGGCGACGATGCACCACAAAACCAACGCACTGATCCGGTCGGACTTTGAAGCCGCTTTCGATGGCGCGGCCGGCGGAGGCCGGACTGCATTCCCGGCCATCAGTTCCTGGCAATTGGGGCAGCAACCGTTCGCCATCGGGATCGCTTTCGTCCCGCAATGTTTGCAAGTGGTCATCATGTAGTGAACATCCAAGCCAAGTTTATCGGCTATCGGCCGCCATGCTAGCGTTAAATGCCTCAAAACGATACGGGCGTGCTCTGGAGAACTGCTTTTCGATTTCTGATTTCTGACTTCTGATTTCTGATTTCGGAAGGAGGCTCGACGGAGTCTCGCCCCACCCTCGCCGGAAGGCTGGTGAACTCCGCCGAGGGCCAAAAGCTAAAGGGCGGGCGGCGGGAACGTCAACAGACCGCTACTTTGTTGCCGAACCAACGTGGTCATCCTTTTTCGTTTCGCGACACAGCAGAATAATTGCGTCAACAGGAACCATCGCAGTATCCGCCGCAACCGAGAACGGCATGTCAACTGTGAATAGGAGTGCCGCACAGCCCCTGAGGTCTAACCCGGGAAGAGGATCGGGGGGCTCTGTGAGAAATTTTATTTCAGCCGTCGTCCCCCGATAAAATGGAGGCCCACTACGAACGTGCGTGTGGTGAACTATTGTGCCACAGCCTTGCGCTGCCACAAGGGCCAACAGCAGAACACCTGTCGCAATATTGTGCTTCGCGATCATAGCCCACCTTTTGTTTCGTGATTCTTTTCTGCCCTGTACTTGTTAGCCGGGCACAGGTGAAGGCGCGGTGAAGCGCGGGATATAACGCTTAACAGAATCGAGACGGTGCTTTCGCTCATCCCGATGCGAGATGAAGCAGAGATGCTGGTCGTGTGGACCCGCCGAGGGCCGGTTTCCGAGGGCCAAAAGCTAAAGGGCGGGCGGCGGGAACGTCAACGGTTCAGCAAGTTTCGGACAGTGACACGGACTGATACCGGCGATTTGTTGCGTCTTATTGTTCTCGTGATTGCTGTTTCCACTCTTTCAGTTTTCTTTGGAAATTATCTGTTGCCTCATTAGGCCTATACTCCATCAAGATCATTTCGTATAGCCGCGCAGCAAGCGGGACCGCTACTACTAACACATCATTGGTCTCACTAGCATCGCGGAGTGGAGTCATTGTCGATTCTTTGCCTGGCCTTAATTTTATACACCGCCAAAGATCGCTTCCGTGAGCCTCCTGTGAGTAGTAGCTATATAACCTGTATTCATTTTCTCTGCCAACGTCTTTTGCGATCTTCCGCAGAGAAATCCTGGACACGGACGGACGTCCATAAACTACATACCAATCTTCGTCATAATCTCGCTCCAGATAATACTTCTCAAATTTGGCATCAATCGGAGCAAGGTCGTGCTGAGCAAGATACTCTTTAAGAAACCGCATCTGGTCGGGGATTCTCTTGACAAGTTTTTCAGAAGCATTCAAGAAGTCGGCAAGATTCGGATATTTCTTTGCCTCTGGAGATTCCGACATAGCAATTGAATGTGCTTGTTTTTCCTTGCGGAAGTTGGCGACCAAAAAGTGCCGAATTTTAGATTCTGTGTCTTTGGCCAATATCCACTGCACGACAATAGATATTTCCCAAAGCGATCGGAGTTGGAGCCTTGCTGTGTTGGTGTTTCCAGAAGATAGAAGAATCGCGACGCCGTCCAAATGCACCAAGAACTGCCTTAAAAAAACAAAAATCAAGCACGCAGCTTTTTCATCTTTGGGGCTATCCTTGTAAGCGCGGAGAATGAGATTCGTGCCATAGTCTATAATTTCGTTCAATAAACTGAGGGATTTGTTGAACTTGCCGGCATGTTCGATAGCCGCCTCCCGGTCTAGTACATGTTTATGTGAATCACTCATTTCGGAACCTCAAAACGAAACGGGCGGGACCCTTTCGAGTCCCGCCCGCTCGCTTACGACTTCGCGAACTGGAGGTTCGCGTTGGTTAGTGGTTTAGAACTCACCGCCGCCGGGGTAGCCGCCGCCGGGTCCGCCGGGTCCGGGAGCTGGCTTTTCCTTCTCCGGGATTTCGGTGATGAGGCACTCGGTCGTCAGCAGGAGGCCGGCGATGGAGGCCGCGTTCTGGAGCGCGAAGCGGGTGACCTTGGTCGGGTCCACGACGCCGCTCTTGAACAGGTCTTCGTATTGGAGGGTCTCGACGTTGAAGCCCTCACTGCCCTTGCGCTTCTTGATCTCCTGCAGGACGATGGAACCTTCCACGCCGGCATTGAAGGTCAACTTGCGGATGGGCTCTTCGAGCGCGCGCTTGACGATGTTGACACCAATTTGTTCGTCGCCTTCGAGCTTGAGTTTCTCGACCTCGGGCAGGGCACGCAGCAGAGCCACGCCGCCGCCGGGGACGATACCTTCCTCAACCGCGGCGCGGGTCGCGTGGAGCGCGTCCTCGACACGGGCTTTCTTTTCCTTCATCGCGGTCTCGGTGGCTGCACCGACGCGAATGACGGCAACGCCGCCTGCGAGCTTGGCCAGGCGCTCCTGGAGCTTCTCCCGGTCGTAGTCGCTGGTGGTTTCTTCGATCTGCCGCTTGATCTGGGAGATGCGACCCTGCACGTCGCCGGCCTTGCCGGAACCTTCGACGATGGTGGTGTTCTCTTTATCAATGATGATCTTCTTGGCTTTGCCGAGGTCGTCCAACGTGACGTTCTCGAGCTTGATGCCGAGGTCCTCGCTGAGGAACTTGCCACCGGTGAGGATGGCAATGTCTTCGCACATGGCCTTGCGGCGGTCGCCGAAGCCAGGGGACTTGACGGCCGCAACCTGGATGGTGCCGCGCAGCTTGTTGACGACGAGGGTGGCGAGCGCTTCGCCTTCGACCTCTTCGGCAAGAATGAGCAACGGTTTGCCAGCCTTGGCGGTCTTTTCCAGCAACGGGAGCATGTCCTTGAGGCTGGTGATCTTCTTCTCGTGGATCAGGATGTAGGCGTTCTCGAGCACGCACTCCATCGTCTCGGCGTCGGTCACGAAGTAGGGCGAGGCATAGCCTTTGTCGAACTGCATGCCCTCAACGACGTCGAGCGTCGTCTCGATGCTCTTGGCTTCCTCAACCGTGATCGAACCGTCTTTGCCGACCTTGTCCATCGCGTCGGCGATGATCTCACCAATGGTCTTCTCACCGTTGGCGCTGATCGTGGCGACCTGGGCGATTTCGGTGGTGCCTTTGACGTCCTTGCTGATCTTGCGCAAGCCCGCGACGGCGGCTTCGACCGCGAGGTCAATGCCGCGCTTGAGCGCCATCGGGTTGGAACCCGCGGTGACGTTCTTGAGGCCCTCGCGATAGATGGACTCGGCGAGAACGGTGGCGGTGGTGGTGCCGTCGCCGGCGACGTCGGACGTCTTGCTGGCGACTTCGCGCACCATTTGCGCGCCCATGTTCTCGAACGGATTCTCCAACTCGATCTCCTTGGCGACGGTGACGCCGTCCTTGGTGATGGTGGGGGAACCGAACTTCTTGTCCAGGACCACGTTGCGACCCCTCGGTCCGAGCGTCACGGCCACGGCCTTGGCGAGTTTCTCGACGCCGCGCAGCAAGCTCTGCCGTGCGGCCTCGTCGAATAGTAACTGTTTAGCTGCCATTATAGTTTACTCCTTCTTCTTTGGATTATTGCGATTACTCAATGATGCCGAGAATGTCCTCTTCCTTGATGAGGAGGTAGGTCTCGTTTTCGATCTTCACTTCCTGACCACCATACTTCGGGATCAGGACGCGGTCGCCCTTTTTGACCTCGAACGCGACTTTCTTGCCCTTGTCGTCCACCTTGCCGGTGCCGAGGGCAATGATCTTGCCTTCCTGGGGCTTTTCCTTGGCGGTGTCGGGAATGATGATGCCGCCCTTCTTCGTTTCCTGCTCCTCGATCGGCTGCACCAGCACCCGATCGCCTAGAGGTTTGATGTGTGCCATACGAATGCTCTCTCCTTCTATTGGTTTGGGTTTACTGAACACGTAACGAAAACGCGGCTCGCCGGCTCCCGCCGGCTCGCCTGCCAAGTCGTTATTCCTTCTTCTTCTTGCCGTCCTCGTCCACGACTTCGAAATCCGCGTCAATCACTTCGCCTTCCTTGCCACCGCCGGACTTCGCCTTGCTTGGACCGCCTGCGTCCGCCGCCGGCTCGCCTGGCGCGCTCGGCGCGCCCGGTTTCGCGGCTGCGGCGCTCTTCGCCTGCGCATACAGCGCCGAAGATATCTCGTGCCACGCCTCGTTCAGCGACTCGACGGAGCTCTTCATCAAGTCCGCGTCGTCCTTCTTGATCGCTTCCTCGACTTTTTCGACGCCGCTCTCGATCTTCTTCTTCTGGTCGTCGCTGATCTTGTCCTTGAATTCCTTCAGGAGCTTTTTGGCCTGATAGACCGACCGCTCCGCTTCGTTCATCGCATCGGCCTTCTCGCGCAGCTTCTTGTCCTCGGCCGCGTGCGACTCGGCTTCCTTGCGCAGATTCTCAACCTCGTCCTTCGAGAGGCCGCTGGAGGCGGTAATGGTGATCTTCTGCTCCTTGCCGGTGCCGAGATCCTTCGCGTTGACGTGCAGGATGCCGTTGGCGTCGATGTCGAACGTGACCTCGATCTGCGGCACCATCTGCGGCGCCGGCGGGATGCCGTCGAGGTGGAAATTGCCCAGCATCCGGTTGAACCGGCACATGTCATTCTCGCCCTGGTAAATCTTGACCTCGACACTGGTCTGGTTGTCGGCGGCGGTGGTAAAAATCTCGCTCTTGCGGGTCGGGATGGTGGTGTTGCGCGGAATCATTTTCGCCATGATGCCGCCGCGCGTCTCGACGCCGAGCGTCAACGGCGTCACGTCGAGCAACAACACGTCGGTGACCTCGCCCTTGAGCACGCCGCCCTGGATGCCCGCGCCAATCGCGACAACCTCGTCGGGGTTCACGCCCTGATGCGGCGCCTTGCCGATAAGCTTGTGAGCCGTCTCGACCACGCGCGGCATGCGGGTCATGCCGCCGACGAGCACGAGCTCGTCAATGCTCTTAGTGTCGAGCTTCGCGTCCTTCAAGCAGGCGTGCACCGGCGTCACCGTGCGCTCGAACAGGTCGTCGCACAGTTCCTCCATTTTGGAGCGCGTCAGTTTCTTCTGGATGTGCTTGGGCCCGCTGGCGTCGGCGGTGACGAACGGCAGGCTGATCTCGTATTCCGTCGCGGAGGAGAGGGCGATCTTGGCCTTCTCCGCCTCTTCCTTGATGCGCTGCAAGGCGTCGGGCTGCTTGTTCAGGTCAATGCCGTTTTCCTTGCGAAAATCGTCAATCACCCAGCCCATGAGCCGGGCGTCCCAGTCGTCGCCGCCGAGGTGGGTGTCGCCGTTGGTGGCCTTGACCTCGAACACACCGTCGCCGATGTCGAGCACGCTGATGTCGAACGTGCCGCCGCCGAGGTCATACACCGCGATCTTCTCGTCCTTCTTCTTGTCGAGACCGTAAGCGAGCGACGCCGCCGTCGGCTCGTTGATGATGCGGAGCACTTCCAAGCCGGCGATGCGGCCGGCGTCCTTGGTGGCCTCGCGCTGGGCGTTGTTGAAATACGCCGGCACGGTGATGACCGCCTGGGTGATCTTCTCGCCGAGGCGCATTTCGGCGTCGGCCTTCAGCTTTTGCAAAATCATCGCGCTGACTTCCGGCGGGCTGTACGTCTTTTTCTCGCCCCCGACCTCGACCTCCACGCAGGCGTCGCCGTTGGAGGCGCGGACGACCTTGTAAGGCACGCGCTTGGTTTCCTCCGAAACCTCCTCGAACTTCCGGCCCATGAACCGCTTGATGGAATAGACCGTGTTGCGGGAGTTGGTGATCGCCTGGCGCTTCGCCGCCTCGCCGACGAGACGCTCGCCGGACTTGGTGAACGCCACGACCGAAGGCGTGGTACGCTTGCCTTCGGAATTTTCCAGAACCATTGGCTCGCCGCCCTCCATGACCGCCATGCAGGAGTTCGTCGTGCCCAAATCAATGCCAAGAACTTTGGCCATAATATCCTCTCAGGTTATGAACAGACCTTGACTGCTAAATTGTTCACCTTTTTTAGCACCAGTAGTGCCACGGCGGGGGAATTGAGGCGAATAGAAGCTGTAATTTGCAATGCTGCAAATACTTGCGACAATATTTAAGCCTGAAAACCGTCGTCGAACACACCCATTTTATGTGCCTGTGTGACACACTTGCGCCTAGTCTGCGCGTCTTTTTGTGCCAAACTGCGACAGAGGATTTCATCAAGCAGTGGAATGGATGGTGGGGCGAAGCGTCCCGCTGAGCCGTCTCCGATAGATGGGGCGAACGCAGCGGCTCACTGGGACGGTTTACCCTACCGGTCGAACGCATGTTCAACGGCCTGCCCACATGCTTTTTTTGACCGTATTGCTCAAAAATGCACAGTTGATGTGCATATTTATATGCACCCCAATAGCGTCACAAAAGCGTTTGCGGTTCAAAAACAGCGTCAGTTGTTATGGCACACGTGCTGCTCGTTGCTCAGCTAAGTATCACTATGCCTACGAACAACCGCCGCACTCTAATCGGGCTGCTCTGCCTGTTCTTCCTGACCAACTTCTGCGCACTCGCCGTGCCAACGGCTGCCGCAGCCGACGCGCCTGCGGCGTCGCTCGAACAACGCATCGCGAAGTTGGAGGCGGCGGCTTCCGCGCCGGGCGTCAACAGCGGCGACAACGCCTGGATGCTCGTCAGCACGGCGATGGTGCTGTTGATGACCGCGCCGGGGCTGATTTTGTTTTACGGTGGCCTGGTGCGGTCGAAGAACGTGCTGGGCACGATGATGCACAGCCTGATCCTGATGTCGGTCGTGTCGGTGTTGTGGGTGGTCTATGGCTACAGCATGTCGTTCGGCGAGGGCAACGCCTTCTGCGGCAACCCATTTCAATATTTCCTGCTCCATGGCGTCGGCGACGCACCCAACGCCGACTATGCCGCGACGATCCCGCAGCAGACGTTCATGCTGTTCCAGTTGATGTTCGCCATCATCACGCCGGCGCTGATCAGCGGCGCGTTCGCCGAACGGATGAAGTTCACCGCGTTCCTCGTGTTCACGATCCTGTGGGCGACGATCGTTTACTTCCCGCTCTGCCACATGGTGTGGGGCAAGGGCGGCTATTTCAACTGGTCGCTCGGCGGCAAAGTGCCGGTGCTCGACTTCGCAGGCGGGACCGTGGTGCATATCAGCTCCGGCGTGTCGGCGCTGGTCTGCGCCCTGGTGATGGGCAAACGGCTCGGTCACCCGCATGAGCCGATGCTGCCGCACAACGTCGTGCTGAGCCTGATCGGCACCGGCCTGCTGTGGTTCGGCTGGTTTGGTTTCAACGGCGGCAGCGCGCTGTCGGCGGGCGGGCTGGCTTCGAGCGCGTTCGCGGCGACGCATTTCGCGGCGGCGGCGGGCGGTCTTGGATGGACGTTGACGGAATGGGCCCTGAAGCGCCGGCCCAGCGTGCTCGGCGCGGCGTCGGGCATGGTGGCCGGGCTGGCGACGATTACGCCGGCGTCCGGCTTCGTATCCGTGCCGTCGGCCATCCTCATCGGTCTGGCGGCCGGCTTCGTCTGCTACATGGCGGTGAGCAAATTGAAGGCAAAGTTCGGTTATGACGACACGCTCGACGCGTTCGGCGTACACGGCGTTGGCAGCACCGTCGGCATGATATTGACGGGCGTGTTTGCCAGCGCGGCCGTCAACCCGGCGATCGCGACAACGTTCAAAGCCGGCGGCAACATTGTTTCGCTGGCTGGCGGCGCGAGTCAGGTGATGCACCAGCTCATGGCGGTGGCCTTCACGTGGGTGTTGGCGGGCGGGGCGACGTTTGTGATTCTGAAGCTCGTGGACGTCGTCATCGGCTTGCGCGTGACCGAGGAAGAAGAGCTTCGCGGCCTCGACGTCTCACAGCACGGCGAGGAAGCCTATAACGATTAGGGCGGGCATTTCACGCGCTGTGTGAAACACGGAGAGGCTGTAAGGAGGCGGACGCTTCCACGACGCAACCTTTCCGCCTTCTTGCGCCGGCGGCTACGAAGTTTGCTTCGTCTGGCTGAGCAGGTAGCGAACAACGTCCGCGGCGGCGTAGGTATCGCGACCCGGCTTGAGCAGCCGCGTCAACTCCATGATCTCGTCGCCGCTGGTCACCAACTCCAGTTCGGTTTCTTCTCCGGAGATGACTTGTCCGAGACCGGCGGTGGCGATCAGGCCGTTGCAGACGCACTTGCGGCCCACCGTTTCCTCGATCTTCCCGCCTTTTCGCAGATAATCCTCCACCGGCTCGGCGGGGCAGCGGTATCCTATGGTCCCGTCCGGCCTGCGGTAAAGGTGCCGGAGATAGCCCAAATCGCACACACGCTCGCGCGCCGCGTACCGCGCCGAGTCCGAGACCGTGTCTTGCACTTGGAGCACCTTGAACGGAAATCCCGTCGGCGAAGCGAGCGGATCGGTGAAGACGCGGGTGTTGCCCGCGAGGCATTGCTGGATCACCTTCTTCTTCAGTTCGGGACAAATGCCGGACTCTTCGCAGAAAGCGAAAGCGGTGCCCACCTGAATGCCGCTCGCGCCGGCGCGCAACGCCTCGGCCAGTTTCTCCGGTTTCGCATACGAGCCGGCCATCCAGAACGGCAGGCCGAGCGCGCGGATCTTTTCAAGATCGGCCACGTCGCGCGGACCATAGACGGGCTCGCCGCTGGGGCTGAGTTGCAACGGCCCGCGCGGCGGGGCGTTGTGGCCGCCGGCGGTTTCACCTTCGACGATGAAGCCGTCCACGTGTCCGCTGGCTTTCTTGGCCAGCGACATCGCCAGGGTGGCCGACGCCACGATGGCGAGAAATTGAGGCCGCTTCAGCTTGGGCGGCTCGCCGCCGCAGAAGGCTCGCGGATCAAACTTGGAAAGATATTCCTCGCCATGGGCCGCGTCCTCGACATCAATCTTCATCTCGACCGGCTCGCCGTTCGCCAGGCGGTCGAGCGCGCCGGGAATGGCCCGCGGAATGCCCGCGCCCATCAGGATATAATCCACGCCGGCCAGCATCGCGCCGAACAGCGAAGGCAGCGTGGGCAACTGGAGTTTTTCCAGAAAATTGATGCCGACCAGGCCGCTATGGCCTTCCTTGGCGAGGAAAACTTCGACGAAGTTACCCACCACCGTCAATTCCATGAGATCGTTGCCGGGCTGGAGCGTTGGCAACGCGCTGTTCTTGAACTGCTCCGTGGGCGATTTTCCGCCGGGAATGAAATATTTGGCCAACACCCGTGCGGCGATGTCCCGAAACGGGAAATGCTCCAACGCGTGGCGCATCCGGCCATCGGGATCGCCCACTTGGAGACGCCGGGCCAGAACAATGGCAAGCGCCGTCCCGGAGACGACGCCCAGTTGACCCAGCCGCGAAACGGTTCGCGCCAGCGTCCAACTGGACACTGCCACGCCCATCCCGCCTTGTATAAGCATCGGATGCACCATAGTCGAATTTACTTTATTTTTTCCCCTCTGCGGGAAAAAAACGCCGCAGGAAAATCAGACGCCACCCAACAGGTGCGTCCTTTGCACCCGGCGGGAGTCCGTCTGAAACCTACGAGCGCGCGGACTATAGTGCGTCAACCCGCGCAAGGGAAGCACTTGTTTTCAGGCCGGAAATTATTCCCGCTTGGCCTTTGGGGGGCCGTTGCGGTATTTTGGGCGTATTCCTTTCCCAACCAGGAGGCTGCCATGACTACCCAACTCGACAACTCGTTCGATCACCCCATGACACGCCGCGCGGCGATCAGCTCGGCGCTGGCGGCGGCAGGCGGCGCGGCGGCGTTTACGCAGGGCGTCGCCGGCGCGGCGGAGACCGCCAGGCCCGATGCCCGGCGCGCGTCGCCGAAACGCTACGACATGAAAAAGTCCATCAACCTCTGGGCGTTCCCCTATCCGGAGCGGATGAACCTGGAGGAGTGCTTGCGGCTCGCGAAGGCCGCGGGATTCGACGCCGTCGAGTTGAACTACGACCTCGACAACGATCTCTCGCCCAAGTCCGGCCCGGCGGGATGCCATGCCGTCCGCAAGCTGGCCGACAAGATCGGCATCGGCATCAGCGGCCTCTGCTCCTTCCTGTTCTGGCCGTATCCGCTGACCGACAACGACGCGGCCAAACGCGGGCGCGGGCTGGAACTGGCCGCGAAGATGGTCCAGGCCGCCCACGATCTCGGCACGGACAACCTGCTCGTCGTTCCCGGCGCGGTGACCATCTCGTGGCGGACGGACTACACGCCGGTGCCGTTCGACGTGTGCGACCGCCGCGCCCGCGAGGCCGTGGCCAAACTGCTGCCGGCGGCGGAAAAGCTCGGTGTCAGCCTCAACATCGAAAACATTTTCTTCACCGGCTACCTGATGACCCCGGCGGACATGAATGCCTTCGTGGACAGTTTCCAGAGCGAGCGCGTCCGCGTCCACTTCGACACCGGCAACATCATGATCTTCCAGTATCCCGAACACTGGATCACGGCGATGGGCAAGCGGACCAAGAACGTCCACCTGAAGGAATTCACCAAGAAGTCCAACGACCATTCCATGGAATGTTTCCGGCCGCTGCTCGACGGCACGACCAACTGGCCGGCTGTGATGGACGCGTTTGACCAGACCGGCTATCGCGGTTACGTGACCTTCGAGTATTTCCATCCCTACACGCACTACCCCGAGGCGTTGATCTACCAGACGAGCGACTCGATGGACCGGATATTGGGCTTGAAGACGGCGTAGCTGACAGCAATGTGATTCCTCTCATGCTACCGGAATTTCCCATCGCACAAGACGCAATTACCGAAACTTGGAACAAGTTGTTTTTCGAGGCGCTGCATTCGTCAGACCCGCTAATGTCACAAATCCCACTTCGCGTTCAAAAGGAGGGAAACCACGCTGCATTTGGAAACCAGGAGATTAAGTATCAGCAAACTAGGGTGGAATTTCAGTGGAAGCCAGAAATTGGTAAAGGAAAGCCGTTTTACGAGTTTTTTGAGCTAGCCCGACAACTGGGCAGTGATATGGCCCGCAAGCAGGCGAAATTCACCTTTAAAAAAATGTCTGAGCCGGGTCCACACCACAGTTTTTTCGAGACGACAGCGGGAGCTATCTCTTTCGATGATTTTCTGGCTCAAATGGATCGCATAGAAATAGAATTTGATGCGATGGGAATACCAAGGTTGCCAGCTGCTTTTGTGGGGACATCCTTGATGGCAGAAATCCGGCAAAAGTCCGTGGCATGGAATTTGGATGAGACTTGTCGCCGCCGCTTCAACGACTTCTTGGCGAAAAAACGAAAGGAGTTTGATGAAAGAGAGGCTCGTAGAAGACTGGTTGACTAGGATCAACGAGCGAGGCTACCAGACCGCATTTGGGCAGAGCCTCTTATCGCGTGGTTTTAGTGTGCTCCGAATTAGCCACAGCCCTTATGAGCACGGGAAAGACGTCCTTGCTGTATCTGCTGATGGAGAGGTGCATTGCTACCAGTTAAAAGATGGTGACATTGGAATCAAGGAATGGGAGCGTGACTACGGCCAAACATGCGCGCTTGTGGAAACTCGTCCATCCCATCCAGCGTTGCCGAGCAAATACAATTACCGTCCATTTGTGGTCACCACGGGTGCATTCAGTGATCCAGTGCTGGATCGAATCAGTCAACACAATCTCGCTTGGGAGAGTCGAGCACATCCAAAACTCACGCCAGTCAATGGCAAGGAACTGCAACGAGAATTCACTGCGCTTTCTGCTGACTTTTGGCCGGTGGAACCACCTGACGTTCGGGCGTTTCGGGCTCTCTATCTTGTGGACGGAAGGGGTGACTTCGCCGCTGACCAATTCGACCAGTTCATGCGAACTCTGCTTGGCGGGGAATTCTCACCAAGAGAACTGGACAGGCGGACTGCGGCAGCAAACGTGTTTGCGTCCTGTTTATTGGGGGAGTATTACAGGCAAGAGGATCACTGGAGCGTTTTTCGAGGATGGATGTTGTGCGCAAGCCGCGTGGCATGGGCTGGGGAACGCCACTCACGCCCGGATGGTCGCCGGCGAAAGTCATTCGCTTTAGCGAAAGAAGCAGCCGTTGCAGCGCTTGGCGCGTTAGCAAAAGAATGCACGGAGCCTAAAGCATTTTTGCCACCACGGCTGGAACTTGATGAATACACTTGTCTCCGCAACACCACTGCTTTGGGAGCATGGGCCGCGTTTTGTCTGTTGGAGGAAGACCATTCTTCCAATTCATCGCTTTCCGACCTATGTGCAGCCCAATGTGAAAAGTTCATAGCCGATGATCTTCTCTGGTTTTGGGGAGAAAGTGCAGTGCCAACGCTGCTCTCAATCGTATGGCTGTTGGAGAAGAAAGGGAAGCCGGAGACGGGCCGAAAGCTGCTGCTCGATTTTACGGATTGCCTTGTGACAAGCCAACAGCCGGATTCGACAGAGCCACTTCCTGATCCCTACATAAGTGGCGACGGAGCTTTGAAATTGGCTTTAGAAGACCGGATTGCCCAGAAGGAAAAGCGTCCAATGTCGGTTCAATCGCATGCGTTGCTCCCTTTGGTATTGCTAATGGTCAACCGAAAATTGCGTAAGGAACTTGAGGCGATTTGGTCTCGTCTCTCTCGCGTCAGGATAACTTTTTTCGCGCCTGCACACCCGTGGGGATACTTGGAGTGGCGCTGTGCCGAGGGGACGGAACGAGATGCAATGTTTAATCAGCCACAGAGTTGGGCCGATCTAGTCAAAAGTGCAAAATCGCCTAAAGTTGATCTCTTGCCAGAAGCGCTTCGCACAGATATGCAGTTCGCCTTAATGTTCCTTCTCGCCGCGCCGCACCGGTTGGCTTGGAGTGTCATCGGGTCTTTGGATCAGCAACTGTCAAAGGCCAGCGTGTCTGTTGGTAGTCAGAATAGAGGCGAGATGTCATGAAAGGCGAGAAACGATGTGTCCGCCCTAAAGTCTCTGCGTTGTTCAAGGGGTCCGTCCTGTAATCTTTGCGTTGGCATGTGGAGAAGGCGTTTGTGGAAGCGCGGGGGCCGCGGAAAAACGCATAAATTTCTCTTGACAAGAAAGAGATAATCTCTATACTTTGCGCCCGACGTTGAAAAGGCGCCGGGACGCGAACACGAAGTTTCCGGCGCGGCAGAAGGCAGCCGGAAAATGCCGGCCAAGGCCGTGAAGGAAGACCGGGTTGGTGTCCCGGCTTCAGCCGGCGTTTGGATGCGACGGCTGCACCGCCTGAAGGCGGGACACCAACGCTGTCGGAAAGTCGCCAATGATTTGGGAGTTGAAACAAGGCAAGTCCAGCTTGGCGGGAAACCGTGCGACGGCGGTTTCGTGGGTAGGGCGAGGCGTCCCGCCGAGCCGCGCCACGGCTTGCATGAACCGCATCGGCTCGGCGGGACGCCTCGCCCTGCCAAGCCAAACATCCAACTGTCTCACTAGTGGACGGACATCTCCGTTGCCGCCAGCCCACCAACCCCATCCAAATCTCCGCAAAAAATTTGTAGCGGCGGTCTCTGACCGCCGGTCGTTGGATCGTCAAAGATTCGGCGGTCAGAGACCGCCGCTACAGGGTGGCCGACAACTACTGCAGAGATTTCCCATCCGGTTCGATCTGACCCAATCCGACCAGCTCCGACCAGATACGACTGAATTCGATCCTATTGAACCCGTTGCGGATTGCATTTGCACGATGACTGGAGCGGCAAGGTGGATCGCGACTTCCAGGCGCGATCCACCTCGTTGCTCAATTGCATCGGGAGGTTTGCGGGAAAACGAATGGCCGCGCTGGATGAACGATTCCGCCTCCTCACCACGTCATACGTGGCCAGCGTCGGCGGCTACAGACTTTCAGCGCTTCTTGCAACCTGTCCGCATGATTTTATGCCCATGATTCCATACCCAAATCCTGTTCTTGGAAGCGGTTCTGCCGCACGAAAGGGTTTTTGCAAAACGAACCCAAATGACAGCCTCGTCCCAAACCGGAAGACATCGTTTTCCAGTTGGAATATGAACGTCTCGATTCAATCCAGCTTCCGTGACGAAACGTTTTTTTACGAAACGAACCCAAATAGAGAAAAACGCGAGTCTGCACCAATGGACTGCAAATCCGATACTTATGCGAAAATTTCATGGCAACGATTGACCATGCCCGAAGCAAAACGAACCCAAATGCGACGGCTCAACCCGAAAACCGAAACCGTGCCGGCAGGGATGCCGGCGCTACGGCGAACTTCGGTTGTTCAGGTCCGAGCAATTCGGCAGTTGTCTGCGGCGGCATTTGGCCCTAGAACATTCCCGTGAAAGCGAAACGACCCGCCATCCCCGCCAACCTCCCGCTCACCATCGGTCTGCGCCGCTATTTATATATGACGGCGGCGGTCACCGGCGCGGCGATCATGATTGTGGAAATCCTCGGCGCGAAGATGCTCGCGCCCTACCTGGGCACGTCGCATTTCGTCTGGACGGCGCAAATCGCGGTCACGCTTGTCGCGCTGGCCTGCGGTTACTACGCTGGCGGGCGTTGGGTGGACCGTTCGCCGCGGCTGGGCCGGCTCTACGGAGCGGTGGCGGCGGCGGCGGTGTATCTGTGTTTCTCTGTGTGGCTGTGCGAGCCGGTGGCGTATCAATGCCTGGAGTTCGACCTGGCGGTGGGTTCGCTGCTGGCATCGGCGTTTTTGTTTTTTGTGCCGCTCGGATTGCTCGCGATGGTCGGGCCTTTCTTCATTCGCATGCTGACCGGTTCGGTGGAAACCGTCGGCGGCAACGTGGGCCGGCTCACCGCCATCAGCACCGGGGGCAGCGTCGTGGGCACCGTGTTGATCGGTTACGTGCTCATTCCGTTCCTGGCGAACTCGATCACGATGTATCTGACGGCGCTCGCGTTGATGGCCGTGGCGGTGGGCTATTTCGCCGGCCCGGCTCGAAAAGTTTCCAAGCTCACGCCCGTGCTGCTGACCGTGGCCATCGGCGCGGCCACGGGCTTCGCGGGCGTCCATGGCGACAAGCTGCACAACGAGGAGGTCAGGGAGTTGTATCGGGGCAACTCGAATTTCGGCATGCTCCAGGTCGTGGAATGGACCCATTCGGAACGGCGGTGTTACCTCAACGATTATCTGACGCAAAACACCTACGATCCCAAGGAGCGCAAAAGCACCTCCATGTATAACTACATGCTGCACGGGCTGGCGCGCGCCTACACGCCGCGGATAGACGACGCGCTGTGCATCGGCATGGGCATCGGCATCGTGCCGGGCGAGTTTGCCCGCGAAGGCGTTCGCGTGGACGTGGTGGAAATCAACCCCGCTGTCCTGCCGGTGGCGGTGAAGTATTTCGATCTGGAGCCGAAACGGCTGCACATTCATTTCGGCGACGGGCGCTATTTCGTCAGCCGCTGCAAGAAGCAGTATGACACCATTATATTGGATGCGTTTCTGGGCGACTCGTCGCCGTCGCACCTGCTCACGCGCGAAGCCTTCGCCTCGATGCGCCGGCTGCTCCGGACCGACGGCACGCTGGTCATCAACATTTTCGGCGCGTATCGTGGCGAAGACGTGTTTTTCACCGCGTCGCTGGCGAAAACCCTGGGCGCGGTTTTCAAGAGCGTGCGGATTCATCAGGCCGGCACCGGCAACACGTTTCTCGTGGCGTCCGACCAGTCCTCACTGCAACTGCGGCACAAGCCCGACTTGGATTCCGTCCATCCATTTGTGCGCCAGTTGGTGGCTCAGGCTTTTGCCACCGTCGCCTCCGTCAATCTCGATCGCGGCATCGTGCTGACCGACGATTACAATCCGGTGGAGTTCTACGACGCCCGCAACCGCGAGCTTCTGCGACGGCAACTGGCGATGCAGATGAAGGGAGAGTAGAAAGCAGGCTGCTGTCGTGTCGGCTGTAGATTACTGCGCCGTCTTCGATGAAAGGTGGATCGCGACCTCCGGGCGCGATTCGTTCGCCTCACAGGGGCCATCGCGTCCGGAGGCCGCGATCCACCCGTGCCAATCACCGCGGACGTATCTTTGCCGCGACGTCGGTTTTTACTTCGCCGGGCAGCAGCGTCAGTTTGCCGGCGCGCGCGGTCACCTTCTCGGTGCGAACGGGTTTGCCCTTCCAGGTCTCCCACCATTCCACCGTGTAGGCGCCGTCCGCGAAACCGTCCAGCGTGACCCGCGACGGCGGCACGGGCGCCACAGTCGCCTTCTGCTGATTGAACCAGTCGCTTTCCTGGTTCTGCATCCAGACGATGCAAGGGCCGCCGCCGGCCCGCAACGCCGCGACGAGCAGGTTCGGACGATCAAGCACCTTGCAACCGGTGAAGGCGTAGCGCGTGATGTGCATCCAGTCGCCGCCGAGGTTTTCCACGCGGATGCGATGCTTGCCCGCCGGCACCTCGATGGCCACGTCCTCGTCATAGGTCGATTCCCACAGTTTCCACGTCGGCTGGTATTTCCACTGTTTGCCATGCTTCTCGCCGCAAGGAAACTCGCGGTCGAGTTTCAGTTCGTCGTCCACCCGGATTTGCAGGCGGCCGCTTCGGGAGACGCGCCCAACGGTGACGATGAACTTGCCCGCGCTCGGGAAGTCCACCACGAAGGTCGGCGGGTTGATCAGGTCGCGATGCCCCGCGCCGTGCAGCAGTTCATGAATCTCCAACGGGTCGTTGACGACGCCGTCACCCTGAATCCTGAATTCATTGACCGCCGGTTTTCCCCACTTGCCCGCCGGAGCGATGACCACGTCGCGCGTGATCGGCGAGGCGGGCGGTGCCACATACTCCAGCGGCGCGACGCTCACCTGTTCCCATTTCGCGGTGCCGAACGGCAGGCCTTTGGCGAAGTTGGCGATGGACGTGAAATGGAAGTAAAGGTCCAACGGCTCGATGTAGTTCTCGTGCCACCACGGCATGGGGATGCCGCAGCAACCGCTGCAGAGAGCGGCCCAGAAAGCGTTGTGCAGTCCCCAGCCTTTGGGGTCCTTGTCCGCCGTCGAGGCGTGGCTGCGGATGCCGAACTCGCCGAAGACGTGCGGCTTCGCGAAATTCTTCCACTGCTCCAGGCAGTAGCCGCGCACCTGCTCGGCGGCGTTGCCGTCGTTGTTCGTGTAGCAATGGGTCTGCACGATGTCCATTTGCGGAATCCGCCAGCACGCCTCCGGGCCGGTCTTGCTCCACCAGCTCGTCGTGATCAGGTGCCGATAGGGATCGAGCGCCGCGAGGAACTCCGACATTTCCCGGTGCCACGCGATCTTCGTTTCCTCGGTCGTGTCCGCCCATCCCTCGAACTCGTTGCCGAACTCCCAGCAGAGGATGTGCGGCGAGTAACCCCAGCGCGCGATGGTGTAGCGCAGCCGTTTCTTGTAGAGATCGCGCGACGGCTTGCCGGTGAGCCACTCGCTAATTTTCTCGCACGGGCCGCCGTTGGCCTTGTTGAACGGATTCGCCCGCCAGCCGCCTTCGCGGAAATCCTGATGCGTGTCCATACAGAGCATGTAGTAGAAGTCGAGTTTCACGGCGAGGTCGAGCAGGCCGTCCAGCCGAGCCGCTTGTGTCTGGCGATACCAGCCGAGCCGCTCCTCCCATTCGAGGCCGAGGCTGGAACTGGACATCCACCAACGGTTGTAGTTCTCGCCCTTCGACGCCATCTTGCGAATCGCGTCCATGCCGGTCTGTCCGGCGGTGTGATAGCCGGGCAGGTTGTGGCCGATCGGCAGATACAGTGCGCCGGAATCGAACTGCACGTAATGCGGATCCACGCGGCTCTGGCGCAGGAAGCCTTTCTCCGCCGACGCCTTCACCGTGAACTCGCCGGCGTCCTTGCTGATGCTGCCGCTGCGGTCTTTGGCCGTGAGTTTCACGCGCAGGGGGCCAGGCTCGACGGCGGCGATGCGCACGCACCAGCGGCCTGCGCCGACCGGTGCCATCACTTCCGCGCCGTCGCGGACCTCGCGGCGATAATCCACCATGAAGAACCCCGGCTGCGTGAACTGCCGGCCCGAGGCCGTCGTCACCGCCGCATCGAGCGCGATCTGGTCGGGGTCGAACGGATTCTCCCATGTGCCGTGCAAGTCCACGCCCAACTCCAGTTTGCCAAAGAGCGGCACGGTCGTGCCCGTCGAGCGGACTTCCCCGATGGCGAGCGGTTCGCGGTGCGGTTCGATGTCGCCCGCGAACTTTGCCGGCAGCGTGTCGAAACCGATCTTCAACGACGTGACCGCCTTCTTGCCGGCGGGAAAATCGCCAGGGCGCAGGTTCATCTCGAAACTCTGGCTGGCCTCATTCACGCGGCAGCGCAGCTCGCGAAATCCCTCGGTCGCGAACGCCGCTGCGCACCCGTCGGCCAGCTCCACCAGCAACGCCTCGCAGTCGCCGGAGACATTGCCGCCCACCTTGCCGTGCGCGACCGGCCGGGCAAAGATGCGCCGCCCGGCAAACGCCTTCCGGTCGAACGAAATCGTCGTCCACAAACCGGACGTGAGCGTCAGCGGCGCCGTTTTCTCCGTCTCCAGATGCAGTACCGCGCCCTTCGCGGTCGGCTCCAACGCCAGCGTGTAGCGCATCGGCGCCGCGCCTTCGCGCGATACCCATGTCCCGCTTTGCCGCAGCCAGCCCCGTCGATCCACCTCCGGCCCGCTTTCGATCTTGCCGCCGTCCAGCCGTTCGTGAACCCACGCGTCGTGCCAGAGGGTGATGCTCAACCTCACCTCCGGCCCGCCCGCGCGCTTCACCGCCACCACGCCCGGCGCGCGGAACACGATCTCGTTTCCCTCCGTGGCCAGCACGAACTCCTTGCCCCGGCTTTCCCAGTGCTGGGCGAATGCCGGCGAGGCGAAACACAGAAACGCCAGCAGCCACCGGGAGGTTGAGAAGCTGGTTGAACAATGTTTGGAAATGGAGCGGGCGATGTTTGTCATGGCAGAGGCAGGAGATTAAGCGTTGCGCGTTGCGACACAAGGCCGAAGTTGAAAGGCTGTACACATGGCCGTGACCATGCAGTTCAGGCGTTCGGTCCTTGTTGTAGCCGCCGACGTGAGGAGGCGGAACCGTTTAGCAGGAGAGGGCCATCCGCCTCCTCACGTCGGCGGCTACGCAAGACAATCGCATCGTTCCTCAGGGGACGAAGTTTTTGAGGTTGTGTGGCTTGGGGCAGGGCGTAAACTGCGCGCGATATTCGCTGGGAGATCAAGCTATGAAACATCAGCAAATCGGGCGGCGGCAGTTTCTGGAATCAGCCGCGTTCGGCACGGCGGGAATTGTTTTGGGACAATCGTTGATCGCGCGGGCGGCGGATTCTTCGCCGCTGAAAATCGAGGAGCCATTTCACGGCGCGGTCCTCAGCCATCGGCACGGCAAGGTCGTTGATCGCGGGCTGGCCATTCGCGTTTCCGGCAAGGCGCCGGCCGGCGACCGGATTCTGATTTGCGGCAAGGAGGCGGAACGCCAGGGGGAAGCGTTCACGGCGGAGGTCGTGCTGCGCGACCGGGAGACGGCCATCACCGCCAGCGGCAAAGGCGCTTCCGGCCGATACGAGGACCGCGTGCGCGTTGTTTGGGACCGCCACTCGTTTCCCCGCTATCGGTTCTCGATTGACGACAACAGCTTTTTCCTCCGCGACATCTTCCAGAAGAATTACCGCTCGCTGTTCGATTGTTTTTACACGGCGATGCTCCGCGATCTGCACCGGAAGTATGGCGTGAAGTTCACCATCAACATCTATTACACGACGGAGGACGGCTTCGACATCACGCAGTTCCCCGACCGCTACAAGGGCGAATGGCGCGATTGCTCGGACTGGCTCAAGCTCGCCTTCCACGCCTACGCCAACAAGCCCGACCGGCCGTATCAGGACGCGCCGCCGGAGAAATTGCTGGCGGATCTGGACAGGGTGGCAGAACAGATTCATCGTTTCGCCGGGGCGCAGAGCTACGCGCCGCCGACGGTGATTCATTGGGGCATGACGCGGCAGGAGGCGCTGCGGCCGCTTTTCAAGCACGGCATCCGCGCGCTGAGCGGTTACTTTCGCATGCCGAACGGCCGCTACGATGTCAACTACCGCTTCGACGATGTCATCTCCGAGTATCTCGCCAAGCACGACGCGTGGAAGGATTTCAAGAGCGGCATCGTCTTTTCGCACGTGGACATCGTCTGCAACTCCACGCCGATTGACCGCATCGTCCCGACGCTGGAACCGCTCACGCAGGACCCCAACACTGCGGAGATCATGGACCTGTTCACGCACGAGCAATACTTCTGGCCGTTCTACACGCGCTACATCCCTGACCATCCTCAGCGTCTCGACACCGCCATCCGTTGGGTGACCGATCGCGGCTACAAACCGGTCTTCTACCACGAGGGCCTCCTCGGCGCGCCGGTGTAGGGCGGCGGCAATGGAGAGGCTGTTTTTAAGATCGAGCTTTGCCTTAACTGAGAAAGTCATGAATCCGCGCGCCAAAGGCGTCCAGCCGCAGGCCGATTGCCGCCTGCTGTTCATCGGAGGCAACTGACGATGGGCCGAATCCGACGCGGTGGCTACATCATCACTTGGTTCGCGGGCGATCATTGGCCGCGGCACGTGCATGTGCAAACCGATGACGGCCGGCTGCTGGGACGGTTCAATCTGGAAACGCGCCAGGCAATGGAAGGTTGGAAACCGAGCCGGAAACTGCTAGAAGTAATCACAGACCTCGAACGCGAGGGCAGGATATGAAGCTGTCGGACAATTTAAAAAAACCGTTCGGCACCGCCAAGATGGTGCGCATCAAAGCCGTGCGCTATCTGGCTTGGGAAGATGCCTTCGACGTGGAGTTTGAGGATGGCGTCAGCTTCCTTGAACCCCATCGCACGGTGCGCAAAGCCAATCGGATTTCACCCCAGGCCCGCGTCGAGCGCGTGGAATTGGACGAGGAATGCCGGATCGGCTTCTTCGTCCACTACGACAACGGCCAGATGGCTGAAGTCTCTTGGTCTTTCGTGCGCGAGATCCCGCCGAAGAGTCGCAGCGCCCCGTATCGTCCCGCAAAACCGTTGCATTCGGTTGTTGCCGAAGCGCCCGCCAAATACACGACGCGGCGCAAGAAGTAGTCTGGGGATCGAAGCTCCAGACTATTGGAAGTGTCCAGCGGCGAGAATCAAGACGACTATGAAACGTGAAATAGCTTTTGGACTGTTGTTGGTCTTTCCGATGGTTTGGGCGCGGGCGGATGAACAATCATCGGATGGCGCCGCTCGCGATGCGGTGGCGAATGATGTGCGCGCGCTGGTTGCGGGGCAGAAGGGTCCAAAGGTCAAACCTCACTTCATTCCACTGCCGCCGGGCGCGGTGCGGCCGACGGGGTGGCTCAACGACTGGGCGCGCGATGCGGCGGCGGGCATTACTGGGCATCTGGACGAGCGCGCGGATGTCTTCAAGCACGGTTACAAGGGTTATTCCTTCGAGGCGCGCGGCGTGAAAGCCAACGGCACCGGCTGGCCGCTGGAACAGTGCGCTTACTGGCTCGACGGGCTGGTGCGGCTGGCCTACATCCTCGACGACCCGCAACTCATCGCGAAGGCCCGCGCGCGGCTCGATCCGGTCGTGGACGGCGTCAACCGTGGCGGCGAGTCGTTTGTCTATTGGCAGCCGCGCAGCATCCTCAGCGTGGAGATGGACAAGGCCAACGGCGTGTTCAACAATTGGGCGCACTCGCACATGGGCCGGGCGCTGGTCGCCTACTATCAGGCCACCGGCGAGCGGCGCATCCTCGACGCGCTGGTGAAGGTGTATCGCGATTATCCGTTGCCGGAGTTCTCGGCGCGATTTTATCCGGTCAACGGCATGGTCAACCTCGATCCGATGCTGGAGACCTACATGATGAGCGGCAACGAGAAGGTGCTGGCCAACGCGCTCGCCGCGGTGCGACGGCCGGGTTTTCAGGAGATCGTCGCGCAATGGAACCGCGGCGAGCTTGTCCACGGCCACACGGTTATTTTTTACGAAAACGCCCGCGTGCCGGCGTTGATGTATCCGTGGACCGGCGACGGCAAACTGCTGGAGGCGACGCGGACGGCGCTCGACTGGGCCGAGCGGGGTCACGCGCTGCCGATCGGGCTGGTGTCGGGCGAGGAATATCTGGCGGGCATCGGCTCGACGCGCAACGTGGAGACCTGCAACGTCGCCGCCGGGCCGTGGACGTTTGGCTGGATGCTGCGCATCACCGGCGAACGGCAGTGGGCCGACCGGATGGAGCGGGTGTTCTTCAACGCAGGGCCGGCGCCCATCGCGCGCGATTTTGAGACGATGTCGTATTATCAGTGCGCGAACCGGCTGAGCATGTCGTTGCCGGCGGACCGGCCCGGTTGTCCGGGCAACGCGCTGGGCGACAGCTACCGCTTCACGCCCATCGGGCATCCGGTGCTCTGCTGCGTCGGCAACTGCAACCGCGTCGTCCCGAACTACATCATGGACATGTGGATGGCGACGGCCGACCGCGGCGTGGCGGCGACGTTGTATGGCCCGTGCCGGCTGCGCGCGCAGGTGGCCGACCGTGTTCCTGTGGAGATCGAAAGCGAGACGAGCTATCCGTTTGAGGAGGCGATACGACTGACAGTGCGGCCGGCGAAGAAGACCGAGTTCCCGATTTATTTGCGCATTCCCGCGTGGTGCCGCCAGCCGGCTCTGGAAGTCAACGGCCGCAGCGTCGCGCTGAAGAAAGACAGCCACGGATTTGCGAAACTCCAGCGATCGTGGACGAGCGGCGACCGCGTTACGTTGCGTCTGCCGATGCGGGTCGAGGTCATCCAAGGCTGCGAGACGCCGTTCCCGCGAGACGGATATTTCAAGCCGCGCTCGCTGTCGAAGCTGACCGACATCCACAATCCCTTCGCGAGTGTGAACTACGGCCCGCTGCTGTTCGCGCTGCCGATTACAGACGAGAATCCCAACGAGCCGGTGAAGGATGCGGCTTTCAACTACGCGCTCGATGTGTCGGCGGCGGCAACGCGAGGCGCGCGGGTGCTTCGCCAGCCGTTGCCGGCGCACTGGTCGTGGCAACTCGACGCGCCGGTGAAACTCCAGCTCAGCGCCCGGCCGTTCGATTGGCAGCCGGCCGAACTCCAGCCGTTGCCGCCAACCACGATCAAAGACGGCAAGCCCGCCACCATCACGCTGGTTCCTTACGGCTGCACCAAGTTCCGTGTCAGCATGTTCCCGGTGGCGGAGAGTTCAATCCACGACGCGGCGAAGAAATGAAGCGCGTCGAGCGCGCGTGGATGTTCCTTCTTGTCCGGGCCGGCGTAGCCGCGTAGGCTGCGCGTCAACGATCGCTCGTGTTGAACACGGCAACGAAAGAAGAGCGCCATGAATGCTGACAAGCACAGTTTTGTGACACGCCGCCGGTTCTTGGAGACAACCACCGCGGCGGCGTTGGGAGTGCTGGCGGAGAACCGCCCCGCGGCAGCGGCCGACACCGCGCCGCCGTCCGCGCTGAAGACCCAGCCGGCGCAATCCTTGCCGGTGGGCACCATCGGCGGGCAGTTGCACGTCAGTCGCGTCATCCTCGGCGGCAATCTCGTCAATCTCTTCATGCACAGCCGCGACCTGCGCTATGTGAATCAACTGTCCGAACACTACCACACCGACGAGCGCGTCTTGCAAACGCTCGCGGTGGCTGAGGAGAACGGTGTCAATACCATGTCGCTCAGCAACCGCGAGCGAGCGATGGGCTTGCTCAAACGTCATCGCAACGAGCGCCATGGCAAGATGCAATGGATCGTCTGCCCGATTTCCAAGCCCGAGGATTCGATGGCCGCTTACCGCGAGGAAGTCGAGCGGCTTGCTGGTGACGGGGCCGACGCGGTCTACATGCACGGTGGCATGTCCGACGCGTTGCTGGCCGCCGGCCGCGTGGACCTGATCGCCAAGGCGGTCGAGATTTTCAAAAGCCAGAATGTTCCCGGCGGCGTCGGCGCTCACGACCTTGGCGTCGTCGAGGCGTGCGAGAAAGCCGGCATCCCGAACGATTTTTACATCAAGACGTTTCACCACCTCAATTATCCGACGGCGCCGAAGCCGGACGACATGAAGAAACCGAGCGCGGAGGTTCCGGGATACTGGTGCAAGGACTGGAAGGCGGTGGCGGAACGGATGAAGAGCGTCAAGAAAACCTGGATCGCCTTCAAGATCATGGCTGCCGGCGCGATTCCACCGAAGAATGCGTTTCAGTGGGCGTTCGAGGGCGGCGGCGATCACATTCTCGTTGGCATGTTCGACTGGCAGATCGCCGAGGACGTCGCACTCGCGCGCGAATCCATCGAGAAAGCCAAGGCCAACCGCCAGCGTCCGTGGTGCAGTTGAACGCGCCGAAGCGTTTGTATTTCAGTTTTGACCCGCCGAGACCGTCGGCGTGTTTTTTTTGAGGCCCACCGACTACCCGCATAACCCGCGAAAACGGTAGGGCTTACATTTTTCTGAAAAAAAGTGCTTGCGCGAATTCATGTTTTCATTATCATTACTATCAAACAAAAGATAGTAATGAACAAACGAGTATCAAACGAAACGAATGACATCGGCTCTAAACACGCTGGGTTTTACGGCGTTCGCGACCAAGAGCCTCAACCCATTCATGGTGTCCGCGATGAGTCTGCAAGGATTGCCATTCACGATGGGAAGATCCTTCGGATCGAGCGAAAAGAAAGAATTCAGTTCAAAACAAAACTGCGGAGCGGACGCAGTGAGATTCACCCAGAGGAATTTGATTACCTGCCACGTTTTGTGGAAGGCATCGCCAGCCAGACGTCTGGAGGCTTAACGAAACAAACCGTCAGAGAAACAACGACAGGCCGACCGGACAGCCGGACGTTTGAAAGAGAAACGAAGGAACGAAACACAATGAGCGCGAAGAACGAAGAGAGACTGGAGTTGCCATCCAGCGAAGAGATAGCGGCAGCGGCCCACCTGATTTGGGATCAAGAGGGACGTCCTAACGGCAGGGATCTTCAACACTGGCTGGAGGCGGAGGCGCAACTTTTGGCTGTCCGCAAACAACGGGCGGCAGCCGGCAAGAAGCTGCCTGTCGGCAAACCTTTGGTAGCTGTCAAAGCGGCCGTGGAAGCTGCCATCAAAAATCGAAAACCGCGAGTTGCGAACAGATTTCACGCAGAGAGACTCGCAGCCTGATCTCGCCGCGGATATTGCCAACCAAGCGTTTGGAGGCAGAGCAAATAAACAAGGTCAAACACGAAGAGGGTTAATCGGACAACCGAAGATTCCTCGAAGACAAAAAGAAAGCAGAAAGGAACTGTGGAGTTGTCATGAGAAATGCAAAGTTGTTCGTCAAAGGAAGCATAGCGGTGTTGTTGGTATTATTATTGGGAACTGTGGCGGCTAGGGCGGATGGAGCTGCACAGTCCACCAATGCGCCGCCTGCGGTTGTGTCCACCAACGCGCCGACTGCGGCCGTGATCGAAAAAACTGAGGAGCCGGCTGCCAAAGGTCCGCCGTTGCCGGTCCATACCACGGAAGGTTACGGTGGCGGCGCCATTACGCCGACGGCGTATCTGGTCAACCCGGGGCCGAAAGGCCAGGTCTTCGGCCTGCCCAGCATCTCCGGCACCTTTGTCGGCATCGGCCAGGGCAAGAACGTCGAGACGTTCGCGATCACGGAAACGCTATTCCAGCGTGTGGAACTGGGCTACGGAGCGAGCCGGTTTGGGATCGGCGACGTGAAGGATGACATCAAGAAGGCCACGGGCGTGAGTGTGCGGGACGATGTGTGGCTGCACAACTTCAACCTGCGCGGCTTGATCGTTGACGAGAACAGCGGCAACCAGCCGTGGGTGCCGGCCATCACCGCGGGGTTCCACTACAAAATCAACGACGGCATTGATGAGATCAACAAGAGCCTGGGTGGCGCCTTCAAGAACATCGGCATGACCCACACCGATGGCTACGACTTCACCCTGACGGCCAGCAAGACCATCGCGAAAGTCTTTGGACGGCCGTTGATCATTTCCGCCGGCGGGCGCAACAGCAGCGCAGCCTGGGAGGGTTACCTGGGGTTCGGTGACAAGCGCAGTTTCACGTTTGAAGGCAACGTGATCTACGTCCCGCTCGATTGGCTGGCGATCGGCTACGAGTATCGCGGCAAGACCGACCCGTATTCGCAAATACCCGGCCTGGTTGAGGGCGAGAACGACCTACAGACGGTGGATGTGGTCTTTATGCCGAACAAACGGCTGAGCATTGCGCTGGTTTACGGCGCGTTCGGCAAAGTTCTGAATCACAACGACAACGCCGTGGGAGCGGTGCAGGTGAAGTGGCTATTCTGAACGAAAGGCTTCGCGCTGGTGGGTTCTCGGGGGGACCACCGGCGTGAGGACATAGCAAGGAACCCATGGCTAACAACGATATAGCAGCGGGAGATGAAGTATCAGGAAACAAGAACTCAGTAACGTTTTGGGAAGCCGTGATCGCACGGCTTTTCAAAACCGAAAACAAAAAAACCAAAGAAGGAGACACTGTGAGCAACGAATCGAAACCATTAGGACTGGAAACGCTGGCATTGCACGCTGGTCAAGTTCCGGATCCAACCACCACCGCGCGTGCCGTGCCGATCTACCAGACGACGAGTTACGTCTTCAAAAGCACCGAGCACGCCGCGAACCTTTTCGCGCTGCGCGAATTCGGCAACATCTACACGCGGTTGATGAACCCGACCACCGACGTCTTCGAACAACGCGTCGCCGCGATCGAGGGAGGCACCGGCGCGCTGGGCGTGGCGTCCGGCCAGGCGGCCATCACGTATTCGTTGCTGGCCATCACACGGCTGGGAGATGAGATTGTCGCCGGCAACAACCTCTATGGCGGCACCTACCAGCTATTCCACCACACATTCCCCAAGCTGGGGCGTTCCGTGAAGTTCGTGAACTCGCGCGACCCGGAGGCGTTCCGCAAAGCCATTACGCCCAAGACCCGCGCGATCTATGTCGAGACGGTCGGCAACCCCAAACTCGACGTGCCGGACTTCGAGGCCATTTCCCAAATTGCGCACGATAACGGCATCCCGCTTGTTGTGGACAACACCGTGGGCGTGGGCTTGGTGCGGCCGTTCGACTATGGCGCTGACATTCTTGCCACTTCGGCCACGAAATACATCGGCGGCCACGGCACCTCCATCGGCGGCGTCATCGTGGATTCCGGCAAGTTCCAGTGGAACAACGGCAAGTTTCCTGAGTTTACCGAAGCCGATCCGAGCTATCATGGCCTGAAATATTGGGACGCGCTCAACAACGTGCCCGGCCTCGGCAACGTGGCTTTCATCCTCAAAGTTCGCGTGACACTGCTGCGCGATATCGGGGCGGCTCTCAGTCCGTTCAACGCCCACCAGTTCCTGCTGGGTTTGGAAACGCTGCCGCTTCGCCAGCGCCAGCACTCCGCCAACGCGCTGGAGATCGCGAAGTTCCTCAAGAGCCATCCGCTCGTGAGTTGGGTGACCTATCCCGGATTGCCGGACGATCCGAACCATACGGTGGCCGCGAAGTATCTCAAGAACGGCTTTGGCGGCATCGTGGGCTTCGGCATCAAAGGCGGCCTGGAAGCAGGCAAGAAGTTCATCAATTCGGTGAAACTCCTCTCGCATCTGGCCAACATCGGCGACGCCAAGAGCCTAGTGATTCATCCGGCTTCGACCACGCACCAACAACTGACCCCGGCGGAACAGGAAGCGACCGGCGTGACGGCGGATTACGTCCGCCTTTCGATCGGCCTGGAGAACGTGGAGGACATCAAGGCCGACATCGACCAGGCGTTGAAGAAGGCCGTCGCCTGAAAAATGACGATCCGATTTGCCAGGCGAACTGGCGTGTAATTAAGCGATCAACCATGGACAAGCACAACAAAAGCTCCTCTGACCCCCAGCGCGTAGATGATGATCGCTGGCTGGAGGTTGTGCGCCAGCACGTCAGTTCGCTTCGGTTCGGCGTCGTGCAGATCGTCGTGCACGACTCTCACGTCACGCAAATCGAACGGACGGAACGGGTACGGTTTGACAAGCCGCACTCCGGGAAACTTTGACCTGCTTATGCAAGCCACCACCACAGCTTCGGAAACCGGCGTTGGACCTGCCGCCCCCGTCCAGCGCTCTGTCGCCAACGTGCTGGCGCCGTTGGATGCGATTGCGGTGAATTCGCACAACCTCATTGCAAGCCATGGCGCGCGATTTGAGATTGACGGCCTGGTTCACGAACTTCCGCGCTATCTTTTCATCGGCCCGAAAGCCGGCGACGATCCGATCCGCATCGGCATCTTCGCCGGCGTTCACGGTGACGAGCCGGAAGGCGTTCACGCGCTGGTCCGGTTTCTGCAAATGCTCGACGCCAAGCCGGAACTGGCGGAGGGCTATTGCCTGTTCGTTTACCCGGTTTGCAATCCGACGGGCTTCGAAGACCGGACGCGCCACTCGCGCCGCGGCAAAGACCTGAACCGCGAGTTCTGGCGGAACTCATCCGAACCTGAAGTGAGGCTTCTCGAATCCGAGCTTGTGTCGCACGTGTTTCACGGAATCATTTCGTTGCACACCGACGACACCAGCCACGGTTTCTACGGCTTTGCGAGCGGCGCAACGCTGACCAAGCACCTGATCGAGCCGGCGCTGCGGGCCGCCGGGCAGTTGCTGCCGCGCAACGCGAACGCTGTCATTGACGGCTTCAAAGCGCGCAACGGCGTCATCGGCGAGGGCTATCACGGTGTTCTGGGCGCGCCGCCGAACATCCGTCCACGCCCTTTCGAAATCACTCTCGAAACGCCCAAAGAGGGGGGAGAGCTCAGAAAAGAGGCCGCCATTGTGTTGGCGCTGCAAACGATTCTCAACGAATACCGCCCGTTCATCGCCTACGCCTCGAACCTGTAAAATGTTTTCCACACCCGATTCCAACACCCAAACAACCCATGATTGAGAAACACTATCGCAGTCTGGTTAAAGCCGTTTCGTGGCGGGCGACCGGAACGGTGGATACGATTATCATCTCGTTCCTCGTCACCGGCAAAATCAAGCTGGCCGTCTCCATCGGCTTCATTGAACTGTTTACGAAAATCTGCCTTTATTACCTGCACGAGCGCTTTTGGGAAAAAATCCCGTTCGGCAGAATGAAGCCGGAGGAGTATTCTATCTAACCATCAACCAAAGCAAAGAAAGGACACAACCATGCCAGTATATCCCGACATCATCAGCACCGTGGGCCGGACCCCGCTGATCAAACTCAACCGCATCGCCGCCGGCTCGCCGGCGACCGTCGCGCTCAAGGGCGAGTTCTTCAACCCGCTCGGCAGCGTCAAGGACCGCATCGGCTATGCTATGATCAATGCCGCCGAACGCGACGGCATCCTCACGCCGAAGACCACGATCATCGAGCCGACCTCCGGCAACACCGGCATCGCGCTCGCCTTCGTCGCCGCCGCGCGCGGATACAAGCTCATCCTCACCATGCCCGAAAGCATGAGCTTGGAGCGCCGCACGCTGCTGGCGCTGCTCGGCGCGAAACTCGTCCTGACGCCGGCCTCCGAAGGCATGAAGGGCGCGATCAAGAAGGCCGAGGATCTGAAAAAGGAAATCGCCGACTCGTGGATTCCGCAGCAGTTCGACAACCCGGCCAACCCGGAAATCCACCGCAAGACCACCGCCGAGGAAATCTGGAAAGACACCGACGGCAAAGTGGATGTCCTCGTTTCGGCCGTCGGCACCGGCGGCACGATTACCGGCATCAGCGAGGTCATCAAGTCGCGCAAGAAAAGTTTCAAGTCCATCGCTGTCGAGCCGAAAGACTCGCCGGTCATCACGCAGACGCGCAACGGCCAGCCGCTCAAACCCGGTCCGCACAAGATTCAAGGCACCGGCGCCGGCTTCGTGCCGAAGAACCTCAACCTGCAAATCCTGGACGACGTGATCACGGTCACCAATGAGGATGCGATCGTCACCGCCCGCCGGCTGGCGATGGAAGAGGGCATTCTCGTGGGCATCTCCACCGGCGCGAACGTCTGGGCTGCGTTGCAAGCGGCCCAACGCCCGGAATATAAGGGCAAGCTCATCGTCACCATCGGTTGCAGCACCGGCGAGCGATACCTCAGCACCGCTTTGGCGGATGAGGCGCGCAAGCAGGTGCAGACGTGATGGCGGCCAGCGGCTTGCCCCGCCGCCGGTTCGGTGCAATCATTCCGCCATGTCATCGATGACGATTCTGGGTGTGGCGGGCGTGCTCGTCGCGGCTGTGTTTCTCACGCAACTGAACTCGGTCACCGAGGAGGCGGCGCGGGAATACGTGCGGAAGGGCGCGAAAGTCATTGACGTGCGCACCGCGCAGGAATACGCCGAGCGGCATCTGCCGACGACCGTCAACATCCCGCTCGACGAGTTAAAAGAGCGCATCGGGAGCGTGGCGCCCGACAAGGAAACCGTGCTGTTGTTGCACTGCCAGGGCGGCGGCCGGAGCGGTGTCGGCACGCAGACGTTGAAGGGCATGGGTTACAAGAATGTCTTCAACCTCGGCTCGTTCGAGCGGGCGGAGAAGATTCTCGGCGGAGGCGGAAAGTAGGCCGCGGAGATGCCGGTGGCTTGGGAGCGTGCGCCGATCATTCCAGATAGCCGTGCTTTTGCAGGAATGTTTCGAGCTGGCCGGTGTCGAAATCGCCGAGCACCAACCCGTCCACTTCGATCACGGGCACCAGCGTCTGGCCGCTGAGGTCAACCGCCTTCTGTCGGGCGGCCAGATCAACGCCTGTATTGCAAACGGTGTATTTCCAACCGCGTTCGTCGAGCCAGGCTTTGGCTTCCTGGCACCAACCGCACATCGGCCGGGTGTAGAGGGTGATTTGCGCCGGCTGTTTTAGAATCTTCATCATGATGCCTGCACTCTATCCATGATTGGCCGTTGCGCAAGGATTGGAAGAAGCGAGCTTGAACTCCGGACGCAGGACGGGTAGGGACAAAGTTACATGCCAAAGACCAGCAGCCGTTTGAACTATTTCACGGAATCGGTCATCCGCCGGATGACGCGCGTGGCGAACGCGCACGGAGCCATCAACCTGTCGCAGGGATTTCCCGATTTCGATCCGCCGCCGGAGTTGCTCCAGGCCGCCGAGCGCGCCGCGCGGAGCGGGCCGCATCAATACGCCGTGACGTGGGGCGCGCCGAATTTCCGCGCCGCGCTGGCCCGCAAGCAGTCGCGCTTCATGGGCATCCCGCTCGATCCGGACGCACACTTCGTCGTCACCTGCGGCAGCACCGAGGCGATGATGGTGGCCATGATGACGGCGTGCAATCCCGGCGACAGAGTCATCATCTTCTCGCCGTTCTACGAGAACTACGTCGCCGACACGATTCTCTCCGGGGCCGAGCCGATCTACGTGCCGTTGCGTCCGCCGAACTTCAGCTTCGATGCCGACGAACTGCGCCGGGCGTTCGCGCAGAAACCGAAGGCGCTGATCCTGTGCACCCCGGCGAATCCGTCGGGCAAAGTGTTCACGCGTGACGAGCTGCTGTTCATCGCGAAGCTGGCGGAGGAATACGACACGTTCGTCATCACCGACGAGGTGTATGAGCACATCGTTTATGCGCCGAGCAAGCACGTTTATTTCGCCGCGTTGCCGGGGATGTTTGAGCGCACAATCTCGTGCAGTTCGCTCTCGAAGACCTACTCGATCACCGGCTGGCGGCTCGGCTATGTGATCGCGCCGCCGGCCATCATCAACGACGCGAGAAAGGTCCACGATTTCCTGACGGTGGGCGCGGCGGCGCCGTTGCAGGAGGCGGCGGTGACGGCGCTGGGCTTTGCGGACAGTTACTATGAGGAACTGCGGGCGGTTTACACCGAAAAGCGAACGGTCTTCCTGAAGCATCTCGACGAGGCCGGCCTGACCTACACGCGGCCCGAAGGCGCTTACTACGTGATGGTGGACATCGCGGAGTTTGACTGGGAGAGCGACGTGGAATTCTGCGAATGGATGGCGCGGGAAATCGGCGTCGCGGCCGTGCCCGGATCGAGTTTCTTTCGCGAACCGGTGCGGCACCTCATCCGTTTCCATTTCGCCAAGCAGACCGAAACGCTGATGTCCGCCGGCGAACGTCTAATGAAGCTGAGGTCAAAAGCGCGATTGGGCTGAAGCGCGCCGCAACTCAGCGCGCGGCAGTCGCATCACGGATGAAATCCACTTTGGCGGACAGCTCCGGCGTCATGAAACTGTCGGGCTGCTCGACCTGGACCTTGATCTGGAGCGTGCCTTTCTGGCGGTTGGCTTCGGGCGCGATCTCGGCGACGTAGCCGTTGTATCGCTTGTCGGGGTAGGCTTCGGGGCTGATGCGGCAGCGTTGCTTGGGGTGAATCTTCGCCAGGTCGGCCTCGTTGAGGTCAATCTCCACTTGCAGGTCGGTCAGGTCGGCCATCGAAACCAGCGCGGTGCTCGGCCCGTGCGTGCCGCCGAAGGTCATCGGCGTGACCAGCTCGTCTGACTCCACGAGCTTCTCCAGAATCGTGCCGTTGATGGGCGCGCGGATGGTGCACCACTCCAGATAGGTCCGCGCGTAGGCGAGCTGACCCTGGACAACGGTGATTTGCGCGAGAGCCATGTCGCGCGCGCGGCGGGCGTCATCGAGGGCGCGTTCGCTGTCAATGTTCTTGCTGGAGAGCACATGCTGGCGTTTGAGATTGGCCTCGGCGTTGGCGAGGTCCGCCTGCGCGCGGGCGAGATTGCCCTCGGATTCGAGAACCTTGGCGCGATATTCCGCGTCGTCGAGCCGGACGATCACGTCGCCTTTCTTGACGCGGTCGCCCTTATGGACGCCGATCCAGATCACCGTGGCCTGAAACCGCGGGCTGATTTCGATGCGTTCGCGGGGAATGACGTAGCCGCTGACGGTGAGCACGACATCGCCGGGCTTTGGCGGCGCGGGCGGTTGCGCCACGGGCTGGCCGCCCGTTGGCTCTGATGTCTTCGCGAGGAGAAAGCTTCCCCTTTCGTTCGTCGTGTACACAAACACGCCGCCGATGACCGCAATGATTAGCACGACCAGCAAGAACAGCATCAGCGGCCCGGTCTTGCGCCGCGACTTTTTCTCCGGGGCGATCGGCAGCCGGCTCAGCGCCGGCGGTCCTTGTTGTGACGGTGAACTCATGATTCGGTGTCGGGTTGATTGTGAACCATTTTTAGACGGAGCGCAACGCATCGAGCACGGGCTTGCGCGCGGCCACGCGGGCGGGCAACAGGCCGCCGAGCACGCCCATCACCACCGCAAAGGCCAGACCCTTCGCCAGCAGCTCGCCGGTGATGCGAAACTCGAATGCCACCTCGGAGAACGTCGTCCAGCTCATTGTGCCGGTGGCCATGCCGTTGATCGGCAGCGATGCGAGGCAGCCGAGCGCGCCGCCGACCAGCGCCAGCAGCACCGATTCGAGCAGGAACGACAGGTAGATGTCGCGCCGCCGGAAGCCGAGCACGCGCAACGTGCCGATCTCGCGCGTGCGCGCGCCGACGCTAGCATACATCGTGTTCATGGCCGCAAACGCCGCGCCGATGCTCATGATGACTGCCAGAAAACCGCCCATGAACTGGATCGGCCCGGCGTTCTTCGTCTGCTCCTTGTAATACTCTGACTCCGGAAGCACGCGGACAAAAAGCTCCTTGTTGGCTTCGAGCCGCTGGATGAGCGCCGCGCCGGCGGCCGCGTCCTTCGGCCGCAGCAGCACCGAGCCGTAGAAGGACCGGCTGAACGCCTCGCGCACCTCGTCGGCATCGGTCCAGATTTCCGACTCGTAGGTCGTCTTGGTCGCGTCGAAAATGCCCGTGACGCGCCACGTCCGCTTGCCGGCGCGGAACGTTTCCCCGACGCGGCAGTGGGCGAACCGCTCGGAAATCTTCCGGCTGACGATGCACTCGGCCAGGCCCGGTTGAAACAAACGGCCCTCGATGAGCTTCACGTTGGGCCGCAGTTCGAAGCCGATGGGGCCGATGCCGCGCACGAGGATGTTGGCGTTGCCGCCGTCAAGGCGGTCGAGTTGGATGAGCACGATGATCTCCGGCGACGCGACCGGATCGCCGCGCTCGTTGCGGGCGATCTCGTCGTAATATTTGAAGAGGAGCACCTTGCTGCGCTCGATCTGGCTGGAGGACTCGGCGGTCGAGCCTTTGCGCATCACCAGCAGGTTGCGCGCGTCGCCGGTGTTGACGTAGGTAGCCTTGAGGCCGCGCGCGAGCGCCATGACCATCACGAACACCGCCACCGTCAGCGCGATGCCGAGCGCGGTGGCGATCGTCGCCCGCCAGCGCACGCGCAGGTTGCGAAGGTTGTATTTGAGCGGGATGGCCATGGCTCAGTCCAGTTCCCTCAATCCATCCAGCACACTGGCCCGGACGCTCGCGATGGCGGGCGCCAGGCAACTGACCACACCCATTGCGGCGGCGATCAACAAGCCCGCCGCAACGATGTGCGGCGTGACTTCGAACCTGACGAAAAAGCCGTGCGACAACACATACATGTCCACGTTTTGCGCGAGGAACCGCGTGCCGACGCAGCCGATCAGCCCGCCGGCCAGCGCCAGCCCGAACGATTCGGCCAGGATGAGGCCGAAAATCTGCCGGCCGTTGTAGCCGAGCGCCTTCAAGACCGCGATCTCGCGCGTCCGCTCGCGGATGGCCATGCTCATTGTGCTGGCCGTCACCAGCATCATGGTGAAGACGATGACGGTGCAGATGGAGCCGATGAGGAGCTTGATATTGCCGAACCACGACAGGAACGTGAGCTGGAACGCGCGCTCGGTTTCGGTCTTCGTCTCGGCGGAGCTGCTGCTGAACATCGCGTCCACCCGCCGGATCACGTCGGGAATCGCGTCGGCGTTGGCCGTCTGAATCCAGTAGCAGCCGACGACGTGCCAGCCGGTCGCTTCATCCAGATATTCGTGGTGGAAGAACAGGTTGGTTTCATCAATGCCGCCCGAATAAACGCCGCGGATCGTCAACTCCAGGTCAGCCGGGTAGATCGTACCGCGCAACGTGATCTTCTGGCCGATCTTCCAACCGAAGCGGTTCATCGTCTTGATGCCGACCATGCAGGCGGTCTTTTCCTTCTTGAACGCCGCGACCTGATCCGGGTTCGTCGTCACCTCGGTGAGAATGTCGAACAACGCGTCGGCGTCGCACGCGAATTGGGCGAAGAAGTTCCCTCCGTCAATGTAGATGCCGCCAAACCACGTCAGCCGCGACACGCGTTTGACGCCCGGCACGCGCGCGATGCGGGACTGGTATTTTGAGGGCAGGACGTTGGCCAACGACACCTTGTGCCGCACGATCAGCCGCAGCGCCGACTGCTCCGACAATTGCGGCTGCGACATCTCCCGCAACGCGGTCTGGAGCACGGTGAACAGAAAGAGGCTCAGCGCCACGCTCAACACTGTGAGCGTGAGCCGCCGCTTGTTGCGGAGCGCATTGCGAAAGATGAAGCCGGGAATGGTCATGGGGAAGCTGTCAGCGGTCAGCTATCAGCTTTCAGCACTTTGAGTTGCTTGAAATCCTGCATATTCGTGCCGGCTGAAACCTGACAGCTACTTTTCGTTCAGCAACTCTCCTTTCTCCAGATGCACCATCCGCCGCGCGTATGCCGCCGCCTTCGGGTCGTGCGTCACCATGATGACCGTCTTGCCGGCGGCCCGGTTGAGCGTTTGCAACAACACGAGCACGTCAGCGGCGGAATGCGCGTCGAGGTTGCCGGTCGGCTCGTCCGCCACGAGCAGCGTCGGGTCGGTCACCAGCGCTCGCGCGATGGCCACGCGCTGTTCCTGCCCGCCGGAGAGTTGCCGCGGTAGATGCTTCATCCGGTCCGCCACGCCGACCAGTTCCAGCGCCGCCTCCACGTGATCGCGCCGCTCGCGCGCCGATAGGCCCGTCAGCAGCAGCGGCAG